>Ga0326727_10006547_pt1 | contig 31840 bp, 30 predicted proteins | sample MB2enrmetagenome_FD_207643 | JGI IMG/M metagenome (GOLD analysis project Ga0326727, IMG submission 207643) | Lab enriched peat soil microbial communities from McLean, Ithaca, NY, United States - MB29MY | ecosystem: Environmental > Terrestrial > Soil > Wetlands > Peat | place: USA: New York...
ACGTTTCAAGATCCCGTGCGGCTTCCTTCAACCCCGCCTGCGCAAAAATCGCCTGCGCCACGCGCGCCGGAACGCCACTGCCCTCGAGTTCCGTCAGCGACGCCATGTAGGCGCCTTGCGCAGAACCAAAATGCTCCACCAACCGGTGCGCTCCGCGCACGCCCAGGCCTTCGAGTTTCGTCAGCCCCAACCAGAATTGTGTATCGTCCGAGCTCAAGTCTCCTTATCTCACTCCCGGTTTCTGAATTCCTTCCCTCCCTACGTCGACGCCCTACTAAAATCGCAGAACATGAGATGCAGTAGCAAGAAGAAAGTTTTGCGAGGTCGGTATGTGGTAGATAGCAGGTCGTATGGGGTCCGTTGCACTGCGTTGGATGTATAATCGCTTCCGGCTTTAGTGACGAATCGAACAGTACCGGAGCCTTATGCCCGATCTCAGAATCTCCGTCGTCCAGTATCTGAACAGTGTGCCGTTAATTTGGGGCATGCTCCATGGCCCGCAGCAAGGCAAGCACGAACTCCAGTTCGCCACACCTGCGCATTGCGCGGACGCGGTGCGAGACGGAACGGCGGACATCGGCATTATCCCCGCCATTGAGTATCACTGCATCGAGCGCCTTCAAATCATCTCCGGCATCTCCATCTCCTCCAAATCGCGTGTGCGCAGCGTGCTGCTTTTGAGCAAGCTGCCGATCGAGAAAATCCAAAGCGTTGCCGTAGACACTTCTTCGCGAACTTCCGCGGCGTTTCTTCGCATTCTCCTGGGCAAGTTCTATTCGCTCAAGGTCAACTTTATTCCTTCTGCCCCGCGCCCGGACGAGATGCTAAGCATTGCCGATTCGGCGCTCGTGATCGGCGATCCCGCGTTCACTTATCGCGGTTCGGCGGAGGTTTATGACCTTGCCGCGGAATGGAAGAAGTTTACGGGATTACCGTTTGTGTTCGCCTTCTGGGCGGGCCGGGCGAACCAGAACCTCTCTTTGTACCGAAAAGACTTCGAGGAGTCGCGGCAGTTCGGCCTTGCTCACATCGACGACATCGCAGCCGGATACGCCGTGAAGCTCCATACGAATCCCGCGGACGTGAAGGTTTACTTGACCGAGAATATCGATTATTCTCTGGATGAGGAGAATTGCAGGGGGTTGCGTCTCTTCTTCAAGCTGGCGTACGAGGCAGGCATCATTCCGTTCGAGAAAGAGCTGCAGTTTGTTTAGATCGAGGCGCCCCTTATGATGGACTGCCCTCTCCCCCGGGGAGAGGGTGGCCCGCGACGGCGTTTTCATCAGCCGTCGCGGGCCGGGTGAGGGGTCGGTTGCGTGAGGATTACGATCACACAGGCGCGAGCGAACTGCGGAGATTCTTCGCTTCGCTCAGAATGACAGGTTAGGAGAGACTATTTGCAATGGCATTGACTCCAACCCAAGCGCTCGACATGTTGAAGTCCGACGATCTGCTCGGCCTCGGCCTCGAGGCGGACGCCGTGCGCAAGCGCCTGCATCCGGAAGGCGTGGTCACCTACATCGTCGACCGCAACATCAACTATACGAACATTTGCACGGAGTACTGCTCGTTTTGCGCCTTCTATCGTCCCGTGGGTTCGCCCGAAGGATACATACAGCCGCTTCAGTCGATCTTCCAGAAGATCGACGAAACGCTGGCCCTGGGCGGGACGGGAATCCTGATGCAAGGCGGCCTTCATCCCGACCTCAAGATTGATTATTACGAGAACCTGCTTTCGAGCATCAAACGGCGCTACCCTTCTCTCCATTTGCATTGCTTCTCGTCCCCGGAAATCCTGAACATCGCGGAAGTCTCCGGCCTGAATGTGCGCGACGCCATCGTGCGCCTCATGGACGCGGGGCTCGACTCTATCCCCGGCGGCGGAGCGGAAATCCTGGACGACGAGGTGCGCCGGCGGATTGCCCGCCTGAAGTGCACTACGGAGGAGTGGTTCCTGGTGCATCGCACCGCGCACCAGCTCGGCCTGCGCACGACTGCCACCATGATGTTCGGCTGCGGCGAAACCCTCGAGCATCGCATCAGCCATTTCGAGCGTGTCCGCCAATTGCAGGAGGAGACCGGCGGCTTCACCGCGTTCATCCCCTGGCTCTTTCAGCGCGAAAACACCTCGCTCGGCAACTTCGTTAAGGAAGAAGCGACGGCCATCGATTACCTGAAAACGCTTGCGGTCTCCCGCATCTACTTGGATAACATCCTCAACGTCCAGGCTTCCTGGCTTACCCCAGGCCACAAAATCTGCCAGATCGCCTTGCGCTTTGGCGGCAACGACGTGGGCAGCATCCTCATCGAGGAGAATGTGGTCCGCGCCGCCGGCGTCACCCGCACCTCGAGCGAAGAGCAGCTCCGCCGCATGATCGCCGAGGCCGGCTTCCGCCCCGTCAAGCGCGACACGCTCTATCGCACGTATTTCCTGAATTGATTGTGGGTGAGTTGGGGATTGCCGCATGCCCAGTCGGACCGCACTCTGACGGGCTTTGTACTGGTGGCTATAGGTCCATCAAAGAGACTCCCGCTTCACGAGCAGCCCTGCGCAATTCCTCGTCGAGCGTCGCCAAGGCTGAACCCTCCCGGATTGCGAGCTCAAGGTAAGCAGCATCGTAAGCGGTAAGACGATATTGTGACGCCACAGCAAATACTCGATCAAAAGCGTTCTGGCCACTTTCAGGCTCTACTTGGATGGGCAGTGCGCGCAGGTCCTGGAAAAACCTGGCAGCCTTCTCCCGGCTAATTCGTCCCCGACGAATAGCCATTAAGAGCGAATTGGCTATTTCCACAGGCCAGTGCGCGGGCACTGCAGCTTCGTCTCCCGCCCTTAATTTGGACAGCAGTGCATCGGTTGCGGGCGTCGCCTCATCCTCGAAACACCAAGTCAAAGTCACGGACGAATCGGTAACCCAGCGACCCATCAGTACTTGTGCCCCTCGTGGATCAAGTCTTTAATCTTGAGGCCGTCAAGCCGGACCCCCTTGCGCAAGTCCAAAATGTCGGCCACCGCCTCCGCAGGAGTCTTGGACGCGGAGGCCGTCAATGATGCTCCGCGCTCCTTTTGCGCGAGGGTCTCTAAGGCCCGTTCGATAACTTCTTCGGGCGTGCGGTAAGGACCGCGCACGAGCTGCTCCTTGAGCAGTTCCTCGCCGTGGGGCGTGAGGTGAATTGTACTCATACACAGAGTATATGCGAATTAGCCGCTGCCGGGCAAACCGCAGTTCGTCGCCCGCCGTTAGTCTTCCGCCTTTGCGCTTGCAGGTTGCAAGAGCAGAACTTTAGCGGCGCGAAGCGGACGATCCTGTCGCACCATTCGACGGTGGCCCTCGATCTTCTTCCTCAAGTTTTTGTTCCGCCCCATTGGGTGGAATATAATACACCAATAGCATGGCACCAACGACGACTGCCAAAAAGGCACGCAAGCCTTCGAGCACCCTCGAGCAGGAAGCCTATCTCAGCCTCCTGCGCACGTCAGACGCTCTGGCTCGCGGCGCCGAGGAAGTGATCAAGCCCTTCGGCCTTTCCGGCACTCAATACAACATTCTGCGCATTCTGCGCGGCGCGGGAACTCACGGTCTCTGCTGCCACGAGGCGGCGGAGCGCATGCTCACTCACGACCCGGATATCACCCGCCTGCTGGACCGGCTCGAGCGGCGCGGCCTGATCGTTCGAGCCCGCGCGAGTTCGGACCGGCGGGTCATCACGGCGCAGATCACGCCGGAAGGCCTGCGAATCCTCGCCAAGCTGGATAAACCCATCGAGGAATGCCACCGGCGGCAGTTCGGCCACCTCGGACCGCGCCGCCTCGCGCAGTTGATTGAGCTTCTCAATTCCGCCCGTACCCGCCCGAAGCGCTGACCTTTACCAGGTGTAACCTCCGCACCCCCTTGTGCATCATATAGTCGTTGTAACGATTATCGTGATACGCTGAAAGGGACCCGCGAGCCGGAGAAACCAGCCCTGGGGCCTTTCAGTCCCAAGTAACCAGGGAGGAAACCATGCCAGTGATGGAATTAGAGCGACAAACGGACAGTAATCCCGCGGGCGTGCACGGACTTTTGGAACGCCGTTACAGCCCCTATGCTTTTTCGCCGCGCCCGCTTGAACCGGAAAAACTGCGTCAACTGTTCGAGGCTGCCCGCTCGGCGCCTTCGTGCTACAACGAACAGCCCTGGCGCTTCGTTGCGGCCAGGCGGGAGGACCCGGAGGGTTTTGGACGGCTGCTCGACACGCTCGTCGAGCAGAACCGAAAGTGGGCTCGCAATGCGCCCGTGCTGGTGCTTTCCGTCGCCAAGGTCGAGTTCACTCACAACGGCCAACCCAACCGCCACGCCTGGTACGATGTTGGCCAGGCAGCGGCTTACCTCACCGTTCAAGCCACGGAACTCGGCCTGTACGTTCACCAGATGGCCGGCTTTGACCCTGTGAAAGCGCGCCAGTTCCTCAACATCCCGGAGGGTTACGAGCCGGCGGCGATGATGGCCGTGGGCTATCCGGGTGAATCCGAGTCGCTCCCGGAAGCGCTGCGGCAATCCGACAGCACTCGACGCCCGCGCAAGCCGCTTGATACACTTTTCTTTGAAGGGACCTGGGCCAAGCCATGGTCCCCGGCAGCGGGCGACCGATCAACAACGAAGATCCAATAAACGAGGAGGGTTCAACAATGTTTGCTCAATTGCTGCAAACCGACCCGAATTGGGTGTTGACGATATTGAGGGTGGTGTTGGGAGTCGTCATGTTTGCCCATGGAGCGCAGAAAATGCTCGGCTGGTTTGGCGGCTACGGCTTCCGCGGCACGATGGGCTTTTTCACCAAGAGTATGCGGATCCCGGCTCCGTTTGCCTTCCTGGCGATTTGCGCCGAGTTTTTCGGCGGCCTGGGCCTGATCCTGGGGCTCTTAACCCGCATCGCCGCCTTCGGCGTGGGCGTCAACATGCTGGTTGCCGTCGCGACGGTGCACTGGCAGCACGGACTGTTCGCGAACTGGACTGGAGCCCAGAAAGGCGAGGGCTTTGAGTATCACCTCCTGGCGCTCGCCATGGCCGCCGCGATCATCGTGCAGGGCGCCGGCGCGCTTTCCTTGGATCAAGTAGTTTATCGTTTGTTAGGCTGAACCGCTCCCACCGCCGTTTTTTTTGGTAACGGTCTTCTTGTCTCTTGACAAATCCTTCGACATAGGCTAGCATGAATGAACTGGAGCACGGCTGAGCCCCCACCTCGCCGCGGACGCTATGCGGCATCCTTGTCTGCACCCCATCCGTAAACGACCCAATCGGGTCGAGCAGTCCGCCGAAGGACATTTCGGAGTGCGTCAGGCGGCCGCCTTTTTGTCGCCCACTCTGTTGGACAATACGCCGTTTCAAAGCCGCAACTTCGCTGCCGCACCGTAAAATTGACGGAACAAAGCGAGAATGTCTATGAATACAAAGGAACGCCGAAGAAAACTCCGGAACCGCCACGTAGCGCTGAGCTTTAGGTCAGCATGCTCGGAACCCGTGAGCAAACTCCTCTGACCTGAAAGTGGGCGCTTCGGCAAATGCCGGAACAAAGCGAGATTGTCTATGAAAACAAAGGATGAGGCCAAGAAGTCGAGAAGCCGAGGGGTTGAAAAGTCGAACCATGGAAAGCGATCGCCGGCCCCAAGCCCCGCCAGCACCCTAAGAAACCCCGGTTGGCTTCTCGACTTCTCTACTCTTCGACTGCAGAACTTAACGAACGAACCGAGAATGTCTATGAAAACAAAGGAACGGCTCAGAGATCAACCACCCTTCGCCCCTCCTTATCCAAGGAGGGGAATTCTGGGACTCCCCTCCTCGGATAAGGAGGCGCGGGGGGGCGGTGGGACATCACAACCTTGGTGCGAGACCGGGTTTGTGCCATCGCAAAACAGCGGAACAAAGCGAGAATGTCTATGAAAACAAAGGACTGGCTCAGAAAGAAGTTGGCATTCACGGACTGCGCAAAACGAACTGGTTTTTGTCGTCCCAATCTGCTATGGTTCCGGTTCTTATATCCGCAATCTTCCGCTTGAGGAGTGCAACTCCATGACAGAGGAATGGAAGCCTTCGACCGACGAGCCGCAGCGCACGACCCTGGACCGTCGAGAATTCCTGGCCGGCGCGGGAGCGGCGGCATTTTCGTTCTCAATCATGAAACCTGAGCTGGTCCGTGGGTCGCAAGCCAACTCGAAGATCGCGCTCGGCGTGATCGGGTGCGGGGGCCGGGGGACCTGGATTGCCGATCTATTTCGGCAGCACGGCGGGTACGATATCGTGGCCGCGATGGACTATTTCCCGGACAGGGTGAACGCCTTCGGCGAGAAGTTAAGCGTGGCGCCGGAGCGCCGTTACTCGGGCTTGCTGGGTCACCGTCGAATGCTGGAAGGCAAGCTGGATGCCGTGGCCATCGAGAGCCCGCCCTATTTCCATCCCGAACAGGCCGCCGCTGCCGTGGACGCGGGAGTGCACGTCTATCTCGCCAAGCCGGTGGCCGTGGACGTGCCCGGGTGCCGAAGCATCGAGCAAAGCAGCAGCAAAGCTTCGGCCAAGAACCGATGCTTTCTGGTGGACTTCCAAACCCGCACCGATCCGTTTTACCAGGAAGCGATTCGGCGCGTGCACAACGGCGAGATCGGCCCGATCCTGTGCGGCGAAGCCGCTTACTGGGCGGGGCCGCCATTCACGCGCCAAGTGGAGCAGTTACGGGCCAACCCTTCGGACCCGGAGCGCCGCTTGCGCGCCTGGGGCGTGGACCGGGCGCTCTCAGGAGATATTATTACAGAGCAAAATATTCACTCCATAGATGTTGCTACATGGATAATGGACGCTTACCCGCTGCGCGCCTCGGGCATGGGCGGGCTGAAGTCCCGCACCGAAGGTAGCTGCTGGGACCATTTCTCGGTCGTCTTCACTTTCCCTGAGGAAGTGATGGTGACCTTTGCCTCGAAGCAGTTCGGCGAGGGCTACGACGACATTCTCTGCCGCATGTATGGCACGACGGGGGTCATCGACACCCACTACGCCGGAAGCGTGACGATCTGGGGCAAGAACCCTTACGAAGGAGGAAAGTCGCCGGGACTGTACAAAGACGGCGCGGTGCGCAACATCGCGACTTTCTATGAGAACGTCACCGGCGGCCGCTTCTCTAATCCCACCACGGCGCCCAGCGTGCGGAGCAACTTGACCACGATTCTGGGCCGTACGGCGGCCTATGAGCGCTCTGAGGTCACCTGGGAACAATTACTGAAATCTGAGGAGAAGTTGGATCCCCAGCTTTATGGTCTGAGAGAGTAGGGCTGTCGCGTATCATCCTGAACGAAGCCGTAGAAGGTGTCCAGAAATCAAAACAGCTCACGCCAAGTCGCAAAGCCGCAAAGGATCGCAAAGTGGAAGTTGTTCTTTCTGCTTTGCGGCCTTGGCGTACTTTGCGCCTTTGCGTGAAACTGCCTCTTCCCTCCATGGATTTCTTCACGGTTTCGCAGTCATTCCGGCGAATCCGGAAATGACGCGATGGAGACGACTGAATTGAACAGCCGCCAGCGTGTCAAGGCCGCCATCGCTTTTGCTGATCCCGATCGAGTGCCGATCTCTCATGCTGTGCTTCCGGCGGCGCAGCTCAAGTACGGCCAGGCTCTGAATGAGATCCTGGCCGAATTCCGCGAAGACTTCGGCTGGGACTACATGCCGGACATGGCCCTGGCGGATTTCCCCGCGGTGTACAGGCAGGGAAGAAATACCGACGATTTTGGCACCGTGTGGTGTTCCAAGTGGCTCGGCGTTTGCGGCATTCCGGTCGAATGGCCGCTCCGCGACCTGCGCCACTACGGAGAGTTCAAGTGGCCGTGCGAGTTTAGCGCCGGCCCTCCCCGCGGAAGGCTTTACAGCGGGCACATGATGGGCTACGACGACCGCTGGTATGCTCGCGGCGCATGGATCACCTACTTCGAGCAGCTCCAGCAGTTGCGCGGCATGGAAAACTTCCTGATGGATATCGCCGGCGAGTCGAAGGAGTTCTACCGTCTGCTCGACGATATGCTGGAGTTCAACTTGAGATGGATCGACCAGTGGACCAGCCTCGAATACGACGGCCTGCACTTTGCTGACGACTGGGGCGGCCAGACTGGCCTACTGATCAAACCCGCAGCCTGGCGGCGAATTTTCAAACCCCGCTACGCGCAGATGTTTCAGCGGGTGCGTGCGCTCGGCATGGATGTCTGGTACCACACGGACGGACAAGTAAGAGACATCTTCGGCGACCTGATCGAGATCGGCGTGCAGGTGATCAACTGCCAGGTCCCGGTGGTGGGCCACGAGTGGATCGCCAGAAACGTTAGGGCACGCGTGGCGATTCGCACCGACATCGATCGGCAGCGGGTCATGCCCCTGGGTTCAACAGCGGAAGTGAAAGAAGAAGTGCACCGGACCTTCGAGGCGTGCGGTTCGTCCCGGGGTGGTATCATTGCTTGCGGCGAGGTCGGCCCGGACGTGCCGCTGGAAAACATCCGCGCCATGTACGAAGCATTCCTCGAGTACGGCGACTACCGTCGCTCGGAGACCTCGTAGCGGCAACCCTGGTGGTTGCCCGGCAGTGCCCCAAACTGATTCGTAGCGCCGGCCTTCAGGCCAGCATTTGCCGACCTGAAGGTCGGCGCTACCGTCGGACCAGGACGCTTCAGGCTGCAGGAGCAGTCACAACGGCCGCTCCTGCACTGCGAGGAAGAGGAGTCGAACCGATGATTGCCGAGAGGATCACAGTCGTCGAGGGAGACATCACCAGACAGCACGTGGATGCGATTGTGAATGCCGCAAACACGACGCTGCTGGGCGGCGGAGGAGTGGATGGGGATATCCATGACGCTGCCGGGCCGCGGCTGCTTGAAGAATGCAGGGCGCTGGGCGGTTGCCGCACCGGCCAGGCAAAGATAACCAAGGGCTACAACTTGCCGGCGAAATGGGTGATTCACACCGTGGGCCCGATTTGGCAGGGCGGCGGGCGGCGCGAAAATGAGTTGTTGGCGAGTTGTTACCGCGCTTCTTTGCAGTTGGCGGTCGAGAACGGGGTTCGTGCCATCGCCTTTCCCGCCATCAGTACCGGCGTGTACGGTTTCCCCTTCGAGCGCGCCACGGCCATCGCGGTAAGAGAAGTGAAACGGTTCCTGGAAGAGACCCCGTCTCTGGAGAAGGTAGTTTTTGTGTGCTTCGGCAAAGCCGCCTATGAATGCTACTTGGGTAATATCTAAGTTTCAGCACTGCTCCGACCTTCAGATCAGCACATGTCTTGACCGGCCGGAGCGCCACGGTTCAAATAAAGGCCGCCGCCGCTACAACTATTTGACTTTTCCTTGACCCCTAAGGTAATTTCATGGACGGGGCAAATAGCTCCATCCTCAGCCTATGACTTCTGAACCCAGCGTAGTGGAAGTGACTCTTGAGAGTGATCTCAAGAATCTCGAGGTGGCGGAAGAGATCGTGCGCAGAGTCGCCGGAACGGCGGGCTTCGGCGAGGAGTCCGAGCACCAGATTGAAATGGCCGTGCACGAATCGATGATCAACGCCATCTGGCACGGAAACAAGAATGACGCCAGCAAGCGCGTCTGGCTGAGGTTTGAGATTTACAAGGACCGGCTCGAGATTCGTATACGGGACCAGGGTGTCGGCTTTAGTCTCGCCGACGTACCGGATCCCTGCTCAGGCGACAACCTGTTGAAGGTATCCGGTCGAGGGATATACTTGATCCGTACTTTTATGGATGAATTCCACGTGAAGCACCTTCCCGGCTCCGGGACCGAGGTCACCCTGGTGAAGCGAATTGATCCGGCACACCAACCCAAACAAGGAGGAACCGACCGTGAGCATGAAAGCCACAATTCGACAAGTTGATTCCGTGATAGTCATTGACGTGAGCGGCAGGATCACTCTGGGAGAGGGCTGCGCGCAACTGCGCGAGCTTATTCGGGACCAGTTGAGCAAGGGCAACAAGCAGATCTTGCTTAACCTTGCCAACGTCACCTACATCGACAGTTCCGGCATCGGTGAACTCGTCAGCGCCTTCACGGCGGTTTCAAACCAGGGAGGACAGTTGAAGCTCCTGAATCTTACCAAAAAGGTTCATGACCTTCTGCAGATTACCAAGCTCTACACCGTCTTTGACATCCACGACGACGAAGCCAAAGGCATCGCCAGCTTCCAACAAGCCTAGCGGCAGCCCGAGGCTGTGCAGCCGTTACCGGGTCGCGCGGACCCCGGCCCGGGGGTCCGCGTCTTGCCTAATGACCTGGTTGAAAGGGCAAGCGGCGAGACACGCGGTCCGCTTTAAGATTTCCCACCATGCCGTTCTGAGTGGTCGTGGGTCTTCAACCCACCCAGAGGAATGACACATCCCCCCTTCCGCACGCAGACCCCTTTCTTGACCCTACCCGTTGGGGCGTTTGATCGCGAATTTTTCCAGCCGATATTGCAGCGTGCGGAAAGTCATTCCCAGCAGTTGAGCGGCCCGGGTGATGTTCCAGTTTGAACGCTGGAGGGCCTCCAGGATCTTGGCCTTTTCATGTTCTTCCCAGGTTCCCTCGGGAATGATGGGACGGAGCGATTCCTCGGAGGGTTGGGCCGGCGCGGCCGTCAGGGCCGGGGCGTGCTGAAGGACTTCCGGGGGAAGATCCCGAAGTTCCACGCAGTCTGCCTCTCCTAATACCACGGCACGCTCCATGGCCCACTCGAGCTGCCGAATATTCCCCGGCCAATAATAATTCCTGATGGCTTGAAGGGCCTCCGGCGAAATCTTCTCCACTCTGCGGCCATCGACGAAAGCGGCTTTCCGCATGAAATGGTGGGCCAGCGTATCGATGTCGTCTCCCCTTTCACGCAGGGGCGGACAAACTATGGGGATGACGTTCAAGCGGTAGTAAAGGTCCTCGCGAAACTTGCCGTCTTTGACAATCTGCTCGAGGTTCTTGTTGGTGGCGGCGATAATGCGCACGTCCGTTTTGATGGCCTCGGTGCCGCCCACGCGCATGAATTCGCGTTCCTGCAACACGCGAAGTATCTTGGCCTGCATCCCCAAGCTGGTGTCTCCGATTTCATCCAGAAACAGCGTGGATTGATGCGCCCTCTCGAACAGGCCCTTCTTTTGTTGATGAGCGTCCGTGAAGGCGCCCTTCTCATGGCCGAAGAGTTCGCTTTCCAAAAGGGTCTCGGTGAGCGCCGCGCAGTTGATGGCCAGGAAGGGGCGCTCGGCACGAGGGCTGCTGCGGTGAATCTCACGCGCCACCAGTTCCTTCCCCGTACCGCTCTCCCCCAGGATGAGGACCGTGTGGGCCGTGGGAGCGACCTTCAGGACCATGCGCATCATGGCCTTCGTTGCGGGTGAGTCACCCAGAATGGCTCGCTTGAGGGTCGCCAGGCGGTCAAAAACCTCCGCCACGACCCTCAACAATTCGTCACGGTCGACGGGTTTCTCCAGGTACTGGTAAACGCCCCGCCGCGTTGCTTCCACTGCCGACTGTATGGAAGGGTAACCGGTGATGAGGATGACCGCCACGGTGGGGTCCTCACCCACGATCTCGCTTAACAACTCAATGCCCGTCATTCCGGTCAAGTTCAAGTCGGTAATGACCAGATCGAAGCGGCGACGCGAAAGCAAATCAAGGGCGACCTCGCCGCTGGGAGCGGTCTCCGTGGCATAGCCCTCATCCTGCAGGATGTCGTTATAGATTTCGCGTTGACGCTGCTCGTCGTCAACAACCAGGATACTCGCGGAGGTCATTGAGCGTTATCCTTACGCTGCGGGGAAGGCAGCCAGCTCGGCGCGCTCAGGCTGCGAAGGTCGGGGAACGGGCAGCTCGACCACCAAGTCTGTCCCAGTGTGTACTCCGTCATCGACGAAGACCCGTCCCGCGTGATCCTCAACGATTTTCTTGGCGATGGCCAACCCCAGACCGAAGCCGGTCGCTTTCGTCGAATAAAAAGGCGCAAAGACTTTCTGGCGTTCCGTGTAGGGGATACCGGGGCCCGTGTCGGCAAAGTGCAACTGGAGGCAATCCCCGTTCTTGGGCGACTTCGTGGTTACGGCGTAAATGCGCAGTTGGCCTCCCCCCGGCATGGCCTGGATCGCATTGGTCAGGATGTTCAAGAAACAGGTCTTCATCTGCGCCGAATCCAGGCGGAAAATCGGCAGGTCCAGCGCCAGGTCTTGTTTGATCTGGATGCCCTGGTTGCTCGCCTGCCGGCCCACCACCGTCAGCGCCTCCGTCAGCGTCGCCTTAAGGTCGCAGGGCACGAGCATTGGGGGCGCTTGGCGTCCGGCGGTCAGCACGTCATTCACCAGGTGATTCAGGCGGCTGATTTCGTCCTTGATATTCGCCAAGTTTCGTTGCAGGTCGCGCGCTACCCGGTCGTCGCCGTCCTGATGCTTGGCGCGAATCTGGTCGATGGAGAGATTGATGAAGTTCAAGGAGTTGCGAACTTCATGCGCTACCGTCGCCGCGAACCGCCCCAGCAAGGAGAGTTTCTCCGCTTCATTCAGCCGTTCCTGAAGCGCTCGGTTCTCCCGCAACTTTTCCACCATCTGGTTAAATGTCTGCGCCAGCAGGCCGATCTCGTCCTCGCCAGTAGAAGGCAGCGAGACATACAGGTTGCCTGCGGCCACCTGCTGGGCGCCCTTCACCAGTTGATCCACCGGCTTGGTGAAACGAAATGCCAGGTACAGCACCACGCACAAGGCCGCCAGCATCGTTCCCAGAATCCAGGCGAGCCGCTGCTTGTACCACAACCGAGAGAGAGTTGTAACCCGATCGGGTTCGCCATGGATAAAGGCATACCCGATCACCTTATCGCCCAGCACTAAGGGATATTGAATTGTGAAGCCGGGTTGATCAGTCGACGTCGAAGGCTCGATGACAGGAAACTCTGCGTCCAGACGCACCGTATCCTTGCGGGTTTCCAGACGCCTCTTCTTGATGACGATCTTTCTTCCCACCTGGATGGTCGGGTTCGTGCTCGACACCACTTTGCCTTCTGTGGAAGTGATGGATACGCTGGCAAGACCCAGTTCCTCGTATCTCTTCTGGTAGAGTCTTAGAGCCTCGTCTACACTCGCTTTCGGGGGAATTTGAGTTTGCGCAAGCTGGCTGACGGTCACTAGCCGCGATGCCTCCCCGGACACGTAGTTCAGGATCTCGCGCCGGTGGTTCACGTAGTTCCAGGTGAGAATAGCGCCCGTACACGTCATGGTGACAAACATCACCAGCGCCAGGCGCGTACGGAATCGGAGATTGACGTGTAAAGACCGCAAGATCATTCTCTCGCTGCTTCTCGGCTTCTCTATCCTATAAGAACGGTGACCCAGCGTCAATTGCGGGTAGCGCCAGCCTTTCGCTCGTCTCCCGCAACCTCCACCCTCTCGGGGGCATCCAAAGGATCGTTCGCAGGGTATTCACAGACTCTAGAAAATAGGGTACCGTTTCCAGGGACCGACGCCCTATGCGCGAAGCACTCACCTTATTCTGTGTCGGGCTCGCCTTGCTGGGCTCTGTATCTCGCGTCCACGCCGGGGTGGCGCTTTCCACCGCCATCCCGCTCGATTTGGGGTTCCGTCAAATGTATAATCTTCAGTTCGAGGAGGCGCACCGAACGTTCAAGGGCTGGGAGCAACTGCATCCGGACGACCCGCTGGGACCTGCTTCGGATGCTGCTGCTTACCTCTTTTCCGAATTCGACCGCCTGGGAGTGCTGCAGTGGGAGCTGTTTTTAGACGATGAAAAATTCAAGCGGAGCAAGAAGCTGGCTCCCGACCCGGTAACGAAAAGAGCCTTTGACGCGTCAGTGACATTGAGCGAGCAGGTCGCCGATCGTGTGCTGGCGCGGTCGCCGCGGGATCGGAACGCCCTTCTAGCCAAGGTCATGGACCTGGGGCTACGGTCGGATTATCTGGCCTTAATCGAAAAGAGATATCTGGCTTCCGTGGGAGACATGAAGAGCGCCGGGCTTCTCGCCCAGCAACTGTTGGCCCTTGACCCGACGTGCTACGATGCCAATCTGGCCATCGGAGTGGAGAACTACATTCTGGGGTTGAAACCCGCCCCGGTTCGCTGGGTCTTGAGGATGTACGGAGCGCAGACCGATAAGGACCAGGGGATCCAGAAACTCCGCCTGACGGCTGAGAAAGGGCACTACCTGCTTCCCTTTGCGCAGCTACTGCTCGCTGTCGCTGCTCTGAGGGATAAAAACAGCAATCAAGCACGGGAACTGCTCGCCGGGCTGGTGCGGCAGTTTCCCAATAACAAGCTATACCGCAGAGAACTCGAGCGGATTCATTAGAGATCGTGTCCGGGGCTTCGCTCAGAATGACAAGACACGGAGCTACGCCGGGAGTGGATCTAAGCCATGCGAATCGCGGCTGTGGCAAGCGCATTTCCTGAGCATCACTACTCTCAAAAAGTTCTGGTTGAGGCGTTGCAGAAGTATTTCGGCGAAAAGCTCGCCAATCCGCAGCGCTTGGAGCGGATCTATTCCCACATGGCTGTGGAAGCGCGCTACCTTACGCTTCCCCTCAGCGCCTACTACGAGATCGCTTCGTGGGGAGAGGCGAACAACGCCTTCATTGAAACCGCTCAAGTCTTGGGCGAGCAGTCCCTCTGCCGGGCACTGGCGCGGGCAGGGTTGGACGCCGGCGAGATTGCCACTCTCATTGTCGTGTCCGTGACCGGCATCGCCAGTCCCTCGATTGATGCGCGGCTGGTCAATCGCATGGGGCTGTCTCCGAATATTAAGCGCGTCCCGATCTTCGGTTTAGGGTGCGTGGCCGGGGCTGCGGGCATTGCCCGCGCCGCCGATTACGTCCGCGCCTACCCCGGCCAGGTCGCGGCGCTGCTTGCGGTCGAGCTTTGCTCGCTCACCATACAGCGTGATGACCTCTCGATCGCCAACCTGATTTCCGCCGCCTTGTTTGGAGATGGGGCGGCGGCGGTGCTGGTGACCGGATCGGAGAGGGAGGCGGCAGGACCGGAAATTCTGGCCACGCGCTCGGTCTTCTATCCCCACACCGAACAGGTGATGGGGTGGGACATTTCCGAGAAGGGTTTCACCATCGTGTTGTCGCCCGAAGTGCCGGCCATGGTGGAACGCCACTGGGCGCATGACGTGGACGAGTTTCTGAGCGACAATGGTCTGTCCCGAAAAGACATCGGGAGCTGGATTCTGCACTCGGGTGGCCCCAAGGTGCTGGCGGCGATGGCGGCTACGCTGAAACTTCCTGCCGGGGCCCTCGAGGCCTCCTGGGAATGCCTGCGAAAGGTGGGCAATATCTCCTCGGTATCGGTCCTTCTGGTGCTCGAGGAGGTGATGCAGCACCGTCGCCCCGCCCCGGGAACGTTCGGCCTCCTGGGAGCGATGGGGCCAGGCTTCTGCTCGGAACTCGTATTGCTCCGCTGGTCATAACGTCGCTCTGCAAATAGCACTTGATCGAGCGCCCTCAACCGTAATGGGTCAGATTTGAGACTACGACACACTTTCATTTGGATTGCCCAGGTTTTTCTCTTTGCCACGCCTCTCTCCTTGTCCGCACAAGAAACGGTGCTCGAACTCGACCCGGCGCAAACCCAGATTGAATTCACCCTGCCTGGGACTATTCGCGCGGTGCACGGGACCTTCAAACTCAAAAGGGGGACGATTCGCTTCAACCGAGCCACGGGAAAAGCCGACGGTTCGGTCGATGTCGACATGACCAGCGAGGAGAGTGACAACGTTTCGCTGGATCGCAAAATCCTGGGAGAAGTTCTGGAGACCCGCAAGTACCCTGAGGCGGCTTTCATCCCTGTCCATATCGACGGCCGCTTTGCAGCCGAAGGTGAGTCGGTACTTCAACTGAGCGGCACGTTCAGGCTGCACGGTATCGAACACGATTTCATGGTCGAAACCACGGAGACCCGGAAAGGTGACCAATTGACCGCCACCACTCATTTCCAGATTCCCTACGTGGATTGGGGTATGAGGAATCCCGGCGGCATGCTCCTGCGCGTGGGCAACCAAGTGGAAATCAATATAAAGACCGTAGGCCGCATCACCCTGCCCGCCACGCCGCACTAATCCGGCGAAATCCACTGTCAGAATTCACTTGACAAACCTTCCAGGGGCAAGTAGTCTTTGGTCTTGAATTAATGACTGACCATTCAGTCACTAAATGGCGACACTCGATGAGAACAAAAAAACCAACGCGACGTCATCCCAAGAATGCATCCCGGCGGGGGCGGAAGCCCAAAGAGGGACGCCCGCAGGAAATCCTGGCGGCAGCCTTCGAGGAGTTCGCCGCCCATGGCTATGCGGCCTCACGTGTCGAGGATGTCGCCGAGCGCGGAGGAATTGCGAAAGGGACGATCTACCTCTACTTCAAGGATAAGGAAGGGCTCTTTCGGGCGGTGGTCCGCAGTATGATCCGGCCTGTTTTCGATCAGCTTATCCCCTTTGTTGAAAATTTCCCCGGCTCTGCTGAAGCGCTCCTGTGCGAGCTCCAGGCACGGCACTACGCCCACGTAGTCAGAAACGCAAAGGCGCGCGCCATTCTTCGTTTGTTGATTGCGGAAGGCGGCAAGTTCCCTCAACTGTCCGACGTTTTCCATCGGGAGATTATCGAGCCTGGGGTCGCCGCCTTACGCCAGGTGCTGGAGAAGGGCGAGGCATCAGGCGAGTTTCGGAAGACGAAGGTCAAGGACTTTCCGCAGATCCTGGTTGCTCCCGGTGTTCTCGCCGTCGTGTGGAACCTGATATTGGGTGCGCGATATCGGCTCGATCTGGACTCGTATATGAGCGCGCACCGGGAGTTCGTGTTGCATAGTCTGAAAAAGCAGGTGAACAGCTAACCATCCTCCGACCGAAGATCGAAAGGTGGAAACCACTCATGAAGCTGTATGGGGCATGTGCGGCGTCGCTGGCGGCACTGTTGTTGGCGTCGGGAAAACCTGTGATCGCCCAACAGGTCAGTCCGCAACGGCTAACTTTGAGAGAAGCGATTGAGTTGGCGTTGAAAAACAACCTCAGCGTGCGGGTAGCCGGAACTGAGGTGGACGAATTAGAGGGAACGCGCGAGCGGCGCCAGGCCTCGCTGCTCCCGCGCCTCACCGGGGATTTGCTCGCCAACCGGCAGAACGTCAACCTCACCGCCTTAGGATTTTCAGGTATTCCCTCCCTTCCTATACCCGCGGTCATCCCGGCTTTCAACCACTACGATTCCCGTTTTTTCGCCAGCCAACCTGTGATAGACCGCGAGGCTTATCACAACTGGAAGGCCGGCGAGAAACAGGAGCAGGCCTCGAAGCTGTCTTATCAGGACACCCGCGACCTGGTGGTGCGGGAGGCTGCCGGGCTTTATCTGGATGGCGAAGTCGCCTTCGCGGAGGTCGAAGCAGACGAGTCGCGCGTGACCACTTCGGAGGCCCTCGAGAAGCTGGCGAGCGACCAGCACGACCAGGGGCTGGCAACCGCCGTCGACGTGATTCGCGCCCAGGTGCAATTGGCGCGCGACCGGCAGAACCTGCTGGTGGCGCGCGACACCTACCAGACCTCGCTGCTCCTCCTGGCGCGCTTCCTGGGGCTGAGCCCCGGAACGCCGCTGGAACTGGCCGGGCACATGCAATTCCACAGCGTCGCCGCGCCCCCCATCGATGAGGCGCTTCGCACGGCGCTCGAGGCGCGCGCCGATTATCGCTCCCTTCTCTCCCAACGCGACTCCCTCGTCGAACAGCAAAAGGCGACGCACGCCCGCTATCTGCCCAAGCTCTCAGTCAACGGCGATTATGGGGCGCTGGGCACGACCCGCGCGATGGCCGGGATCGGCGAAATCCAGGGAACGCTCACCGTCACATTGTTCGACTGGGACCGCACCGGCCAACGAAAGGAACTCGCCAGCCGCGTACAGCGCTTGAACCTGCAGATTGACGACCTCACTCGAGGAATCGAACAGGACCTGCGGAAGGCGCTGCTCGACCTCGATTCCGCCGCTAATCAGGTGAGCGTTACAGAATCTGCCCTGGCGCTTGCGGAGCGGGAACTCTCTTTGGCACAGGACCGCTTCCGCAATGGGGTAACCGACAACATCGAGGTTGTAACGGCGCAGGACACCCTGGCCAGTGCGCAGGATGATCGCATCATGGCCCTGGCACGCCACATCGACGCGGGAATGGCCCTGGCCCGGGCGCTCGGCGCAACCGAGAAGATTTACCAGACGTACCTTGACGAACCCTGAGAAAGAAGAAGGCAGTAGGCACTGGGCAAGCCGAGTGCATTGTAACAGAAGGGGGTCAATCAAAATCCGCCTATGGATACATTCCTTCCTCCCATCGAAAAGCCCAAAGGGCTGATGATGAAGCTGGCGTATTACTTTACACGCCGGCAGTTTGGCAAAGTGCTAACCCCGCTGAAAGTGCATTCCGCGCGGTTGCCGCTTGCATTCGGCCTGTTCTATACGAAGATCGGCAAACTTGATAAGAAGCTGCTTCTGCCGCCAGAGACTGCCTTGCTCATTCGTGAACAGGTGGCGCGTATCAATGTCTGTCTTTTCTGCATGGATATTGGCCGGGCGTTCACAATCAAAGCGTCAATGAACCAAGCCAAATTCGATGCGCTGGAGCAATACAGCACAAGCCCTCTTTTTACCGATGCACAGCGCGCAGCGCTGGATTACGTGACGGAACTGACCAAGGATAAGAAGGTTAACCCCAACACCTTTACTCGCATGAGCCGCTACTATTCCGAACGTGCGATCTGTGAGATCGTCTGGCTTGTTGCCAGCGAACATTTGTACAATATGACTAATATTGGTTTGAATATCCATTCGGATATGCTCTGTGACATCAACAGGAAGAACATGCAAATGAGTCCTACAGACTAACGTTCCACTTAGTCTCTGCCGGAGTGAAATATTTGCCGCCGGTGGCCGCTTCGCTCAGGATGACAGCAAAGGGCTCAGGGTAATGGCGTGATTATAGATCGGAGGAAGCCATGAAACGTGTGATTCCGCTCCTGCTGGTCTTGGCGATTGGCGGCGCAGTGGTCTACTTCCATCCCCAATGGTTCCGCAAGCCCGCCGTGGAAAACGTGCTCAAGCTCTCGGGCAACATCGAAGCCCACGAAAGCCTGGTGAGCTTCAAAGTGACGGGCCGCATCGCCGCCTTGCCGGTGGATGAGGGCATGACCATCCAATGCGGCGACCTGCTGGCGCGGCTTGACAATGACGACTATCGCCAGCAAGTGGTGGTGGACGAAGCCACGGCAAGCATGCGCGATCGCCAACTCGCCCTCGGCCTGGCGGGCAGCCGCCATCAGGAGATTGAAGCAGCCCGGCAGGCCATCCTCGACGCCCAGGCCGACCTCGAGCAGAGAAAAAAGGATTACGCACGCTATCAGGCACTGGCCGAGAAGGACGAAATACCCACGCAGACCCGCGATCAGGCAGCCACCAGCGTGACCCGCGCGCAGGCTGCCTGCGACCGGGCGCAGCAGATCTACAACGAATTGACGGAGGGCACGCGCAAAGAGGAACTCGAGGTGGATCGGGCCAACATCCATCAAGCGGACCAGAACGTTCATCTCTCGCGCATCCGGCTGTCTTACACCGTGCTGCGTGCGCCCTTCAACGGAGTGGTCCTGGTGCGGCAAGCGGAGCTGGGCGAAGTGGTTTCCCCCGGCACGCCCATCGTTACCCTGGCCGATCTGGACCATCTCTGGCTACGCGTCTACGTGCCGGAAACTGATCTCGGCAAGGTCCACTGGGGCCAGTCTGTTGACGTGCGGACCGACACCTATCCTGACAAGATTTACCACGGCCGGGTTTCCTTGATTTCCTCCGAGGCGGAATTCACCCCCAAGAGCGTCCAGACGGAGAAGGAGCGCGTCACGCTGGTCTATCGCGTCAAGGTGGATGTCGAGAACCCGAACTACGAGTTGAAGCCAGGAATGCCGGCCGATGCATACATCAAGGTGAAGTAGCGCGGGCGGCAGATTGCCGATGGTCGATTGCCGATTGTCGATTGAGAACACGCCCTTGCGCGAGACAGGAAGAAATGCCCTCTCCCCCTTGGGGGAGAGGGTGGACCGCGACGGCGCCTTCATCAGCCGTCGCGGGCCGGGTGAGAGGGTCGGTGGGAGTCGCCAAAAAGCAAAACGCGGAGATTCTTCGCTTCGCTCAGAATGACACCAGCATGAAAGTGTTAACATGAATTCCCCTCCAGCCATCATCGTTTCCGCACTGAGTAAACGCTTCGGCGAAGTGCGCGCCGTCGACGAACTTACCTTCGACGTCCACGCTGGAGAAATCTTTGGCCTGGTGGGGCCAGATGGCGCCGGAAAGACGACAGCGCTACGCGTGCTCGCCGGGGTGCTCGATGCGGATTCGGGCTCGGCGACCGTGGCCGGCTGCGACGTGCTGCGCGACCCCGAGAGCGCCAAGCATCACCTCAGCTACATGTCGCAGCGCTTCGGTCTTTACGAAGATCTGACGGTGGACGAGAACATCCGGTTTTACGCGGATCTCTTCGGCGTCACCCGCAAAAAGCGCGAGCCGCGCTCCGCGGAACTGCTGGCGGCGGCCGGCCTGAGCGATTTCCGCGCCCGCCTCGCCGGGAACCTCTCCGGCGGGATGAAGCAGAAGCTCGGGCTGGTCTGCGCCCTGATTCACACCCCCAAAGTGATCCTGCTCGACGAGCCCACCAATGGAGTGGATCCGGTGTCGCGACGCGATTTCTGGCGAATTCTTTATTCGCTGCTCGCGGGGGGAGTTGCCATTCTCACCTCGACCTCTTATCTCGACGAGGCCGAGCGCTGCCATCGCGTTGGGCTCCTGTACCAGGGGCGCTTGCTATTCTGCGATCAGCCCGGCGCGCTCAAGAAGAAACTCCCCGGCGAGATTCTGGCCGTGCACGCCCCTGAGCCGGCGCGCGTGCGCGATTTGTTCGCGAAGTCCGACGCAGTGCGCAGCGCGCTGCTGGTGGGCGACCGCGTCCATCTTTTCGTGGATGACGCCGCTCGCCGGCTTCCGGAATTGCGCGCCCGCCTCGAGGCGGCCGGCGCCGCCTACGATTCCATTCAGCCTGTGGCGCCGAGCATTGAAGACTTGTTCGTTTCGGCGCTGGAAGGCCAGTCAGGAAGTGAGCATTGAACGGAACCGACCCCTCACCCGTCCCGCGGCGGCTGGAGAAAGCGCCGTCGCGGGACACCCTCTCCCCACGGGAGAGGGCTATGTTGTCCAGTTGGGCGACCGGAGGAACGGTAGCCTCATGATCCAGAACGACTCATCGGTGGTGGTCGAAAACCTGACGAAGCGGTTCGGGTCGTTTACCGCCGTGGACCGCATCAGCTTCGCGGCTCGCCGGGGCGAGATTTTCGGTTTTCTCGGCCCCAACGGCGCCGGCAAATCCACCACCATCCGCATCCTGTGCGGCCTGCTGCGGCCCACCTCCGGCAAGGCGCTGGTGGCGGGCATCGACGTGGCGGCAGCCCCTGAAGCGGTGCGCCAGCAGATCGGCTACATGTCACAAAAGTTTTCGCTCTACAACGACCTGCGCGTCATCGAGAACCTGCGGTTCTTTGCAGGGTTGTACAGCGTGCCCGCCCGCGACCTGCCAGACCGCCTGGCGTGGGCGCTGCGCATGGCCGGACTCGAGGGCCGCGAGCAATCCCTCACGCGCGCGCTGGCCACAGGCTGGAAGCAACGTCTGGCTCTGGGCTGCGCGGTCCTGCACCGGCCTCCCATCGTCTTTCTCGACGAGCCGACCTCGGGCGTGGATCCTGTCTCGCGCCGGAAGTTCTGGGATTTGATTTACCAGATGGTCGACGAGGGCGTCACGGTGTTCGTCACCACGCACTACATGGACGAAGCGGAATACTGCAACCGCCTGGTCATGATCGATCGCGGGCGCATCGTAGCGATGGGCACTCCCACGGAACTGAAGAACCGTTGCATGAAAGGCCAGCTCCTGCTCGTCGAGTGCGAGCCGCTGGGGCCGGCCCTGGAAGCGCTGCGGGAAACTCCCGGTGTCCTCGATGCTGCGGTTTTCGGGAGCAGCTTGCATGCCGTCGTCGCCGACAGCCAGGCTGCCGTGCCCAGGGTTCGGGAGTTCCTCGAGGCGCGGCGCCTGCACGTGGGACGGCTGGAGCAGATTCCGCCCAGCCTCGAAGACGTCTTCGTCTCGCTCACTGCAACGCGCGAAGCTGGATTGGAGAAACCCGTATGAGTGGGCGCCGCATCCTGGCTATGACGCGCAAGGAAGTGATTCAGATCCGGCGTGATCCCTTGAGCCTGATGATCATCATCGCCATGCCGATCATCCAATTGTTGATCTTCGGCTACGCGGTCAACCTGGACGTTAAGCACATTCCGCTTTGCGTGTACGACCGCGACGCGACCCAAACCAGCCAGGACCTGCTCAAGCGGTTCCAAGCCACCGAGTACTTCAAGATCGTTCATCTGTCAGACAGCTACACCGATGTGGTGCGGAACATTGACTACGGAGCTTGCACGGTGGCAGTGGTTGTGCCGCCGCAGTTCGCCGAGAGGCTTCACTCCGACGGCCAGGCCAGCGTGCAGGCGCTGCTCGACGCCAGCGACAGCAACACGGCCAGCATCGGCATGGGTTACGCGCTCAACATCGTGCAGTCCTACTCCGCCCAAGTGCAGATCGACTGGCGCGAGCGCCACGGCCTCGCCGATATACCCGCCTCGGTCACCTTCGAGCCCCGCACCTGGTTCAACGAGGACCTCGAGAGCATGTCGAACATTGTACCGGGCGTAGTGGCCATGGTGATGGCGGTGGTGGGAGCGTTTCTCACCTCGCTCACCATCGCCCGCGAGTGGGAGCGCGGCACGATGGAGCAGCTCATCTCCACGCCGATTGCCAAGCTGGAAATCCAGATCGGCAAGCTGGCCCCCTATTTCCTGATCGGAATCATGGACACCGCGGTTTGCGCCGCCGTGGCCGTTGGGTGGTTCCACGTTCCCTTTCGCGGAAGCTGGACGGTTTTGTTCGGCTGCTCGATGTTGTTCCTGGTGGTGGTACTGTCGCTTGGCTACTTCATTTCGGTTACGGCCAAGTCCCAACTCGGCGCCAGCCAGATGGCCCTGCTGGCGACGTTCCTTCCCACCTTCCTTTTGTCGGGCTTCATTTTTCCCATCGAGCAGATGCCGGTGGTGGTGCAGTGGATCACGCGGGTGCTGCCGGCGCGTTATTACGTTGCCATTCTGCGCAACGTCTTCCTGAAAGGCACGGAGATTCGATTAATGGCAGGGCAACTCTTCGCCTTGGCGGTGATTGCCGCGGTACTCGTCACACTCGCCACCCGAGCGTTTCATAAGAAACTGGGATGAGTTTCTTGAATCTTGAATCCGGAATTTTGAATCACCCGGAGAGGCTGGAATGAAAATTCTCCAATCCTTCGCGCGCGTCGGGCACATGCTGCGGAAGGAATTCATCCAAACGCTGCGCGATCCCCACACCCGCTTCCTGCTCATCGGCCCGCCCATCATCCAGATGCTGGTGTTCGGGTATGCAGCCACGATGGAAGTGAAACATGTGGCGCTCGCGGTGCTCGACCTGGACAACACGCAGGAGAGCCGCGAACTGGTGTCGCATTTTTCCGCCAGCCGCTATTTCGACATTCAGCAATACGCCGCGCGCCGGGATGACCTCCGCGAAGGCATCGACCGCGGCGATTTTCTTGTAGCCCTGGAAATCCATTCCGGCTTTGCTCAGCGCCTGCGCAACGGCCAGGGCGCCTCGGTCCAGGTGCTGGTGGACTGCTCGAACTCGAACACGGCGCTGGTGGCGCTTGGTTATCTCAGCCAGATTGGCGCTCAATTCGCGCGCGACTACGAAACCGACCGGATGCGCCGCACGGCGCCGCAACTGGCCTCCTTTGTGCCGCAGGTGCAGCTCGAAACCCGCCCCTGGTTCAACGAAAGTCTTAATAGCCAGTGGTACTTCGTTCCCGGCGTCATCGGCAACCTGATGCTGATCATGGTCATGATGCTGACGGCGTTTGCGGTGGTGCGCGAGCGCGAAATCGGCACGCTCGAGCAGGTGATGGTTACACCCATTCGCCGCTGGGAATTTATCCTCGGCAAGACCCTGCCCTTCTTCCTGATCGGCTGCTTCGATGCCACCATGATCGCGATCGTCGGCACCTTGTGGTTTGGCGTCCCTTTCCGCGGGAAAGTCGCCGTGCTGGCGCTCGGACTCGCGACCTTCATCGTGGCGGCGCTGGGCCTCGGACTCCTCCTCTCGACTATCTCCGCCACCCAGCAGCAGGCCATGCTCGCCTCGTTCTTCTTTAATATGCCCATGATTACGCTCTCCGGCTTCGGCAACCCCATCAGCAGCATGCCGGTGTTTTTCCAGAAGCTCAGCTACATCAACCCTATGACCCACGTCATGGTGTTGCTGCGCAGCGTCTACCTCAAGGGCGTCGGGCTCGACGTTCTCTGGCCAAACATCGCCGCCATGGCCGGCCTGGCAGCCGTCCTGCTGGCCACCAGTGTCCTGCGCTTCCACAAGTCGCTCGAATAACCTATAATTTAACTGGGCGCTTGCAGAAACCCGGTAATAAAGCACTTAACCACAGAGGCACAAAGAAGCGATTTGATTCTCTGTGTCTCTGTGCCTCCGTGGTGAGCTGCTTTCAGAAGGGACGGAAACGATGGACTTCACAGGCAAAGTGGTGGTGGTAACCGGCGCGGCGTCCGGAATTGGCGAGGCTTGCGTGCGAGAATTCGCCGCTCGCCATGCGGCCGTTGCGATGGTGGATTGCAAGGCCGGGGCGGGCGAACAAACCGTTGCGGAACTTCGCCAGAAAGGCGCAACGCTTAGATACTTCCAGGCCGACGTGAGTTCCCGGGCCGAGGTCGAGCGCCTGGTTCCCCAGGTCGTGGGGAGCTTCGGGGGTATCGACGTGCTGGTCAACAATGCCGGAATCCAGCGCTACGGCAGCGCCACCACGACCAGCGAAGAACAGTGGGACGAGGTCATTAGCGTTAATCTCAAGGGCGCCTTCCTGATGTCCAAGTATGCGATCCCCGAAATCATCAAGCGGGGAGGCGGCGCCATCGTCATGACGGGCTCCGTACAATCCGTGACGGCCCAGCAAAACTCCGTCGCCTATGTTACGAGCAAGCATGCGATCTTGGGCCTCATGCGCTCCATTGCGCTCGATTTCGGAAGGCAGAATATCCGGGCCAATTGCGTAATGCCGGGAGCGATCGATACGCCCATGCTGCGCTGGGCGGCTTCGCGCGATAGAGATCCCGACAAAGTACTGGCGGGGTGCGCGGGCCTTCACATTCGAGGCACGTTGGGACAGCCGGAGGAAGTGGCGCGGGTGATTGTCTTCCTGGCCAGCGACTTGGCTTCGTTCGTAACCGGTGCGGCTTACGCGGTCGACGGCGGCTTGCTCGTGCCCGCCGGCGGCATGGCGTTTCAGGGAGCCGGTCTGGGGGCACCGAAGTAGTGCTGAACACGCTCTCGAGATCATGCCGGTCATTTGCGACCCCCTCACCCGGCCCGCGACGGCTGATAAAAACACCGTCGCGAGCCACCCTCTACCCCAGGGGAGAGAGGGTATAAACTCGTTGTGCGGTTCCCCTCTCCCCCAGGGAAGAGAGGGTATAAACTCGTTGTGCAACTCCCCTCTCCCCCTTGGGGGAGGGGGTGGCGAGCGTAGCGAACCGGGTGAGGGGGTCTCGCGCTGCCAGTTGGCAGGGGGGCGGTTCGCGAACCGCCCCTACACATGAATACCTATGAAACTTGGACTGGGACTTTACCGCCACATGTTGACGCGGGAGAGCTATGCCTTCGCCCGCCAGGCGGGTTGCACCCACGTCGTCATCCACCTGGTGGACTACTTCAATCGAGGGTCGACAAACCCCCGCGACAATCAGCCCACGGGCGGCAAACTCGAGCCGTGGGGAGCGGCCGGCGATCCTGAGAATCTCTGGAGTCTGGAAGAGTTGCAGAGAATTCGCGGAGAGATCGAGGATGCCGGGCTCGTTCTGGCCGCAGTCGAGAACCTCGATCCCGCCCACTGGCACGACGTGCTTCTGGATGGGCCGCAGCGCTCACGCCACATCGAGAACGTAAAGACGATTGTTCGCCGCCTGGGCCAGGCTGGGATTCCTGTCTTGGGATATAACTTCAGCCTGGCAGGGGTCAGCGGCCGCGTCAGCGGACTCTTCGGACGGGGCGGCGCAGCCTCCGTAGGCATGGACGGGCCGGTGGATGCGCCCATTCCCAATGGTGTGGTGTGGAACATGATTTACGATCGCGCCGCGCCTTGCGGAACGGTTCCACCGGTAACCAACGCGGAGTTGTGGCGCAGGCTGCAAAGGTTCTTGGAGGAGATTATCCCTGTGGCCGAGCAGGCCGGCGTGCGCCTCGCCGCCCACCCTGACGATCCTCCGATGCCGGCCTTGCGCGGGCAGCCTCGCCTCGTCTACCAGCCCTATCTCTACCAGAAGTTGTTAGACCTCCTGCCAAGCCAAAGCAACACCTTGGAGCTCTGCGTCGGAACCTTGGCCGAGATGACGGAGGGAAACATCTACGAGGCCATCGACCAATACAGCCGCCAAGGCAAAATCGCTTACCTCCATCTCCGCAACGTAGCTGGAAAAGTGCCGCACTATCGGGAAACCTTCATCGACGAAGGTGACGTCGATATGGTCCGCGTACTGTCAATTCTGAAGCGCAATGCTTTCGAGGGAGTCATCATCCCTGACCACACACCCCAGATGAGCTGTGCCGCACCTTGGCACGCAGGGATGGCGCACACGATTGGCTTCGTGCTGGGCGCTCTGGCTAGGATTCAGGATTCGGGATTCAGGACAAACCCGCCGCCTCGGTCTTAGGACCCTGAATCCTAAATCCCGAATCCTGTCTTCCCTTTTGTCATATGAATTTCTAGTCTCCTCTCCTATAATCTCCAAGTCGTGGATTTCGGGGCTGAATCCCGAATCCTGAATTCTGGACGGGAAGATGCCAAACCAAACTTTTGAAACACCGACGCGGCGAAGCGAACGCGTGCTGCTGAGAATCCCGATACGGGTCGAAGGCAAGGATAGCCAAGGTGACGCGTTTGATGAGCTGACTTATACGCTGGTAGTCAACCAATCTGGAGGATTGATCGTCGTCTCGCGCCTGGTGCTACCCGGCGCCGTAATCAAGATTACCAACCTCAATAACCAAATCTCCGGTTTCTTCCAGGTGGTGATGCGCGCCGCAAGGTCCTTAAGCGGCACTCCTGAGTGGGGAGTGAAGTCTCTGGAACCGGAAGTTGAAATCTGGGGTGTCCACTTTCAAGCCAAATCGGACGAGCCTGCACAAGAAGGTCTTATCCATGTTCTGCTGGAGTGCCGGGAGTGTTCCTGCCGGGAGATGGCCGCGCTCACCGTAGAACAATATCGAAGGCTGGTGTCGTTTTCGTCCGTGCCGCGTCCCTGCCCAAGATGCGACTTTCCCAGGGATTGGACGTTTGCGGTCGTCGAGAACGGACCTGAGAAGCCCTCACCCACCCTGCCCGCCACTTCAATTTCGGATTTGGCCGCGCAGCGTGAACTCGAACGACGGCAGGAAAAACGCCTCGGGGTAAAGCTCCCCTTGGGACTCAGACTCCCGGACGGGAGCGAGGAAACCAGTACGACCGAGAATATCTCCAAGACGGGCCTCTGCTTTGCCTGTAACCTCGAACTGCAGGTCGGAGAGCGGCTCTACGTACGAGTGGGATTAGATAGCCCCGATGAACAACGTGATATTCCTGCCCGCATCATGTGGCGACGCCCCGCCAAGGACCAAGGAAGGGCGTTCTACGGGGCGAAGCTGGAAAGGGACTGAAAAGGGCAGTAGGCAGTCAGCGGTGGGCAGTCGGCAGTGGCCTGGTAGGTTCATAGCCCTCTCCCGAGGGGAAAGGGTCTGGAGTTTCTGCATGCCCCCCCAGGGAGGGCTGTCTTTTGACTGGAAGAAGGCGGACGGCGATATCGCCCCGCCTGCGTGACGCACGCGACCATTCCCTGCAAAGTGCTTGACAATTGCTCCCGTTCCTAGATAGGCTACCTCCATGGACCTTGGGGGAGGGAAGGCCGGGATCATGCCGGGTCTCGGTCTTCTTGTCCCAGGGAGAAAGCGGACCGGGAGTGAACGAAGTATTCTCTCGCGACCCACGACCATGACATTCCCCGCCCTTCGGCCTTCCCGCAGAGTCGCGCCAAACGAGACGTTATCGCCACTCGCGAAAAATACAAAAATCGTGGGAACGAACTCAACAAGTCTTTTGGAATCAACAAAACCTCGAAAAAACGAACTCAAAACGAACTCAGAACGTAGCGAAAAAGAGCACAATAAAAGGGCAACACGCGTCAAAACGACCCATGCGCCACCAATTGCGGTCCGTTTGTTTCATTTAGCCAAGACCTGTCGCGCGGAAACGAACGCCTTGGTTAACGACGGAAAGCTGTTTTTTGACGACCGATCCGGGAATGTTATTGAAAACAAAGGAACGGCCAAGAAATCAACCACCCCTAACCCCTCCTTATCCAACGAGGGGAACTCCGGGCTCCCCTCCTCGGGTGAGGAGGGGTCGGGCGTGGTGCGGCTTTGCGACCGCCGCGAGTTCTGCGCCTTGGCGTGAAGCCATGTTAGGGATATAAGAAATGTACGAACGATCCGGGAATGTTGGTGAAAACAAAGGAGCGCGGTGAAGAAGTGGCAAGCTGCTGCTGGGGCCGGCAGACTGCGTGTGAGCGCGCAGCGCGACCCGCGTCAACTGAGGACGGGAACGGCTTGGCTGAAAGCTGCGAGCTGACAGCTGAAAGCTGATTTTTTGATGGAACAAAGCGATAATGTCTATGAAAACAAAGGACCGGGGATACGAATGCTCATCCAGGATCCAGAATCTAGAATCCAAAATTGTTACAGTGATCGAAAGGCAAGTCAAAGACCGCGATGAGCCAAAAGGATGAAGTACGGGCGGCTGCTGACATCGTCAAGATCGTGGGCGATTATGTCAAGTTACGCAAAGCCGGTGCGAATTACATGGGCCTTTGCCCGTTCCACCAGGAGAAGACCCCTTCGTTTGCCGTCCATCCGGCGAAGCAGATTTTCCATTGCTTCGGCTGCGGCGTTAGCGGTGACGTCTTCAAGTTTGTGATGATGATCGACAGCCTTAGCTTCCCCGAAGCGCTTCGGCGGGTGGCGGAGAAGGTGGGCGTCACGATCTCGGAGTCTTTCGGCGAGGCCTCCTACGATCCTAACACGCGACTCCGCGCCGCGCTCTACAAACTGCACGAAGCTGCTGCCAAGTTCTTTGCCGGCCAGCTAACCGGCACAGCGGAGGGGCGCATGGCGCGGGCCTACCTGGAGGATCGGGGCCTGAACGATGAGGCCGTGGGCCGCTTCCGATTGGGATATGCGCCGGGCGATGGGCAAGCCTTGCTCCGGCACCTGAGCGGGGCGATGGGGGAGATGGTACAGGGTGATGCGGGCAATATGTCTGAATTGCTCGCCAAAAGTGGCTTAATTGGCCACGACGCCGAAAGAAACCGCTTCTACGACCGCTTCCGCCGCCGCATCATCTTTCCTATTGCCAGCGATAGCGGCAAAGTCGTGGCTTTCGCGGGTCGAGCCTTGGGAGACGAGCAGCCCAAGTATCTCAATTCGCCGGAAACTCCCATCTACACCAAGGGGCGAGTGTTGTACCACCTGGACCGCGCTGCCCAAGCCATTCGGAAGCTCGACTACGTCATTCTGGTTGAGGGCTACATGGACTGCATCGCGGTGGCTTCGATCGGCATCGAGAATGTTGTCGCTTCCTGTGGGACAAGCCTGACCGAAGGCCAGATTCGCTTGCTGGCGCGCTATTCGCGCCGCATCGTGGTGAACTACGATCCGGACTCGGCCGGCATGGCGGCCACGGAACGCTCCTTGGCGTTGCTCCTCGAGGAAGGCTTTGAAGCCAAGGTGCTGGCGCTGCCCGGGAAACTCGACCCGGATTCCTTCATTCGAAAGGAAGGGAGCGGGCGTTACCGTGAACTGCTTTCAGGGGCGCCAACTTATCTTGACTATTTGACCGATCGCGCCATCGCCACGCATAACCTCGCCACTCCCGAAGGGAAGGTCGGAGCGGCCAATGCCGTGCTGCCTTACCTTGCCAGGGTTCCCAACCCTATGCTGCGGGCGGAACTAGCGGGCCGGTTGGCAGAACGGTTGCGCTTGGACCCGCGGCTTTTGCGTGAGGAACTCCGGCGCGTGGCGGGGCCGGCCCGATCAGAAGCGCGGATCCAGCCCCAGTCAGCCGCTCCGAAAGTGACCACTGCGGAGAAGCAACTGCTTCGCGCATTCATCGAGCGAGAGGACCTTGCCGATGAATTTCTTCCTGACCTCGTGGATCGAGGAGACTGCGAGGGGCTCGTAGCGGGACCAGTCTTTGCACGGATGCGTGAACTGCGGCGAGGCGGGCTAAGGCTTCAGTTGGCTGAACTTGAGGGAATGCTGACTGCCGAGGAGAGGCAACTGGTTTACGACTCTCTTTTCTGGGCCTGCGACCTAAGTCGTGAACAGACCGTTTTGTCTTGCCGAGAGGTGACGGAAAGGAAGTTGGTGCGCGAGATTTCAACACTCACGGCAGCAATCGACCGAGCGGAACGCGAGAAGGACTCCGCGAAGCTGGCGGAGCTTCTTGAGGCCAAGTCAAAATTGGACAAGCGGATAAGAGCCGCGGGCGGAAGGGAAAATGACGTCCGACCACCGAAGTAGGGGCGCCCCTACAGGAGGTTAGAGGGCAGAAAAATATCCATCCACTGACAAACGAAATCGTGTATATTACATCTAATACGATGGAGCCGGTGCAGTTTGACGGCTTGTCATAATGACGACGGAGTTACGCGAGGCGGCACCGCCCGAGCACAGGCGGGGGTGTCGCCATACTTGTTTTAACATCGACTTAATATTTGTTCCCCAGCAGGGAGGCGCTTGCCTTGGCGTTCGACGACAAGTTTGATCAGGTCAGTAAGTTAATTTCAATAGGCAAAGAGAAGGGCTACCTCCTCTATGACGAGGTCAACGAACTTCTTCCCTCCGATGTGCATTCGGCGGAAGATCTCGACGACCTCCTCTCGATGTTTGACAATGCCGGCATCGAGGTGCTGGATTCCCCCAAAGTCAAATCGGCCGAGGGCCTGGGCCTGGAAAAAGTCGATGAGCTCAAAGGGGACGAGCTGGGGGAGGACGTCGAACTCGATCTGACTCCGGGCGCGCTGGACAAGACCAACGACCCGGTGCGCATGTATCTGCGCGAAATGGGAACCGTGCCGCTGCTCACCCGCGAGGGCGAGGTTGAGATTGCCAAGCGCATCGAGCGCGGGCAGCTTAACGTGCTGAAAACGCTTTCGCGCTCGCCCATTGTCATTCAGGCGCTTTTCGAGGTGCGCGAAGAGTTGAAGAGCGGCGACAGGACCATCAAGGAAGTAGTGGTTTTCGACGACGACGAGCTCACCGAAGAGAAAGTTGCGGAACGAACCAAGGATGTCATTTCCTGCATCGACGAGATCGAACGGCTCTCCAAGAAGCTGTCGCAGCTTCGCACCAAGCGGGACGCTATTCCCCGCACCCGGCGGCCCAGGGATTTCCGCCGCTACAGTTGGGCCGTGGCCCGCCACCGCGTTCTGATCTCGGTGCTCTTCCGCTCCGTGCTGTTCACCCACAGCATGAAGAACGCCCTGATCGAGAGAATCCGGCAGGCCATCGACGAGCTGCGCCCGCTGGAGCGCGAGTTGAACAAGGCGGAAAAGAAAGCCGAAGGCTCGCGCACCAACGGCA
>Ga0326727_10006548_pt1 | contig 31839 bp, 24 predicted proteins | sample MB2enrmetagenome_FD_207643 | JGI IMG/M metagenome (GOLD analysis project Ga0326727, IMG submission 207643) | Lab enriched peat soil microbial communities from McLean, Ithaca, NY, United States - MB29MY | ecosystem: Environmental > Terrestrial > Soil > Wetlands > Peat | place: USA: New York...
GGAGGTCAAAGTGGAGGTGTACGAAGGGCATCTGAAAATCCTTCATGGGCGGGAACTGCTGCTGGAGTTGGCGCGAGCCACCGGGGATCGCGGGGTCAAGATCGACTACCGGCACTTGATAGGGCATCTGCTGCGCAAGCCCGGCGCGTTCACCCATTACGTGCATCGGGAGGAGTTTTTTCCCGATTCGTCGTTCCGTTTGGCGTATGACCGTCTGGTCCGCGACCACGGTTTGCGGGCCGGTCAAATCGAATATCTGCACCTGCTCAAACTGGCGTCCGAGTTGGGCGAGTCGGCTCTCAGCGCCCTGGTCGGCGAATGGGCCGGACCGAACCGGACAGGCCGATGGCGCGCGGCGGATTTGCGGCGCTACCTGAATTTGGACGCCGGCGCCCGCTGGCCGGAGATGACGCTGGAGCCGGAACTCAGCGGCTACGACGCGTTGCTGGAAAGGCTGGTGACCCATGAATAACGACCCGCTGGCCTTGCTCTTAAAATCCTTTCGCCTCAGCACAATGGCGGCGATTTACGAAGGCACCCTGCGACAAGCCGAGCAACAAAACTGGGGCTATCGGAAGTTCCTGCTGCACCTGTGCGAGAGCGAAGCGCAGGACCGGCGGCAGCGCAAACTGGAGCGGCTGCTCAAGCAATCGGGCCTGCCGCAAGGCAAAGACTTGGGCAGCCTGGAGGAAACCAAACTGCCCGCCAAAGTGCGCCGGATGCTGCCCAGCTTGCTGGACGGCGGCTTTGTCCAGCGGGCCGAGAACGTCATCGCCATCGGCCTGCCCGGCCGTGGCAAAAGCCACTTTCTGGCCGCCTTGGGACGGGAGTTGATCCTGCGCCATAGCTACGCCGTGCTCTTTGTGCCGACGTTCAAGCTGGTGCAACAATTATTGACAGCCAAGCGCGATCTGCGCCTGGAAGAGCGATTGCGCGAACTGGACCAGTTTGACGCGGTCATTCTGGATGATGTTGGCTACGTCAAACAAGAGCGCGATGAGATGGAAGTGCTGTTCACGTTCCTGGCAGAACGGTACGAACGGCGCAGCGTGATGATCAGCAGCAATCTGGTCTTCTCCAAATGGGACCAGATTTTCAAAGACCCGATGACGACGATGGCCGCCATTGACCGGCTGGTGCATCACGCCATCCTGTTGGAGTTCCAGGGAGAAACTCTGCGTGTGCCAAAAGAAAGAGAACAAATCAAAAGCGGCGGGTAACACCCCCCCAGCCCCTTCGGTTCCACTGCGTCTTTGTCGCTACGCTCCAAAGACTCCGTTCCACCGAAGGGGCTGGACAAACGTTACAGAACCGTGAAACGATGAACCCTAGCAACCGGCCTCAGTGGTGATTTTTAATTGTCGCTGATGGTGAAGAATAGTTGTCGTTGAAGACCTTGTAGTGCTCTTTTGCAGCAAAACGCCATGAACACCAATGAAACGCTGTCTGCAATGATGATGCACTCTGCACTCCGCACTATGCACTCCCCACTCAAACGCCGGCCTGGAAAACCCGGAATCAACCCCGCCACCTGCTGCAATTCAGCCCGGGCTGGTTGCGGTTAGTACAAGTGAATATAAGTGAATATAAGTGAATATAACCAAATGAAAAATCTCAAGGGAGCGGTTCAAGCCTGCTCAAGGTAGGTCAAACATGAGCAAGATTATGATTAAGATTAGGATTAAGAGGGACGGGTTAGCGGCGGCGGGCGGACAGGGTGGAACATGCCATCGCCACCGCCACGATCCCCAGCACCACGGCCAGCGACAGGCCCGCCGACGCCGCATACCAACGGGCGGCCAGCATCTTCAGGCCGATGACCACCAGCACCACCGCCAGCCCGGCGCGCAAATAACGGAAATGCTCCATCGCGCCGGACAGGGCGAAGTACAGCGAGCGCAATCCCAGGATCGCAAATATGTTGGACGTGAAAACGATGAAGGCGTTCTGCGTGACCGCCAAAACGGCGGGAACGGAGTCCAGGGCGAAAATCAGATCGGCCGTCTCCACCGCCACCAGCACCAGGGCCAACGGCGTCAGCATCCGCCGCCCCTCCGACACGGTCACAAACCGTCCGCCATCAAAGCCGGCGGAAATGGGAAGGAGCTTTCGCGCCAGGCGGATGACGGGATTGTCGGGCAGGCAGGCGGGCGGCGTTTTGCGCAAGCCCCAGCGCAAACCGGTCACGACCAGGAACGCCCCCAAGAGGTACAACAACCAGTGAAACGATACCAACAAGGCCGCGCCCACGCCGATCATCAAACCGCGCATGAGCATGGCGCCCGCGATGCCCCAGAACAACACGCGGTGGCGCCACTGGGCGGCGACGCCGAAGGAGCCAAAGATCAGGGCCATGGCGAAGATGTTGTCAAGCGAAAGGGAGAATTCGACCAGGTAACCGGTGAGAAATTGCAGGGACTCCTCATGGCTCCGCCAGCGCGCCAGCGCGCCTGCGAAAAGCACGGCCACCAACAACCAAAGCAGGCTCCACCCCAGCGCCTCGCGCGTGCTGACCGGGCGGGACCCGCGCTGAAACACGCCCAAATCCAGCGCCAGCAGGAGGATGATGCCCAGAATAAACCCCGCCCAATGCCAGGGGCCGATGGGGATGGGGGCCGCCATGGACGGCGCTCACGCGCGCGCCTGGGCGCCGGAGGCTTCCTCCATGACCACTTGCGAGGCGCTCTTGGGCCGCTCGCCCTTGTGCCACCACAACACCAGCGCGCTGGCAATGTAGATGCTCGAATAAGTCCCGGTGATGATGCCGACCAGGAAGGTGAAGGCGAAGTCGTGGATCACGCCGCCGCCGAAAATGAAGAGCGAGAGCGTGGAGAGAAAGACCGTGCCGCTGGTGATGAGCGTGCGGCTCAGGGTCTGGTTGAGCGCGATGTTCATCACCTCCTTGAATGTCCCTCGAATCCCCAGTTTGAGGTCCTCCCGGATGCGGTCAAAGATGACGATGGTGTCGTTGATGGAGAAGCCGATGATGGTCAGGATGGCCGCCACGATGGGCGCGCTGAACTGCAGGTGGGCCAGGCAGAAAATGCCCAGGGTCATCAGCACGTCATGGATGACGGCCAGCACCGCGCCGACGGAGAAGGAAAACTCGTAGCGCAAGGCCACGTAGAACAGAATGAAGAACAGCGAAAGAAAGGAGGCGATGATGGCCGATTTCTGGATTTCCACCCCGACGGTCGCGCCGACGATGTCGTGCCCCCGGATGTGAAAGTCCGCCGTTGGGAAGGCGTTGGTCAGCGTGCCCGCCACCTCGGCGCCCTTGCCGAAGGGCGCCACCACTTGGAGCAGGTCCAGGTTGGCGCCGGTCTGATATTGAATCTGGACCTCGCCGACCTTGGCCAGCGCGGTGCGGATTTTGTCAACACTAACTTTCTCCTTGTACGACAGTTTCACCGCGTCCCCGCCGACAAAGTCAATTCCCAGCGCCTTTTCCCCGCGGACGAAAACTCCGTAGCAAATTCCCACCAGGATGATGGTCCAGGAGGTGATGAAGGCCGCCTTGGCCCATTTCATAAAGTCCCAATTCTTGTTCCGTATCAGGTGCCACATGGTGATGCGATTGAGCCAGCCGCGGGCGAGCAGGTAATCGAAGATCAGGCGCGTCATCACCAGGCTGGTGAACAGGCTCAAGGCCACGCCGATGGTCAGCGTCACGCCGAATCCCTTGACCGGCCCAGTGCCGAAATAAATCAGGACGATGGCCGAGATGAGGGTGGTGGTATGCGAGTCAAAGATGACGGTGAAGGCGCGGCTGTAGGCGGCGGCCACGGCCCCGCGCATGGACTTGCCCTGGCCCATTTCCTCCCGCAACCGTTCGTAGATGAGCACGTTGGCGTCCACCGCCATGCCCACCGTCAGGACGATGCCGGCGATGCCGGGCAGGGTGAGGGTGGTGCCGATGGAGCACATCACGCCCATGAGGATGAGCAGGTTCAGGATCATGGCCAGGTCGGCGATCAATCCGCAGCGGTGATAATAAAGGGCCATGAAAGCGGCCACGAAGAGGGTGCCAAAAATGGCTGCGCGCAGGCCGCTGGAGATGGAGTCCTTGCCCAGGGTCGGGTCCACCTCGCGCATTTCGTCAATATGAACCGGCGTTTCCAACGGGTTTTCCAGGACGTTGGCGATCGTGATCGCCTCGTTGATGTCTATGTTCCCGCCGGAAATCTGGCCGTTGGCCGAAATGCGCTCCCTGATGTACGGCGCGCTGTAAAGCTGGCCGTCCAGGACAATGGCCAGCCGCTCGCCCTTGTGGTTTTCGGTCAGGTCCGCGAATTTCTCGGCGCCGACGCTGTCGAATTGGAAGTCAATGACGGGCTGGTTGGAAATGGGATCGCGGTTGGGAGCGGCGCGTTTGATGTATTTGCCGGTCAGGCCGTTGGCCAGTTTTTTCTGCACCAGGCAAGGCTCCAAGACGAAGGTGCCGTCGGGGTTCTTGACCTTCATCTTGAGCACCTCGTAGCCCGGTGGAACCATGCCGTCCTTGAGCAATTGGTCGCTATCGGGATGGACCATGCGGAACTCCAGGTAGGCGGCTTTTTGGATGTTCTTCCGCGCTTCATCCTGGTTGGCTTGGGACAAGCCCGGCAACTGGATCAAGATGTGGTCTTCGCCCTGGGGCTGGAGGACCGGCTCGGCCACGCCCAGGCGGTCCACGCGGCGGCGCAGGACCTCCACCGCCTCGGAAACCAGCCGCCGCCGCTCGTCGGCCACCACTGCGGCGGATTTGTTGGCGTTGGTGTCCGCCGCTTGGACGTGAGTGGTGTCCAGGCTGACGGTGAACTCCGTGCCGCCCTGCAAATCCAAGCCCAGCTTGATTTTGCCCGCCGACTTGCGCTGCAAGAGGTTGAGGATGGCGTAAGTGGGGTGCTCCTCGTTGCGCACGTCCACGTCGGGGAAATAGGCCCGGATGTCATTGGTCCCGATGGCCGTCATCAGGTCGTTGAATTGGCGGTGGGGGTCGGGGTTGACGTTTTCCAGCGCCCGGGCCTTGGTAACGATGTTCGTAAAGGTGGAGTCCACCTTGGCCGGTTCGGCCTGGTCGTTAAAAACGGTGATGAGGTCCTGGTTGCTTGGGGGATACATCTCCCACAACGACCACGCCACCAAAAAGACAATCAAGGCCCACCAGAATTTAGGTTTTTTCATGCTCGGTTAACTTTTCGATTCGCCCGCTTCTCCGCTCCGTTCAATGACTTGCAGGACGGACGACTTTAAAATCTCCAACTTGGTGTCCGCCGAGCGGATGGAAAGAGACTTCTCTTTGATGGTGAGGATCACGCCCAGGATGCCGCTGCTGGTGACGATCTTGTCGCCGGGTTTGAGGCTCTTGATGGTGGCCTCCAGTTCCTTGGCTTTTTTGCGTTGCGGCGCGATCAGCAGGAACCACATGGCGAGGGCAAAAACGCCCATCATCATGAAGAACTTGATCTGGTCGCCCGCCTGGTTGGACGCCATGCGTTGCGACGCCGCGTCCGTCGGGGCGGGGTCTGCCGCCAGCAACGTCTGCTGCGCCAGTAGAAGGTTCAGGCCGATAAATCTGATCATATTGCAGATTGAGCCGCTCAATTTATGGATTCGCTCCCATATAGCAAGCACAAGGTTGCGCCCCCCGCCGCCCCAAGCGCAAGGCCGAACATGCAAGTATTCAATCGCCCTTTTTCGCGCCCTCTTGACCGGTCCTGGGAGAACGGCGGAGGCCGTTTTGGAACCAGAGCCGCCAGACCATCGCCAGGGCCTCCCAGACGATTCTACGCGACATCTTGGAACAGCCATGAAATCGCTCGGTGAAGATGATCGGTATCTCGGCCACTCTCATCCCCTGGCGCCACAACTTGTGCGTCAGTTCGATCTGGAAGCTGTAACCGTTGGAACGGACCGCATCCAGGTCAATGGAGGCCAGGGCGCGGCGGCGGAAACATTTGAAGCCGCTGGTCGGATCGGTGAAGGGCATGCCGGTGATCCAACGCACGTAGCGGGCGGCGCTGGTGCTGAGCAGGAGCCGTTTCATGGGCCAGTTGATGACGCGGATGCCGTTGCAATAGCGGGAACCCAGGACCAGATCGGCCTCCTGCGCCGCCTGGATGAACCGGGGGATGTCGTCGGGATTGTGGGACAAATCGCAGTCCATCTCCATGATGAATTCGTAGCCGCGCTGCAAGGCCCAGGAGAAGCCGGCGCAATAGGCGCGGCCCAGGCCGTTTTTCTCGGAGCGATGGAGCACGTTGATGGACGGGTTTTTGGCGGCCAGCTCGTCGGCCAGTTGGCCCGTGCCGTCGGGAGAGTTATCATCCACCACCAACAGGTCCACCGGCAGCGGCAGTTTGGCCAGGCGCCCGGCCATGACGGGAAGGTTTTCCCGCTCGTTATACGTCGGCATGATGACCAGCGTCGGATTCATTCGTCATCTTTATTAGTCCTAATCTTAATCCTAATCCTAATCCTAATCTTCTTCGTGCATCCTGGATTAGGATTAGGATTAAGATTTGGAAACCGCAAACCAAAAACCGCGACAACCAAAACCGGGACACGCCGGCAGCCCGGGACGCGTTTCACTATTTTGGGCAATCTGCTTCTGCTCGTGATCGTAAGTTTAACATACGGCTCAAGGCGCCGCCTCTTGCGCGAGCGGATACAACAAATACTTTTGGCGCCGCGCCTTGAAGTCCTCCATCCCGGCCGTCCACAAGCCGCGGATTTCCGGCAGCGGCTTGTCTTGAAGGATGGCTTGGAGGGTCGGTTCGTCCATCAGCAGCGCGGCCATTTTGCGCGCCTGGAACTGCTCCGGATACCAGCGGTGGAGGATTTTGGCCGCCAGAATGCCGATCTCCACCACCGGACAGCGTTGGCGATCGGTCAAAATGATATTGACACCATTGCACGGCTCGTTCTTGAAGATGTAGTCCGACGGAGTGAAGCGGACGGGAACAAAACGGACCCCCGGCAGGCCCCCGGCGTTGAGGGCGCCGGCCAGGCGCACATCGTCAATGTACGGGGCGCCGATGATCTCGAAGGGCGTGCCGGTGCCGCGTCCGACGGAGAGATTGCAGCTCTCCAGCAAACCGACGCCGGGATAAAGCGCCGCCTCGGTCACGCTGCGCATGTTGGGAGAGGGGTTGACCCAGGGCAGGCCGGTTTCATCGAACCACATATTGCGCTTCCAGCCTTGCAAGGGAATGACGGTCAAGTCCAGGTTGGACAGCCCCTGCTCCGCCTGGAACATCCGCGCCAGTTCCCCGACGGTCATGCCGTGGCGCACCGGTTCGGGATAGTAGGCGACAAAACTGCTTTTGCCGTTGCGCACGGGGCCGTCGAGCATCATGCCATTGATCGGGTTGACGCGGTCCAAAACAAAAAACTTCAGCCCGGCCGCGTTGGCCGCCTCCATGCACATTGCCAGGGTCGTGGTAAAAGTGTAAAAGCGGCAGCCGACGTCCTGGATGTCGAAGACCAGCGCGTCGAGTTCCTTCAATTGCTCCGGGGTGGGCGCGCGGCGGGCGCCGTAAAGGCTGACCACGGGCAGACCCGTGCGCGGGTCCACGTTGTCCCGCACGGGTTGGTCGGAATCGCCGTACAACCCGTGCTCCGGCCCGAACAAGATTTTCAATTGGACCCCCGGGGCCTGGCGGAGCAGTTCGATGGTGGAGCGGCGGCGACCGTCCAGGCCGGAGGGATTGGTGATGAGGCCGAGGCGCAAGGCGCGGAGGGGCGACAAGTTAGTATTGACAAGAACGTCAATCCCCTCCAGGACGCGCGGCGGAATAATCTCCGCGGCCGGGGGCTGCGCCGTTGGCCCGACGGCCGCCAGCGCGCCGGGGACGGAGTCAAAATTGAAATCCGTCACCGCCTCGGCCGCCAGCGTGCCAACGGCGCGGTAAAGCGGGAGCACGTAGCCCTTGCCGTCGGGATGGACGCGGTTGGAAAGGAAGATGAAGAAGGTCTTCGAGAAGGGGTCAATCCAGAAGGCATTGCCGGTGAAGCCGGTGTGGCCATAGGAGCCAAGGGGAAAGTGCTGGCCGCGCGGCTTGCTGAAGCTGGAGTCAATGTCCCAGCCCAAACCGCGCCGGTCCTCGATGCCGGGGGGCGTTTGCACGCTGGTCATCAGCTTGACAGTCTCCGGGGTGAAGAGGCGCACGCCCTCCAGTTCGCCCTGGTTGAGCATCATGCGGGCGAAGCGCGCCATGTCCGGCGCGGTGGTGAAAAGGCCGGCGTGCCCGGCCACCCCGCCCATGAAACGGGCCGTTGGGTCATGCACCACGCCGCGCAGCATCACCCCATCGGTCATTTCCGTGGGCGCAATGCGCCGGAGTTTGAATTTGGAGGGAAGAAAGCCGGTGTTCTTCATTTTGAGCGGGCGGTAAATCTCCCTGGCGCAAAACTTGTTCAGCGGCAGGCCGCTGACGCGGGCGACGATTTCCCCCAACATGAAGAAATTGATGTCGCTGTAGCGGAAGCGCTTTCCGGGCGCGGACTCCAGTTTGATGTCGGCAGCCATGCGGATGGCCGTTTCGGCGCCCTGCCATTTGGGCTTGGTGCTCACGTCGGGCGGCAGGCCGGAGGTGTGGGTGAGCAACTGGCGCACGGTGATCTTCTCCCTGCCCCCGCCGTCAAACTCCCGGATGTAAGCGCAAACCGGGGCGTCCAAATTGACCTTTCCGCGCTGGACCAGCAGCATGATGGCGGGAGTGGTGGCGAGCACCTTGGTGATCGAGGCGGCGTCGAAGATGGTGTCGCGGGTCATCGTTTCCACTGTGGGAACCAAAGAGCGTTTGCCGTAGGCGCTCCAATAGATATTGGTGCCGTGCTCGACCCAAAGGACGGCGCCCGGCAGGCGCTTTTCGGCAATGGCCTTTTGGATGGCGTCATCCATATCGCGGAGTTTGGCCGCGTCGAAGGGACCGGCGAGGGTCGTGAACGACAGGCAAAGCCCCAAAGCGAGCGGCAATTTTCTCAGATTGTTCATGGCATTATATTGGCACAGTCCGGGAACGACCAAAAACCAGCCGGCGAGACGGCAGGCGGAGCCCGGGATTTTTTCTTTTTTGGTTCAATTAAGTGCAATTAAGCGCGAATAAGGTAAATGGGCCTCGTCGTGCCCGCCCTCAAAGGCGACCCCGTCCTGCCCCGAAGAGGCAGAAAGATGGGGGCAAAAAGATAGGAACAGGCCATTTTTCTGCCCCATTTTTTGGGTTGTCGGTTCATCGTGATTGGCAGTTGTTTTTTCCTTGAAGGTGCTCGAAGTTTTTTTACTTGGTTATATTTACTTATATTCACTTGTAATCACTTGTACTAACTGCAACCGGGCCGGGCTGAATTGCAGCAGGCGGCGGGAAATCCGTGGCATAGACTGCAGGCGGGTCCAGGTGAATAGCCGCGAAAAAGCGCAACCTCGAAAGCTTTCGGGGTTGCGTTTTTGTGCCTCTTCGCGGCCATTTCATTGTGTCCCAATCCTCCGGCCTCCGCTGTGATGCCGGGTCTTTCGAGCCGGCGTTTCAGTGGGGAGTGCAGAGTGCGGAGTGCAGAGTGCATAATACTTGCAGACAGCGTTTCATTCGTGTTCATGGCGTTTTGCTGCGAAAGAGCACTACAAGGAACACAGCCCCGAAAGCCTTCGGGCTTGCAAACTATGAACTGTTCATCGTTCATGCGCCGATTATGGCACATCCCGGAACAAACAGAAAACCTACCGTAGGTTTTTTGGCACGATTTTTTTGGAGGGGTGGGATCGCTGCTTGTCGTTGAAAGACAAAGGCTTACAACTGAAGAAATCCCGAAAAAACGAAAAAACGCGAAAAAATACGCAAAATACTTTTCATCGGACCCCGGTTTTTCTGCAAAAGAGGGCCTTTTCTGACGGTTATTTCTCGCGCCGAGGTACCCTCCGTCGCCAAGGCGCTTTGGCGGGGCAGGCAGAGAGCACGGAGAAGGAAATGGGAATCAGCAGGGAATGGGCGGCGGCATTCGAGCGTTACCTCAAAAGCCGTTCCGACCGGGCATTTCTCCACCGCCGCTTTTGACAACGCACGGTGCGCTCAGACGCGCTTGGAGTGCATCCTCCGTGGGGGATCTCGAAACGACAACCAAAACGCGCCTACGCGAAGCATGTGCGTTCCGCGAGTGCTTGCCGCGGCCGGACTGGTGACGCTGGCAGGCCGTCCGGATGACGGCGGACACGGCACACGACTTGTTGCCAGCATCTCGACTGGGCTGCTTCTGTTCCACTTTTGACGATGACATCACGGTTCCGGTGTGGCCCAAATGCGTAGAAAGGAAAATGTCACCCCCAGCGTGCAGCAAGACGATAACCGGCCTTTCCTGCCAGGCGTCCCCGCAACGGTATAGCGGGCCATGAACGACATTGTTTTCGGCCAACTCGCACGGCCGGGGTGTGTGAAAGTGGAAGCGCCCGACCGAGGCGTCGGGATCACAATCGAGTTGCGCGGGCTGGCTTTCGGCGGGGATGAAGTCCGGCCCGTTCAGAAATTGAACCGCTTGCTCCAGTTTTAAATCCCGTTCGTTGGCGGACTCCCGCCACACGGATTGCGGCAGCATCGCATAGCAGATCTGGAGGACCGACCAGTCAATGAATTTTGCCAAAGACGCCATTATTTGTTTTGCATATGAGTGTTCACGTTATTCAATCGCGGTTCCAGCCAGTCAATGACGCGTCCCGGCAAACCCGGCACGACCCCACAACAAACGCCGACGTGTCCGTGCGGCAGCCGCCAGATGTCCGGCTGTCCCCACGCCCGCCAGAGGTCCTCGGTATCCTCCTTTGGGCAGATCATTGAATCATGAAACGCTTCGAGCAATAGAATATTTCTTACAGGGATGACTGGCTGGGCCGTTGGCAAATTCAGCGCCGTCAGATTCAACCCCATGCATAGCTCACGAACCATCGGCAATTTCCGGAGGACACCAGGCCGGAGGGCACGTTGTTCCAGCCAGGGGTTCAATCGCGCGCACGGCGCGCCCAGGACGACAGCGGCCAGCCGCGCATCGCGGCACGCCGCCATCCCCGCATACCACGCTCCCTGCGAATAGCCCCACAGTGCCACCGCAGGGCAACCTTCTCCCAGCAACCACCCGGTCAAGGCACGGATTTCAGCGATCGCCTGCGCCGTTGCCTCCGCGAACTGAAGGCAATCCGAGTTGCCCAGTGCACCACCAAGTTGGCGGGGACGGCGTTGAAAGTGGTAAGGCGCAACTAATGAAGCTGCGGTAAATCCTGCCCGATTGCACCGGCGGGCGATCAACGGAAATCGGAATTTGTAATTGAGGGAGTCGCCCGACCCATGCAGGAGAATAACTACGGGCCGTTCCTGCCATCGCTCGCCACAGCGGTAAAACCGGCCATGAACGACATTGTTTTCGGCCAACTCGCACGGCCGGGGCGTGTGAAAGTGGAAGTCGAAAGCTCCGTCAAGTTCAACCTGCGCTGGATAGCTATCAGCGGGAATGAAGTCCGGCCCCTTGAGGAATTTGAGTGCTTCCTCCAGCCTGGGGGATTGCATGTAGTCAGGCGGCATCATCACCGTCACAGCCTGAATGGCCAACCAGTCCATCAATTTGGCCAAAGGTGCGATCATACATTGTTTTTTCGACCGGCTTCCAACCTCGGTGCCAGCCAGCAGAGGACGCGGCCAGTTAAACCGAACGAGAGACTCTTGCTGGCGTGACTGTGCGGCAGTCGCCAGATTTCGGGCCGGTCCCAAGCCTGCCAGAGTTCCTCGACGTATTCTTGCTCAACGAACAAATCATGGATGGCTTCGATCAGCAGGATATTTTTCCGGGGAATGCACGGCCTGAGGGTGATCAGATTCAACGGCGTCTGATTCAGCGCTTGGCGATCCGGCTGTTGCCGCTCCAATTCCACGCGTACCCGCGGCCATATCATGTGCTTCGCAACGGAGAGGGAAACGTTCAGGTTCACTCCCGGCGCGGTCAGGACGGCGGCCCTCAAACGCGCATCGCGACTGGCTATGATCCCCGCCAGTTGGCCGCCGTAGGAATTACCCCACAGGGCCACGGCGGGACAGCCTTCCGCCAAGAGCCAGCCTGTCAGAGCGCGAATCTCGGCGACCGCCTGCGCAAAGGTTATCTCTGCCGTAATCTTCCAATTGGGCCAGTTAAATATCCGCTCAATCTGGCGAGGCTGGCGTTGAAATTGGAACGGTGCCATCAGCGTCGCGGCATTGAATCCCGCCCGATTGCATCGGCGGGCAACCCGCGGAAACCCGTGATGGTAATCGGGGTCGCCGCCCCCGCCGTGAAGCAGAATGATCGCTGGCCGATTCTGCCATTGTCCCGGACAGCGATAAAGCCGGCCATAAGCGACGTTGTTCTCCGCGAATTCGCTTGGTCGCGGCGTCGGGAAGCGGAACTCCCGAGCGCTGGTGAATTCCAATCGTGCAGGCTGGCTCTCGGCCGGAATGAAATCCGGTCCTTTCAGAAACTGAATCGCTGCTTCGAGCCGCGAATCGGCCACGTCGTTGCGCCATTTTATCAGGGTGCCGAGCCGCCGGCCCCACACGATCTGAATGGCCAACCAGTCCATCAATTTGGCCAAAGGCGCAATCATGAGTTGTTTTTTCGACCGGCTTCCAACCTCGGTGCCAGCCAGCGAAGCACGCGGCCCGTCAAGCCCGGCGCGAACAGCGCACTAACGTGACCGTGCGGCAATCGCCAGATTTCAGGTTGTTCCCACTTTTGCCAGAGGTCCTCGATAGGTTGCGGATCCCCGAACAGATCATAAATTCCTTCAATCAACAATATATTTTCCTTCGGGATGACTGGCGTGGATAAGATCAAATTTAACCGTGTCGCATCCATTGCTACTTGTGCCGGCCTTAGAGCCTGGAGCGATTCCCGAACCCGCCGCCAGACGACTGGAGGAGAGGAGAACATGCGGAAGGCCACGGCGGGCATAGTCAGAACGACCGCAGCGATGCGTGCATCGCTGCACGCAGTCAATCCCGGAGACCATCCCCCAAACGAAAAACCCAGAAGCCCCACGGATGGGCAACCTTCATCAAGCAGCCAGCCAGTCAGCGCGCGAATCTCGGCGACGTTCTGTGCCATAGTCCGCGCAAACTCCAAACAATTCTCTTCAATGGGCCGGCGCGGACGGCGTTCAAGATGGTAGGGAGCGACCAAAGTGGCCACGTTGAATCCTGCCCGATTGAACCGGCGGGCAAGCAACAGAAACGCGGTATGATAACCGACGGAAGGACTGCCATCCAATAAAATGATCACCGGTCGTTCCTGCCAGCGTTCCGCGCACCGATAGAGCCGGCCATAAACGATGTTGTTCTCCTCGACTTTGCCCGGGCGCGGCGTGGGAAATTTGAAATGCCGCGGCCCATCAAATTCAATCCGCGCCGGATCGCTTGCGGCGGGGATAAAGTCCGGCCCATTCAGAAATTCGAGCGCTTCCTGCAATTTCCATTTTGGCTTGGGCGCATGTCTCAGCCCAACAACGGCGTATGCCACCTGAAGAACTGACCAATCAATGAGTTTTGCCAAAGGGGCGATCATTCGTTGTTAAGTTTCTTTCCCTCGCTATCCGGCAGGCCCGCGATATGGTGGATTACCGCCGTCGCTTCGCCTTTATCATTCTTAATGAATGTCAATTGCGCGCCATTGATTTTGAGAAAGAAATTTGTTTCCGATTCGGGACAAATCTCGAAATCGCCTCCGCCGCCGTTCCTGCCCACGGCTCGCCCGACCAGTTGATCTCCCTGTCGCCAGATTGTCAGCTTGATTCCAGTGGGAAAGGCGGCGTCCGGCGCAAATTCGTATTGGCCGGCACAGGCATCGTAAAGTTTTGTGTCCAGTTTGATGATGCCACGCGGTCTGGACGGTTCAGGAGCTCTTGGCGGCTGATCGGAGATTTTCTTAAAAGACAACTCCATGCCGGGGATGTGCGCGGTTAAACGGGTTACCTTGCCCTGGCCATCGCGGCAAAAGGTCATGGTTATGCCGCTCATCCTTTCAAAAAAACGGGCTTCCGATTCCGGCAATAATTCAAAAGTGACAGGCGACAAAGATGCACCAGGACCCGGGGATAGCTTGACGTTGACACCATAGATATACGGCAATAGTTTCAACGTGATGCGCCATAATCTTGTGGCTTGGCCAAAAATCCGATCCCCTTCGCGACGAATGCCGATGGCGGGTTGAAAACGCCAGCAAACCACCCAACCCAACACCAGCACACTGAGAGCCGCCAAAAGCCCGCCAAAAAGGGCCGCGCAACCCAAGACCATCCAGTTGGCAACGCACCAGAGGAAAACAAATATCACCGCAAGGCAGATGCCGGCTGGAATCCAAATGAATGCCTTGGGCGCGTTGCGGAGAATCAGCCGCAATATGAGTATTCCCAGATTGAAATTCGGTGAAAGCCGGTATTGCCCCACATACGAATCATAAAGCTGGTTGCTGACCTTTGTCGCCTTTGGCCGCCGGTTTGACCGCCATTCACTTTCGAGCAAGAGCATGCCTATGGAGTCAGGGCCAACGCCCTCGTATGAAGAATTGGACAAGACCACCACGCCGCGCCGACGCGTCCTGTCGAAACCAGCGAAGGCGCGGTAGCCGTAGGTGGCGCCACCATGCGAGACGATTTTCCTTCCCTGCGGGTCAAGAACGACGCCCCACGCCAAAGCGACGTTCACGGGCGGAATCACGGATTGAAAGCGAACCAGGTGCGTCTTTTCCATGAGCGTGGTCAGACTGGACGGCGTCAGGCCGATGTTGGCGGCCACATATTTCAGCAGGTCATTGGCCGTTGAGCGTAGCGCGCCGCAGCCGACCTGGCTTTGAAAATCCATGCTTGATACCGCGTAGCCGAATTGATTGTGTCCGGTTGCCAAGCGGGCTTTCAGTTCGGGCGTCAGCGTGATTCGCGTGCTCTCCATTTTCAATGGCCGGCAAATCCGATCCGCCACGAGCGATTCGTAGTCCGTCCCGGCTTTCAGGGCGATGACATGGCCCAGCAAGCCTGATCCAAGGTTGGAATATTCGAACTTCGCTCCAGGGTGACGGGTCAATTTGTAGCCGGACAGGCAGGCGTACAGTTTCTCGCTGGTATATTCAGCAAGGGGATTATCCGCACGTTTTGGGTCAAGGTTTTCCGGGTTGCGGGGAAGCCCGGAAGTGTGCGTCACCAAGTGGAACAGGGTGATCTCCTTGCCGTTGCGGGTCGGCATCCTGACCGACTTGGGTAAATAGCCGGCCACCGGATCATCCAGTTTCATCTCCCCGCGTTCAATCATGTCTTGTAGCAACAACCCGGTAAATGTCTTTGTTATGGAACCGATCTCGAACAAGGTGTCGCCGTTGACATTCTGGCTGGTGCCACCATCCATTAATCCGCAAGTGACAACGCTGCTGCCATGCTCGTCCACGAGACCGACCACCATGCCGACATCTCTCTTTTCAACCTCGACGCGCTGTTGCAGAAACGCGCGGATGTCGTCGGTGATCATTTTTTGCACATTAACAAATCTTCGGGAGGCGACAAGATATGTTCTCATAATCACCATCGCCAACACAAGTTGACGCTAGCCCCAGGCGACAGTCGAAAGCCATTCGAGTCCTCGGAATCGCGTATTTCCATCCGTCGGGAGCAGGTGTTTCAACTTCAATTGCGCAGCCTCAAACCGGCGGCGGGAGCTTCCGGCTGCCTTGGGTAACCCCTCCGACGGCCGCTGGAAGCCGCTTCAAAGCCAACCGATGGCGCGATTGATCGTCGCGATGATCTGTCTGCGGCGCTCGGCGCAGAGGGCTCCACGCCGATTGACCGGATTCCACAAATAAAGAAATACTTCCGGAACGGCTGGCCAAGCGCAAAGAGAAAGGCAAAAAAATGAAGACCGGAGATTTTTTTGCCCCCATTTTTCTGCCGTCTTGTCTTCGGAATAGGCCGGAGGTTTCCCGACCCATTCGCGGCTGAAGTTGCTTGCGGAGGGGGCGGGATTGGTGCCAATGTGCAAGATCAGCCGCGCGGTCAAAGGCATGCGTCGGACCCGCATCCGCCGCGGCGCGGCGTCAACTGAACAGTGATTTGATTGAACAACGTCTATGGCTGACAACATGCCGGAAAATCTCAAGAGTGTGGAAGAGCGCGACCGCGAATGGCTGGAGAACGTCTATCGCGGCGACAAGGAGAAGGACCTGACCCCGCGCGCCGTGCTGGCCGGCATGGCTTTTGGCGGGCTGATGTCGCTCTCGAACCTTTACGTGGGACTCAAGTCGGGGTGGGGGCTGGGCGTGGACATCGCGGCGGTGATTGTCATTTTCGCCGTGTTCAAGGGGCTGCACGGCGTCGGGCTGGTGAAAAGGGAATTCGGCATGATGGAGAACACCATCATGATGAGTGTGGCGGTGGCGGCGAGCTGGATTTCCTCGGCGGGGCTGGTGTCGGCGGTGCCGGCGCTGACGATGCTGACGGGCTACCAGTTCGTGTGGTGGCAGTTGGCGCTGTTCATCGGAATTATTCTTTACATGGGCCTGTTCATGGCCATTCCGCTCAAGAGGCAGATGATCCAGATTGATTCGCTGCGCTTCCCGGCCAACATCCCGACGGGCGAAACGCTCAAGGCGATGTATTCGCAGGGCGGCCAGGCGATGAAGAAGGCCAAGGCGCTGGGCCTGGCCGGGGTCCTGGGCATGGCGATGGCCGGGCTGCGTGACGGCGTGAATTGGATTCCCGGCCAGGTCAATTTGGGCTTGGGCATCGGTCGCATCCACATGAGCAAGCTGACGTTGACCCTGGAGCCGAGCCTGATCTTTATCGGCATCGGCGCGCTCTTCGGCATGAAGGTGGGCTTGAGCATGTTGCTGGGCCTGATCCTGAACTACGGCGTGCTGGCGCCGAAATTGATCGAGGCCAAAGTCATCCGCCATCCGGCGCCGCAGGTCCGCGCGGTGGCGGCGCCTCAGTGGCCATTGGCGGTCGAGCAGGGCCAGGGGCTGACGGTGGTGCTTGAAGAAGCGACCGCCGCTCCCGAACTGGCTTCGGGCGCCACCACCAACGTGCTGCGCTACACATGGACACAGCCGGCCACCTATGCCGCCCTCGCCGATCTCGAACGCGACCTTTCCGCGCCGACGCTCAAGGACGGGACGGCCAATCCTTTTTGCGGGTTTTTAAGCGCAAGCAATATCCTGAGCAAGGTGGTGGGCGCGGATGTGTTGTTGCTTGAAGCGCCGCTGGCCACGAAATGGGAGGCGAAACTATCCATCCCGGCGGACCAACCGACCAACCTGGTTGCAGCGCTCGGATTCAAGCCGGGCGCCGAATCCACCCAGGTCATCGGCGGCTTCCGCAATATCGCCGCTTGGTCGCTGTGGCCCGGGGCGACGGTGTTGGTGGTGGGAGGGTTGCTGGCGCTGGCGTTTCAATGGCGCACGCTGGCCCGCACTTTTGCCGACATCTTCACCAGCTTTGGCAACAACCAGAACCGGCCGCGGGGGGCGCTGGACCACGTGGAAATTCCGATGGTGTGGTTTGTCTTCGGCTTTGCCATCACCGGCATCATCGGGGCGGCGCTGCTGGCCTGGATTTTCTCGATCCATTGGTATATGGGGCTTCTGGCGGTGGGCATGACGTTTTTCCTGGCGGCGGTGGCGGCGCGAGCGGGCGCGGAAACGGGAATCAACCCCATAGGCGCGCTGGGCAAAGTGACGCAGTTGACCTACGGGGTGATTGCCCCCGGCAACATCACGGCCAACTTGATGACCGCCGGCATCACCGCCGGCGCGGCGGCCAGTTGCAGCGACACCGTCGGCAATCTCAAAGTCGGTCACATGGTCGGCGCCAACCCACGCCGCCAATTCATCGGCCAACTCTTTGGCGTCATGGCCGGTGCGCTGTTGGCGGTGCCGGCATATTTCATCCTGGTGCCTGATGCCAATGCGCTGGGAGGAGAGAAGTTCCCCGCGCCTTCGGCGTTGGTCTGGATGGGAGTGGCCAAAGTGCTCTCGAAGGGGCTGAGCACCCTGCCGCGTAGCGCGGTGATAGCCATGATCATTGCGTTCGTCGTTGGCGTGGCCATCGTCATCATAGACCGCGTGTTTCCCAAAGCCCGGCCCTATACGCCGTCGCCTGCGGCGCTGGGGATCGCGCTGACGATCCCCGCTTACACCAGCTTCGCCATGTTCCTGGGGGCGTTTATCGTGTGGATATTGGAGAAGGCGGCGCCGAATTGGAACAACACCTACACGATCCCCATCGCCTCCGGCTGCATCGCCGGGGAGAGCATCATGGGTGTGATTCTGGCCGTTCTGATGGCATTGGGGTTAATGTAACGGGGATACGGACCGGGGATGACGAAGTTGCAAGAGTCCGCTGAAACTCGAATACGCCAGCCAGTTGTCCCCGGCCTTGACGATGACTCAAATTGCGGCGACCGGCTTCTCGAAAAATGCCATCTGTTCCATTTCCTCCGTCTGGGGCCGAGTCGCATGAACCGGGAAATTGGTGATGAGCGCTTCGATCATCGGGTGTCTTAGGTCTTCCGTAGAACCAACGTGGTAGAAATGCTCGCGCAACAGAAGGTGGAACCGAGACTCCTTCCAATTCTGCTCCAGGAGTGGGTTGTTTCTGAATGCGTTGCTGTGCCAGGTCGAAAGAATGAAGCCGCACGGCAACCGTTTGAGAAGGTTCCCCAGTTTCAGCTCATCGGCTTCGGACCATGAGTTAAAGTAGTCCACATGCCGACCAGCGTACGGCGGGTCGGCGTAAACCAAGTCACCCGGCTGGGCGAATTCCAGCGTTTGTCTGAAATCCGCCGGGGCAAATGCCCAGTCGCAGGAGGAAATAACCTCTGAGATGCGCCTGATTTGATTGGTGATTTTTGTCACATAAGCCCGCGCGAACCGCTCCGGTTTGTGGCCATAGGGCACATTGAACTTCCCGGAGCGGTTGAATCGCATCACTCCGTTGAAGCAAGATCTGTTCAGGAAAAGAAAATCCAGGGACGTTGGGCGGGCGTTGAAACGGTCGCGGACTGCATAGTAATAAGGCTCTCCCTCCGTTCGCAGTTTCTCCCCCTCTTCAGTGAGGAAAGATTTGGCCGAGGCAGCCGTGAGATTCCCGCTTTGAATATCTTGATAAAGACGAATGATGTGGACGTTGGAGTCGCTCAAGAGCGCCCTTTTCGGTTGGACGTTCAAGGCAACGACGCATGAGCCGCAAAAAGGTTCCACCCACCGCTGGAAATCCTGAGTTTGGGCCAGAGCGCGGATTTCGCCCACCAGCTTGGTCTTGATGCCCTGGCATTTGAGCGGAGGGACGAGAGGCGGCTGGCTCATTCGGTTTCCTCCTCCGTGTTCCCGGCTTCGTCCTCCGCCAGCCGGGCAATTTCCTTTTCATGCGCCCGCAGGGTGTCCACTCCGCGTTCCTTGTAGGCGAGATAAGTTTTCAAGTTTGTGTATGGACGCGCCACAGACAACGCCTGAGCCATGTCCCGCGTCAAGTAAAACATCCAGTAATCGTCATAAACTTCCTCGCCCAAAGATGCGAACGGTCCTGTCCCATTCACAAGTTGGGAGATCTTCACCACAGAGCCGATGTTTTTGGTATTGCCGCTGCCGGGGCGGGACGACGCGATGCGATATTTCGGCTGCGCGAAAAACTGGAATTGTTTGACGACGGAAGGAATTATCGGAAGATCTTCAAGGGTGAATTGTTTTCGTTCGTCGGCAACGTCGTCACATTTGGAATAGATTACGCCCAACACGAAATGGCCCGTGTATTGGCTGTATGGGTAAAGGGTGTTCTTGTTGCTGTCTCTTTTTCTAAAATAACCCGTGAACGCGCCGAGGGTCATGCCGTTCACCTCTGTTTCACTCGTCCGATACGTGCTCTTGATGTCCACCGCGAACTTTCGGCCAGTCTTCTCGTGAATGAAGGTCAAATCCGGATAGAAATTCTGCTGCGGGCACAACTCAATTTTGAGTCCGTGCGTTTTTCCAAATTCAACGAACATCGGGAATAGAAGCAACTCGAGGACTTTCGAAACTATTTTCGTGTCCACGGAAATACTGTAAATGCGGCGGTACACGTCAATGAACCCTTTGATGATCCATTCCCCTTCGTTTGTGGCAACGGCCTTTGCAAACGACTCCGCGTGGGTTTGGAGCTTTCGTAAGAATTGTTCGCTTGTCATGTTCCAGCCTTTATCGCTTCCAAAAATATCCGCTGATTCGCCGGTGTTGAAGTCAAAAGCTCCTGTTTTTTAAGCATCACGCGCCGCCGCAGAGGCGGTGGGTCAGGAGGTCGCGGAAACCGTCCAGGTTTTTCCAGGCGGTGGCGACGTCCATTTTTTTGGCGTGATGATCCATGACGGTCAGGCCGTCGTCGGTGACACGAAGAGGAAGGCTCTCCATTTTGCAGAAACGATGCGCAAAAGCCAGATAGACAGCCACGGTGTCAAAGAGCACCGTGGAATGGTCCGCGACCTGGCCGGCCACTTGGTTGGCCTGGCTCCAGATACGATAGTTCTCCATGACGGTCGCGGCGACGGTGTTGCCGGCGTTCAAAATCCGTTGATAGCGCGCGCCCTCCAGCGTGACCAGGCCGCAGGTGTCCAGCGGCGTAATGGTGATGTCCCAATCGGCGGAAAGCCCCTTGCGCGCGGCGGCGGGATTGGCTTTGACGTTCCATTCCGCGCAGGGCGTCTTGGAGCCGCCATAGCCCAGGCGCACGCTGCCGTCCATGCCGACGAAGCGGGCGCGGCGGGCGATGCGCGGCTCCCGCTCCAGGGCGGCGGCGATGTTGGGCATCGGCCCGATGCAGATCAAGGTCACCGGCCGGGGCGAATTCATGATGGCGGCAATCAAGGCGCCGACGCCGTCGGTGTGGACCCGGCCCGGATAGGAGGCTAGATCGTAATCCTTGACCCAGGCGGCTTGCGGCCCTTCGCCGTGCGGTTCGACATCCAGTCCGAGGGCGATGGGAATGTCGGCGCGGCCGGTGGATTGGAGGAATCTGGCCAGGATTCTGGCGCGATAGACGGATTTGCCGTACTCCGTCATCACCAGCTTCAGGCTCAATTCCCGGCAATTCAATAGAAAGCCCAAAGCCCACGTGTCATCAATGTCATCACCAATGTCGGTGGCCAGAATGACCGGAAGCGGCGATTTTGATTCGGGAGCGGCGCGCAACGGCGCCGAAAGGCGTCCGAGGGCGAGGGCGGCGGAGGCCTGGAGGAAAATGCGGCGGTTGATCTTCATTGAGTTATCCGGCGCAATTCAAGCAAGAGAAAGCCGTGCGGAGCAAGATCGTTTTGCAGGACCGCGCCGCTCCAATGGCAGGTCGAATCGGCATCGGCCAGGAGGGAGCGAATCTCCCAGCCCGGTTCCAAATCCCGGAGTTGAAAGGCGGCAGGGGCGGGCGCCAGGTTGACAGAGACCAGACTGAGGCGCGCAGATTGGGCCCTCCACTTCATAACGAAGCAATTGGGAAGATCCGTGTGACAAAACTCCATTTCGCCGCGGCCAATGGCGGTTTGCGGGAGCAATGACAACAGACGGTCGTAAAAGGCTGTGATTTCGGGATCGGGCGTTTGAGGCCAGTAGCGCGCGAATTGCACGGGGGTTCGCCGACGCAGACCGGTCAATTGTCCGTCATGGAGCAGGCGCAATCCCGGCTGGGCCAGCAGAAAGACCGCCGCCGCCTTTTGTTCGGGAAGGGAGAGGACGGAGGCGATGGGCGGCTCGTCGTGGTTTTCCAGAAAGCGAACCGGAGGGAAGCGTGCGCCCGCGCCGCGGAGGTGTTCCTGGAGAGCGGGCCAGTTGCGCCCTGTCACGAAATCGTAAAACTTTTTGTCATAGACATAATCGAAGCCCAGGGCGCGAAGGTGCGGCTCGAGGTCCCAATAGGCCTCGGCGATGCAAACAAATTTGGGATGACGCTGCTTGACGGCGGCAATCGCCTCCGCCCAAAACTCCCCGTCCGGCGGGGGGCCGGATGGGGGAAAGTGCGCCCAAGTCTTGTCAAAGACATCGTTGAGCAGGAGCATGGCCATGTCGCAACGGGCGCCGTCGCACTGCGCGGCCACTGATTGCCAAGTGGCGATCATGGCTTGGCGTGTCTCCGGCCGGCGGTAATCCAATTGCGCGGTGTCGCTCCAAGCCGGGAAATAAGGGTCTTTGGCGTGGGCCACCCAGCGGGTCTGGCCGCCGACGTGGAGGGCGAAGGTTTCCGGCCTCGGTTGGAGGCTTTGCACAAAGAGGTCCGTTTTTTGGGCCAGCCACGGATGATCCAGGCCCAGATGATTGGGCACGAAGTCCAGGACCAATGCGAGGCCGTGCTGGCGGAGTCGGGCGCGGAATTGGCGCAGGGCGGCGGGGCCTCCCAAGTCGGCGGCAACGGCGTAATCGGCGACCGCGAAGGGCGAACCTGTCAGTTCCTCGGGGCCGCGCGCTCCGAAGGCTTCCCGGCTCAAGGCCAGCAGATTCGGTTGGGCGCGGGCCAACTCGCGCGCCTTGGGTCCGGAGGCCCAGACGCCCATGAGCCAGAGGTGGGTGAAATGGCGCTCCTGCCAGAAACGAAACTCTTCGTCCGGGACGGTGGCCAGCGTCACAGGGCGCCGGAGTTTGTCCGACAGCGCGCGAAGCCAGCAGCGGGTGTTCAGCTCAAAGAGCAGCGGATGATCCATCAACCGTTGAGGAGCTTCATGGCCTTGCGGGCATTGGAGACGCGCAGGATCATCAGGCCCTGTTTGGCCGCCGGCGCCGTGGCGCAATAGGCGTATTCGATGTTGATTCTGGCGGCGGCCAGCTTGTGAGCCAGGCGGCCCAGCGAGCCGGGATTGTTGTCGCCGGTGATCATCAAGACATCGTCCTCAACGACCAGGGTGCCGTGTTCCTCAAAGATGGCCAACGCCCTGGCCGGGTCGCTGACGACCATGCGCACGACGCTATGGTCCACGGTGTCGCTGATTGAGATGGCGTAGATGTTGATTTTGGCTTCGCCCAGGGCGTCGCCGACACGCGCCAGAGTGCCGGGGCGGTTTTCCAGGAACAAGGCCAACTGTTTTGTTATTTGCATAAATCGCAACCCGCCCCGCGGCGGCAAAGGCTCTATTGGCGAAGACTAACACGGGGCGGAGAAAATGACAATGTTCGTTTTTCGGCCTCATTTTGCTTGAACTTCCACCCGCCTTGCGCCATGATATAGGCGTCCGATGAATTCGCCCCAAGTCAAACCGTCCGGGAACCTGGAGGAAAAGCACCGCAAAGCCTTGGTCAGCCTGCTGGCGGACGAGGACGCGAAGGTTTATCATACGGTGCGGCGAACGATCCTTTCTTACGGCCCGTCCAGTTCGGACTGGATGCGGGCGCACACCTTGAGCGACGACCCCGTGCTGCGCCGCCGCGCGAGCGAAATCGTTGACCACTTCGCGCGGCAGAACGCCGACACGCAGTTTCTGGCCTTTTGCCTGAGCCAAGGGGAGGACTTCGATCTGGAACGAGGAGTGCTGCTGCTCTCGCGAACGCAGTATCCGAAAACCAATCTGGAGGCCTACACAGCGCTGCTGGACTATTACGCGGCGGTGCTGCGGGAACGGCTGGATTTGAACGGGCCAGCGGAGCAGATCATCCGGGTCATCAACGACTATTTATTCCGGGAATTGAGGTTCGTGGGAGACGAGCGGCATTTTCAGGACGCCGACAACAGCTACTTCAACCGGGTGCTGGACCGGCGCATCGGGAACCCGATCAGCTTGTGCCTGGTTTATTTGCTGCTGGCGCGCCGCCTGCGGCTGCCGCTGGCGGGCATCGGGCTGCCCGGTTTTTTTATGTGCCGGTACCAATCCAGCCGCGCGGAGATTTATTTGGACGCATTCCACGGCGGCCGGGTGCTGGTCAAGGCCGACTGTGTCAAGCTGGTCATGCAATTGCAGCAGCGGTTTGACGACAGTTTCCTGGCGCCTTTGAGCGCGCGGCGGATACTGATGCGAATCTGCTACAATCTTCATTCGATCTACTCGCAGCAAAAGTCGGCGGCGCAAGCCCAGCGGCTGCAGCGCTACCTGATCGCGCTGGCCAAGTAGCTTCAATCCGCTCCGCCGGCCCGCTTCCATTGGCGGCCGGCCACATAGAGGTCCACGCGGGCCAGGATCAGATAAGCCAGCCAGGCCTTGATCCGGTCCAGAAGCGTTCTGGCTTTGCGCCAGCTTTCCAACTCGATGCGCCGGCACCGGGCCAGATCGCGCTGGAAAATCCGGGCGCCCTGCCGGGCCAGGGCGGGATCGGAGAGCCGGAGCATCAACTCGTAATTGATGTTCAATCCGCGCGGGTCCAGGTTGGCCGAGCCGGCATAGACAATGTCGTCAATAAGAAAAAACTTGGCGTGCAGGATTTGCGGCTGGTACTCGTAAATCTCCACCCCCGCCAGGAGCAGCCGCCGGTAAAAGCTCTGCCCGGCCAGGCGCGAGAGTTCCACGTCCGACTTGCCCGGCAGGATCAACCGCACCTGCGCGCCCCGCCGCGCCGCGCGCGCCAGTTCGCGCCGGATTCTCCAAGGCGGCAGGAAATAGGAACAGATGATCCACACCCGGTGCGCCTGCGCAATGTCGCGCCGCAACCACCGCTTGATGGGGTTGTTGCGGCTCGGCCCGCCCAGCAGCAAGCGCGCCTCCTGCGCCGGGACTGTTTTTTGTCGCGAGGAGGCCCGCAAGCGGGAAAAGGCCGGGTGCCGGAAATCGGCGCAGGCGAACATCTCGTCGAAGGCGGCGGCCAATTGGACGGCCAGCGGCCCGCGCACGACCAAGCCCAAATCCCGCCAGCCGGCGCTGACGCCGTCGCCCTGGAATTGGGAGGCGATGTTGACGCCGCCGACAAAGGCCAGGCGTTGGTCGCACACCAGAAGTTTGCGATGGTCGCGGATGCTGAAGCTGTTCAAGCTCAGCGGATTGAACCAGCGAAACTCCCCGCCCGCGTTTCGGAAGGGCGCCCAGAAGGATTCGGGCAACACCAGTGAGCCGACGGCGTCCACGAGCACCTGCACCCGCGCGCCGCGCTGCCGAGCCTGGATGAGGGCCTGGCGGAATTGTTGGGCAGCCGTCCCGGCGCTGACAATGTACATTTCCAACCGGATGGACTGCCGGGCTTCCGCGATGGCCGCCAGCATCCGGGCCAGCACTTCCGCGCCCGTTTCGAGCCATTCGTAAGCCGCGCCGGTTTCCGGGTTCATGTTCAGGAGCATCGGTTGGAAGAGTCCGGCAGGCAATCAGGATTTGGTGGCCAGTCGCCGCGGATCGCCTCGGGTGTCAGCCCTTGTTGGCGCAAGGCGCGCAAGCTCAGGGCCTGGTGCCGCTTGGCCAGCCGCGCGCCCGACTCGTCCCTGACCAACGGGCAATGGTAAAAGGCCGGGGCCGTCAGCCCCAGCGCGCGGTACAAGAGCAACTGCCGGGCGGTGGAGAGGAGCAAATCGGCCCCCCGCACCACTTCGCTGACGCGCATGGTTGCGTCGTCCAGCACGACGGCCAATTGATACGAGGGCACGCCCTCGTGCCGCCAGACGACAAAATCGCCGAAGTCCCGTCCGGCAACGAACCGTTGGAAGCCCTGGCAGCGGTCTTCAAATTCGATTACTTCGCCCTCGGGCACCAGGAATCGCCAGCTTGGAGGACGAACGCCAGGGCCGCGCGCCGGGGGGCGGCAGGTGCCGGGATAGACCGGCTCCTCCTGGCCGGCGTGCGGCGCCTGGAGCGCGCGCTGGACGTCCAACCGCGAGCAATAACAGGGATACACAAGGCCCGCCCGGCGCAAGGTTTCAAAGCCGGCGCGATAAAACTCGCCGCGCCGGCTTTGGACGTAAGGCGAGAAAGGCCCGCCGCAATCCGGCCCTTCCTGCCAGCGAAAGCCAAACCAGCGCAAGTCCTCCATCATCGCCTCGGTGAATTCCCGGCGCGAGCGGTCCGGGTCAAGGTCCTCGATGCGAAGCAGCAGCGTGCCGCCAGCCGAGTCGGCTCGTTGCTGGGCCGTCCAGAAAGTCCGGGCGTGGCCCGCGTGCAGGTAACCCGTCGGCGAGGGGGCCAGGCGGCCACGGTAAGCTGAGGCCATCGCCGCTACCTCTGGATGCGCGCTGGTGTTCAATTGAGGAGTCCCTTCATCGCGATTGCCTCAGGCGGAAGTCTTCCGACAATTTGTTGCAGCCGATGACAATGAAAACGGCGTCAGTGGCCAGGGTCGGTACACAGAAGGCGATGGTCGGCAGGATCAGCACGTAGAGGATGGTCAACCCCGTGGCCAGGGCCGGCTTGCGCAGGCTCAAGGCCAGCCACATCCCAAACCAGCCGAGGGCGAAAAAGTCGGCCACGGAGTTGGGCACCGATTTGACGACAGTCCACAAAAGCATGAACTTTACACCGCCCCCGCCTGTGGCCCCCCGCATAAGGAGTTGGAAGGAGTCGTCGGACGCCATGACGGCAAAGGCGGCCAGATGCGCGCAGAGCAACAGAAGGACCGGCCACAGGAAGAGCCGGCGCAGGGCCATCCATTGCCCCCGGATGATGGTCCGCATGGTCAGCGGGGTGCAGCAGAGCAATTCCAGCGCCCCGGTGCGGCGCGCTTCGCTGAAAAAACGGCAGGCCTGAATGGCAAAAAAAACCTTGAGCAGAAAGTAGAACGGCCAGACCAGGTAGCCGGCGGTGAATAGAGCCACCGCCTTCCCCTTGGCCGCCAGGAGGAACAAGACCGCCGCCCCCGCCAGGGCCAGCACCCAAGCGATCCAGCACAATCGCCGGGAATCGTCCAGCAGCCAGAGCACGGGGTTGGCCTCCAGCAACGCGGCGCGCCGGCGGGAATGTCCGCGCCAGAGAACCCGGGCGGACATTCGCTGCCAGGCACCGGGCGCATCCTCATTGTCAACAAACGATCGCAAACGCCAGCCCGCCCATCCCAGGAGCGTCCAGGCGGCCAGATGCGAGACGACCAACGCGGTCCAAAACTCTTTGGCCTGGCGAAGATACTCCGCCTCGGACGCCAGCCGGAAAGACTCGAAAGGACTCAGCGCCGCCAGAAGACGCAACGGCGTGGCCAAGGCGAAGCCGCCCGCGACAATCAAGATCACCAACAGGCAGATGGAACCGCTCATGGCGCGCGGGGCCAAGCGGGACCGCGCCGAGACCCACATCGCCGCCGCGACGGAAAAAAACAGGGCGTTGACCAGCGCCAGGCACATCCGCGCGAATTCCCCGGGCGTGACCCCGCCCGCCAGCAGGCAGAGCGCGAAAATCGGGAAGACGGCCAGCAACCCGTAAAAGGCGTTGAGCGAGACTGCCATGAACTTGCCCAGAACAACGTCCCAGCCCTTCAAGCCAGTCAAAAATAAAAAACCGAGCGTCCCTTCCCGCCGCTCCTCGCTCAGGCTGTCGGAGGCCAGGAAAACCCCGGCCAGCAGGGAGATCAGCAGCGCGTACCACGACAAGGCCCCAAACATCCACGCGCCGGCGGCGCGGGGCGCGGGGCCGCTGATGGCCAGCATCAACAACCAGAAGACGCCGATAACCAGAGCCAGCAAGGCAGCCGCGCCCCGGATGATGAACGTGCTCGCGCGCCGCGCCGTCACCCGCAATTCCCGTTGCGCGATGGACAGGAAGCTCATGGCGCCCCCGCCAACGCCTGCGCCGGTTGCGGGGCGGGTTTCGCGGCCCGCTTTCGCGACGGGCCTTCAGCCACGACAACCCGGAACTGGCCGAACAGTTTGCGTCTGGCCTCCAATGCGAAATAAAAATCCGCCCCCAGTCCGAGCAGAATCCCAAAGGTGAACGTGCAGGCCGTGTCATGCTCGCCGCTTCCGGGTTCGTGAGTGATGGCCCAGAACCATAAGCCCAAGAGAAAGACCACGGGCGGCAGCACGAGGATGCGGGCCAGGGCCGAGAGCGCGGCGCGATTGGGTTTGCGGCGGATCAATCCCTGCCACATCGCCACCCAACTTAACGCGATCAAGTCCGCCACCAGGAATCCACCCAGGACCATGTGAAACCCCAGCAGCACATTGCGGTCATCGGTGCTCCCCCACTTGCGCATTTCGACGAGCACGAACACCAGGTTGGCCAACAGAAGCACCCCCGCCGGCGCGGCGAATTGGCGCCACAGCGCCAGAAGCTGTCCCCGCACGATTTGGCGTTCCGACAGCGGCGAGGTCAGCAGCAACTCCAGCCCGCCACCGCGCCGGTCTTCGGAAAACGTCCGGCTGGCTTCGGCCGCCAGCCAAACTTTCAACAGCAGGCCCAGCGGCAACAGCAGGAAGAAATCCGCTCCCGCGTCCCAGAAGCCCGCGGAAAACCAATGAAAGAACAAGATGCACAAAAGGGCCGAGACCAACAGCGCCACCCAGACCATCAGGGGCTTGCGGCCGGAACGGGCCACGCGCCACAAGAAGGGGTTGATCTCCAGCAATTCCGACCGTATCCGAGCGCTGCGGATGGAACGGGTTCCTTCGCGCCAGCGCGCGCGTTTTCCGACCTCGGCGTCCTGCCAGGAGCGCGGGACAATCCAGCACGCCAGCCAGAAAAAAACCCAGGCATAGAGGTGGGTGAGAGCGACGTTGCCCCAGAACATGGCATGGGGGCTTCCGGTCTTTGCGTTGTACGACGCGTCAAAGGCCAGAAAAGAGGCGCAGGCAGGACTGGAGAACAGCGCCGCATCAGGGTAGGGAAAACGCGGGATTTGGCTGGCCAGCGGCCCGCCGACCACCAGGGCCAGCGCAATGAGGATGGTCAAACCGGCCGCCCAGTTGTCCTGCCGGCATAGGGAAGAAACGAAAAGGCCGATGCTCAGAAAGAGCAACAGAAGATTGATGGACACCAGCACGACCCGCAACATTTCGGCGTGGGTGACGCCTCCGAGCACGAAGGGAATGGCCAGCATCGGCAGCACCGCCAACATGCCGTAAAAGACGTTGAGCGAGGTCGCCGCCAGTTTGCCCAGAACCACGTCGCGCCCTTTCAGGTCCGTCAGGAACAGCAGTCCCAGAGTCCCTTCCCGTTTCTCCTCGCTCAGGCAATCGCAGGTCGCCAGCGTTCCGGCGACGGCCGCATAAAGGAAGACGACGGTGCTGACGACGGCAAACAAATCGGCGCCAATGTCCGCGTTTGAACCGACGACCGACAGGAGGGTGAAGGCGGCCAGGCCCGCGCCGATGGTCCCGGCCGCCAGGCGGCTCCAATAGGTGCCGCGCCGGCGCGAGGCCACGCGCAACTCCCGCTCCACCACGGGCAGAACGGTCATTCGGCGCCCTCCAGGGCGGGCGGGCCTTCAAGATTGGACAGACCCCGGAGCCTGGGTCCGACGCCCTCGGCCACGACGCGGCGGAACCAGCCGAGCAAATAGGTATTGGCGTTCTGGGCGAAGAAGAAATTGGAGGCCAAACCGAAAATGCCGGTGAAGATCAGCACGCTGAGCCAATTGGGCGGGCCGGCGTGCGCCGCCAGCGCGTAGAAAAAGAAAAAGAGCAAGTACGGCACCAGCAGGATTTTCGCCAGCGCCAGCACGGTGGCCCGATTGGGTTTGGCGTGGCTCAATCCCAGCCACATCGCCACCCAGCTCAACGCCAGCAAATCCACCAGCAACGTCCCCGCCACGGTGAGATGCAGGCCGACGAGCAGATCGCGGGCTTCGGAGTTGTTTGCTCCGGCCGGCAGTTGCAGCACTTCCATGATCAGCAGGAAGATGTTGGCCATGAAGAGGGCGGCGGCTGGTTCGGCGAATTGCCGCCATAAGGCCAGCCGTTGGCCCTTGAGGATTTCCGGCACCGGAAGCGGCGTGGTCAGCAGCAGTTCAAGCGCGGCGTTGCGCTTGTCGGCTGAAAGCGTCGCACTGGCTTCGGAGGCCAGCCAGGCCTTGAGCACCACCCCGGCCAGGAGCAGAGCCAGAATGTCTTTGGCGACATCGAACCGGGCCAGCGGAATGAAGCTATCCACGACAAACCAAAGCCCGGCCACCGCCAGCAGCGCCATCCAGAGGGCCGTCTGCCGCAAGCCCCCTTGGGCCGCGCGCCACAAGAAGACATTGACGGCCAGCACTTCCTTGCGCTGCGAGGTGCCCCGGACCGATTTGAGCTTGACCAATCGCCGCGAGACGGCCTTTCCCGCCGCGGCGTCCTGCCAGGAGCGCGGCACGATCCGGCAGGCCAGCGCGAGAAGGGACCAGGCATAGACTTGTGTGATCAGGCCGTTGAGCCAGAAATCGGCGTTGGGACTCCGGCTGTACAAGGCATCGAATGCCAGGAAAGAGCCGTAAAGCGGGCTGAAGATGAACGCTGCGCCGGGATGGACTGGGTGAAAAAGCCGGAGGCAGGCCGCCGGAATCCCCGCCAGCAGGGCGGAGGACAAGAGCACGGCCAGCGCCAGCGCCCGGTTGTCCTGGCGGCAGAGAGCCGAGGCGAAAAGCCCGACGCTGACAAAAAAGAACAACAGATTGAGCGCGACGGCCACCACGCGCAGCACCTCCCCCTGGGTGACGGCGCCCATCACGATTGAAATCGCCAGCGCCGGCACGACGGCGAGCATGCCATAAATCGTTTTGACAGAAGTGGAGGCCAGCTTTCCGAACACGACGTCGTATCCCTTCAAGTCGGTCAGAAAGAGCAGGCCGAGGGTCCCCTCCCGTTTTTCGCCGCTCAGGCAATCGCTGGTGGCCAGCAGGCCGCCCACCGCCGCATAGGCGAACACCAGCGCCGCCAGGACTTTGAAGACCACTGCCCCGCTCTGCGCGCCGGCGCCCTGGCCGGCGAGCAGAATCCACGCGGCGGCGCCCCATCCGGCGAGGGCCGCTGCCAGACGGCTCCAATAGGTGGCGCGCCGGCGCGACGCCGCCCGCAATTCCCGATCCACGACGGGGAGAAAGGTCATCGGTCCGGCATTGTTCCCAATTCGGCATGTCAAGCCAAGAGGATAGTGACGCCTCAAGCCGAACCGCAGCAATGCCGATGAAAGGGGATGGCGAGATGCTGGATAATTGCTCTGTTTGTATCGTTTCTCTGCGGATGCGGCGGCAAGACCGGCCGCATGGAACAACCCGAGGACCCGCAGGGCCGATACCGGGAACAGATAGCGGTGGCCAAGGGATTGTTGGAGCAAAAGGAAGATTGGGCCGACCGGGCCGAATGGGAGGTGCGGGATACCGGGGATGGGTGGGAGGTCATCGCCTGGCGAGTCGAGCATTCCGACCGCAAGGGGTCCGATCGTTACCTGCCTTGGGGCTATTCGGTCATTGAACTGGACAGGCGGATGGTGGCCGTTGATTACCACCGAAAGGGATGATACGGGCCATGTTCCGCTTGGCCATCGTCTGACACTTTCATTTAGAATTATTAAATAGCCGCGAAAAGGAGCGCAAAAGGTGGTTGTGCGGGTCAGCCGACGCAATGCTCGGACCTCTAAGACGGGAGGGCGAGGCTCTGTCAAGCCGTAACTCGATTTCGCGGGAAAAAGTCACGGCTCGACGGAGTCTCGCCCCACCGGGACATTCGAGGGAAAAAGGGGGACACCCTCACCCTCCCTGTTGCCATATCCCTCTCCCGCTGAGGCGGGAGAGGGAGAGGCGGCGAGCGAGGGCGGCGCGCAGGGGACTGCGCGCCCTACCTTGTTTTCTCCTGTTCGATGTCCGTCGGTGGGCGAGGGAAAATGGGGGAGTCCCTCACCCTCCCTGTTGCCATTTCCCTCTCCCGCAAGCGGGCTGAGCATTACCCACAAAGTTTGGCCAGTTGGTAGCCAAGAGTCAGTTGGCCCAAGCACTCCAGGCCACGCCACAATGTCATTGAGCCTGGCTCGCCATCTCCTTTTCTGGCCAGGAAACCTC
>Ga0326727_10006549_pt1 | contig 31838 bp, 20 predicted proteins | sample MB2enrmetagenome_FD_207643 | JGI IMG/M metagenome (GOLD analysis project Ga0326727, IMG submission 207643) | Lab enriched peat soil microbial communities from McLean, Ithaca, NY, United States - MB29MY | ecosystem: Environmental > Terrestrial > Soil > Wetlands > Peat | place: USA: New York...
CGCGCACCCCAACATGATTCCCGACCTGCGCGCCTACGTGGTCTATGCGCTGGCCACCACAGGCGGCGCGCCACGCGACGCCCTAGATAAAGCATGGGCCAGCCGCGACAAGCTAAGCGACGAAGGCCTTGCGCTGACTGGCCTGGCGCTCGCCGCCGCGGGCGATAGCCGCGCGAAGCAGGTAGTGGAGCTTCTCGAAAAGAAGTCCAAAGTCACAGACTTCGATGCCCACTGGGAGGGCAACTACGACGGCTTGCTGGACTTCTGGGATGACACCTCGCCGGAGACGACGGCCTTTGCTCTCAAGCTGATCGTCTCCGAGGACCGCTCCAGCGGATTGATGCCGAAGGCTGCGCGCTGGCTCGCCGAACATCGCGATGGCGACTACTGGTACTCGACCAAGCAGACGTCGATGGTGATCCAAGGCCTCACCGATTACCTGGCGCTGAGCGGCGAGTTGGCCAACACCTCCGACGTCGAGGTGCTGGTGAACGGCGCCAGCGTCGGTAAGCGCCACTTCGGGACCGATGATGCGTTCGCTGCGCCATGGCAAATCAAGATTCCGTCAGCGCAAGCGGCGAGTGGCGGCCAGCTAACGATTCGCAAGAGCGGCAACGGCATCACATACTGGTCGGCAGAGAGCGCATGGTACTCAGCAGACCGGAAGCTCTACCAACAGGGCCAGCTGGCGCTGAATATCACACGCGATTATTTCCTGCTCCAGAAGAAGCAGGACAAGCCTACCGATCCCATCACCTATGACCTGGTTCCGCTCAAAGGCCCGGTGCATGTGGGCGATATTGTGGCTGTGCGCCTGGCGCTGAACGGGACCGCCTGGAAGTACCTGATCGCCGAGGATCCGATTCCGGCAGGCACGGAGTTTCTGCCCAATACCGGGCTCTACACGCTCAACAACAAGCCCGACTGGTGGTCGGAGATTTTTACGCGAAAAGAGTTCCACGACGACCGCGCGGCTTTCTTCAACACTGAATTTGGATCCCGCAGCGTCTATGTCTACCTGCTCAAGGTGGATAACCCCGGCAAGTTCCAAATCAGCCCGGCGCAGGCCGGACCCATGTACCAACCGGGTGTGCAAACCACCACCGATCCCGCCACGCTGGAGGTGCAGCAATGAACGATTCCAAAGCGATGAGCCCACATCTGGCGTTGAATCCGTTTACCGATCTCTTTCGCCGGCTCCGCTCAAAACCGGCCTGGGTTGCGGCCCAATTATGGGTCACGCTGCTGCTTGTCCTCGCGGGAGTTGCCTGGACGCGCCTGCCCGACAGGCACACTTGGCAGGTACTGCTCTCGCTTCTTGTTCCACTGCTGCTGGCCATCGCAGCGCTCGCGTTGCAGGCAGGCACCATGCGCGCCCTGGCCGATGACGACGGCAAGCGCGTGAAGCTGGTGCTGGGCGCGGCCACGCTGCTGGTGTGGGTGGCTGTGTTCTGGGCCTGCTGGGCCATTCTCGACTGGTGCGACGATCAGACTTTCTTGTGGGCCGGATATCTCAACTCCCAAGCCCCAGCGCACCTGCGCGCCACGCTCTTTTCCTGGCAGCACCTCGTAACTTGGATCACGCTTCTCATTTGGATTTTGCGCTGGGTCCTCGTGCCGTCAAAGCTGATTCCACTCGCTTTGGCCTCAGCGCAGTGGAGTTGGCGGCTGCCGTGGCTCAAGCTGATTCGCCTCCTGCGCAACTGGCGCTGGTGGCTGGCGGTGGCGCTGGCTGCGCTTATTGGCGTGGCGCTGCCGGGCCGGTTTTTTACCGGCGAACCGCAAGGAGCTGTGGCGCACCAGGTTTGGGCCGTGGTTCTCAAGCTGATCGGCTCGTATCTGCTCGCTGTCGTCAGTTGGGTTCTGCTGCTTGCGTGGTCAGCGGTGCTGCTGGCGCGCCAACAAGAACCCGCTGAAGGCGCGCTGGACCGTGACCTGCTCGATCGGCTCTTCAAGGGCCGTCTCTGGATCGCTGCGTGGGCTGGCGGGGTGCTGCTTTCAACCCTCTTTGATCATTTGATAGCTCAACTCCCGGAGAATCTCAGGTCCAGTGGCTGGATCGTTTTGCCTGAGCGCGTCATCATGATGGCTCTGCTTGTGGTCGTTCAGACCGGACTGCTGCGCGCCATGATCGACGAAGAAGGGAGACGTGCACGGTTCCTCTGGGGCGCGCTTTCGATGCTAGTTTGGGTGTTGCCAGCGTTGGTAGCTGTCGTGTTGATGGGTCTCTTTCACGCCCCGGATATCCTGCTTTGGGCTACTTTTGTCGTGCTGCCTGCGATCTTCATTCCTTTTAGCGCCGCCTCGACGCAACGGGCTCTGCGCCTGCCGTGGCGGCGTATCCCGCAGGTCTTGTACGACTGGCGCTGGTGGATTGGAGTGCTGTTGGCAGTCGTAATCGGCGGTGCATTGCCCAAGCTGATTCAGCCCAACGGCTCAACCGCAGCAGATGCTTTGCCGGAAGAGATCCCAGTACTGCGCACAATCATTTTCCACGTTCTCTCGTTCGGCAGTTGGGTTGTCCTCATGGGTTGGGTTACTGTGCTGTTGGCCCGAGCCGAATCCAGTCCGAAGCGGTCCGGGGACGATGTGCAGCACGCGGCCCCGGCAAACTCCGGTCTACCGCTGCCCGAGAGTGGCGACGACTCCGGCAGGAAGGCCTGAACGCAGCCATTCGAGAAGCTGCTCGCGGCCGTAGCGCGTGAGCAGTTGCGCCGCGTACCACGCGGCGGCGCGGTGCGCGGCTTCGGACTCAGCTTCATTGGACGCTTGCTCCAGCGCAGCATCGACGGCGCCAATACTCAGCGAGGGCACCGGCAAGGGTTTCTCCGCATGCGGCGGATCTGCCACGCCGCCTGCCTCGCTCCACACCTCCACCAGACCTTCACGCAGCCACAACGGCGCGTGGGGTGCGGCCTGTTCTTCCACAAATGCGTGCAAAAACTCATGGCGCATCGTTCCAGCCAGCAAATGCCGCGCGGCCAATGTGCGCAGCGGCTGCGTCCCGATCCAGTCCCCCTCAGTAAACGCCGCCACCCAGCCCGGCGCGAGCGTGCCTTCGCGAAAGGCCGGCGTGGACGCGAAGGCGCGCACTGTGAACGGCGCGCCTGCATTTAACCCGGAGCGCTCTGACGCTTCGGCCCGCGCGCGTGCCAGATCGGGCAGATAGGCGGCGTCGCCGGCATCGAGCGATTCGAGGACGAATCCACTACTCGCAAAGCTCTTCCACGCTTGCCCTGTCTGCTCGTCCGCGGCTTTCGCCCCCGGAAAATACTGTTCCAGAATTTGCTGCGCGGAGCGCCCCTGCGCAGCCATCGCCGAGGCGCCCTTCTGACACAACCCCACGCCGTGGCCCCATCCACGCCCATGAAACTCAAAACGGTCACCTTGGCGGCTCACTTCGAACCAGGTGCTGGGAATCCGATTCCAACCCAGCGCCTCGCCCACCGCCAGCCGAAACTCCTCGGCGTTGATCTCGGTCTGGTCGATTCGCAGCGCGACGGCGCGGCCCCACTCGCCTCGCCGCGCAACGGTCAGGCTCTGCCAGCCGGGACGCGCCAGTCCGCGGGCCGCAAGCGCCGCGGTCAGCTCCGCCCGCGTCAGTTCTGACGCCCACTCCCGGCCTCCGTCCTTCGTGCAGTAGCGGTCCGGCTGTGAGATCAGGTAAGGAACTGGCTTTGCGTGAGGCCAGATCTCAGCCGGCGAGGCCGTCCTCCCGCCGCAGTCCTTATTGAAGTAACCGAGTGCGGGCTGGCCGCGAAACCAGAGGGTCTCCCCGGCCGTGGCCAGTGTGGCTGCGCGCGCCACGGCACGGCGCTCGCGATTCCCGCTCCAGCGCAGAAGCTGGCAGTGCGTCGAGTCGCAGAGATCGTAGTCCGCGTGCCCGTGGGCCTCGTGCAACGCGAATGTACGCACCACGATGGCCAAAGCTTTTAGCGACTCCGCGCTGTCGGCCGGGCCGCTTTCACTCTCGATTACCCGCTCCACATAGCTCTCGACAGGCAGAGTGACCACGATGCTGAGCACGCCCGCGCGCGCGGAAATCGTGACCGCATACCCCAGCGTGACCGTTTCACCATGTGCAGCCAATGTAGCTCCGCCGGTCAGAACAACGCGCTGCGTATTCCCCGTTCTACCCGCACTGTTCAGCGTCAATCCGTCGCCCGCAGCTTTAACATCAACAGGCTGAGCAAACGAAAGAACCGCACAGCTATCGCAGGTTCGCAGCGCGACTTTTTGTCCGACCCCCGCCGCCGAGAGCGTCATCTCACGGTCGTGCCACAGCGTCCACATGCCCACGTGGAGCGTGGACTTCGTGGCTGCCGGTGTGGTGTCTGCATTCACGGTGGGCTGCGGCATGGGCTGCTCGCCGGTGAGAGCCAAACCGGCAGCCACGAGCAGACTCAACAGTGACCGCGCGAAGAGAGCCCTGCTCATGGCCGCTCCAATGGCGCGTGGGCCAGCAGTTCGCCGGCCACGCGTGCCGCATCCGCGCCCCGTCCGGCCGGCAGATAGACGACCACAACCACCTGCGGCTTTCCAGCCGGCGCAATGCCCGCAAACCAGCCGTGCGTCCGGCTTGAAGCCGTACCTTCAGCGGTTCCGGTCTTGCCCAGGACCGGCACGCCGCCCAGGCTTGCCTGCCCGGCCATGCCAAAACTCGCAGAGTCCTGAAGGCCAGCGCGCACAACCTGCGAAGCTTCGGTCCCGGAATGAGCAGCCAGCGCAAGGGCCAGCCAGCGATAGGCCGCAGCCAGCTCCAGAGGTGTAACGCGCACGCCCTCCACGCCGAGCAAGGCCAGTTGCGCATCGTCAACCGCGTGCGGCTCGCGAAACTCGGCCGTTGCTTCCTCTCGCGCGAGTCCCGTTACGTCCAGCAATCCGGTGGGGCGCAGCAGTTGGCCCAGATCGCCCAGTTTCAGTGTGCGCGCAACCTCGGCAAAGTAGCTGTTGCACGACCACGTCAGGGCTTCGCGGGCATCGAAGGGCGGCGCAGGTGGATGGGTGCAATCCAACCGGTGGCCATCGATCGTGAGATGGCGGCTGCAGCTCACGCGGCGCTCAGGTTTCCAGCGCCCGGCTGCCATCAGGCTGTACAGGACCAGCGGCTTGAGAGTCGAGCCCGGCGCTGCCAGCGTGCGCGCGGTCTCGTCGAGCCGGTGCGCGGCGACCAAACGGCCAGTCCGGAGATCGAGCACCACAATCCGCGCCTCGGGCTCCGCGTGCGCCGTCTGCTCAATTATGCTTTCCCAGACCGGCTCCTGCGCCCGCAAACACGCCGCGCTCATCACCGCAACTGCCGCTGCCGCAATCGCCGATCGGAGCATTCCTCGCACCCAAAGAGTATGAGGTATGAGGGAGCGGTATTGCATGCAATTCCACGCGTGACACTCCATTTGGTGACACCCGCTTCTCTCAACCTGTAACTGGCACAGGCTTCCAGGTCCGCGTCGAAAGTTGAGTCTTCAAATGGCATAAAACGGGGGCTGCGGAATTCCCAAGGGTCACCTCATTGAATTTCTGTGATAGCAGGAACGATGACTCGCGCCAACTGTTTGCTCTCCGCAAAAGTGTTCAGTCTCGTGCGTTTTCTTGTTGTGAGCCGCCCGTCACCAGTACAAGTTGATTGGTCGATTGCGCATCTACAAGAAGGAAGGAAAAACTGAACGCAAAACGCGGCGGGGACGATGCTCGGCCTGGACGGCAACTTGGCCTCAATTACCAAAGTAACTGGCGGCGGTAATGCGCGTGAGTTGATCGTATCGAACGAAGCAACTCATTGAAAAAAATGTGCTCTAGACCGTGGTCATGTGGTACGTTTAATGGTGCTCTTGGGATGTCCCCGACCTTGCTCCGATTGTGGAGTCGAGGGAAATCGAAGCATGTATTTTGTGCACAAGCAGCATTTTCCCATCTGGCTAAAAACAACCAAACTGCGGAGGACGTATGCAAACTCGTGTTTTGAAATCTTCGGGTCAGGTACTCGCATTTGCCATTCTGGCGCTGCTACCCGTCGCCTTGGCGGCACAGTCCACTCCATCTGCGAAGGGCAGCGGCAATCAGATGCCATCGAGATGGGACATCTTCGCCGGATACAGCTATCTGGCGCCTAAGGGAACAGTGACAACCACTACGCTCGTCACTACCCCCGTGACGACACCGGACGGTTCTGTCAAAGCGGACGCGGAAGGGACCGTGACGACTTCTGTCCCCGTGACGGCATCGTACGACGGTGTCAACGTGGGCGGGATAGTGAGCGGCGCGTATTATTTCAATCGTTTTGTGGGAGCCCAGGTGGAGTGGGGCCTTCACGAGTGGGGCGTCGCGAGTTCCAACGGGAGCAACATCGGCACACACGGAAACGACGATGGTTTTACGACGTTTGGCGGTGGCCTGATCTTTCGTTATCCTGCAGAATACATCACTTACTTCGCTCACGGCCTGGTTAACGCGGACTATGTGAACGGCCCGTACTTTGAGTCCAACACCTGGGGCCCGGGCCTGACGGTGGGTGGTGGAATGGACTATGAAACGCCGTGGTTCAACAACCGTCTAGCGATCCGGATCTTCCAGGCGGACTACGAGTATATGCACGCCGACTTCGGCCCAGGGCCTAACGGCGGCCGTGCCAACATCAATGCGGCGCGCTTGAGTGCGGGCCTTGTGATCCATGCCGGCTCCCTCGCGCCACCGCCTCCGATCACGCTGGCGTGCGCGGCCAGCCCGGAATCGATCTATCCCGGCGACCCGGTGACGGTGACGGCGACGGCGGGTGGTCTGAACCCGAAGGACAGCGTGATTTACAGCTGGTCTGGAACCGGCGTGACGGGCAACGGAACCACGGCCACAGTGGCCACTGGATCGCTGGCGGCAGGGACTTATACGGTCAAGTGCGGCGTGAAGGAAGGCAAGCCGGGCAAGGAAGGCCTCAAGCCCTGGGAGACCGCCGACGCCTCGGCCAGCTTCACGGTGAAGGCGTTCGAGCCGCCGACGATCAGTTGCTCGGCTAGTCCCAGTATCGTCAACCCTGGAGACAAAAGCACCATCACTGCTGCCGGCGTGAGCCCGCAGAACCGCCCGCTGACATACAGCTACTCGGCTGCGGCGGGAACCATCAGTGGTACCGGCACTACAGCCACCTTCGATTCAACGGGAGCTGCGCCCGGAACCGTGGGCGTCACCTGCAACGTAGCGGACGACAAGGGCAAGACTGCAACCGCAAGCGCGTCGGTGACCATTGCCGCTCCGCCACCGCCGCCCGGACCGTCGCCAGAGCAAGTTCGCCTTGAGGCCCGCCTCGCGCTGCACAGCATATTCTTCCCAACCGATCTGCCCAGGGCGAAGGATCCTGAGGGCGGGTTGTTAGCCAGCCAGCAGGTAACTCTGAACACCCTCGCTGCGGACTTCAAAAGCTATCTCGCCATCAAGCCGGATGCTCACTTGATCCTGACCGGCCACACGGACGTGCGGGCATCTGTCGAGTACAACCAGGCCCTTAGTGAGCGCCGTGTCAATCGCGCAAAGCAGTTTCTGGTTGAGCTGGGAGTTCCCGAAGCCAATATTGATACACGCGCCGTTGGCAAAGAGCAAGAATTGTCCGCCGACCAGGTGAAAGATCTGGTCAATCAAAGCACTGAACTGAGCGATACAGACAAGGCCAAGACCCTGAAACGGATCGGTGTGATCGTTCTGGCGCAGAACCGCCGCGTCGACATCACTCTCAGCACCACAGGCCAACAGTCGGTGCAACTCTATCCGTTCAATGCTGCCGATGCCACGACTCTTCTGAGCGAAAAAGCTCCGGCGGCCGGAAGGAAGCCAGCAAAGAAGAAGGCGAAGTAGAGCAAAATAAGGGGGCGCATATGCGCCCCCTTAGCGACAAACGTCCCTGAATGTTAAGAAACAAGGCTGCGGCTAAGCGGCATAATGTGAAGGAAAATTACATGAATTCGCGATAATTCAAGTCTGCTTGTTTGGTTGTCGCGCATTTTCGTATGGCCATTTTTCCATCCGGCTACAATAGCCGAACTGCGGAGGATAAACGCATGCAAGCTCGTGTTTTGAAATCTGTGGGCGGGGTATTAGCTTTTGCCATTCTGGCGCTGCTGCCCGTCGCCTTGGCGGCGCAGTCCGCTCCAGCTGCGACGGGAAGCAGCAATCAGTTGCCGTCGAGATGGGATATCTTCGTTGGATACAGCTATCTGGATCCTAAGGGAACAGCGACAACCACTTTGCCGGACGGCACGCCCGTGACGGCATCGTACGACGGTGTCAACGTGGGCGGGGTTGTGAGCGGTGCGTATTATTTCAATCGTTTTGTGGGAGCCCAGGTGGAGTGGGGCCTTCACGAGTGGGGCGTCTCGAATGGCTACCCGAACAACATCGGCACACACGGAAACGACGATGGTTTCACGACGTTTGGCGGTGGCCTGATCCTTCGTTATCGTGCAGGAAACATCACTTACTTCGCTCACGGCCTGGTTAACGCGGACTATGTGAACGGCCCATACTTTCAGCCCAACACTTGGGGCCCGGGCCTGACGGCGGGTGGTGGAATGGACTATGAAACGCCATGGTTCAACCACCATCTTGCGATCCGGCTCTTCCAGGCGGACTACGAGTATATGCACGTCGACTTCGGTTCCGGGGCGTTGGGCGGCCAGGCCAACATCAACGCAGCGCGCTTGAGTGCGGGCGTCGTGATCCATGCCGGTTCCATCGCGCCACCGCCTCCGATCACGCTGGCGTGCTTGGCGAGCCCGGAATCGATCTATCCCGGCGACCCGGTGACGGTGACGGCGACGGCGGGTGGTCTGAACCCGAAGGACAATGTGATTTACAGCTGGTCTGGAGCCGGCGTGACGGGCAACGGAACCACAGCCACAGTTGCCACTGGAGCGCTGGCAGCGGGGACTCACACGGTCATGTGCGGCGTGAAGGAAGGCAAACCGGGCAAGGAAGGCCTCAAGCCCTGGGAGACCGCCGACGCCTCGGCCAGCTTCACGGTGAAGGCGTTTGAACCTCCGACGATCAGTTGCTCGGTGAGCCCGAGCACGATTAAACCGGGTGACACGGCGACCGTCACTTCAGTGGGTATGAGCCCGCAGAATCGTCCGCTGACGTATAGCTACTCGGCCTCGGCTGGCACGGTGACGGGCAGCGGCACCACCGCGACGTACTCCTCGGCGGGTGCGCCGACGGGGGCGGTGGGAATCACCTGCAACGTTTCGGACGATAAGGGTCAATCGGCAACTGCCTCGACCAACTTGACCATCACCGCTCCGTATGTGCCGCCAGCTCCGCACACGCAGGCGCTCTGCTCAATCAGCTTTGCGACCGACAAGAAACGGCCCATGCGCGTGGACAACGAAGCTAAAGCCTGCCTGGACCAAGTGGCTCTGGATCTGAAACAGCAGGCTGATGCCAAGGCGGTCATCGTAGGCGAGCAGAATTCTGACGAGGCAGCCAAGACGGCCAAGCAGCAGAAGTACGCCATGCATCACAAGCACGCTACGGTGGACCTGTTCGCCGCGCAGCGTGCCGTGGACGCCAAGGACTACCTGGTGACGGAGCAGGGCATCGACGCTTCGCGCATCAGTGTGGCCACGGGCACAACCGACGGGCAGACGGTGGAGAATTACCTTGTGCCCGCGGGAGCGACATTCAGTTCTGATGTGACCGGAACCACAGCGGTGGACGAGGCGGCAGTAAAGCCGCAGGCGCGTAAGCCGCTGCCGGAGAGGCATCCAACCAGGAAGGCCAAGGCGCCAAAGCAGTAGGCCCGCGACTGGCGCTCGCCGCTCAACGGTTCTACCGGGCCCTTCATCCACAATGGAGGGCCCGGGAACCCTGCACACAGCGTTTCCTTGCGCGACGATTTGAGGCTGGCCGGCATACGAACCGGTCAGCCTCTTCGTATTTCGGGCTCATTTTGTTGGCAAGCGCTAAAGGGCGCTTTCGGTCTACCGTAATTCCGAAAACGCTATTGCCGTTCTGCGGGGGATGGATCGGAGGCCCGGACTCTTCGCCGGGCCCCACAACGCACGATCCCGTTGGCGTCGCTCTCCCGGCCTCGTTCAAAGAGAGCAAGTCACGAGCCGGACGAGTCGTCCACGGCCGCCGTGTCGTCCTCGACCGGCGCCTCGTCGGCGGCAGGCGCTTCGTCCGCAGCAGTGTCCGCCCCTTCCTCTGTCAGCGCATCCTCTGATGGGCCCAGCGGATCGCCGTACTCACCAGCTTCGGCGGAGTTGTCGGCAGTCTGCTCCTCATTCGCGGCGTCTTGGGAGTACATTTGTGCGTCGGCAGCATCGTTTGGATCGCCGGAAGTATCGTTGGCGTAGCTCGCCGCGGTCTGGGCGTCCTCGTTGGCGGTCTGCTGGTCCCAATTGGCCCAGCTTTCGTTCTGAGCTGCTTCCCAGGTCTGGTCGGTCGAGTCCGGGCCTCCTTCGTTGGCTACGGTCTGCGAGTCTGAATAGGCTTGCTGGGCATCGTTCTGCGCCGCTGAGTAATTGCCTGAAGAAACGTCCTGTGCTTCCTGCTGCTCGTCCTGCGCCAGCGTTTGCTGGTCATCGCCCAAGGTGCTGCTGGCGGCCGAGGCATCAGGATCCGTCGCGTCAGTGCTCGTGCCGGTGGGAGTATCCGTCGAAGTGGCATCGGGATCGGCAACGCCGCCCCCGGTTGGATCGCTGGCGCTTGGTTCGGCGGCGGTGGGGTCCGCAGCGCCGGGAGTGTCAGGATCTACAGCGCCGACCGCAGTTGGATCGCTGGCGCCTGGTTCGGCGGCGGTGGGGTCCGCAGCGCTGGGAGCGTCAGGATCTACAGCGCCGACCGCAGTTGGGTCGCTGGCGCCTGGCTCGGTGGTGGTGGGATCGACTGAGTCAGGGGTCGCAGTTGCGCTTTCTGTCTCAATGACCGCGGCTTCGGGCTCAACGACGATCACCTCCTCCACTACTTCCACCGGAGTGTCGGCTGAGATAGCGGGATTGGTGTCGCTTGCGAACGGATCGATGATGGCTTCATAAACCTCTTCAACGATCACTTCGGGCTGGGACGGATCGGCGGTCTGTCCGGTTGGATCCTGCGCATTCATCACGAAATCGTTGGTGCTATTGCTTGCCATGGTCCATCCTCACTTTCTTGAGTCGCCCGATTATTTCTTACGACCGGGAGACGCCGGTGTCGGGCAACCGGTTTTGTTTATGCGCCGGCTGGCGCCGGCGGCGGAGCAACTGGTTTTGTTTGTGCGCCGGCGGCAGCCAGCGTTGGTGCAGTTGATTTTGCTGGTGCGCCGGGCGGAGCCGGCGAAGGGGCAACTGGTTTTGTTTCTATATCGGCAGGCGCAGGCGGCGGAGAAGCCGGTTTTGGGCGCAACGTAAGAACAGTGTGACATTGCGGGCAGCGTACATTCAGAGAGAGTTTGCCCCGCAAAACGGTAAGCGGAACCCGCATGGCTGCCTTGCACTTGTTGCAGACCACACGAATGGAGTCCGTGGGCGGTGGCGCAGTGGCCGTGCCCGCAACCGGCGCTCCTGCCGCCGCAGCCGGGGTCCGAGTCTGGCCCGCAACCGGCGTGCCCGCTTTTGCCACCCGGACCGTGCCAACACCTAAACCCGCCGTCTGCGTTGGTGTCGGCGCCAGCTTCTTACGCGCAGGCTGAATAGTCTGGCTCCAGTTCATGAGGTTGGGTTCGTGCGCCGCCTGACCTAGCAAACGCAACCGCCGCGTCGTGTACATCGATGACGACGTCGTCATTTCGGAGAAGCGCGTCATCTGGTCGTCGCTTGCGTCCTCCTGCTTCAGCCATTCCTCGATGTTCACTTGCTGCAGCAGCCTGGCCGAGCGCACGGACCAAGCCAGAAGAACGCGCCGCGCCAATGCTTCGTCACCCACGGCCAGCAGCCCGGCGCGATCGGCGGTGATTTCGGACTGACGCGCCCACGCCATCAACGGTAAGTCCAACGCGCCATGGATCAATTTCGTGGGGCTAATCGCATTGATCAAACCGTCGGAAAGCAGGCCGCTGTGCACGCTGGTATCGCCGGCGATAAAACGCGTGACAGTTTTCCAAAGCGCATGTCCGGCGCGGCAATGGCCCATTTCGCGCGCCAGCACAAACAGCAGCTCGTCGTTCGCAAAGTTGATGAGATGGGATGTGCCCAACACGATAAAGGAGCTGTTCTCCGTGCCGTAGGTGTAAGTGTTCCACATCTGGTCGCCTGAGATGTACACGTCGGGCATTTTCGGCAGGCCAAGGATGCGCGCCGCCAGAACCGCCTGCTTCCACACATCAGGCAACTGCCTCGGACCGAGGCGAATCGCATTGAACGTCGATTCGATCCATGGCCGGCCCACCTTGTCCGAGACTGACTTCACCACCGTGTGCAGCGCGGGCAGGCTCTGCAGTGTCGCCATTGCCTTGCCATCCCCTGCCCACAAGAACACCGAGCGATCCAGCTGGTAACCGGGAAGCAAAGGACGCAGCCATCCACACTGGGTGCAGATGCCCTCCTCCGGGTTCAGATTAGTCCCGTCTCCGCCGCAAAGACTGCATTTTGGAGCCTGATTCACGACTTGCGGCGGTGTCCACGCCTGAGACGGCGGTGTTGACACCTGGCGCCCCGGTGTCCACGCCTGAGGGGGCGCGGATCCTTGGGGAACAGGCATCCAACCCGAAGGTGGCGCAGATGCTGCTGGCAGCGGTTGCGCAGGGGCGACCGGGGCCACTAGCTGCGTCCCGCATGAAATGCAAAATCGCGTTCCCGGAAACCCGGGTCCATGTCCCTGAGGGCAAATAAGCGGAGGAGCGGTGGTAGCCATGGGGCTCCTTATTCGGTTGCAAGCCAAACCTTCAATGACCTGCGGACTGGAACTGCGCTAACTTGAAGACCCGGGCGGGGAGGAGTAAACAGCAGCAGCAGTATACACGGCTCTGGTGAAGAGAGCACAGTTATTTATTCGCCGACACGACGCCCGCCGAGGCCGGGTGCTCAGAAGCCGGTAGAGGGTGGGGCGTTCGCGGATAGAGTTGAGGAATGGACCAGGGGCGTGCCGATTGGGGGCGGGAGCTAAGCGCGATGATAGCGCTGGCCGTGCCCGTGGTGTTGAGCGAACTGGGCTGGATGGCCATGGGCGTCGTGGACACCATCATGGTGGGGCGCCTGGGTCCGGCAGCGATCGGGGCCGTGGCATTGGGCAACGCCATCTGCTACACGCCTTCGATCTTTGGCATCGGGCTGATGCTGGGGCTCGATACCCTGGTGTCTCAGGCTTATGGGCGCGACGATCACGACGAATGCCATCGCTGGCTGGCGCAGGGAGTGTATCTCGCTTGCATCGCTGCCGTGCCGATTATGGCGGCGATTGGCCTCGCAAGCTATGGCTTTACGCGCTTCGGGATTGCGGCGGAGGTGGCCGGGCCGGCGAGCGGATATCTACGGCTGCTGAATTGGGGCACGCTGCCGCTGCTGCTCTACGGAGCCGCGCGGCGCTATTTGCAGGGCGTGGGCCAGGTGCGCGTGATCACCGTGACCTATGTGCTGGCGAACTTGGTCAACTGGTTCGGGAACTGGGTGCTCATCTACGGCAAGCTCGGGATGCCGGTGCTGGGGGTGAACGGCTCGGCGATTTCGACCGTATTCGCGCGCATCACGATGGCGGTGGCGCTGCTGGGGTTTGCCTGGCGCTATGAGCGGAGCCGTGAGCATCCGCTCTTCCGGCACTGGGGAGGAGTGCAGGCGGCGCGATTGAAGCGGCTCTTGCGTCTGGGCGCACCGGCCGCCGGACAGATTCTGCTCGAGGTGGGCGCGTGGAACCTGGCGACCTTCTCGGCCGGGTACCTGACGCCCGTGGCGTTGGCAACGCACCAGATTGTGCTGAACTACGCGAGCGTGACGTACATGGTGCCACTGGGAATCTCCGCTGCGGCAGCGGTGAGCGTAGGCCATGCGGTGGGCGCGGGAGACGCTGCGCGAGCGCGGCGCGCAGGATGGCTGGCGCTGGGGTTGGGTACGAGCTTTATGCTGCTGGCAGCTGTGGCGTTTTTGGCGTGGCCAAAGCCGCTCATTGAACTCTACACGCGCGACGCTCGCGTGCTTGCCGTGGGGCCGGGGCTGCTGGGCATTGTGGCGGCGTTTGAGATTTTTGACGGCATCCAGACGGTTTCGACGGGCGCGCTGCGCGGGCTGGGCGAGACGCGGGCTCCCATGGTCGCGAACCTTGTGGGCTATTGGGTGCTGGGGTTGCCGCTGGGATTCTACTTGTGCTTCGTGATGCGGTGGGGAATATACGGACTTTGGATTGGGCTGACACTGGCGCTGGTGGTGATTGCGCTGTCAGTGTTGGCGCGATGGCGGAGAGATGCGGCCCGCATGTCGCTCTCGTAGTGAAAAAAGTGCTTGCAGGAAGCGCCTACGGCCGTTGCTGGCAATTCGCAGGACGATGGGGGCGGGGAATACCAATGGAGAGCGGAGTGAGACGGTCGTGCTTGAACGTGACTATAATCACACTTGGGGGCGTAATGAGCTGACGCCCGTGAATCTACCGGAAGGGAAGTCCGCCACATGGCGACAGGAGACTTGGCCCTGGGTCAAGAACAGGGCGCACGCGGCGCAAGCCAGCGCATCGTCAACGACTTCAGCATCAACGTAGCCACGGTCAACGGATCGGGGTCGCAGTCCGCGAACAGTGTACTGCTGAAGGGCATTTTTGGAATGGGTGTTCCTGTAAGCGGAAAGAACCTGTTCCCCTCGAACATTGCCGGGCTTCCGACATGGTTCACGATCCGGGCCAGCAAGGACGGCTATGTGGCACGCAAACGCGAATCGGAGGTGCTGGTGGCGATGAATCCCGAAACGGGGCGCGAGGATATTCTGGCGCTGCCGCCGGGTGGCGCGGCCATCTACGAAGAGAGCATGAACCTCAAGCAGTATCGCGACGATGTGGTCTGCTATCCGGTGCCCTTCGACAAGATCACGATCTCGATTTGCCCTGAGGCCAAGCTGCGCAAGCTGGTCAAGAATATGGTGTACGTGGGCGCGGTGGCGCAGTTGCTCCAGATCGATCTCGGGGTGGTGGAGAGCGGTCTGCGCAAGCAGTTTGCCAAGAAGCAGAAGGTCTTCGACCTGAACTTCGGGGCTGTGCAGGCGGGCTTCGACTACGCCAAAGCGACTTTTACCAAGCAGGACCCGTATGTGATCGAGCGCATGAACATGACAGAGGGCAAGATCATCGTGGACGGGAACGCGGCGTGCGCCATGGGCGCCGTGTTTGCTGGCGTGACGGTGGTGGCGTGGTATCCCATTACGCCGTCGACGTCGCTGATTGAAGCGACGACCGATTTGCTCAAGAAATTCCGCGTTACGCCGGAGGGTAAGGCAACGTTTGCCGTGGTGCAGGCCGAGGACGAGTTGGCGGCTATCGGCATGGTGCTGGGCGCAGGCTGGGCCGGCGCGCGATCCATGACCGCAACTTCCGGTCCGGGCATCTCGCTGATGGCCGAATTTTCCGGGTTGGGCTATTACGCCGAGATTCCGGGCGTGATCTTCGACGTGCAGCGCAGCGGGCCGGCGACGGGCATGCCCACGCGCACCTCGCAGGCCGATCTGCTATCGACGGCGTTTCTCTCGCACGGCGACACCAAGAATGTGATTCTGCTGCCGGGAAATGTTAAGGAGTGCTTCGAGTTTGGCTGCGCGGCGTTCGATTTAACGGAGCGCTTGCAGACGCCGGTGTTTGTGCTCCTCGATCTGGATCTGGGCATGAACAATTGGATGTCGGAGCAGTTTGCCTATCCCGGCAAGCCGCAGGACCGCGGCAAGGTGCTGAACGCCGCGGATCTCGATCGGCTGGGCGGATTCGCGCGTTACCGCGACGTGGACGGCGACGCCATCGGCTGGCGCACACTGCCGGGAACGAATCATCCCAAGGCGGCGTATTTCACGCGCGGCTCGGGACATAATGACGCCGCGGGTTACACCGAGCGGCCCGATGAATATCAGGGGATAATGGACCGGCTGGCGCGCAAGTTCGAGAATGCGCGCAAGCTGGTTCCCGCGCCCGTGGTGACGAAAAACGGGACCTCGAAAATCGCATTCCTCGCTTATGGCTCAACGGATTTTGCGCTGCTCGAGAGCCTCGATCAGATCGAGAAAGAACACAAGCTAAGTGTGGATTACATGCGCATCCGCGCCTATCCGTTTCCACACGCGGTGCATGATTTTGTGGCCAGCCATGAGCGCGTGTACGTGGTGGAACAGGACCGCGATGCGCAACTGGCCAGCCTGCTGAAGCTGGATCTTCCTGCCGAGCAGGTAGTAAAACTGCGCAGCATTCTGCATTACAACGGATTGCCGCCCGACGCGCGCACCATTACCGCAGAGTTCGCGACCAAGGAGGGCCTCTAAGATGGCTACCGCAACCCCCAGTCCCAAGGTGAATCACATCGGCCTGCCGATGCTCGAGTATCGCGGCGGCAAATCGACGCTGTGCGCCGGCTGCGGCCACAACGCCATCTCGGAGCGCATTATCGACGCCATGTTTGAGATGGGCGTGCAGCCGGAGCGCGTGATGAAGATGAGCGGCATCGGCTGTTCATCAAAGAGCCCGGCCTACTTCATGAACCGCTCCTTCTCCTTCAACAGCCTGCACGGGCGCATGCCGAGTGTGACCACCGGGGCGGTGCTGGCAAACCACACCATGACCGCGCTGGGCGTCTCCGGCGACGGCGATACGGCTTCTATCGGCATGGGACAGTTTGTGCACATGATGCGGCGTAATATACCCATGATTTACATCATTGAGGACAACGGCGTGTACGGCTTGACCAAGGGCCAGTTCTCAGCCACGGCCGACATCGGCTCAAAGTTGAAGACCGGCGTGATCAACGATCTGCCGGCCATCGATACCTGCGCCATGGCAATTCAGTTGGGCGCGACCTTTGTTGGGCGGTCGTTCTCCGGCGACAAGAAGCAGTTGCTCTCGATGCTCAAGGCGGCGATTGCGCACAACGGAACCGTGATGCTCGACGTGATCAGCCCCTGCGTCACCTTCAACGATCACGAAGGGTCGACGAAGAGCTACAAATTTATGCAGGAATACGACGAGCCCATCAACGAGATCGACTTCGTGGCCAGCTTCGAAGAAATCGAAGTCGATTACGACTCCGGCGCGGTCTACGACGTGGAGATGCACGACGGCTCCAGCCTCCACCTCCGGAAGCTGCAGGAGGACTATGACCCTACTGACAAGGCCAATGCTGTCCGTACCCTGATGGAAGCGCACGATAAGAACGAGGTCCTCACCGGAGTCTTCTACATCGACACGCAGAAGCCCACGTTCATCGATCAGCTGAATGTAGTCGACGAACCGCTGGCCACGCTGCCCGAATCGCTCACGCGACCGCCCAAATCCGCGCTCGACAGTTTGATGGCGAATTTGCAGTAGATCAAAGTCGGGAATTCGTTTCCAATAGCCGGAGCATCGCCATGGACAGGACGACGCGCAGCAGTTTGTTGTGATGGCGCCGACAAGACGCGGATCAGGACGCCTTCCCGCGCAGCTCCTGCTCGGCGCGGTACCAATCCTCTTCATGATGTCCGTGCTTGTGGCCGCGCTCGGCCCAGAACCGGTGCGCAAGCTGTGCAATCTGTTCACGGGAAATCGAGATCGGCGTTACATTCGCACGGACGGCATTCGTTGCCGCAGCTTTGCGCGGTTTTGCGGCGGCCTTCGGGGAATTTGCCATCTTGACGGTCTTTGCCATGGGGAGATCCTCCTGGGCAGATTTGGCCAGTAATCAAGCCTTCCATTGCAGGGTACCGAACAACCAGCCTCCTGCGGAGCGAGATGCGCCAAGGAAGAACCTGCGATGTAAACCCTCCGTCCCGAACCGCGGGATTTTTCATAGTTCTTGGCCTTCCAGCGTGTATCGTGGTTTCAAGTTAGAAATTCCATGACGATACCGGCCATCGATACCACTGCGCTCACCCGCCGCTTCGGCGACTTCACCGCCGTGCAGGAAGTCGATCTGCGCGTCGATGCTGGGCAGTTCTTCGGCTTTCTTGGCCCCAACGGCGCGGGCAAATCCACCACGATCAAGATGTTGACCGGCCTGCTGGCGCCGACTTCAGGCAGCATCCACATTCTCGGTAAGGATCTGACAGTTAATTCGGCAGAGATCAAGCGGCAGATCGGCGTGGTCCCGGAGGGCATGGCGCTCTTTGGACGCCTGACCGCGGAAGAGTATCTCAAATTTGTCGGCCGCATGTACGGCCTGGATCGCGCGACGACCTTGCAGCGCACGCAGGAACTGCTGGAGTTCATGCAGCTTGCCGATGAAAACAAGAAACTGATCGCCGATTTCTCCCATGGTATGCAAAAGAAACTGGCCCTTGCGGCTGCTGTCATCCATGGCCCCAGGGTCCTTTTCCTCGACGAGCCCTTTGAAGGCGTGGACGCTGTTGCGGCCGGCACGCTGAAGTCGATGCTGCAACGGATGATTGTGCGCGGAGCGACCGTCTTTCTCACCTCCCACGTACTGGAAATCGTGGAGCGGCTTTGCACGCACGTTGCCATCATTCATCGCGGCCAGCTTGTGGCGCAGGGATCGCTCGAGGAGCTGCGCGCCGGCGCCGGTCGCGTCAGGACTCCGGATTCAGCAGAAGTCACGCAAAAGGCCGCGGAACATCGAAGTCTCGAAGAGATCTTCCTCGAAGTCGTCGGCACCGATCGCGCAGGCAACCCGGCCGTCACGGCGGCAGAGCAGGAACTCTCATGGCTGAGCTGACTGCCGGAGGAACACTCCCCGCTTCCATGCCGGACATCCCCGCAAGCCAGCAGCTTCTCGCGGTTGCGTGGATGCGCTGGCGCATCTTCGTCAACAACAGCTTTCGCAGACGGCCGAAGACCACACGCCAGGTGGTCGCGATGACTTTCGCTTTTCTTCTGCGCCTCATCGCCTGGCCCTTCATCGCCATGATGATTATTGGTCCCGTCGTCGGCAGCGGATTCATGGCCTGGGCGATGATGGCCGAGGGCCATTCGCAGAACCTGATTTCACTGTTGGCTGGAGTCGTAGTGCTCTGGCAGTTCGTAGCTATCAACGGCTTGAGCATCTCTGCAACAATATCGAGCTTCGATCCCTCGTCGCTGCTGCGCTTTCCTTTACGCTTCGGCCGCTACATGATTTTGCGCACGCTGCTCGGCTTCCTCACACCGAGCACAATCGTGGGCTGTCTTGCTTTGCTCGCTGCCGCAATCGGAATCGGCGTGGCCAAACCCGCGCTCGCGCTGCCCGCGCTGATTGTCCTGGCGGTCTATGCCCTCATGAATATGTTTCTCACGCGCATGATCGGCGCGTGGATGGAGCGCTGGCTGGCGAACCGCCGCTTCCGCGAGATCTTCGGCGTACTCATGGCGGTCATGATCGTCGGGGTCCAGTTTCTTAATTTCGAGCGCGCAACGTCGCAGGTTCATCGTGTGCCAAGCAATTTGCTGCTCTGGTTTCTGGGCGGGTCCGGCCCCTATCTGCACTTCACGCCGCCAGGCTTCGCGGCCAATGCAATCCTTCTCTCGGCGTATCCTTTCAGGGCGTTGGCGCAGTTTGCCTGCCTGCTGGCAAGCACAGCCCTATGCGCGGGAGTTTTTGCCATCCGTATGCACAAGCAGTTTCTCGGCGAATACCTGAGCGAAGGCGGAGTCCGCAGCGCACCGGCAAGATCCGTATCCCGTGCGAAGACCTTGCCGCACACGGCCGTGGCTATGGCCGCGCCAGCGCAAACCGTGCGCCCCGTCTTTTCGCCGGTGATTGCTGCGTGCCTGCGCAAGGAGTGGTTGACCTTTCGCAGCAACAGCACGCAATGGATCGGATTGATTACGCCGCTCGTCTTTATTGTGATTCTGAACCGGGGAATTTTCGCGCAGCATCCCGCATACGTTCTTCCCGGAGCGATTACGTACGTTCTGCTCGGCCCTCTCGCCGGGCTCTACAACGTCTTCGGTACGGAGGGGCCGGGTGTGCAGATTTATTTGCTCGCGCCCATCCGCATGCGCGACGTGATTATGGCCAAGAATCTTGCCAGCTTGGTGCTGGTTGTTTCTGAAGCGGGCCTCGCGTGGACATTAGTCTCCATGCTGGCGCGAACGCCGATTCTCATTTCAACGCAAGTCTCCACCGCATTTTGGACGGTCTTCGTGATTGCGTTGAATCTCGCCTTGGGCACTCTGCGGTCCATCCAGGCGCCGCGCAAATTCGTCCCCGGCAAAGCACCGCAGCGGCGCGGCACTCCAACCGGCCGCACCAGCAGCCTGCTCATTCTTGTGGTCTTGTTCGTCAGCCTTTTCCTGCAGATTCCCGTGGCGCTCCTATGCCGTCACTTTGACGAGCCGTGGCTGGCCGCTTGGATCTTCGGCCCTCTTGCTGCCGCAGCAGTGGCTGCCTACGGGCTGCTGCTGCGCAAGGCCGATCGGCTCATCCTTTCTCACCGCGACGTTTTTGCCGAGGAACTCTGCAAGGTCTAGAGTTCCCACCAATCCAAAAGCGACATGCGCGGATAATAGAGTCCGCCGCGCACGGGCGCGTCTGCGCCACGGAGGTTGCGCAGAACCTTTGCGTAGGCCTCGATCTGCGGCGCAAAAATGCGGCGCAATTCCGGAAGAGCAGCAGCAGGATCGAGGCCGTCTTCGCGAACAGTCTTGTAATCGATGATCCACCACGTGTCATTATCCACGGCATCTGGCGCAAGTCCCGCGCGGAAGACGCGATCCACCTGTACCGTACGCAGGCTTCCTTCGACAACTCCTGTCCAGCGCACCTCGTTCTCGGCCTCGGCGTGCGGCGCAAGGATCCATTGCGCTTGCGGATCAACGGCGGCCTTGAGCGCAATGTTGAGCGCTTGCGCGGCGATGCGGCCGGCCTGTTGTGGATCGACACCGATGGAGCGAACGTCGGATGCGATGCGCGGCGTCAACCGAGCCAATGCTGCGAGGGCAGTATCCAGCGGCTGCGTGACCACTAACTGCGCCAACTGCTGGAAAAGCGCGTGAACGGCTTTGCCCAGCGCGCGCGAAAGCAAACCACCCTCATGGCGCTCGTAGAGCCTACCCAGTCCGCGAATCACTGCGTGTGCAGCCGGATCGGTGCTTTCACGGTATTCGGTTTCGTAGTACGCAGGCAGGCGACGCAGATCGGTTGGCTTCTGCTTCGAACTTTCTGTTGGTGAAGGCAGTACGAGCAGATTCTCTTCACCGGAAGCGGCGATCGCTTCAATAGTCGCCTCCTCCTCATCCGCACCAGCCATTTCTTGAGCGATTCTGGCGGCACGCCATTCATCAAAACGCCTTCTAACTTCTTCTTCCAGTGCCGGCCACGCGGTTTTGAGCAGGCTTTCTTTGGGCTCCGCGAGTTCCAGACCGCCATTTTTTCCTTTCTTATATTCAGGCCGGGCGAACAGATGCAACTCTTCGCGGGCGCGCGTCGCGGCCACATAAAGCAATCTCCGCATCTCCTGCTTTTCACGTTCCCTGTAAGCGTGATCGACAAACTCCTTTGCTTTCCCACGCTCGGCGCCCTTGGTCTGAATGGGCGCTACCAAAAATTCGGTGATCTCGCCTGATTCGTCCGGTTCCGCCAGCCCTCGCTCCATCCACGTAAGCAGTTTGCGTTCTGGAGGGCGTACACCGGCCTGCAGGTCGGGCACGATCACTACTTCGAACTCCAGCCCCTTGGCCGCGTGGATGGTCATCATCTGCACCCCGTAGTCGTTCTCCGCAAAAGGATCGGGAAGCGCCTTTAGGTCCTTGAGAGCCGCATTGAGCGCGGGGCCAAGCAGGTCCTGCTCGCCCTCTGGCAGGCTGTCCAGGCAGCGCCAGAGAAGCTCTACGTTAGCCCGCGCGGCCGCGTCAACGCAGGCGTTTCCGCCCAGCCGCAGCCAGACCTGCTCAAGCCACGTACCAAGTGAAACGGACGGCTGCGCAAAGCGCAGGCGCGAAACACCGGCCAGCACATCGAGTACGCGCAGAACCGTTCGGCGGCCTTCCTCGCTCAGGAGCTCTGCACGATCGGCCATCAGTTCAGGCGTGGGACGCTTCAACAGAGCTTCTTCGTCCGCGCTTACCAGCGTGTGCAGGTCCGCCAGAGTAAGCCCGCACCACGGCGCGCGCAGCACGCCCAGCCAGGCCACGCGATCGTGCGGATTCAGCAGAGCGCGCCCAAGCAAGAGCGCGTCAAGCACTTCTGGCCGGTCGCTGAGCGCTTCCAGATCGACGGCGAGGAAAGGAATTCCGTCCTCACGCAGTGCATTGGCAATTACCGCAAGCGACTTGCGGGTGCGGCCTAAAACTGCGATGCGCAATTTCTCGCCCTTCGCGCGAGCAACCGGAACGCACTCCAGACAGCCGCGAATCAGATCCAGGATCTCGCCGGTTTGCGCAGCTTGAGCCTCCTCTCGCTCTTGTTTGATTTGCTTCTTTTCATCGTTTTGTGCGTTGTCGTCTTCCTTCGTCTCTTTGTCTTTGAGTTTGATGGGATGCCCTCGCGGAGTTTGCGGCACAAACTCAAGATGAAGGAAATTTCTCGGGCCTGAACTCTCTGCCCAGCAGGAGTGCGGTTCTTCGCGCCCTGGCTCGGCCTGCGTGAATTTCACACCGCTGCCGTCATCGGTTGCAAAGACCCTGCGGAATACGCCGTTCAGCTCATTCACCAGCGCCGGCGTAGTGCGGAAATTTGCGCTTAGTTGTACTGTTTCCAACCGCTGAGGCTGATCGCCTGGAATCTCCAGCCCGTAGTCACGGACGCGCGGAAAGAGCTCGGCGTCGGCGCCGCGGAAAAAGTAGATCGACTGCATGGGGTCGCCGACGACGAAACAGGTGCGCCCCTCTCGCTCAGGCCAGGCAGCGATCAGGTGCGCAAGCAACTGGTGCTGGCGGCGGCTGGTGTCCTGGAACTCGTCGACGAGCATGTGGCGAATGCCGTCAGCGACGGCCATTGCGGCGTCGGTGGGCAGCCCGTCTTCGCCTTTGAGCACGGTCAGCGCGAGCTGCGCGACCTCGATATAGTCCACGGCCGCAGTCTCTGCAAATACCACCTCCAGCTCGCCCGCGGCCCGGCGCAGCAGCGTAAAACAGGCGCGTACGATCTCCCATTCCTTGTCGGTGTACAGGGTTGAGGAAGGATCGCGGCCTGCGGCATATGCGAAGGGGCGCTCAAGACGCACGCGCAGCGTCTCCCAATTTGGCTCGCCTTCCAGCACAAACTCCTGCATCCAGTGGTCGCGGTTCTCGAGCATCTCGACCAGCAGGTCCTCCATTTCTCGCCAATTGTTGTCGCGCCATAGAAGCACGGTTTCGATGGCCGTGCTCAAGGCCGCATGGTTCTTCCCGATCTCTTCCAGCGTTCGTCGCGCGGCGCGGCGGTACAACTCTGTAGGCTGCTCGGCGATGTCGAGGCCGTCGCCAAGACGGGAGAGCAGAGGCTGCTGCAAAGCCAGCTCCCGGCAGAACGAGTCGATGGTGGAGATGCGCAGTTGCGTCGGCAGGTCCAGCAGATTCCAGCCGAGCTCCTGCGAGTGCTCCAGCGCACGGCGGGCGATGGGGATGGGTTCAGCCTCTGTGAGTTTATCGAGAATCCGGTTGCGCATCTCGGCTGCGGCGGCTTTGGTAAACGTGATGGCCACGACCTGCCCTGGCTCTTCCACGTCGGCGAGCAGGCGCAGAAATCGTTCCGCAAGCAGAGTTGTCTTGCCCGAGCCGGCCGGGGCCTGGACGAGGATGGAACGGTTTGGGTCGAGCGCTTTATCGCGCTGCGCCTGGTCAGGGGGCGGAGATTTTGCCGGGCCCTTACTCATTGGCAGCCTCCTCACCCTCGGAATCGTCGCCTGCGTCTTTTTGGACTTCCTGTTCCTGGATGCGGCAGAGTGATTGCAGACCGCAGTTCTTGCAGGTGTTCGGATAGTCGCGGGGGTTGACGTCAGCGCGACCAGCAACGAAGTCTGTGGCGCATTGCTCGATGTACTTTTTCCAGTCGATGATCTGCTCCGCAGTGAGCGGAATCTTCACCAGGTTTGTATTTCCTCTAAGGCCTGGAAGCAGGGTTGCTTTAGCATCGCGCACGCGCCCGGCAAATTCGCGATGCCGTTCACCGGCGCGCAGTTTAGCGAACACCAGCCCGCCGAGCTCTTCTCTCGGTGGGAGCGCGAATCCCGCATAGAGCGGCAGTTGCACGTCGTCCGGCCGGGGCAGGTCCCATGCCTTGGGATCAACGTTGCCGGTTTTGTAGTCGATGACGAGCAGGGACCCGTCATTGAGCCTGTCGATGCGGTCCAGGCGCAGATTGAGTGACAGCCCGGCAATGGCCGCGGCGCCTTTCTGCTCTGTCTCGACAACGGTGAAGGGCACGCGCGCGGCCTCATAGCGGAGCCATTCGGTCACAAGATCGATCAGCCGCGTCTCTTCGAGTTCCAGGTATCGTTTCGGCATAGACTCGCGCGCGCGCGGCGGTAATTTCTGCTGCAGAACACGGCGCACGTGACCTTCGACGAAGGAAACAAGATGCGGAAGAATAGTGAAAAGCTCTGCGTGGCTGCGAATGCCTTTGGGCGGTCCAGCCCAAACCGAGTGCAGCACCTCGTGGAGCAGAAGTCCGCGCTCCGATGCGGTGAGCCCAGCCTCGGCAAGCTCCCACTTCTGCGCCCCGAGGCGCGCTGTGGCGAAGGCTTTGAATGGGCATTGCGATTGCGACGTAAGGACGCTCGACCCACCCACGGCGTGACCGCCAGGGAAGGGAACGCAACTGAAGTCTTTAACTGTGACCGTTTGCGGCTCTGGAACCTTTGGCGCAGACAGTTCTGCCGGCATATCTTGGGAGTCGCCGGCAATTTGTGCAATGAGCCGCGAGGGACGCGCGTCAATGCCGTCGCTCTGTTTCGCGTAGCTGAAGTGAACCTCGGGCGCGGAGGCGAGCAGCCGGCGCGTCATGGCGGCGGCCAGATCCCAATCGAGCTGCGGCGTGGCGTGCGGCATTCTCGATTCGCGCTGCACATCGACCGGAAGCAGGGGATTCGTAGCGCCACGGCTCGGCCACGCATCTTCGTTCACGCCCAGGAACCAGACGGCATCGGCCGTAAGTCCGGCCGACTCGGCAGGGCCGGCGATCAGGATGGGTGCATCCTTCGATTCGGGAACAAAGAGCGAATCGTTCACCGTGCGATCGAAAATCGCCATAAATTCGGTCCATTCCACGCGGCCGCCGTCGAAGCCCAACGAAGCGCAACCGTCCATCTCCTGCTGCCAACGGCGGAGCGCCTGAAATTCGCCACTTGCGAGCGGACGCGCGCCGGGCCAGCCAGCAACCTCAAGCAACTGCGGCGCCAGCTCCGCCCAGGCCAGCGGCGACTGCGCGCGGCGGGCAATCTCCTGTAGTCGCTGTCGTGCCTTCGTCATGCGCAGAATCCACGCGGCAGGCAGCCTTTCGCCCGGCGTTTGGCGCAGGAAATCATCGAGCGTCCAGCACGTGCGCTCGAATCCGCGGCGGCGCAGCGCCCGCATAAAGGCAGTGAGCATGCGGGATTCCTCGAGGCTGACAGCTGCTTGACTCGTGGAGAAGAGCCAGTCGAGTTCGTGCTCGTCGATGGAGCCATCGAGCCAGCGGAGCAGCAAACGCGCGCCGCGAGCCATCGCGATTTGGCCGAGTGGAACGCCCAGCGAGAATTCAAAGAGAGGCGAGAAACCTGACATGCTCCCATCGGGACGAAGGAAGCGGAGAAACGCCCGCTCGATCTCGCCGCGGCGCTTCATAACATCTTGCGTGACAACCAGCAAACGCGTGTGGGGATGGTCGGCCAGCCTGCGCTTGCACCAGAAGACGCATGCGGTCAGTTCAGTCGCCGGATCGGCAGCTTGGTGGAATTCGACCTGCGAAGCCGCTTCGCCGAGCGGGGCCTCAGTCCACATTCCCCAGGCATCGAAAAGTCTGCGCAGTGTGGGCAAGATGCGATCGAACCCGGCCAGCAGCAGCGGCGGCCGCGCGGCGCGTTCCGCTTCAAGCGCTTCAATCAGTTCGAGCGGCAGGCGTGCAGCGCTGGTCAGTTTGCCGGCGCGGCAGGATTCGTCGAATTCCGCGAGCCAGGTGCTGAACGCCGCCGTGTCCTGCTGCCATGTGCTGCGCGCTCTCTCTTTCAGGAGCCGCGGAGTGTAGCCGCACAACAGGTTGTGCGCATCCATGGCCAGGCTTGCCAGGCGATGGCGCGGCCCCTCGAGCTGCGCGGCGCTGTGTCCGCCAACGACTACAATTCCGGCCCAGAGCGAGTGCTCCTGGAGTGAACTCAGGACAAGCCGGCCGTCGACACTGCGCTCATTCCAGGCGTTGCGGACAAAGGTTTGCCAATCCTGAATGTTGGGCGCAGGCCAGGCGGTGAGCCCTTCGGAGCGGCGGGCGCGATGAAACGCCGCCGTTAGGAATCGCGCGGCTCGTTCGCTGGCCGTAACCACCAGCCCGCCGGCACGCAGGCAGGAATCGATTTCCACTGCAGGCGACAGTTCCCGGTTCACAGTTCGCAGCCTTACTCCCAAGCATACCTCTGCCAGGATTCAATGCCCTGCAACAGCCGCGGGCAATTGGATCCGATCCTGAAACCGGCAAGTGTGAACTGCGAACTGTGAACTGCTTTTCCCGGTGGTCAGTCCACTGGTTGTACACTAGATTTTATGAAGCATATCTTCCACGCAATCGCGCTACTCGCCGTCGCCGCCCTCACGGGATGTCATTCCGCTCCGAAACCCGAAGCTCAGGGCCCTGCGGCGCCATCGTTCAAGGTCTACCACCTGCGCGGGAAGGTGGTTTCAACCGATACCGCCACCGGCGAAGTCACTCTTAATCATGAGGCCATTCCAGGCTTTATGGACGCCATGACCATGCCCTATAAGCTCAAGGATCCCGGCATTCTGAGCGAGTTGCACCCTGGCGACACCATCACCGCCGATGTGCTGGTTTCGCAAAATCCCGATGCTGACGTGGTGCTGGACCATATCGTGGTGATTGCGCAGGCCAAGCCCGACTACAAGCCCATGGTGTTCTATCACGTTCCCGCGCCGGGCGACGCAGTTCCGGATTTCAAGTTGCGCAACCAGGACGGGCGCGCCATCCATCTGGATCAGTTTCGCGGCAAGACCCTGCTGCTCACTTTTATCTACACGCGCTGTCCTCTGCCCAACTTTTGCCCGCTGGTCACGCATAACTTCGCCGTCATCGATCGCCAGTTGGCCGCCAACCCGGCGCTCTATGCCAAGACACACCTGCTCTGCGTAAGCTTCGATCCGGAGCACGACACGCCGGAGCGGCTTCGCGCTTATGGCGCCCAATACATCGGCAGCGAAGTTTTTGCGCATTGGGATTTTGCCGTGCCCAGCAAGCCGGAACTCGTCGAGATGGCGAAGTATTTCGATGTGGGCATCACGCACGGCGCCAACGATACGATCACGCACACGCTCTCCACAACGTTGATCGGGCCGCAGGGCAAGGTGTCGCAGTTTTATCCCGGCAATGAGTGGACGCCGGAGCAGGTGGTTGCGGATGTGAGGAAGCTGGCCGCAAGCGCCGGCTGAGAGATTCGTCAGTTGGGCTAGACGCACGGCGCGCTGCCGACATCTCAAGCTGATATTCTTGCCATGCATAGGGATGGAGATCCGGCATGGCAAGAGTCACAATTATTTTCGGAGTTCTGCTGATTGCACTTGGACTCGTAGGTTTCTTCGGCACCGGGAGCATTCATTACACGGCCTTGATTCCCACTTGGTTCGGTCTTGCGCTTGGCATTGGCGGTTTTCTCGCCATCAGCCCCAGCGAGAGCCGGCGCAAGCTGATCATGCATATTAACGTAACCATCGGCCTTCTGGGCCTGATCGGCGCGGCGGCCGAAGTGGGGCGCAGCTATGCCAGCGCCATCGCCAAAGGCCTTGCGCCCGATCCCATCGCGCTTGCTGCCAAACTCGCCATGGCCGGCCTGCTGCTGATTTATGTGATCCTTTGTGTGCGCTCGTTCATCCAAGTACGCAGATCGCGTTAGGAAGAATTCATGGGCACAATGCGTGGCGGGCTGGGAATGGGAATGCAAGCCGAGCGCTCGCCGCATGGTCGCAGCGCCCGCGTCAGTGCCGATCTGTCAAAAAAGAAGATCAATTTCCGCAAAGCGATGCCGGAGGTCTGGAAGCTGGTGCGGCCGCGGAAGTGGCTGCTGCTCCTGGGCCTGGTGCTTGTTGCCATCAATCGCGTAGCCGGCCTCACGCTGCCTTTTGTATCCAGGCCGTTTGTTAATCTCGTGCTCCGGCAACATCAGGGCGGCAGGCTCGTGCCCCTGGTGATTGCCGTGTTTGTCGCCACAATCATCCAGGCCATCACCTCGTTTTCGAACACGCAGTTATTGTCCAAGGCGGCGCAGCGCATGATCGCGGAATTGCGCCAGCAGGTGCAGCAGCATGTAGGCCGTCTTTCGGTCAGCTTCTACGACGAGAACCGCACCGGCCTGCTGGTATCGCGCATCATGAGCGACGTCGAGGGCGTGCGCAACCTCGTTGGAACGGGCCTCGTCGAGTTTGTCGGCGGCCTGCTCACTGCGGTCATGGCATTCGTCTTCCTGATGCACCGCAGCCCGAGGATGACGCTGATCGTCTTCTCCGTGGTCGGCGTCTTCGTCTTCATTTTGCAGTACGCCTTCAAGACGATTCGCCCTATCTTTCGCGAGCGCGCCAAGATTACCGGAGAAGTCACGGGGCGCCTGACAGAATCCCTCGGCGGCGTGCGCGTCATCAAGGGTTACCACGCCGAAGAGCGCGAGGCGGGCGTCTTTCGGCTTGGCGTTCTGCGCCTGCTCGATAACGTGATGCGGTCGCTGACGGCAACGAGTCTGATGTCGATGGCGGCCACCACGGTGCTGGGCATTGTGGGCGCTCTGGTCATGCTGCTCAGCGGCCATCTGGCCCTACAAAACCAGATGGACGACGGCACCTACATCCAATACACCATGTTTCTGGCCTTCATGATTGCGCCGGTGATTCAGGTGGTGAATATCGGCACGCAACTCACTGAGGCGGTGGCGGGCATCGATCGCACCATGGAGATCCTCTCGGAGAACGACGAGTTCACCGATCCGGCTCGCGTGGTCAGGCTGGGCGAGATTGCCGGCCGCGTGCGTTTCGACAATGTGGAGTTCGCCTACTCGCCAGGCAAGCCCGTGCTCCACGGCATCAGCTTTCGTGCCGATCCGGGAACGGTCACGGCGCTCGTGGGCTCCTCGGGTTCGGGCAAGTCCACCATCATTAGTTTGATCTGCGCCTTCCACTCGCCGACTACGGGCCGGGTGCTGGTGGACGATGTGGATTTGGCAACCGTGGACCTGAATACCTACCGCTCGCAACTGGGCGTGGTGCTGCAGGATTCGTTCCTCTTCGACGGCACCATCCGCGAAAACATCATGTTCTCGCGCCCAGGCGCCAGCGAAGAGCAGTTCCTCTTCGCCTGCCGCACCGCATGCGTTGACGAGTTTGCCGGGCGCTTTCCTGAGGGCTATGACACCATCGTGGGCGAGCGCGGCGTCAAGCTCTCCGGCGGCCAGCGCCAGCGCCTGTCTATTGCACGAGCCCTCCTGGCCGAGCCGCGCATTCTCATTCTCGACGAGGCCACCAGCTCGCTCGACTCCGAGTCCGAGGCCATGATCCAGAGCGGGCTCAGCGAGCTTATGCGCGGCCGCACAACCTTTGTCATCGCGCACCGACTCTCCACCATCCGCCGCGCCGATCAGATTCTGGTAGTCGAGCAAGGGCTCATCGTTGAGCGCGGAACCCACGCTGAGCTCTTCGCTTTGGGCGGCCGCTACTACGATCTCTACACACGCCAGCACGGCCTTGAAGCCAATCTGTTTCTTGCGCCCGGCGAAGGCGATGAGGTGGAAGAGGCGGAAGAGTAGCGCGAGCGTGTGGAGGCAGCGCGCACGAAGCCTTCACTCCGAGACCCACCGTTTCGCCAGTTGACGCGCGTCCCATTATCTGAGAATCTAGAGATAGACTCAGTAAACGGAACGAGGGATCAACATGCGAGACGCACTTCCTAAAGGCACCTATAAGGTTCAAGCACTAGACCGGGCCTTTGCGGTACTGGACCTGCTTGGCGAAAGCGAAACGCCGCTGGGCCTGGCGCAAGTGGCAGTTTCGCTCCAGTTGCACAAGAGCACGGCGCACCGTTTCCTCATGGTTCTTGAGCGGCACCGCATGGTAGAGCGCACCGCGAACGGCAAGTTCCGCCTCGGCCTTCGCCTATTCGACTTCGGTAATCGCGCCATTGAGCAGTACGACCTTCGCGACCGCGCGCAGCCTCACCTGCGGCGCCTGGTGGCCGAAACTGAGGAGACGGCGCACTTAGCCCTGCTGGAAGCGACACGCGTCATCTACATCGACAAAATCGAGCCCACGCGCGCGGTGCGCATGATCACGCGCATCGGGGCCAGCAATCCCGTGTATTGCACCTCGGTCGGCAAGGCGATTCTGGCTTTTCTGCCCCCGGAGCGGTCGGCAGAGATTGTGCGCCGCATCCGTTTCGAGCGGTACACGAGCGGCACCATCACCACGCCCGAAGCCCTGCGCGCAGAGCTCGAAAAAACGCGCCGCCGCGGCTATGCCGTCGACGATGAGGAGTTGGAGGAAGGCCTGCGCTGCATCGCCGTTCCAGTGCTGGACGCGCAACGATTGCCGGTCGCCGCGGTCAGCGTCTCCGGGCCGTCGTTCCGCGTCACCGCGCAGAAGCTGCCCTCGATTGCCAATCATTTGCTGCAATGCGTGCGCGGCATTTCCACGGACATGGGATACATGCCTTCCGGCCGCGGCGCCCGGGCCGTTGCCAGTGCCTGAACAGGCAAACAGGCGCGGTTTTCCTCGCCCGTCCGCGCGTTCCAGAGAGCGCGCGTTTCTGGTACACTCATTCATGTTGCCGCCGCGAAATCGCGCAGTTTTTATCTGCGCTTTCCGGCCATGAATAGCCCATTTTGGGGACGTAGCTCAGTTTGGTTAGAGCGCTGCCCTGTCACGGCAGAGGTCGCGAGTTCGAGTCTCGTCGTCCCCGCCATACATTCCAAATGACTTAGGGGTGTTTGACAAGTGACTTTCAAAGGTACAATAAAGGTACAATAAGGAATTCCGAACTCTCGGTGGGTGAGCTGGACAACGGGTTCTAAGACAAGATGAGGCTCCCGGTTTGCGGGGGCCTTTAATACTTCTGGAACTGTGTATGCCGGTAAATTCCCGACTTCAAGTGGCGAACCCTTGAGCGCTTATAGCGCTCGTTTCAAGGAGGCTGACCGAAGTCTCCGGCGCCAAGGAAAGAAGAAGTTCATCGCGTTCCGCGATGCTTTTCTGAGGGAATTTGGCACTGCCCTCTGCCCGGAATTGCAGAAGCGGATTTTTGGGCGGAGTTTCGTGTTTACCGATGAGTCGCAGGGAGCGGAGTTCTTCGCGATCGCCGACGATGCGGAGAAATGTGCCGAGATCATGGGGAAGGCGGCCCGCGTGGCCGCGGAGATTCTGCTGGCGGATGAGGAATAGAGCGGCGTAGAATGAGATCCCGCTGGGTCAGGGTCCCACAGTGAGTTCTTCCTGGAAGTGGCTGAGATGGCAACAAGCAGTCTCTACAATGAATACGGGTGCTATCTTGAGACGGCGCTGCACCTGCGTACTTCCCCGATTGCAATCAAATTCCTGGCCAAAGAAGAAGATGCTCCCGTGGAAGCCATCCGGCCGAAGCGCGACAAGAACATGCATCTGGCCGTGTGTCAGGCTTTCGCCATGGCACGCCGGCAGAAGATGAC
>Ga0326727_10006550_pt1 | contig 31834 bp, 29 predicted proteins | sample MB2enrmetagenome_FD_207643 | JGI IMG/M metagenome (GOLD analysis project Ga0326727, IMG submission 207643) | Lab enriched peat soil microbial communities from McLean, Ithaca, NY, United States - MB29MY | ecosystem: Environmental > Terrestrial > Soil > Wetlands > Peat | place: USA: New York...
AAGAGGGGATGAAAAGGGTGGGTTATTCGAAAACGTCGTGCCTCACCGTTTCCATGCGGTGTAGTTGACGACTTAATCCAACCCGTATGCGGAGCGACTGATCGGATCGATCCGGAGGGAGTGTCTGGACCACATCGTCGTGTTCAACGAATCGTCTTTGCGATGCACGCTCAAATTGTACTTCCATTATTACCACGGGGCGCGAACGCACTTGTCGCTGGAGAAAGATGCACCGGAGACAAGACCGGTTCAACCGCCGGAGCTGGGGTCAGTCATTGAACTGCCAGAGGTCGGCGGACTGCATCACCGCTATGAACGGCGGGCAGCTTGAAGGATCGTTCTCGGGCTGAGGAAGGATGCTTTCCGACCGAGGTCCGCCAAGACTCCGGCCCCTGGGAAGAGGATCTTCCCCCGGGTTCCCGCCGCCATGAAATCTGTAGCCCTCTCACCTACTCAGCTACCCCCTCGACTCTTTGACGCCTTGTGAATTGGTTGCTCTTTATGGTCGATCGAGTTTTTGGCATGGACAAGCTTCTTTGATACAGATTATATTGTGGCGAGGCACACTCTTATATAACTCGAGAAGGTTCACGAGCCTTCGGAGCGCTCACTTCTCCACCGGCAGTTGCGGCACGGCGCTCCAATCTTCCCAGGAGCCGTCGTAAAGTCGAATGTGAGTGTAACCGAGTAATCGGAGAGCGACGTAAATCTCAGAAGCGCGCATTCCCGTCTGGCAGTAAGGAACAACTTCCTGCTCCGGCTTTACGCCGGCGTCAGCGAAAATCTTTCCCAGGGGGGCAGCGTCCAAGAAGGTCTTCACTTCGCCCGACTCGATCATTTGTGTCCAAACGATATTGACTGCCCCTGGAATTCTGCCGCCCCGCGGGCCCAAAACCTTTTCCCCACGATATTCCTCCGGAGTGCGAGCGTCCACCAACTTGACTTTTGGATCCTTCAGATGTTCCGCCACCCATTGCGAAGTTGCCAACAGAGATCTCTGTGGCACCGCTCGAAAGTCACCCAGCTCGACGCTCGGCACATCCGTGGTGAGCGACTGCCCGGCGCTCTGCCACTTCTTGATCCCACCGTTCAAGATCTGGACGTGCGTCTGGCCGAAAAATTCCAGGACGTAGAACACCCGGGCCGCAAACCTGTTGCCCTGGTCATCGTATAGAATTACGTGCGAGGAATTAGTGACGCCCGCGTACCGGAACAGTCTCTGCGCCCAGTCGGAGGGAAGGGGAAACCCTTGCCGGTTGGCTTCGAGGTCATCCATCGCCAGCGCCGGCAGGTTCACGGCTCCAGAGAGATGTCCCTGCTGGTATTCCTGAGGCGGCCGCACGTCCAGCACGCGCACGCCGGGGCTCGCCAGGATTGGGGACAGCTCCTGGGGCTCAATCAAAAGCTGCGGGTTCTGGTATGCGGGCGATTGTGCCTCAGCGCGCATCCAGATCGCCGTCAGGAGCATTGTAGAGCAGATAGCTTGGCGCATACGCCACCCCCTGGTGGAAGAAGGTGAATTTTCGGGCCTCCACTTATGTGCGTAGAAGACCCGCTGCAAGAAGAATCGACGCATCCACGAAGGACAGTATGGTAGTATCGCCCCTCGATCCGCCCCTGGATTGAGGCTAGGGGAGACGAAGGTTAGTTCCGACAAAGTAAAATACAGAGTTCACGCATGATGAAATGTCCTCGCCGCCATTTCCTGGGTTCCTCAGCAGTCTTGCTTGGGTCGAAACTCCTCGAAGTCCTCACCATACCGTCTTATCGTTGGAACAGTATACCTGCGCTCCAGGGCGCTACAATTCCAAATCCGGAGAATTCCTCGCCCGTCACTTTTGTTGATGTCGCCGACCAAGCGGGGCTGAAGGCCCCCAACGTGTGGGGAGGGGTTGATAGCAAGAAGTATATCATTGAAACAAAAGGCACCGGGCTCGCCTTCTTCGACTACGACAACGACGGCTGGCTGGACATTTACCTGACCAATGGCGTTCGGCTCGATGAGACTTACGAGCCTGGCAAAGGGCCCATCCAGCATTTGTACAAGAACAATCGCGATGGCACGTTCACCGATGTGACGGAGAAGTCCGGTCTCGGCCGCACCGGGTGGGGCACCGGCGTTTGCGTGGGCGATTACGACAACGACGGATGGGACGACCTGTTCTGCTCCTATTGGGGCCACAACGTCCTCTGGCACAACAATGGCGACGGCACTTTCACAGACGTGACAAAGAATGCAGGACTTTGGGAGGATCGTATTCGTTGGGGCTCGGGTTGCACGTGGTTGGACTACGATCGCGACGGATTCTTGGACCTATTTGTGTGCAACTACCTGGAGCTCGACATCAGCAAAGTGCCCGTGCCCGGCGGAGCTACTTACTGCATGTGGAAAGGCATTCCGGTTTTGTGCGGGCCGCGCGGCCTTCCCAGCGGGCTGAATATCCTCTACCGCAACAATGGCAACGGAACGTTCACCAATGTTTCGGAAAAAGCTGGCATCCTGGAACCGGGACCACGCTCTTCACTGATGGCTGTCGCATATGATTTCGATAATGACGGCTGGCCGGATATCTATGTGGCGGTGGATTCGGCGCCTAGTATTTTATTCCACAACAAACACGACGGGACTTTTGAGGACATCGCCGTGATGGCCGGGTGCGCCTACAACGAAGACGGTGCGGAGCAGGCCGGCATGGGTTTGGGTGTAGCCGATTATGATTGCAATGGCTGGTTCGACATTTTCAAAACCAACTTTTCAGACGACACGCCGAACGTCTATCACAACAATGGGAACGGAACATTTACGGACGTAGCTTTACATGTTGGCCTTGGTGTATCTCAATACGTCTGTTGGGGCGTGGGGTTCATGGACTATGACAACGATGGCTGGACCGATATTTTTTACGTGACGGGGCACGTCTATCCCGAAACCGTGAAATATCACGTCGGCCCACAATTCAAGACCCCGCGGGTTGTTTACAAAAACCTCGGGAACGGCAAGTTCAAGGACGTTTCGGCGCAACTAGGGCCGGGCGTAAGCGAGTGTTACTCCAGCCGCGGTTGCGCCTTCGGTGATTACGACAATGATGGCGACATTGATGTTCTAGTGCTGAACATGAATGATTTGCCGTCGCTCCTGCGTAACGACGGTGGCAATAAGAACAACTGGATCAAGATCAAATTGTTAGGGACCAAATGCAACCGCACAGCTATCGGAGCGCGGGTGCGCGTGGTCACTGGGAAGCATACACAAATCGATGAGGTCCACAGCGGAACTAGCGTGATGTCCCAAAGTGACTTGCGCCTTCACTTTGGCGTGGGGCAATCAAAGCAGATTGATACAATCGAAGTGAAGTGGCCGACGACGGAGAAGATCGAACGGTTCACAAATGTCGCGGTCAATCAGATCCTTACAATCAAGGAGGGATCGGGGATAATTAAGGAGGAAAACCCGGGAAGATTGATCACCTCATGATCGCCGGGTCGAATCTTGACAAATCGAAGCTAACGTTGAGAGGCTGCCGAAACCGACGCCAGCAGAGTTAAGAAATCCCTCTGAGGTGTAGCCTTGAGTGTAATGCCCGTTGCTTTCTAGAATTGCGTACCTCAACTCCAGACTGAAGGATCAGGAATCCTTTCCGATATTGACGTCTTGGGCATAAGTCACTTCACATGGTCGCCTCTGATTGGGAGTACCAGTCCGGGTAAGCGGATCACGAGCCGCCACGCTTCTCGGGAGGTCATTTGGCCGCTTGTACTTTGCGCTCTGCCTCGGCTCTTGCCTGATTGATCTCCTTCGTGGCTCTTCCGATGTAATCATCCAGAGGGGTTAAACCATACTCGGCGATAAGGCCTGCCACGGTCAACTGGGGGTCAAGTGATGCCAGCGTGAACCAATCACTGTCATGATACCAGGTGACTTGGACTCTCGAGCCGTACTTCTGTTGAATTTCCTGCGCCTTGGAGGCGTTGAAGTCAACCTCAAAGAGTCGCTTGCCCACAGGAAGCGCCGCCCCCCCCCAATCCTGATACTTCCCGGTAGCAGCCAGGACCTCGCCGGTGATGTCGTAAATGTGCGCCGCCCCATCATTGGTGGAAGAGACCACGTAATACTCGTTCGATAAAGCCAGAGCGGGAAGCTGACGTGCGGCCGGGTAAGCCGAGGGCCAGAAAACGATCTGCGCCTCTTGCTCTTTCAGGCGGCGCCACTTCTCCCGCCAATTGACGTCAAAACAGATCTGGATGCCAATGGTGCCAAAGTCCGTCTTGAAGATGGGTGGATCAACGTCCTCACCCGGCGTCGTCCCATCTTTAAGTTCCTCCTCGGTGGGATGGATCTTGTTGTACTGCCCGATGATCTGGCCCGTTCGATCCAGCAGGATTGCGGAGTTATAGACCCTGCCACCTTTTTTCGACCGCAGTCCAAAAATCACATAAGCGGAATGCTCACGCGCCCACGCCGCCAGCTTTTCCGTGACCGGTCCGGGAATGGGCTCCGGAGCACGGTTGCTGAACATTTCGGGCAGGCAAGCAATGTCGGGGTGGAAGGAAGCCGCGCGGTTCAGGCGTGCCATGGTCGGTTCCAAGAGATCATGGGTGTCGAATTTAAGCCCTTCCTGACTTATCGTGACAACTCGAACGATCCGGTCCGGGTTGGATGGGCTCGCCCCCGGCGCTGCCCCCCCCTGCGCAACCATTGTGGCCAGTGAACATAGTAAAGGCAGACGCATGAGTAAGTAGGTCAGCGATCTCATGATTGTTCCTCCAGTGACTAAAGACCCTTCATCGGGCATTGGTGATACTCTTCCAGCTTCGCGTGCCGCCACGTTCTTGAAGGAGTTTACTACCATGAAGGGTGATGTCAAGCTGTCTGAGCAAATGTGCTTGAGTTTTTGTCAGCAACGTCAAATGTCCGGTCTAATCAGCACTCCACCGGTCCGCTTAGTGCGGCCTTTGTGGCAGCGCCCATCCGAAACGGAGGCATTACAAACCACGCAAAAAGCCTCGCAAAAAGCTATTGACACAGAGATTAAAAGAGATTAGAGTCCGCGCCATAAAAAGACTAGCATGTCAAGAAATCCACGATTTCGCTCACTGGTTAAGCAAAGGGGATTGATCAAGCCAGAGTAATCCGTATGACCCCATTGACCATCGCAGTTCAACCGCCGAATAACGAAGGGGGGGTGGAATGAAAAGCACTCGATCTCAGGTGTGGAGCGCGTTTACAGGATTAGTTGTACTGGTCATGTTCTTGGGCTGCTGTATGGATCTGAATGCCCAACTGGCCACCGCCACACTGAGTGGCGTTGTGAACGATACTTCGGGAGCTGGGGTTCCGAACGCGCAAGTGACGCTGCAAAGTATGCTCGAACAAGCCAGCCGCGAAACGGTTACTGACGCCACGGGCGCGTACGTCATCCCCGCCATACTTCCGGGCACTTACAAGTTGGTGGTCAAGGCAAGCGGTTTCCAGGCGCAGACCCTCACCAACATCGTCTTGTTGGCCGGGCAAGGGAGCACGCTCAATGTGACTCTGACCGTAGGCAAAACGATAACGGAAATGGAGGTCAAGGAGGCGCCGCCGCTCCTGCAGACGACTACTGCCACTGTGGGGTCGGAAGTCACGGGAAGCGAATTTGTCGCGTTGCCCCTGCTGGGCAGGAGCTTCCAATCACTCTTAGCCATTCTTCCCGGAGTGGCATACGTCAGCACAGATGCCTACAACTTCAGCATTGGCGGGGGGGGTGGGTACGATAGTCTGGGGGCATCGGTAAACCCGTCCGTATACGGGCAGCGAAATAGGGACAACAACTACATGATCGACGGAGTCCCGAATGACCAAGTCAGTTACAACGGCGTCCCCATGTACCCTCCGCCGGAATCGATTGCGGAGATGAAGGTAGAAACCGGCGCGGACTCGGGCGCCTACGGTTGGTCTGCGGGTGCAACTATTATGTTGGTGACCAAATCTGGTACTAACCGATATCATGGGGACGCTTGGGAATTCCTGCAAAACAACGCGTTGAATGCCCGAAGCTACTTCCAGCCCAATATAGGTGCCTTTAAATGGAACCAATTTGGGGGCACGATTGGTGGCCCTCTCATCCTTCCTCACCTGTCGAGGGACAGAGCATGGTACGTCTACGGGTATTACGAAGGAGCCCGCATCCACAGTGCCACGAATTTCACGGGTCTGGTGCCGACGGCTGATGAATTACAAGGGAACTTCTCTGAGGGGAGCGATGCGGCGACGCCAATCTATAATCCTTACACGAGCACGCTGAACCCCGACGGCAGCGTTGCCAGCCGGCAACCATTTCTTGGGAACCAGATCTCAACCAGCCTACTTAATACCGCAGCGCTGACCGTTTCCAAGCTGCTTTATCCCCTCCCGAATCTTGCGCCAGGAGTCATTCCGGGAGTCAATTACCTGAATACGGGTGCTACCATACACACCTATGACCAATACAGCGGCCGCGTGGACCATCAGTTTGGCCAGAAAGACAGCTTCTACGCCCGTCTTACCGATGCTCGTTACCCGACGACAAGCATTGGCTTGCCTGCTCTAACTTCTTACCAGACGGATCACTTTACAAATGGCGTTGTCAGCGACACCCATACGTTGAGTCCGACGGCTCTGCTGACCATCCGCTTCGGACTGCAGAGAACGAATCCCGAATACGGTAACAGCGGACCCCCGGTGGCGCAGCAGGCGGGCCTGACGGCGGGGTTTCCTCCCTACGAGGGGAGGTTCCAGTTAATGCCTCCAATTTCCATCGGTGCCTATACGGGTCTCTCTGAGTATAAGGGGAGCGACGGACCCGAGTTCTTGTGGTCGTGGACGGCAGACGCACAAAAAACTAAAGGACGCAGCACGATCTCGTTCGGTGGCCGCGTTATGCACAACACGTTCTTCACTGACTGCCAGACCGGCACATTTGAAGAATTCACCGCTGACCAGACAGCTTTTGGTGCGGGAACCGGGAACCCTTTGGCGAGCTTTCTGCTGGGTTTACCCGAGGCAGCTGGGCGCCTCTCCGGACATACGGCGGGTGACGATTCCCAGAATTCGTATGGGTACTATGTGCACGACAGTTTTCGAGCCACTCCCAAATTGACTTTCAATCTCGGATTACGATGGGATTATGCCGCTCCCGTAATCAACAGCTTCGGGAGTTCCACCTTCCAGTATGAGACCGGGCAATTGCTCTGGGACATCAAGAATCCGATTACGGGGGCCCCTGCCAACGTCCGCCGCGGGGGAGTTGCTCCGGATTATCGGGGCTACCAACCTCGGTTGGGGATCGCCTACTCGATAACTTCGAAAACGGTGGTCCGCGCTGCCTACGGAATTTTCTCCGAGGGGTTTGGCAACTCGGCACAAGACGAAGAGAGCAACCACGGCAACTGGCCCTTCGCGTTCAGCCAAACCCTGGGAAGCCTCAATTTGGGTCTTCCGACCGCCTTTATGGCCGACCCGTTTCCCGGTCCGGCGGTCGCTACCACCACGGCTTTGGGGTTGGCGCAGGGCATGAACTTTTATACTTCCAGCTCGCGAACGGGCTACGTGAATGAATGGAACTTCTCGGTGCAACGGCAGCTCACGCCATCCCTGATGTTGGAAGCCTCCTATGTAGGATCCCACGGGCTTAAGCTAACCTCTCAAATAGTCGACAATACCGCGGCGACCCCTGGTACGAACCCCTACCAAAATAGGCAGCGATGGAACTTCCCTCCTTATGTCGAGAACAATTATAACGAAAACAGCTCAAGGTACAACGGCTTGAGCTTGAAGCTAGATAAGCATACCTCGAGGAATTTGACTTTCCTGGTCGATTTCACATGGCAGAAGGCCCTGGACACCATGGACGGGATAGGAACTGGGGTGAATGCGGCTACTCCGGGAAACACTGAGGGTGCGGACCCTACGCGGTTTAACCTCGGCCAGTTTTGGGGGCCAGCGGGGTTCGACGTCGAGAAGATATTCAACGCCAGCTACATCTATCAATTTCCCTTCACGACGCAGAGCAAATTCGCGAATGCGGTACTCGCCCACTGGGAGCTATCAGGCAATATCGCAGCCGATGGCGGTTTGCCCTACTTCGTATTCATCGATGGTGACAATGAGAATATCGGAAGCGTCGGACGCTATGATGAATTTCCGAATTTGGTCGGTAATCCAAACGCGATCGCAAAGAGAACCGCCAATGAGTGGTTCAATACCGCGGCCTACCAAATGCCTCTGTATGGGACCGCCGGCTATGCGGGGAGACACGCTCTGTTCTCCGATCCTCTGCTGAATTGGAATTCTGCCTTCACAAAGCGCTGGCCTTTCGGAGAAACCAAATCCGTGGAGTTGCGAAGTGAGTTCTTCAACTTCTTGAACCAAAGTACCTTCGCTCCTCCGCAAAGCCTAGTTAATGACGCTAATTTCGGAGTGGTGAATCAAACCCGTCAAAATGGGCGGCAGATTCAGTTCGCTTTAAAGCTTCACTTTTGAAAACCCCGGTCCGACCGGTGTCTACCTGGCATCAGTGCGTTTGCCCCTTGGTGCAAATTAGCGCACGGCACAAGGCGAGATTCGCATGCCCTTGCGATGGATAATGAGCCGCATGCTGCCAGGAGGGATTTTCGGTGGTCCCATCACCACCCGAGCCGGTCAACTTCCGCGAAAAGCCGCGATGAAAGCCGCAGTTAAAAAGCCGTCTGCGGGCAACCGATCGCGAATACCATGCTAAACTCAACCGAATGAAACCACATGGACTCGACAATCAGCGTCGAGGTTCTGTGGTACGGAGTCCTTACAAACCACATGCTAGATTAAAGATAAAACGGCACAGCGGGGTGTCCCTTTTTCCGATCCTTTCAAATAGGCACCCGAGGGGATGGCATAGAGTGGGGGTGGTGCCACAGCTGGCATGTCACCTGTCATCACGCTGCCCTGTTCGGAAGCCCGAGTTCGATGGGCAGATCTATCGGTCAAGGATTTCCCAAGTCCTTGCGTTGCAAAGATTCTGCCGAAGGGAGACGAATGATTCCGCTGTTGCTACTCGCCGTTAGCCTCCACACGGACTTCGAAGCTGGAAGTTTGGGGAAGGTCGAACCGATCTCGGCTACGCATTTTCGCTGTGCGGTAAAAGGGGACGTGGATCAGAGAGGGAGAAACCGCCCGGCCAGTTGGTACTATTTCCGTCTTGACGACGCCGCGGGGCGCGAAATCACTCTAGATCTCGTCGACCTTGTGGGCGAATACAATTACAGCAGCGTCGACCTGTCAGTTACAAAAACCACGCGGCCGGCTTCCAGTTATGACAATGAAAACTGGCAGTTTTTCAGCGATCGGGAAGTTCAATGGAACAACCAGACCACTAGCCTCCGCCTGCGTTTCATACCTCTGAAAGACCATATGTGGATTGCGCACGTGCCCCCTTACACCACTCGTGATCTCGCACACCTCCTGGCCGCTTCCGGCGACAGTCCCTATCTCCACAAAGAAGTCGTCGGCAAGACGGTTGAGCGGAGGGACATGTTGCTGCTCACGGTCACCAACCCCTCCGTGTCGGATGCAAATAAGAAAGTGTTATGGCTGATGGCCCGGCAGTATGCCTGGGAAGCCAGCACCTCCTGGGTAGCTGAAGGTGCGCTTCGCTTCTTGCTTTCCTCTGATCCGAGAGCTGGCCGCATTCGCGACGAAGCCGTTTTCAAGATTTTTCCGATGGCCGATCCGGATGGCGTGGCCCGCGGCGGCGTTCGATACAACGACCATGGTTACGACTTAAATCGCAATTGGGACGCGGTGGATCCAAAGTTGATGCCCGAAATCGCAGCACAGCGCAAAGCTATGCTGGATTGGGTCGATGCAGGGGGGAGATTTGATCTCTTCCTCTCCATGCACAACACCAACGGAGAGTATTTGGAGGGACCTCTTTCTGCCGGCCGTCCGCAGATTCAACAGTCAGTCCAACGCTTCTTCGACCTTTTGGTTGCCAACACATCGTTTAACCCGGTCGGACCACCGCACGACGCCGGTTTCTCTACCACCCCCGGTATGCCGGGGCGGATGACCGTGGACCAGGGGTTGTTTCATGACCGCAAGCTTCCTGCCACACTGATGGAGCAGACCGTCGATTTCGACTCCGAGCTTGGGCGCGTCCCCACCACTGATGACCGTCTGGCCTTCGGCGCCGGCTTAGTGAGGTGCATGTGGGCGGCGGTCACAGACGCCCATCCATGAGTTCTCGAAAGCCGGTGTGAGTTTTGGCGACCCACGGGATGGCCTACCTGGCCGTCACAGTAGTCCAGGCGCTTGCGTCCGGGAGTCTTCATGGTAAGGTCCCAACTTCTTGAAGCAGCCGCGCGTTCTCGTCCTCATCTCGGTGCACTAATGTTTTTTCCTTTGCTAACGCGGCCGCAGCCTTCTCGCGTTGGCCATCGACTGCATAGAGCCGCGCGAGTTCCGTGTAAGCTTTCCGGTAGTGCGGTTGTAGTGCCACTGCGGTCTCCAGGTCCGCGATGGCCTTTTGCCGCTCACCATCGTGGGCGAGCACTTGTGCCCGGTAGAAGTAGGTGTAGGCTGACTGGGGATTAAGATCCATTGCCCGGGTCAGCTCCTTCCGGCTTTCCTCAAACTTGTCGTTTTTGTATAAGGCCACCCCCAATAAGAGGTGAAATTCTGGCACGCCAGGTCTTAGAGTGACGGCATGCCGGAAGTCCACCTCCGCTGGACCGAAGTCCTTCTTCTGGAGCTCCACGACTCCCATGAGCATGTGGGCCTCGGCGTAGCTGGGCGCCAACTGAATGGTCTCTTCACAAGCCTTGATGGTTTCCGTAAACTTGCCCAGAGAAAAGTAATTCACTGCGGCGCGGTAGTGAATCGCGGGGACCTGGGCATTCAGGGCGCGGGCTTTGTCAAGGATCGTCAAGGCCTCCTGGTAGTTCAACTCAAGCTGCTTTACCCAAGCATAGGCTATCAAGTAGTCCACGTTCTGGGGGTCTGCCTCGACGGCCGCCGACAAGTCCGAATCAGCAACCACCAGGTTTTCGGTCAGCGCTCGGGCCTCGCCACGCAGGAACATGGTTTCGCCTGGCTTGCCGGCTTCCGACGGCAAATCTCTCAGTACGAAGAGAGCCTCCTTGGGCTCTCCCACCTGCAGGCTTACGCGTGCCAGCGCTAAGGCAATACTCGGTTCGCGGGGATCCACCTCGTTGGCGTTTTCAAGTAGGAAACGGGCTTTCTGGGCTTGACCATGTTGAAGGCAGAGGTCAGCGAGGGTCACGAGCAAGCGGGCATCGCCGGGAATGGCTTGCACGGCTTGATCGACAGCCTGCAGCGCGGCGGTGCTGTTACCAATCTCGAACTGGGCGCGTATCAGACTGGCCCAGATTTCCGCGTTACGAGGTGATTGCGTCCGGGCCTGCTCAAGATACGGAACTGCTTCGCGCGGCCGCCCTATGTCGAGAAGGGCTGCACCAAGCGGGTAGGCTGGCGCCGGGTACTTCGGATCCCTGGCCAACGCCAAGCGCAACTCACGAATTCCATCTTCGGGTTGGCCCGATTTCAGATAGGCGATTCCCAGGTTGTAATGCACGCCCGCCGAATCGTTACCCAAGCGAATAGAATGCTGAAAGTCGGCGATCGCCTGAGCCAGATCCCCTGTGCCCGCCTCGGCCATCGCCAGATAGCTGATATTCTCGGCTGAGGGGGATAGCTTCGCCACTTCGGAGAGTATTCGCCGGGCTTGGGCAAACTCCCCGGCCTTGAGAGCTCGAATCCCGTCTTCTAGAGCCACGTTTGTGGATTGTCCGCCACGGACGGCAACAGAACCCGCCAGCCACAATCCCATCAAAATAGATGCTTGGATCCTCCACGCTCTCATGACCAACCTATTCTACACCGCAACGGCAGGGTGTTTCATCTCGTGATACGTTTGGGTACTGGTGTCATTTCGATTTTTCGCCGAGGGGATGGTAAATGGGTAGAAGCTATTTGGCTCTGTTGACATCCTTAGCTCTAAGCGGGGAGAATTTGAGTGCGCCAGTTCGTCCCTACCAATATTCTCGTTCAATTTGAAATGATTGATCTTATCGAGTGCCCTTGTTGGTCTTCCCCGGCCACGTTTATTCCTCTTCTCCCTTCGATTATCAGTATCCGATCGTGGTTTCGATCTCGCGCAGCGCTGCAGGTTGAAATTCTGGCTCTTCGCCACCAACTAGCTGTCCTCAAGAGGTCTCAGCACAGCCGGCTTCGTCTGAACTCCGCAGACCGACTGCTCTAGGTTTGGCTCTGCCGCTTCTGGGCAAATTGGCGCTCCGCCCGGCTCATCGTGAAGCCGGAAACGGTCATCGCTTGGCACCGAAAAGGGTTCCGGATTTATTGGACATGGAAAAGTCGCCAGGCCGCGCACGGGCGCCCGACCGTTCCTCGGGAGGTCCGCGACCTGATTCGCAAGATCAGTCTGGCGAATCCGCTTTGGGGATCCCCGCGCATCCATGGCGAGCTCCTAAAACTGGGAATTGAACTATCTCAAGCCACCGTTGCCAAGTACATGCAGCGCCCCCGAAAACCGCCTTCCCAGACGTGGTGTACCTTCCTTGACACCCCCACCTGAGGCAATTGGTCTCGACGGATTTCTTCGTGGTACCAACGGTAAGCTTTCGAATCCTCTTTGTGTTTGTGGTTTTGGCCCATCATCGGCGCCGTGTGATTCATTTCAACGTCACCGACCATCCGACCTCGGAATGGACGGCCCAACAAATTGCCGAGGCCTTCCCTTGGGACATGGCTCCACATTATCTGCTCCATGATCGCGATCGGGTTTATGGGGACGTCTTTCGGCAAAGGTCGCGAGGCATGGCGATTCGCGAAGTCCTGACCGCCCCACGATCGCCATGGCAGAGTCCCTATGTGGAGCGCCTGATCGGATCTTTTGTTGTCCTCAACAAAACGGATCGATCCGACGGGAGTGTCTGGACCACCTCATCGTGCTCAACGAAACGTCCCTGCGACGACCGCTCGAATCGTATCGGGATTATTACAAGTCTGTTTCATACTGCCTCACCTCGCTATGTCTGTGATAATTCAAGATCCAATTGGCTGCGGTCTTGTCCCGCCAGGGTAGCCTGATGTCGCTCGGTCGCTTCTATTGCCTGCTGCAGCGTAGACAGGTCAAGGTCGGACCGCTTGAACAACCAGGGGCCATCGCCTAGGGGATGCTGAGACGGCACCTCCCCTCGTTCGGCAGTGCGCCGGAGCGTTTTGGATGTCACTTGCAAATAAGCTGCTGCTTCCCCCAGATTCATCCACCCTTCCGACTTGCGCTTTTCCTCCGAATACACCGGGATCCCATAATAGGTCCTTAGCAACACGACTTGTCCCTGTGTCCATCGATTGCCGGGCCCGGTGCGAAGACCGTTGCGGTTGAGGAATGCGGCAATATGTTGGTCGCGGCAGAGCAAAGCCAGAGTCCGCACCGCCTGGAACGTTTATAGGTGTATCGCCGCTGCTCTGCCCGCGTCGTCTCCGTCGCAGGCAAACTTCGCTATGGATGCCGCCCTTCCAATGGATAGTCAGAATGACTTCGCCCGCATCGCTCTCCACATCGGCAATCACTTCTTCGATGAGGGCTCGCACCAGGCGTTTCTTAAGTCGAATATCGGTTTTCGAATCTTCCCACACCGTTTGTAGATCCACTTTCAAGTCCCCGAAGGGTTCCTGACGGGGAGCGACCATCTGCTGGCACCTGCTCCGTGCCTCTTCCAAGCGATCTTCCATCTCGCGCACTCGACGCAGGGCTGCGTTCCAGCGGCGCTCCAGTTCCCCGGTCACCAGCCGGTTCTCCGGATCCGCCAGGTCGTACTGCCTCTGGGCCCGTTCGCCTTCGTACTGGGCAGCTTGTAGCTCCAAGCTCAAAACCCGCAGCACTTCGTTTTCTGTCTCCGTCTTCTGCCGCGCTGCCTGGGGGGCAGCCTCCACGGCGGCCGGCTCTACCACCCGCAGGACTTCGCGCGCGATGACTTCGTCCACCCCGGTGCCCCCAAACGAAATACATTTCGCTTCGCTCTGATCCAGGGCCCCCCGTCGGCACTGATATCGCACCTTGTCGTGCTCTTGCCCCGTGTAGCTCACCATCAACTTGCGCCCGCACTTCCGGCAGCGCACCAGTCCCGCCAGCAGGCCCAATCCTTTCTTGGCAGCACCCGGACCCGAGCTGAAGCACCGTTGCGATTTGTGGGTAATCATTTGGCTCACCTGTTCAAATTGATCCCAGGTAATGTAGCCCTCATGACGACCCGGGATCAACACCGACCAACTCTGCAAGGGTTTCCGCACGCTGCGCTTTCGGAGCCGCCCCTCCTGTATGACCGTGGTGACGGCCGTCCTTCCATAGCGATAGGCGCCGGCATATACCGGATCTCTGAGAATGTTCAGCGCGCCCCCGTAGCAGGGACGCTTCCACACCGTCTTCCTTCCTGTGGCGTGGTGCTGAGCCACGGGCAGATCCAGCCCTTGTTCCACCAACCACAGCATCGTTTGGCGCACCGTTCCCAGCTCCAAGAACTTCTTGAAGATGAGATGAATGGCTTCCTGCACTCGCCCATCCGGATCTTTCTCCAGGCGCTGATCCGTGGTCTTGAGATATCCGATCGGCGCCGCAACTACCAATTCACCGCGCGAGGCCTTTTGGCGCCGAGCTTCCTGAGACCTCTGGCGGAGCAAGTCAAGTTCGTACTCGTTCAAACTCCCCTTCAACCCCAGGAGCAAGCGATCGTTGCCGTTCCGGGAATCATAAATGACCTCCTGATCCATCAAGAGGGTGTCCACCATTCGGCAAACTTCGATCAACTGCTGCCCGTCCCTGCTATTCCGGGCGAAACGCGAGACCTCCCGTGCCGCCGCCGCCCCACGCGACCCAGGCATACCTCCGCCACCGTTTTCTGAAACCCCCTCCGCTCCACCTCGCCAGAAGCGGACCGGCCCAGGTCTTCGTCGATGACGCTGACCTCTGCCCATCCCAGACTCCGAATTCGCTGCGTCATGGCGTATTGCAGACGGCGGCTTTCCTGGTTATGCGTGACTTGGAACGCGGAGGACTGGCGGATGTACAAGACCGCCTTGCGAGCCAAGTGTTCGGCTTTGATCTTTTCACTCATCCCTCGACCCTCCTTGCTCCTCGTCCGCCCTACGTGGTTGGAACCGATCTCGGAATATCCGGGTGAGAACTGCGAAGGCTTCTTCTCGAACTCCCACGGGGAGGGTTTTCCAGTCAGGGATCTTCCTCGGTCGGCGATAGAGCTCCAACTGCTCGGGCCGCCTGGACGGTTCGATCATGGGCACCTCCTTGAGTTGCTTCCAGTCGATGCCCGCCTTTTATCACGCCGGACTCTTCCTTGCCGAGGGCGCAATCGAGAAGTCGCCGCAGTTGGATTAGGGCTTCCCTGTCGACGATGGGACGTACACTCAACGTCATCGTTGAGCATGTCGCGCGGTCAAACATCCAAGCAGGAATATCGAAACCCCGACGCCCCACGTCGTCGTGAGCGCCACAGCGGAAAGCTGCGCCGCTCTTCCAACGCCGCTCAAAATGGACAAGGATCGCTTGTTTGTAAAGAGGGTGCCAAGGGTAGTGGACTTCCAGAAACCCAGTCTTATGTGTCTTGTGTTGCTAATTTGTAGGGCCGATCACGCACTCATCTTTCGCTTGCCAAAGACGCTCCGGAGGAGCGCGCCGTTCAGCCGCCGGAATTGGATGCGGTGGTCGGGCTGGCGAAGGTCGGCGGACGGCACCCTCGTTACCAACGGCGCGGAACCTGAAGGGCCGTTTCTTTCTATTCGGCAGTTTTGAGGGTCCCCCTCCGGGTGAGACGACACCCTTCGCATTGGCCCTCAACACACTCCGGGAAACCATCGCTGAAATCAGTCGAAGCCCGTGCGACTCTCGGCGTGCCCGAAAAAGCCGGCAGCGCCTTGGGCTCCCGGTCAGTCCTACGTGAAGGACCGAATTGTTAGCAGCGACGCCCCTCGATTGTTGTCGATTAGCACGCAATTGTTACATTTTCCTGTAAAAAGCCCTGTTTTTCGCTGGACAGTTTGTCACGTTCGCCTTTGTTTTCATACACATAGTCGGATCGACCTTCATTTTTAACATCTTTTTGGGTCAGCGCCCCGCTGCGCACCCTGAAAAGCATATTGGTGAGCCGCAACAACTGCCGCAGGCTGGAATCTTCCATCATTTCTTGCTTGTGAATTAAAGACATGAAAATCTCCTAGGGACAGTGGATAGTGGCTAGTGGATAGTGGGTAGTGGCGAGAGGCGGACTTGGTCGCGGAGACTCGGTCAGGTGGCTTTCTCTCGCCACTAACCACTAGCCACTGCCTTTTAGTATGGGTTACACCGACCCCTTGAATAGGTCCGCGCCCTTTCAACTCGGCCAGTTGGGGCTGGCCTCTCAAAGTAGCATACCATCAAGCTATCTGACTGGTCAAGTGAATAATGAGTATATAGTCGAAGACAGGTTGACTTTGACAAGAAATCAGAAACATTATCTGCCGCCAAGAGAAAATCTCTTGGGAGGGTGGCGTACTCAGCCTCAGCGAGAAACTTCTGGATCCTTCCCATCTCAACCAACTTGTTCTTGAGTTCCTCATGTAAGCTGTCACTCTGACCGGTCGCGTCGGGCGCTTCCTGCAAGAATGGGGCGAAGGCCTGAAGGGCGACTTTGACCGTTTTCGGTTTCAACGGTTGGAAACCCGCCTGAACGATTGCGCGAAGAGCATCAATCTCCAATTTGCAGGTCAGCCAGTCCTCGGGCCGGAAACAGAAATCAACATCAAATTCAAACCGCAGAGGCCAGAGCACACGTTGTGCTTCCACCTCAGGAGGCCATAGAGGCTTATCCTGCTTAAACTTCGTGCTTACCTTGCCGAGCCCGATCGCGCCCCCAATCGGTCGGGTGACGTAGAAGATGAGCCCGTCGCCCTCGGAAAGGCGGTCCCACCACCGCACCTTGACTTGTTGAAGACCCCAGATGTTTCCATTCTCAAACGCAACTTGCCAGTGTTCGGGGGTTCCAACTACCAGCCAGTAAGAGGCCATCGCACGTCCTCAGCTTGGGATTGAGGCAAAAAATTCCTGCGACACTATAAACCATCGGATAATCAACTTCGAGTGGGATTGGAGGGCTTTTCTCACGCCTGTGTCCAGAATGCGACGGCTCGGTTGCGGGCACGGTGCAAGACAGACCATTTATCGACGCAAGGACTTCCAACGTGGATCGAGGACGATAATGGGTAAACCAAAAAAGATCGTGGAGTTACCGGAGGGAGAGGTCAGGCTCCCAAGTGCGGAACACATGTTCGAAGCCACGACGCTTTATTTCGGCAAGAATCCCGCCGTGAGCCTGGTGTGTGACAGCCGAGCCGAGGCAGAACTGCTGGCGGCGATCGCAGAGACGGGCTACCGCGGCCCCATTTCCATTCCCGCCACGGAGGAAGGATGCCGTATCCTTCACAAAAAGCTCCAAGACCGCCTCACCCGCGCCCGGGCCAGGTTCGAGGAATTAGCCAGGGAGCGCGCCGGAAGCGAAAGGATGCAGGCGCAAATTGTAGAAATTCTATGGCGTTGGTTCATCCACGGCCGGCCCGCATCAACTGCGCAGGAATCCAAGCGGGCGTAAGGCGGATATCTCTTGTAGGTTTCCGGTTTTTCACTCCCCCAGGGCGAAAAGGGGGCCACTATGCGGCACGTGATCTTTCGCGGTCATCGCGATAACCTTCGTTGGGTGTGGGACACGGGGCTGCTCCAGTCCATCAACCCCAACCCAGCGGCATTCTTCGTGGCATGGCCATCTTGGCCATGACTTGACACGGGCGGGACGCCCGTGCCACGCGCGGCGGAGTTGGAGACCCGGATAACTCCCCAGGACAAGGCAGAATGGCAAAAGGGGAGCATCGAGGATTGGGTGATGGAGGGCCACCGCCTCAGTCAGGATGTTTTGCCATCCCTTCGGCAAGCTCAGGGCAGGCTTTGGCCATGACTTGACACGGGCGGGACGCCCGTGCCACGGTCAGGCGGTTGCCTCGGGAGACCTCAGTAATGAGAATCCCGCCCCCATCACGCCCGTATATGAGCGCCAAGCGGACCCGGTCATCGAACTTCAGTTGGAAAAAGCCGGAGTCAGGCTTGCCTACCTGTTGGACGCCAATTTAACGTCCAACGCCGCTGGGCAGTAACCGGTGACTCGGCACGCGGCTGATAGCCCTGTTGATCGCAATGCGGGAACGGGATTCGGCCAGATTTCACGGGTGGTCATGGGACATGGCCTGGTTCTGATGCTAGCGTCCACCTTTGGGTACGCGGAACTTGTGGCCTTGATGGCTCCTCGTCCCTTCATGGTCGAGCGCGGTCACCACGATGACACCGTCGTCTCCCCGGATGAGTGGGTGGCGTACGAATATTCCCGCGTGCGGCGATTATATGATTACTTAGGCATTCCAGAACGAACTCGGATCGAGTTCTTCAATGGCCCCCATACTATTCATGGCGCGGGTACTTTCGAATTCCTCCGCCAACATTTGAAATGGCACGATTCGTAGAGCAATCTGAATCTGTCTGTGGCCGAATTTCAATGCGCTCGCAAGATCCACAACTTACTCATCAGCCTTACTCCTCGTCGGTGATCGCCAGCACACGCGCGGGGATTTTGTTATTAAGGCAACCGTTACAGGCAATATCATGGATGGGACTCACGAATGGATTCCGGCCGGCGCCTGCAATAGTGAGCAGTGTGCTGGTGGCGTCGGGAGTCCAGCAAAGGGCTTTGGCAAATTCGGTTGGGAGGTTTGAGCATGAAAGATGAGGGGTGGTCGCGTCGTCAGTTCCTCCACCGGACTTCCGCCGGGCTGGGCGTTGCCAGCGCGGCTTTTAGCAATCCGGGTTTGGCCTTGCAAGGCAGAACGCCGCCACCCCCGCAGGTGTCCCGGCATGGGGCGCCGATGGTGGGTGAAGCAATCAACCTCAAGTCGTACCACATCTGGGACGGCCATACCCACTTGGAGGGTTTCAAGGGTACGACGCCCAGCGAGCGGGTGGCTGACATGCTCCGTTTCGCCGACCGCATGGGCATCGAGTGCCTCTGCACCTTCCTGGGCTTTCCTTTCAACTTCCGCGGGACGGCGGAACAGATGCGGGAGCAGAATGATCAGGTTCTTGAGGCTGTCGCCCACTCCCACGGGCGCGTCTTCGGCTACGCTTACATGAATCCCAACCATCCTCAGGCCTGCCTCGACGAGTTGAATCGCGGTGTGCGCGATGGCCCCATGATCGGCCTGAAGTTTGAATTGGGTCAGCCGCAATGCGCTGACACGCCGGAGATGGATGCGATCATCGCCCGCGCTGGCGAGCTGAAAGCCGTGGTCATGCACCACACTTGGATCAAGACGACGGGGAACGAAGTAGGTGAGTCCACGCCTATGGACCTCGTCAAACTGGCCCGCCGCCATCCTTCCGTGACCATCTTTTGCGGTCACACGGGGGGCAACTGGGAACTGGGGATTCGCGCTATCCGTGACGTGAAGAATATGTACTGCGATTTGTGCGGGTCTGATCCCACGGCTGGCTTCACGGAGATGGCGGTGCGGGAACTGGGTCCGGATCGCGTTTTGTACGGCAGTGACGTGGGCGGGCGCAGCTTTGCTTCGCAGCTTGCCAAGGTGATGGCCGCCGATATTCCTGACTCCGCGCGCCGCCAGATCTTGCGCGAGAATCTGCGCCGTCTCGTCCAACCCATCTTGAAAGCGAAAGGGATGGCAGCATGATTGATACCAACGTAGATATGTTTCGCTGGCCTTTCCGGTGCTTAGCAGGAGACGATCCTGCTGACCTCGTGGCTCGCCTACGCAAGAAAGGCGTGACGCAAGCTTGGACCGGCAGCTATGAGGGTCTGCTCCATCGCGACGTAGCGGGCGTGAACGAGCGTCTGGCCGCCGCCTGTAAACGGTATGGTCGAGATTTCTTGCTTCCCTTCGGCACCGTCAACCCCAAGCAGCCAGACTGGCAGGAGGACCTGCGGCGGTGCCACGAAGTGCACGAGATGCCGGGGATTCGTTTGCATCCGAACTATCACGGATACACTCTCGATGATTCGGTGGCCGCCGAGCTAATCTCACTGACGGAGAGGCGCAAGCTCCTGGTGCAGATCTCGCTGGCCATGGAGGATGACCGCACACAAAATGCCCTGATGCCGATACCGCCTGTTGACCCGAGTCCCCTCATCGACCTGGCCAAGCGCATGCCGAATCTACGCCTAGTGCTGATCAATGGCGGGGACGAAGGCAACAAGTCCACTGCACATATCCCCGAACTGGGAGAGGCAGGCAACATCTACTTCGATATTGCCAGAATAGAAGGAATCGGAGGTGTAGCGCGCCTGATCGCCCAAACCTCGCCAGCGCGCGTGGTCTTCGGCTCGCACTATCCGTTCTTCTACTTCGAATCCTCCTTGCTGAAGGTACGGGAAGCCGGTCTGCCGCCAGATCAAGCCCAGGCGGTCCTCGATGGCACCGCCCGCGGGCTGCTTAAGTGCTAATGCGCCTCGGCTGGCTTGGAGGTGGGTGGGAGCCGGAAAGCAGGTTCGCAGGAGTAGACTAATGCAAGGAAGGAAGTCATGTCCCAAAAGGCGCCTCACGTCGACGGCGTTGCCCGCACTTCGCGCAAGACGCCCGGATATACTTCCCTGCAAAGGGGGGAGCTACTCAGGTCCCAGCACTGCCTCCGGGGGATCCGCAGCGCTTTGGGTACATGAGCGCGGGCCTTGTCCCTTGAGGACCGAGGTACGCCAAATCGACCGTCCCACCGGACACAGCCGGTAATAACAGCTAATGGGCTGCAGTCTCGGTGCGTGGGGCCGCGTTCTTCACATATTTGTCGAACCAGCGGAGCATCTCGTACACGAGTTGTTCGTTCGACTCCATCGCGGTGTACCAATGCGGCTCGTGCGGAAGGAGCACGAGTCGAGCAATACCGCCATTGCCTCGAATGGCTTCGTAGAGCTTATTCGCCTGGAGCGGTGTGGTGCCGGGATTGGCGTCTTCCGCGCCGTGCATGATGAGCAGGGGCGTCTTCAGCTTGTCGGCGCAGAAGAACGGCGAGACTTGCAGATAGACGTCCCGGGCCTCCCAAACCGAGCGCCGCTCGTTCTGGAAACCAAAAGGCGTGAGCGTCTTGTTATAGGAGCCGCTCGTCGCAACCCCGGCGCGGAACAAATCGGAATGGGCCACCAGATTGGCGGTCATTAAGGCGCCGTGGCTGTGTCCGGTGACTCCGATGCGATCGGGGTCGGCCACGCCCAGGCGCACGGCCTCCTCGACGGCGGCCTTGGCGTCCGCCACGAGCTGGTCCAAATAATTGTCGTAGGCCTTCTTCGGATCGCCCACGATGGGGAACGAAGCGTTGTCGATGAGGGCGTAGCCGGCGAGAAGCAACAGCTGGTACTGCCGCAACTGCGTGAAGGTCTGCTGCGAGCCGAACACCTGGCCGGCGGTGGAAGCCTCGGCGTAGTCGAGAGGATAGGCATAAAGAATGGCCGGGACGCGCGTGCCTTCTTGGTATCCGGGCGGCGTGTACAGCGTGAAGGACAGGTCAAGGCCGTCGGCGCGTTTGTATTTCACCAGCCGCTTCTTGATGCCGCGCACCGCCGGCGCGGGGTCGGGAACGTGGGTTATGGCGATGCGGGTGGAGGCAAAGGACGCTTCTCCCGCCGGCGCCTCGACGGATCCACCCACCGTGCGCAGAAACGCATTCGGCGGGTCGGTCGGCGATTGATGCCAGGTCATAAACGTCTGCGCAATCGGTCCGTTAAAGGAAAGAAATCGCTCATAGCAAGTCTTCTCGCTACGAAACAGACGCTCGGTTTTTAGTGTGTGGAGATCCAGCCGATCGAGAAATGGCCGGTCTCCGTCGGGCGAGGCACCGGTGCCGGCAAGGTAGATGGCATCACCGTCCTGGCGGACCACCCACGCGCCGTTGGCAAGCTGGCGGCTGATGGGATAGCCGGGGTTTTTGTACCTTTCGTCCGTGGACAGATCCCAAAGCAGGCGTGGCTTTTGTTCGGGATGATCGATGTCGGTTACGAAGCTCCTTCGCCAGTGTCGGTTGGCATCGTACTCGGTCAAAAACGCGATGCTGGGCTGTTCGCTCCACTCGAAGCCGGCATACCGCTGCTCGGTGCGCGCGATTTCCACGGCGGGTGAGTTGAAGGGCGCCTCTTGCAGCAGAATCTTGTCGCGTGCCGGTACCTTAACATCCCAGTCGCCACCGTCCAGCGCTTCGGCCCAAACCAGAGTGGCCGGCTCGGTGGCACGCCAGGAGAAGTCGCGCGGCCCTACCGGAACCCCGTGAATGGGCACGCGATCCGCCAGGGGCAGCGAGGCGATGGTGTGAACGCGCACGTGGAAGCTCTCGGATACGTCCCAGACTTCGACTTCCTTCGGGAAGCGCTCGTAGGTGGTAACGTACGAGTAGGGCTTGTGGATCGCGGTCACTAGAATGTGCCGACCATCCGGGGCCGGATCCAACGCCTCGTAATTGGCCGGCTTGCCGACGGGTGTCGTCGTACTGGTGAGCGCGTTGACCAAGGCCAGTTGGGAGAGGGCAAAGTAATCAAACACATCCTCGTCGTGCTTGCTGCCCATGGTGTCACGGTTTTCATAAGTGCTGCTCTGCCCTTTTTCGCCCGTGGTCTCCTGGATGCTCGGCCCTATGGGCACCACAGGTTCGGGGGGCGGCGCGCCCATTCCCTTGGGCACCAGTTTGACCAGCAGCGTTCTCTGGTCCGTCATCCACTGTAGCGCGTCGTCGAACATGGGGTTCAGCCGGACTCCGGGCATCCGGTGGACTTCACCGCTTCGGCCATCGCCGATCCAGAGCTCGACCGATTCGGGCGCGATGTTGACGAAGGCGAAGCGTTTCCCGTCGGCCGACCAAAGAGGTCCGCCCGGGCACGCCCCCGCGGGAAGCGCCACATGAATTTGCGCGCGATCGGCGATGCGCACCAGCTCGAAGCTCCTGGCGCAAGGCGTGATGCCGTACCCTCCCGGGGTGTCGTGCTTGCTGTGATTCTTGGGCTCGACCCGGACGCCGGCCAAGCGCAGGAAAGGTGTGGCCACGCGGGAAATCGACGGGTAGTCTTGCCAGGACACCAGGAGAATCGCATCTTGCGTCGGACTTACTTCCGGTACGGGCGGCGAGGGTGCGTGCATGACATCCAGAATGTCTTTCGGCGGCTGGTTATATCCAGATGCGCGCTCGTTCGGCGCCGCCGGTGCTGAGGTCACCTTCGAATAAGATGAGTTGGACTGCGCGGCAATGGGCACAGACGTCAAACAGGCAACGGCCGCTCCCACCAAGAAACAGGTCAAGGCTTTCTGGGCTGGCATAAGTTCCCCCCATCAATACACTCTTGCAGCGCCTATCGCGTGCGCAAGCTGATTCTAAACCGGAATCCCCTTGGGCGATCAGCTATTAACACTCGCCCATCAGCCGAGGTTTTTTCCAGCCAAGGTGGCCTAAACCGCGAGTCAACACCCATTCCTTTGGCGGTCTACCGGCGCTCACCATCTGCCTGATCGGTCCCCTTGCTGGAAGTTTGGCTGGACGGATCAGGGCTGTTGGATAGGTGTTGACAACAGCCCAAGTATCCAACAGAGGTTTCCCAGTTACTTGAGGATTCCTCGTCAGGATTCAGCGAAAGTGGCATCGGTAAAACACTTTGCAGTCAGTCACAGGCTATCGCAGTGAAAGCCTCTTGGCTGATCGCGTGCTGAACACTCCACTCAGGAATCGGCCAGCCATCCACGTCGTGGATGCCCGCCTCGTGCATGAGCCAAAACTGACTCCGATGCAGTCAGTGGAGACACGGAGCGACGCTAACCCGACTGACAGTTGCCTTCAGTGGCCGTCAGATGTACGCTGCGGAGCGTTACCGGAGTTGAAACATGACGATATCGCGTCGCACCGCTCTCAAGACCGCAGGTTTGTTTGGTCTCGGGCTTGCGTTACCTGAAATGGTGCGTGTTCGTGGCGATGCTCCATTGAAGGTCGTGGCCAAAGGTAATCCCATCGTTCCCGGCATGGGCGCTTGTGATCCCCAGGTACGAGTTTATGACGACCAGGTTTATATGTACGCCACGCACGACGCTTTGCCACGCAGCAAAGACTTCGTCATGCACGACTGGTGGGTGTGGCACAGCCCTGATCTGGTCAATTGGGAATTGGTCAGCACACTGAAGCCCGAGGAGACGTACTTCGGCAAACCCAGCACCCAATGCTGGGCCACGGATGCCGCGCGGCGCAAGGGCAAATACTTCTTCTACTTCTCGATGGGGCCGGAAGAGATTGGCGTCGTTGCGGGCGACAGCCCCGCCGGCCCGTGGCACGACCCGTTAGGTCATCCCTTGATCGCCAAAGGCTCCGTGGCCACCGAGGCGCGCGACCCCGGGATCCTCCAAGAGGCCAACGGTACGAGTTACATCGTATTCGGCACGTTCGACTATTACATCGCGCGTCTGAACGAGGACATGGTCTCCCTCGCCGAGAAGCCTCGACTCATTCACATCGAGGATCCGGAGGGCCCATACGGCAAAGGCCGCACCGACGACAAGCCGTTCTTGCATCGCCGGGGAGATTGGTATTACTTGTCATGGGGCTGCTACTACGGCGTCTCCAAGTCCCCCTACGGCCCCTTCATCTGCAAAGGCTCCATCATCACGCCGGAGCGTTTATCGCCGGAGTTTCTCGACCCGACCAATCGCACCAGTCCCTATGCGCCGCCCGCGACGTGGGCCCCGAAAGACTGGCTGGGCTACGACCGGCATGGATCGTTCTTTGAGCTCTATGGCCAGTGGTATTTCATCTGCAATGATCAGGCTCTGCCAGGAAGCAATACGCACTTCCGCAATTCCGTCTTGTCCACCGTGCGCTACCGGCAGAACGGCGAGATTGACCCCATCCGCCTCACGACGATCGGGGTCGGCCAGTATGACGCCCGCCTGGCAATTGAGGCGACGGATTTTTTCCAGGCGGTCGGTGCCCGCGTGGAAGAAGATTCTCAGGGCCGCTTTCAGGTGCGCATCTTGAAGAATGGCAGCTACCTCGTCTATCCAAAGATCCGGAATCTCCGGCAGCGCCCACAACTCGCGATCAGCGCGTCCTCGGTCCATCCCGAGGGCCTGGAGATCGAGGTGCGCCGCGCCAACCCCGGCGGCGCAGAAGTGTCGCGATTGGCGGTGAAGCCTCGGCCCGCCGGCTCGGCCGACTCAACCTTTACCATGCCGTTGCACGGTGTCTCTGATACCGATGACATCTGCCTCACCTTTAACGGCGGACCCGGCGAACTAATCCGGCTGACTCAACTGAGTTTCAGTTGAGCGCCGCTCTACCTGTCGTCCGCAATAATTTCGTACGCCCCGATTCACCCCCTTAAGTGACCACAAGGTCTGGAGTATGCGATCCTGTCTTGGCTGCCAAACTCGATTTCCTGTCCAACGCGCTGCTGACCATGTTAGATCTTCCACTGAATGCCTTGATCTTCATCAGGGTCAGCCTGCGGCCTCGGTGCGCTTTGGCTACTGAGAACCTCTTCCTGCGCAAGCAATTGGCTTTGTACCTTGAGCGCAAGGTCAAACCTCGTCGGGCGAAGGCATCTGCCAAGTTGACTCTGGCGTTACTTTCCAGACTGTTCGCATGGCAGGAAGCTCTGACCCTCGTTAAGCCCGACGCCTTGATCCGCTGGCACCGGCAAGGCTTTCGACGGTTTTGGAGGCGGAAGTCGAAAGCCCGAGTCCGACCACGAATTCCCGCCGGCCTGCAAAAGCGGATCGCGGACATGGCAGCAAGCAATGTGACTTGGGGTGAGGAGCGAATCGCAGCGGAACTCCTGCTCAAGTTGGGCATTCGTGTTTCACCCCGGACGATCCGTCGCTACATGCGACTCCCTCCCCCAGAATCACAGCGGAGGCCCTCGTCGCAGCGCCGGATGACGTTTGTCCGCAACCACGCCCAAACCATGCTGGCCTGCGATTTCTTCGTGGCGGTGACCGTTAGGTTCCGGGTGCTGTACGTCTTCGTGATCATGGAAGTGGGATGCCGCCGAATCATTCACATCAATGTCACTGCCCATCCCACGGCAGAATGGACGCTGCAGAACTTTCGGAACGCGATCTCCGGAGAGGAAGCATATCGCTATCTAATCCACGACCGCATTTACTTACGGAAGTTGGACGCCGCGCTGAAAGCGATGGGCCTGAGGATTTTGAAGACGCCGTTCCGAGCCCCCCAAGCGAATTCCTATTGTGAAAGGTTAGTGGGTAGCATCCGGCGCGAATGCCTCGACTTTTTGATTCCGCTGAACGAGAAGCACCTGCAGCGGACTGTCAAACAGTGGGTAGACCATTACAATAGAGGCCGTCCTCACTCTGGCTTGGGGCCCGGGATCCCGGATCCTCGCCGGGACCTGCCACAGGAGGCATCCTCGCGGTATCGAATTCCCCAAGATTACAGTGTCGTTATCAAGCCGATCCTGGGTGGCTTGCATCACGAATATGGACTCGAGAGGTTCGCAGCTTGAGAGCGGGGCACGAAAGCGGCAGTGCGGATTTTTTGCGGATCACAGGGCTCGTAACCGTCCGCGTGGACAGCCAAATCCTTGGTGGTGGCGGCGATCTCTATCGCACTTTCACCCGTCGCGTCGGCAGTATTCAAGCCGGCAAAGACGCTCATACCCACAACTGTATTCTTTAGAAAGTTTCATCTTTCCATGATTAGTCGTTCTTCGTAATGACCGTCCGTGATCTCCGCCCGGGCGGAGCGCCTCCACCTATATCCCGGTCTACACGGCAACTATCGGATATCGTCCGCGCTTCTTGGCTGTTTCCAACATCATCATGTAGTTCTCGAATTTCGCGCCAGCTTGAATGGAGTTACTGGAGGTGAGTACAAACCCTCCCCCCGGTGCTCCGTCCCGCAGGCAGTCCTCGACCTCTTTTTCAATTTGCTGCGGCGTGCCCCGGACGAGCGTGTCGCATTCAATTGCGCCAAAGAAGGTGATCTGGTCTCCAAACATTTCCTTGAGATTCTTCACGCTCATTCCGCACGAGGGTTGAATGCCGTGCAAGGCATCCATCCCCGCCTCGATCATCATGGGCAGCAGTCGCAAGCTGTTCCCATCCGTGTGTTTCAGGACAAAGACCCCAGCTTCATGAAAAGCGTCGCAGTGCTGCTTCATCCTCGGTTGGATATATTCTCGAAATTGGGAGGGAGAGACCCAGGGACCGTCGTTGTAGCTATAGTCGGCATTCAACTGGACGGCATCCACTCCGGCTCTGATCAAGGCCCCCGCGTATTCCAAGGCGCGCTTCGTATAAGCATGGAGCAACTCGCAGATGGATTGCGGATCATCCACTAAGCGCAGCACGAAGGCGTCCATGTGCATGTTCAAGCCTTCGCCGGGGACGGGAAACGTGCCGTCCAGCCAACTCGCCGGCGAATGCCATCCGCGCGCAATGATGAAATGGGTTTGCCCCAACTTTTCCACCACGTACCGCACCAGCTCAAATTGCGATTCATCAATAATCAAGGGTTCGGTCAGCAATCGCTCGATATCTTTTTGATTCACGTCGCGCGGCTTTGTGCAGATTGCATCACCAATCTCGACCGACTCTTGCCACACGTTGCCTTCCGTGTCCTCCCAGGTGTGATCGTCCAGGAAGTGCGGGGGGCGATAATTCACCTTATCACTGTAGGTCAGAAACACGGGGACGAAATCCCATTCGAGCGCCAGGACCAGATCCACCAAGTCACGCTTCTGACTGCCCACCACCTCATTGCGCCTGCCGGCCCAAATCGCCTGTCGCTCCTTGGTTTTCGCGCGGTAAAACGTCTCGTGTCCCAACACGCGCTCGATGATTGGGTAATCGATCCCCATCTCGCCGATCGGCACGCGGTCAGGTTCCTGGTGATTGAGGGCCGCGATCATTCGTTCTTTTCCAGTCATCTCTTTCCCCTCGGTCGTCATGATATTTCTATGCCCTGGTGAAAACAATCGTACCGCCCACCACGGTTTGAGCCAGGTTCAGTTTGCTATCCAGAATTACCATATCCGCGTCCTTGCCGGCTTCCAGACTGCCCTTGCGATGGGCCACGTTCAGAAATTGTTGCGGTTGGCGCCTTCGGCTAGTAGTTTTGTCATCGCATGAAAACGGTCGTTTTCATCTTACTTCATGCCTTGCGGTCATGCTTCCGAATCCGGCTGGCGCTGCAGGCGGAGAATCTTGCCTTGCGCCATCAAATCTCGGAGCTGCAGCGCCGTCGGAAGCGACCCCCACTGAACACAGCCAATCGCTCCCCTGGGCTTGTCTGTCACGCCCCTGGGTGGGCTGGTGCTCGGGAAGAGCGCGCCGAGTCGCTGAAAATGGGCAGCGTAGGGTCCAAGCACTCAACTCAGGGCAGTTCCCTTCCGGTCAGCGGAATCCGTCAAAGGGGAAAGGCCGGCCGGCGCCAGCGCAGCGCTCGGGGGGTGAGGGGTTCTAGGCGTAAACGCCGTACTCCTTAACGGCTTCGACCATGGCCACGATATTTTCGAGCGGAACTTCGGGCTCCACAATGTGTGTGGGGCCGATCAACAAACCTCCACCCCCGGCGACGGTCTCGATCCGAGTTCGCACTTCTTCGCGGACTTCCTCGGCAGTGCCGAAGGGCAGCGTATGCTGGATTCCTATCGTCCCCCAAAACGCCAGGCGGTCGCCGTAGCGTCTCTTTAATTTCGCGGGATCCAGGCATTCCGGCTGGACGGGATTGAGGATATCCACCCCGATCTCAATCAGCTCCGGGATCACCGCCTCCATGTTTCCGTCGCTGTGGTAGTTGATGAGGACGTCGGGCCGCACGCGCTTGGCCGCAGCAATAACCCGTGCCAGGCGGGGCTTGAGCCAGCGGCGCCACATGGGCGGGCTCATCAACATTCCTTGCTGGGTGCCCACATCATCGCCAAGGCAGATGAGGTCAACGCCCAATTCCGCATAGCGTGCCGCCTGAACTTCGCGCTTGGCCGTAATGCGGTCAAGCAGTGTCTCAGCGAATTGCGGATTGTCGGCGAAATCCACGAGCAGCAGCTCCATGCTGCGCATGTACCAGGCGACTTCGAAGATGGTCATTTCGAGGAAGCCAATGACTGCGAGCCCTTGCGTATGAAAACGCGCAATCTGCGGCCCCAGGTCCGCGAAGCGGTACTCCGCCTCAACGTCGGGCAAGGGATAAGCGCGTGCTTCCTCGGGGGTGCGCAGATTTCGCATAGGATAAATGAAACCTTCCAGGTGCGCGTGCCAGGGATCGTCGCTCGACGTGGGCAAGTGGCCGATGCCCCATTCGTCAAAAGTGGCGCGCGGCGGAAAGTCCTCAAAGTAACGGGAGTAGTCGTGCGGCGCGCGCGGCGGAGCAATGTCCACCAGGCGCGCATCGCCACCGAAGTATTGGTTGGGATCATCGCTCCCCGTTTCCTGCCGAAACCGCTCGAGGCGCGGGGCCGTAAAACCGTGCGTGAAGTCGAACGGTACGCGGTCGGGAATCTGCCGCCGCATGGCGGCCAGGACTCGTTCCCGATGGCTCATGCCAGACCTAGTCATACACCCCGTACTCCTTCGCGGCGTTCATCAGCGCCTGGACATTCTCCCCGGGTGTGGTCGCCGGGATAGCGCAGCCGGCGTTCAGAATGAATCGGCCTCCCGGCTTCCAGACGGAGATGAGCTGCCGGGTTGCTTCCCGAACCTGCTCCACCGTCCCCTGGGCCAGGATGCCGCTGGGGTCGATGTTTCCAAACAGCACGTGGCGCTTCCCGACCCTTTGTTTGGCTTTCACGGTGTCGGTTTTGTAGTCGAGCTCGAAGCCGCAACGTCCATATTCTGCCACCATGTCGAGGATGCGGCTGGTGTCACCGCAAATGTGGATGACAACGAAGATGCCATCAGCGGCAAGGTCTGTCACCAAGCGTTCTTCGTAAGGGCGCGCAAAGCGGTCGAACATACGGGGGGAAGTGACGTCCGGGCCGGCCAAGCTATCGCCCAGCGAGGTGAGGTGCGCCCCGGCCTTGGCCAGCGCCCGATGGACGGCGAGATGGCTTTGGTGGCAAATCTCCAAGAGCTGGGCGATGCAGGGGTTGTCCGGCTGCTCGATGAGCTCCATGAGGAACTCCCCGATGCCGCGCACCAAGCAAGCGAGACTGAAAGCGGCTTGGTCGGCGTTGCCCCGAATAGCAATCTCGCCGCCCACTTGTTTGGACATCAGGCGGACCGCCTCCAGCAAAGCGGGAATGCGGCCATCTGTCTCAGGGTTAACCACTTTCAAGCTGTCAACTTTATCGAGGCTGTGGATGGCAGGCTCCAGGATGCGGCCCGGCTCGTTGGGAGCGCATTCCGAGCGGGCTCCCATGGCTTCGGCCAGCATCGTGGTGTCGGTATCCACCATAATGCAGTCGTGCCCGTATTTCTCCACCGCCCGGAGGTGCACTTCGGCAATGATTTCAGGGTTGACGCGGTACTCTTCCATCCGCGCACCGGCTTCACGCGTGGCCAGCATGAAATTGTGGAGGCACACGGGCACACGGTCGGGGGTTCGACCGGCCAGGACGGCACGAACACGCTCCAAGGAGTTCATGGCTCGACTGCCTTCGTAGAGATGATGCCATCGTCGTAGCTCGCCACGATGCGTTGGCCAGGTTGAACCACCAGAAATTCCTTTTCGTTCCACTCGCCATTCACCAGGCGTTGGATCATCCCGATGTCGCCTTTGAGCTTCTCGTAGCTCCACCCCCGCTCCTTCGCTTCGTCGCGGGCGCGCTGCTCAAAGCTCGCGTCCGGTTCGACGCCCATTTCAATGAAGGTGAATTAGGCGTAGTGCCGGACCGGGTTTTTGACAAACTCTTCCCGCAGCTAAAATCGCACGCGGTAAACCTTTGCGGCATGGTCAACTTATCACATAACGTTGTATATCACTTGTCTCTATTAAAGAGCAAACAACCCGGTCGGGGTTGTAATGCCGCGGCTGCTCAATTAGAATTCTTGCCGTTTTTATACGCAGTGGCTGCGCGCAATGATCTCCAAAAACACTGACTTGCCGTTGAATCTCGCGAGCCGCGCATCTGCCCGGAGGAATCCCACCATGAAGAACTATTGCAAGATGGTTCTTATTCTTAATCTATTTGTTTCGCCATTGAGCACTGTCGTCGCCGGCGAGCCCGCGAACGGTGGTCGCGATCTACTGCAGGCCGGCACAGGGAGCTATGGTTGTTCCGCGCCAGACATTGCCCACTATGTGGCGCGCCGGGCGGCCGGGCCCATGACGATTGACGGCCGGCTCGATGAGCCCTCCTGGCAGAAGGCGGAGAAGTCTCCGCGGTTTGTCGACATGGTCACGGGCGCGCCCGGCTTTTACGACACGCGCGCCGCGGTCTTGTGGGACGACCAATACCTTTACGTCGGAATGTGGCTGGAAGAACCCTACGTGGAGGCTCATCAGACCAAAACCGGCTCGCTGATTTGGCTGGAGAATGACGCCGAGGTCTTCATCGACGGCGGCGACGCCTATTCAGAGTTTGAGATCAACGCCCTCGGCACCACCTATCAGGTCTTCTTCATCTGGCAGGACGCTTATAAGAAAGGCGGCCCGTTCGATGTTCCGGAGTTCGACGTCATGAAGCACCACGCCCTGACCTTTAGCGGAGGTTACGATCGGGCGGAAAAATATTTCTGGACAGGAATTCACCCGCGCGGGCTGCGCTGGGCATTTCTCGA
>Ga0326727_10006551_pt1 | contig 31831 bp, 27 predicted proteins | sample MB2enrmetagenome_FD_207643 | JGI IMG/M metagenome (GOLD analysis project Ga0326727, IMG submission 207643) | Lab enriched peat soil microbial communities from McLean, Ithaca, NY, United States - MB29MY | ecosystem: Environmental > Terrestrial > Soil > Wetlands > Peat | place: USA: New York...
AATCGTTCCCTTTCCTGCGTACTCAAATAAAACTGGACAGCATCATCCTCAGTCAGCAATCCATCCAGGAATCCGTCATGGAATTGACCAAACTCCGCCATTGAACTCACTTACTTTGCCTGGAACGCTTTTGTGAGCCACCCTTTTGAGTTCGCACGAAAAAACTGACCACTGATCACTGACCACTGGCTTCACTCCCCCAGCACGCGCCTGAAGATCGCATCCACATTGCCCAACTGTCGCGCGTAGTCGAACGTTTTTTCCAGCTTTTCGGGCGAGAGGAGTGCCGTGATGACCGGATCGCGCCCAACCTCCTCGCGGAAGTTCAAATCCTCTTTCCACGCCCGCGTGGCGTGCCCCTGCACCAGCCGGTACGCGTCTTCGCGCAGCATGCCAGCCTCGGCCAGATCCAGCAGCAACTGCCCGCTGAAGATGAGCCCGCCCGTCAACTCCAGGTTCTTCTTCATCCGCTCGGGGTAAACCAGCAATCGATCAATCAGGTCCGTGGCCTTGGCCAGCAGGTAATCCACCAGGATCGTCGAATCCGGAAAGATCACCCGCTCGACCGACGAATGCGAAATGTCCCGCTCATGCCACAGCGGAATATCTTCCATCGCCGCCTGCGAATTGCCGCGCAGCACGCGCGCCAGGCCGCTGATCTGTTCTGAAGTAATGGGATTCTTCTTGTGCGGCATCGCCGACGATCCCTTTTGCTTCTCGCTGAAGTACTCCTGCGCCTCCCGCACCTCCGTCCGCTGCAGGTGCCGCACCTCGACCGCAATCTTGTCCAGCGTGCTTCCAATAATCGCCAGCGTAGCAATGTAGGCTGCGTGCCGGTCGCGCTGGATCACCTGCGTCGCCACCGGCGCCGGCATCAATCCCAGCCGCGCGCAGACTTTTTCTTCTTGTTGTGGACTGAGATGGCCGAAGGTTCCAACAGCGCCCGACAGCTTGCCCACCCGCATGTCCTCGGCCGCCGCGTCAAATCGCGTGAGATTCCGTTCCATCTCCGCGTACCAGTTGAGCAGCTTGAGCCCAAAGGTCGTCGGCTCCGCGTGGATGCCGTGCGTTCGCCCGATGGTGGGCGTGTGCTTGAACTCGAGCGCGCGCCGCTTCAACACCTCGAGCAGCGCCTCAAGCCCCTTGCGAATCAGCCTCGACGCCTCCATCACCTGCAGCGCCTGCGAAGTATCCACAATGTCGTTCGATGTGAGCCCGTAGTGCAGCCACCTTGACTCGGCGTCCAACCCCTGCGCCTTCAAACTCTCGGCAACGGCCGTAGTGAATGCAATCACGTCGTGCTTCACCTCGGCCTCAATCTCGGCCACGCGCACGGCATCCACCGTCGCCTTCTCGGCAATCGCCGCAGCCGCTGCCGCGGGAATCACCCCGTCCTCGGCCAGAACCGCGCTCGCCGCCGCCTCAACCTTCAGCCAGCAGCCGTACTTGTACTCATCCGTCCAGATGCGGCCCATGGCAGGGCGTGTATAGCGTTCGATCAACGGCAGGCTCCTTCAAAGACCTTCTCGTGGAACGTGCTTCGTGCTTCGTGGTTCGTGACCAGCCCGATGCATCCAAGGCCATCCGCAATCTACGGTTCACGATTCACGTTTCACGATTCACGAATCCCGCGCAATCCCCAGCCGCTTGTTCAGCTCGTCGATCAGCAGTCCGCGCCCCGGCCGGTACGGCTGAAACCACTCCCCGTCAATCACCAGTTGCGGGATCGCCCGCTTGCCCACGTGCCGGATCACTTCATTCGACGCCGCCGGATTGGCGTCCACGTTGATCTCGGTGTATGCAATTCCATGCGAGTCAAGAAACTGCTTCGCGGCCCGGCAGTCGCGGCACCATGCCGCTGTATAAACCTGCACTGTCATACTCTCATTTTAACTGCTGCTCGCTGCTATCATCTGTGACCATGAACCTCGTCGCTATGACTGCCGACCAGATCCGCCAGTTGCTACGCCTCGAGCCCCACCCCATCGAGGGCGGCTGGTACCGCCGCACCTACACCTCCGACGTGAGCGTCGCCCTGCTGCGCGGCGTGCGGCCATACGGCACCGCCATCTACTACCTGCTTGAAGAAGGCGCATTCTCTGAGATGCACGTGCTCGCCTCCGACGAGATCTTCCACTTCTACTATGGCGATCCGGTCGAGATGCTCCAGCTTTTGCCAGACGGGGGCTCCGCCCTTTTCACTCTTGGACCAGATCTTGAGGCCGGTCAGCATGTCCAGCTCGTCGTCCCCGCGGGCGTCTGGCAGGGCACGCGCCTCATCGGCGGCGGCAAGGTGGCCCTGCTCGGCTGCACCGTCACCCCCGGCTTCGACTTCGCCGACTACCGCAACGGAACGTGGGCCGAGTTGACTGCCGGTTGGCCGGCCGAAGCCGCGCGGATCAAAAAGCTGACCAGGCAGTAGCGGCCTATCGCCGCTCCCGGAAGAACCCGCGCAGCAGCTCCGCCGCTTCCTCACCAGCGATTCCCTGCTCCACTTGCATCTGGTGGTTGAGCTCAGGATGGTTCAAGACGCTCAGCACCGATCCGCATGCGCCGGTTTTTGGATCGGGTGCGGCGAACACCAGCCGGTCAATCCGCGCATGAATCATCGCTCCGGCGCACATCGCGCATGGCTCAAGCGTGACGTAGAGCGTGCAGCCGTTCAGCCGGTAGTTGCCCAGCGCCTTTGCCGCCGCGCGCATGGCCACGATCTCGGCGTGGGCCGTGGGATCAACGTCGCGCAGCACGCGGTTCTGCCCGCGCGCCACAATCGCGCCCTCGCGCACCACCACCGCGCCGATCGGCACCTCGCCGGCTTCGGTCGCTGCACGCGCCTCGGCCAGCGCTTCCTGCATGCAAACGAGATCGGTTAAACCTAATTCAGTTTCTTGATCCATACGTTGCGCACTGACACCTTCGACGGCACGCTCTCAATCTCAATCCCGATCAGGCCGGTCTGGTTGTTCGACGAGGCCGGATCGTCATCGATATAGACGGCCATCAACTGCCCATTCAGAATATGGATAAATGTGCCGCCGCGCGCGATGACCACATATTGATTCCAGTCGTTCACGCGCACATATCCGCCCAGCGGCGTGCGATCGGCGATATTGGCCATCAGCCGCGGAGCCTGCTGCGGGCCCGACTCCACCACCTGCCCGCGCCAGGCCAAAATCCCCAGCGGCGTGTTTTCAGAGTAGAACTGCCCCGTCCACTCAGCCGCCCACGGCCCGACAGGATACCAGTAATCCGCCTGCGGCCCGGTCATCATCCAGTTCAGATTCGGCGGAGTCTTGGTAGGCCGGTTCCACGGCAATCCCGTCTGGCTGCGATACTGAATTCCGCTGCCGCCGCCCTTCTCCACCTTGATCTCGAGCTTCAGGTCGAAATCCTTTGCCTGAATGCCGCGATACACGATATAGCTGTTTTCCACGGGCTTTTCTTCAGTCGAAACGCCCACGATGGCGCCGTTTTCCAGGCGCCAGACCGCCGGATCGCCGTCCCAGTTTTTCAGGCTGGTTCCGTCGAAGATCGCCACATAACCCTCGTGGTCGTTAAAGTCAATCGGATCGGGCTGGCTGAATCCCGTGTGTGCGGGCTTTTTTGTCTGGGGAGCGGCGCCGTTCTGCCCGGCCGCCGCTGCCTGCCCCCGCGCAAAGCTGTTTACCGCGAAACAACTCACAACCAACCCCGCCCACAGCAACCTGCGGTGCCACAAACAACTAATCCCTGGAACTTCCATTTGCGAATCCATCCCGGCGCAAGTATGCGTACCCAGCGATTCTACTGCTCTCGGTGTCGCGTCGAGGTTCGCACTAATATGTCTACGTTCGCGAGATGGCCGCCGGCTGCTGCTGCGTCATGCAGTGTAGCGCGCCAAGGCCCCAGATCAGGTCCACGCTGTGCACGCCAATCACCTCACGCTCCGGGAAGACTTCGGCGAGAATGTTGAGCGCCACGCGGTCGTTGGGGTCATGAAACGTAGGCATCAGCACCACGCCGTTGGCCAGGTAGAAGTTGGCGTAGCTCGCCGGCAGCCTTTGTCCGCGGAAGACGACCGGCCGCGGCATGGGCAGTTCCACAATCGTGAACTGCTTGCCCTCGGGCGTGCGCGCCGCCCTGAGCCGGACGAGATTCTCGGCCAGCGGCTCGTGGTTCGCGTCATTCGTATTCGGCTCAACGGCCGTAACGATCGTATCCACGCCGGCGAAGCGCGTGATGTCGTCCACGTGGCCGTGGGTATCGTCGCCGGCAATGCCGCGATTCATCCAGATTACCTGGTCCACTCCAAGGTAGCCTGAGAAAACCTGCTCCAACTGTTCGCGGCCCACGCCCGGGTTGCGCTGCTGCACCATGCTCAGCAGGCACTCCTCGGTGGTCAGCATCAGCCCCGCGCCGTTCACGTCAATCGATCCGCCCTCCAGCACAATCCTGCGCTGGGTTCCGTCCTGGTGCGCAATGGTTGGCTCCCACGCAGGCAATCCGAGTAACTCCGTCACCCGCACGGGAATCTGATCGTCGAGCCGCCAGTCGTCGTACTTGGCCCAGCCGCTGAACTGCCAGTTGGTAAGGGCTACTCGCCCTTCCGCGTTTCGGACAAAGATTGGACCAGAGTCACGCGTCCATCCGCGATCGGTGGGCCACTGGTGGAATTCGACCTTGCCCGGATCGGCGCCGGCTCTTTTCAGCATCGAGCGCACGCGCTTCTCAACGGCGGCATTCTCCACGATCAGGTGCACGCGCTCGCGTGCCGCCAGCAGCCGCACAATCTCGGCATAGAGCCACGGGATTGGCGCAAACTTGCCCGGCCAGTCCTCGGGATTATGCGGCCACGCCAGCCATGTGGCTTCGTGCGGCTCCCACTCGGCGGGCATGCGATAGCCGAGTACGCGCGGCGTGCTTTCGGGTGCGCGCATCGTTATTTCGTCTCTCCGCTTTGGGCTCGCAAACGCGGGACGTCAAGGAACCGCCGCGAGATCGGCGCGTAGGCATCGATGCGCCGGTCGCGCAGGAAGGGCCAGTTGCGCCGCGTCTCCTCAATGAGGCCAAGGTCGACTTCGCCGATCAGAACCTCCTCGTGATCATGGGAGGCCTTGGCGATCACGCGGCCAAAGGGATCGGCCAGAAAGCTGCCGCCCCAAAACTCGAGACCAACCCCCTCGGCCCGATTGCCCAGGATGTCGCCGTTCTCGTGCCCCACGCGGTTCACGCCGGCCACGTACACGCCGTTGGCAATGGCGTGCGCCCGCTGGATGGTCTGCCACGCCTCGTACTGCGCCGTTCCGAACTCGTCCTTCTCCGCCGGGTGCCAGCCGATGGCCGTGGGATAGAACAGCACCTCGGCCCCCTGCAGCGCCGTCAGCCGCGCTCCCTCGGGGAACCACTGGTCCCAGCACACCAGCGTGCCCACGCGGCCCACGCTCAGGTCTACGGCCTGGAAGCCAAGGTCTCCGGGCGCGAAGTAGTACTTCTCGTAGTAAAGCGGATCGTCGGGGATATGCATCTTGCGGTAGACGCCGGCAATCTCGCCGCCGGCATTCAGAGTTACCGCCGTGTTGTGGTAGAGGCCGGCCGCCCGCCGCTCAAACAGCGACGCCACAATGGCCACTCCCGCCTCTCGCGCCACTTCTCCCAGCTTCTTCGTCGACGGGCCCGGAATCTCCTCTGCAAGGTCAAAGAGCGCGAGTTCTTCACGCTGGCAGAAGTACTGCGTGCGGAAAAGTTCGGGCAGGCAGACAATGTTTGCGCCCCGCCGCGCGGCCTCGCGAATATGCGCGACCGCCGAGGCAAAATTCGCCTCGGGATCGGCGCCCATGCTCATCTGCACCAGGCCTACGGTATATTTGCGTTTCTCAGTCATCGCCTCTGCTTAGTGATGCGCGCCAGCGCGCCGAAGATTCGCCGCCGCGACGATGCAACAAGGCCAACTCCGCATCGGGGGTTGGCCTGTGCAATCCGATCAAGCCGGCTGTCTCGCCCAGTTGAGGCCCTCGCAAAAAGGTCCGCTGCATGCAATGCGCCGCGCGCAGCGTCTACTCTTCGAGGATCAGGACGGCCGCGGCAATCGTCGTGGTCCACTTGCCGGTTTTGTCGCCCACCGCCGACTGCGTAATGTTGCTGGTGCGCACAATCTTGTTGGAGATGCGGTAGATCTCCTTCTTCTCGTCCCAGCTCTTGTCGGGATCGAAATCCACATCGAGCGTCGTGGCCAACATCTCGGCAGCCAGTTCTTCGGCATACTCGCCGGCCTGCTCTTCGGTCTCGCCAAAGCTGTGGTGCTCGCTCAGGTAGCCGTAGGTGTTGCGATCGGCGGGGATGGCCACGCCAATGCTCGAAACGATGAGCCGGTGCGGCTCGCGAGTCGAGTTCTCGGCGATCACCGAGAAAACAACTTCGCCGTGGTTGAGATATTTCAGTCCTTCTTTGCGGGGAATGACCTTGCATTGCGGCGGAAAGATCGACGACACGCGAACAAGGTTCTGCGAGGCAATGCCGGCATCCCGAAGCGCCAGCTCAAACGATGTTAGCCGTTCCTTGTGTCTGCCAACGCCTTTGGTGAAGAAAATCTTCTTCGGGACCATGCTTTTTCCCAATTTCTATGTGCCCTCCGTGGTTCTAAAGATGATGGATTTCAGATAGTTCCCGCATGAGTCTATCGCATCCGGGCCGCCGGGAACAGGATTTCGCGCAAATTCATCCCAGGTTTACGAGGATCGGTTTTCTCTATCCAACAGCGCCGGTACCGAACCACCCCGCCGGGGGCGCAAAAAAGCCTGCAAAGAGTCGAACTCCCGGCCCCCGCCCTGCAACTTTTTCGCATTTTCGTCGTTTAACTATGCATGAGGGATCTCCTGCGTCTGACCGGTATCCCGGCCCTTACCATCTCATTGACTTTCGCCACTGCATTTGCCCAGTCGCCGGCCGCGCAGCCTGCTCCCGGCACGCCCCCGCCCGCCGCAACAGCCAACCAGGGCCCTGTTGACCTGGAATACGTGCCTCCGGCGTTGCACCAGCTCAGCACGCAAGCCGCCATCAAGAACAGCTTCACCTTCGACCGCAACATGCTGGTTGCAGCCTCCAGCCTGCTCGCCGACTCCGATGCCGACCTCAAGCAGACTGTGGCCAAAATCGACGGCGTGAGCGTTCATGTTCTCCGCTTCGGCCAATCCGGAATTCCGGACGAAGCCGCAGTCGACTCCATCCGCCAGGCCTACCATCTTCGCGGCTGGAAGCACCTGGTGAGCACGACGGGCAGCGGCGGCCCCATCCACGACGGCACCACCGATGTCTGGATCGTTCTCGATGGCGCCAACGTCAAGGGCGGCGTGGTGCTGGCCGAGACTCCCAGGAGCCTTATCTTGTTGACGGTGGCCGGCAACATCAGCCCGGTCGACCTCATGCATCTGCGCGGAAAGTTCGGCATTCCCAACTTCAACGCCGGCGACTTCAAGGACGCAAAGTAGCCGCTGCAAGCATGCGCTGTTGCCTTTTGGGGTTTCTCCCAACGCTCCGCCCGGGATTGGCATTCTTTGCAGCCCAATCAATGCTATAGTTCTGCCGTACCCTCCGGTATCCTCGCCGGGCGTTTACTGGCTCGCATTGGCACGTTGCCGGGCTCGGATTGCATCACTTCCCGCTTGCCTTACTTTCCCCTTGCCTTGCTTCTCTTGACCGTTTCCCTTCCCGGATTTGCGTGATTCGCCTCAGGAGGCGTGGCAATATGCCCACACGCGGACAATTCCTTGCCCTGGTTTTTCTCGTGACGTTTGCGGGAGCCGAAACCAAATCTGCTCCAGCCCAGAACGATCGGGCTTCGCTCAAAGATTTTGAAAGCATTGGTAAAGCGCTCAGTTCGTCCGATCATCGTCCCGTGCACATCATTTACGTGCACGGCATCAACCAAGTCGGCGCCGGCGATTCCGAGACTCTGCGCAACGCCATCTGCGACAAGCTTCACCTTTGCGACAAGAGCGATTGGAAATACGCCGGCTCGGACTTCGCTGACAAGGGCGAATTCGCACCTGACATGGATCCGCCCAAACTCGAATTTCTGGGCAAGAATATCTGGGCCAGCAGGAGCGAGTGGCAAGATTCAGCGCCTTTTGTCGCGCACTATGTCATAGGCCTCCACGGCTACGCGTCGCCGCTCGTTGTGGACGAAATCAACTGGTGGCCGCTGGTTCTGGCGCTCAAGTGCCAGTACGTGGTCAAGAGCGAGGCTTCGCTTGCCGGCCCTAACAAAGGACTTCTCCAGGTCTGCTCTCGCAAGTCCAGTCAGGATCCAGACAACATTGGCCGGTTCCATGCCTGGCTCTTGCCAGAAGAAGCTGATCAGCTCGCAAAAATGCCCGCGCACGCGGTCCTTATCAATCGCGATTTGAAGAATGGCCTTGAGGATTGGGGATTCTCTGACGCCTTGATCGGCGTAGGTCCGCTCGCCCGGATCATTCGCGACGGACTGCGCCAGCTCATGTTCAAGTCCGCCTCCTTTGGCCCGAACGGCGCCGGCGACTCGGCACGAATGACTTACGACTGGAAGAGCCGGCTCGCAAGCGGCAGCGCGACCGACCAGACATTTATCGGCGTGACGCACAGCCTGGGCAGCTACCTGCTTTTCAACACGTTCAATCTCGAGAACCCACCCTTGCAGGCAGCCGCCGAGATTTCGCAGCCGGCCGAGTCACTCCAATCGGAGCAAGCGCAAGAAGACGGCGCAATTCAATACATCTTCGAACGCATGCCGATCATCTACTTCTTTGCCAATCAACTATTGCTCCTCGAATTCACCAATCTTGAGTTCACGCCGATCTCCGGCGAGGCGGCGGCTCCGGCGGGAGCGGCGCCTTCCGCGCGCCGCTTCAACGCCCTCGTAAGCCGCTGGGGCCAGTACCGCCAGGGCCTCCAAAGGCGCTCCAACGTTTCCGGCGCGCCGCCTGTCAGCTCAGAGATTGTGGCCTGGAGCGACCCCGGCGACTTGCTCACCTGGCTGGTGCCGCAAGTCAATGACGTGCAGGTCGTGAATCTGCAGGTTCGGAACGCCATCCACTGGTTCTGGCTCTTTGAGTCGCCGCTCGGCGCGCACGACAACTACGCCAAGAACAAGGCCGTGCTGCGCGTCATGTTTGCGAAGCAATGACTCTGCCGCCGTTGCCACTTGAAAATCCAAGATGTTAGCCTCTAGTTTGACCACCCGCGGAGGACGAACCCAGCAAAATGCAGAGCACCTATAACGGCCTGGCGCTGCCCGACGACGGCCAGCCCATCACCTACGAGAACGGGCAATTTTCAGTTCCCGGCAATCCCATCATTCCCTATATCGAAGGCGACGGCACCGGCCGCGACATATGGAATGCATCGCAGCGGGTCTTCGATGCAGCCGTTGAGAAGGCCTACGGCGGCGAGCGCGCCATCTGCTGGTTTGAGATCTTTGCCGGCGAGAAGGCCTTCCGCCACTTCTCCACCTGGCTTCCCGACGATTCAGTGGCCGCGGCGCGCGACCTGCGCGTCTCCATCAAAGGCCCCCTCACTACGCCCGTCGGCGGCGGCATCCGCTCGCTTAACGTAGCGCTCCGCCAGATTCTCGACCTCTACGCCTGCGTGCGGCCCGTCAAGTACTACCAGGGAGTGCCCAGCCCGGTGAAGCATCCCGAGCAGGTCGACATCGTCATCTTCCGCGAAAACACTGAGGACGTGTATGCGGGTATCGAGTTCAAGCAAGGCACTGAAGATGCAGCGCGGCTCATCTCGTTCATCAACGACGATCTGCTCAAAGGCGGCAAGAAACAAATCCGCACCGATTCGGGCGTGGGCATCAAGCCCATCTCCATCTTCGGCACCAAGCGGCTGGTGCGCGCCGCCATCCGGCATGCGCTCGAGACCGGCCGCAAGACCGTCACGATCGTGCACAAAGGCAACATCCAGAAGTTCACTGAGGGCGCGTTCCGCGAGTGGGGCTACGAAGTGGCCGTCGACGAGTTCCGCGATCAGGTCGTCACCGAGCGCGAGTCGTGGATCCTCGGCAACGTCGAGGCGCATCCCGGCATCTCGATTGAGGAGAACGCGGCACTCATCGAGCCCGGCCTCGAATTCGGCAACCAAGCCTTTCGCGATTCGGTTTATGCCGAGGTCAAGTCAGTTCTCGACCTGATCGGCGCTTCGCATGGCAATGGCGCTTGGAAGTCGAAGATTCTGATCAACGACCGCATCGCCGACTCCATCTTCCAGCAGATCATCATTCGCCCCTCGGACTACAGCATTCTCGCCACGCCCAACCTCAACGGTGACTACATCTCTGATGCGGCTGCGGCGCAGGTGGGCGGCCTGGGCATCGCGCCCGGCGCCAACATCGGCGACGGCTACGCGGTCTTCGAAGCCACGCACGGCACCGCTCCCAAATATGCCGATAAAGACGTCATCAACCCCGGCTCGGTGATTCTGTCGGGAGTCATGCTGCTCGACTTCATCGGCTGGAAAGAAGCGGCCAGGATGATCGAGACCGCGATGGAAAAGACCATCCAGCAAAAGTTCGTTACCTACGACTTCGAACGCCAGCTTACCGGCGCAACAAAGGTTGGAACGAGCGAATTTGCCACGCGGATCATCGGCAACATGTAAGTCGTGGGACGTGGTTCGTGGGTCGTGGTTCGTTCACGGCGCCCGAGCCACGACTCACGATTAAAGATTCACGAATCAGGAGAACAAATGCGTAAAAAAATCACCATCGTCGGAGCCGGCAACGTCGGCTCCACTGCCGCGCACTGGATCATGGCCAAGGAACTGGCCGATGTGGTGCTTATCGATGTCATAGAGGGCGTTCCGCAGGGCAAGGCGCTCGACCTGCAGCAGGCTATTCCTATCGAACGATCCGACGTTCGCATCACCGGCACCAACGACTACGCCGATACGGCCCACAGCGACATTGTGATTATCACGGCCGGCATTCCCCGCAAGCCCGGCATGAGCCGCGACGACCTGCTCCACACCAACTTCAAGATCATGTCCGACGTGGTCTCCAAGGTAGTCGCGTATTCGCCTGAGTCGATTCTCATCGTCGTGTCCAACCCGCTCGACGCCATGGTGCAAACTGCCTATCGCCAGTCGGGCTTTAATCGCGAGCGGGTTCTGGGCATGGCTGGCATCCTCGACTCCGGCCGTTTCAAGAGCTTCATTGCCCAGGAGCTCAATGTCAGCGTGCACAACATGAGCTGCCTGGTTCTGGGCGGTCACGGCGACACCATGGTCCCGCTGGTCGGCCACACGACCGTGGCCGGCATTCCGATCACCGAATTGCTTCCCAGGGAACGGATCGACGCCATCGTGCAGCGCACCCGCGACGGCGGCGCTGAAATCGTCAAGCACCTCAAGACCGGCAGCGCCTACTACGCTCCGTCGGCTGCCGCGGTGGAGATGGCCGAGGCCATTCTCAAGGACAAGAAAAAGATTCTGCCCTGCGCGGCTTATCTCCAGGGCGAGTACGGCATCGACGGCTACTTCATTGGCGTGCCCTGCAAGCTGGGAGCGGCCGGCCTGGAGAAGATCGTCGAGATCAAGCTCACGCCCGAAGAGGACGCCGCACTCAAGAAGAGCGCAGCCGCAGTAAAGGAACTCTGCGACGTGATCGGGGTGTAGTCCTGAGCTTTTAGCTTTTAGCTCTTCTTCAGGAGAACCAGCAATTCTCGTTCTCCCCGGAAAAAGCTAAAGGCTAAAAGCTGATAGCTAATGGCTGCTCTTCAGTCCATCGCCGCGCTGAGCTGGTGGCGCACGTCGGCGCCGCGGATCCAGAAGATGACGTCGGTAGCAATATTCGATGCGTGATCGGAGATCCGCTCCAGGTTCTTTGCCACCAGAATGCCGTTCATGGCCTGCTGCGTGTACTGCGGCTTTTCCTCAATCAGTTTCAGCAGGTCGACGTGGGCGCGCCGGTTCATGCGATCGATCTCGTCGTCCATCTCGCGCACCGAATCGGCCAGCCGCGCGTCGCCATCCAGCAGCGCCTGCAGCGAGGTGCGGATCATGCGCGCGGCGTACTCACCCATGGCCGCAAAATCAACCGGCAGCTCCACCTCGCCGATATTCAAAATATCCTTGGTGCGCCGCGCAATCGCCATTGCCTGATCGCCCACCCGCTCCAGGTCGCCATTGATCTTGATTACCGCCAGAATGAAACGCAGATCGATGGCCATCGGCTGCTCCTTGGCCAATAACTCATAGGCCATCTCGTCAAGCTCGCGCTGCGCGGTGTTGATGGCCGCTTCGCTCTGCTTGACGAACTTGCACAATGCCTTGTCGCGCTGCAGATAAGCTTCCACGGCAGACTCAACCGCCTGCTGCGCGAGCGCAGCCATGGCAAGGAGCTTGTCCTTAAGTTCGGCGAGTTGCTGATGGAAGTGAATACGCGGCACAGGAGAATTCCTCCATCCGACCATTGTGCATGAAGTAAGGTTACAGGAGTACGAAAAACCCGGCCAGCATCCGATCTGTAACGCCTGCGGAAAACCGGCCCCAAAATCGGGCTCACCTCGACTCGTCCCTATCTTCATAAAGACGCAGTGCAGATCAAAAGGGTGCGGGTTTTTGCGCCGCTCGAACTACACCGATCGGGTGGCGCGCGCTACGAAAGTGGTATCGGACCGCCCTGAACCACCTGGTTCTCGAGCCTTCCGATTCCTTCGATTGCGATGCTTACCTTGTCGCCGCTCATGAGCGTGAACGAGTCCGGGGGAACGATTCCGGTACCGGTCATCAGGTAAGCGCCGGCGGGAAAATCGTTCTCGCGGAAGAGGTACTCGACCAATGTCTGCGGCGAGCGCTTGAGAGCAGCAAGCGTTGTTTCGCCGCTGAACTCGACGTTGCCGCCTCGCTCGATTCCGAGGTGGATCGTTGTTGTGGCGGGGAGCATCTGGTCGGTCACTAAAATGCACGGCCCCAGCGCGCAACTCCGATCGTACACCTTGGCCTGCGGCAGATAGAGCGGGTTCTCGCCCTCAATGTCGCGCGAGCTCATGTCGTTGCCGGCCGTGTAACCAATAATCCGGCCGCTCGGGTTGATAACCAGCGTCAACTCGGGCTCCGGAACGGACCACTTGGCGTCGCTGCGAATTCGAACCGGCGTGCCCGGCGCGGCCACCCGGTTGGGCGTTGCCTTGAAAAACAGCTCGGGCCGTTCAGCCGAATAGACGCGATCGTAGAAATCGCCTCCGCCCGCGTCTTTCGACTCGGCCATGCGCGCGCTGCGGCTGCGGTAGTAGGTCACGCCCGCGGCCCACACCTCCTGGCTGCCGATGGGCGCCAGAATCCTGCCCGGCAGCGCACTGCCAACAGTATTCGTGCCGGGAATCGAGCTCAGATACCCGGCCAGATCGGGGTACACGATCAACTCGTCCCACGAGTATCTGGGCACCTGGAAAAAACTGCCCTCGCGCTCGACAAAAACACCGGCATCCGTGCGGTAGAGCTTCACTGTCTGGCCTCCAGTCGAGAGATGATCTTGTCCACGTCATACACGCAGCCGCCCCACACGCCGCCGCTGGCCTCGACCAGCGCAGCCCACAGGCGCGTGTCCTCGGGCAGATTGGGATCGGGCCGCAGATCCGGGCGCGGAGTACGCCCCGCAAGCCTGCGCGTGCCTTCTTCAGCCCCGAATATCTCGCCGCCCTCGCCCACCAGGTTCACGGTTCCGGCCAGCGCCGCACGATCGATGACGATCTCAATCAGGTCTCCGTCGAGCACTTTGCCGATCGGTCCGGCAGCAAGCGCCTCAGGCGAAATGTGTCCGATGCACGCGCCCGTCGAAACGCCGCTAAAGCGCGCATCGGTCAGCACAGCCACGTGCTTGCAATGCGGTAACTGCTTCAGCGCCGAAGTAATCTGGTAGATCTCCTGCATGCCTGCGCCCGCGGGTCCGCCGCAAACGAGCACCAGCACGTCGCCCTGCGCGACCTCTCCGTTCTTGATGGCGCGAATCGCGGCAGGCTCCGAAATAAAAACCTTCGCGGGTCCAACATGACGATAGACCTGGTCCTCGCCCACCAGCGCCGGATCGATGGCCGTGCTCTTGATCACCGAGCCCTCGGGCGCCAGATTGCCCACGGGGAAACAGACCGTCGACGTCAGCCCCCGCGACCGCGCGCGATCGGGCGACATGATCACATCGTCGGGATCGATGCCGTCCTGTTCCTTGAGCGTCTGTCGCAATGCGGCTCGCCGCTCGCTCTGCTGCCACCAGTCGAGGCTTGCGCCCAGTGATTCACCGCTAACTGTCACCACACTTTCGTCCAAAAGGTCAAGGGCACGCAGCGCAAGCATTACTTCAGGAACGCCGCCGGCAAGAAACACCTGCACCGTGGCAAAGCCTCGCGGGCCGTTGGGCAGCGCGTCCACGAGCCGTGGGACCTGGCGATTGAAATGGGCCCAATCTTCGGCCGTCGGCCGCTTGAGGCCTGCCGAATAGGCAATCGCCGGTAGATGAATGAGCAGGTTTGTTGATCCACCGAAGGCTGCGTGCAGCACCATCGCGTTCTCGACAGCCGCATCGGTGAGGACATCCCTGGCGCCGAGCCCGAGCTCGTACAGCCGCATCAGGGCACGGGCCGAACGCCGCGCGGCATCGAGCCAGATGGGCTGGCCCGACGGGGCAAGCGCGGTGTGCGGCAAACTGAGCCCGAGCGCCTCACCCACCACCTGCGACGTTGCCGCTGTTCCCAGAAACTGGCAGCCGCCGCCCGGTGAGGCGCAGGCGCGGCAACCGACGTCGGCCGCGTACTCAAGCGTGATCTGGTTCTGCGCAAAGCGCGCGCCGATGGTTTGGATCTTTCCAGCATCCTCGCCCGACTCGGGCAGCAGGGTTACGCCGCCCGGCACCAGCACCGCGGGCTTCGCGCCCGACGAAGCCAGCGCCATCATCATCGCCGGCAGTCCCTTGTCGCAGGTGGCAACCCCCAGCGTGCCTTTACTCGTCGGTAATGACCGCATCAGACGGCGAAGCACAATCGCCGCGTCGTTGCGATAGGGCAGCGAGTCCATCATGCCGACTGTGCCCTGCGTCCGGCCGTCACAGGGATCGGTGCACGCGCCGGCGAACGGCGTGGCGTCGAGCGTCTTCAACTCGCGCGCAGCCTCGGCCACCAGCAACCCGACCTCCCAGTGGCCGGTGTGGAAACCGAGGGCGATCGGTTCGCCGTTCTCGGCGCGAAGTCCCCCGTGCGTGCTCAGGATGAGGAACTCCGGATCGAGAAGGCGGTTCGGCTCCCATCCCATCCCCGCATTCTGGGTCAGCCCAAAGAGATTTCCCGAAGGCTCTGTGAGAAGCATCTCCGCAGAGAGCGGCAACGCGCCGGCAGGCCCTTGCGCATGCGTCTGAACGGCAAAGCTGCCGCTCGATTCCAGAACCGATGAGAGAGAGATCTTCGTAACGTTTCCCTTCGATTTTTTGGCGGCCGGCGATCGCCCAACCCGGCTCACTCCGGCTCGATCATTCTACCGTTCCCGGCATCGCTTAAGAATGCGCCGTCCCAGGACCCCTTCCGTGGTAAGTTGGCTACGCGTCACTCGGGCCACCCAGTCGGCAAGTTTCTCAGCGAGAAGGTCCAAAATGCTCAGGAGAGTTTCAAGCGCAGTCATCCTGCTTTCAGTATTGGTCGCGCCGCCATGGCTCGATGCCCAAAAGGCCGATGGTGGTAAGCCATGTGACCAAAATCAGACCCTTGTACACGATCTCTATAAACAGGGAGGCGGATGGGATGTCGGGTTCATAGACGCCTCAAAGGTTCTATCCAAGGAATCTCCGTTGAAAAAGCCAGATCCCGTTTATTCGGGTATGACCAATGTAGAGCTTGGCTTGAAAAGCAACGAATTCTACTTCCCGACCATTCGGTTGAATAGGTGTTCAGGCGACGCAACCGTTCAGGAGTCACGGATGCTCGTGACGCGAGTTGTCGCGCTCAAAAAGAATGATGATGTCTTTGCTTATATGTTATTCGGAGAAATTCAAAATCTAGTGAACAATGAGTGGCAAGGCTGTGCGTGTGTTACCGAAGTGTTCGTCTACGATCCAGACGGAAAAGGCGACTTCAGCCATTTGATCCTATATACCATGGGGATACCGTATGTGCCGGAGTGGTCGCGTGGTAAAGATGCGACCAAAAGCAGGTAGCGGGCAGGCTGCTCTTCGGCTCGGGCAGCAGCATCGCCATTCCTTGAATGGTATAAACCTTGTGTGCCCGCCGAAGCATCCCTTGCGAATTTGAAAAACCGGCCCGATTTGCGACGCCGCTGGTTCTTCCTGATGCCGGTGGTCTTCGTCACCTACAGCCTCGCCTATCTCGGCCGCTCAAACTTCGGCTTCGGCGCAGCCGCCGGACTGGCCAAATCGCTCAACATTACCGAGTCGCGCGCGGCCTTCCTCAGTTCGGCCTTCTTTCTCGGCTATTTTCTGTTCCAGATTCCTGCTGCCGCCTACGCAATCCGCAAAGGCGCCACGCGGCTCATCTTCCTGGCTCTCATCAGCTGGGGAATCTTCTCCGCGCTCACCGGCGTCATCCGGAGCTACTGGCTCCTGGTGGCCGATCGCCTCGCTCTCGGTGTCGCCGAGAGCCTCATCTTTCCCTCCATGCTCGTCCTGCTCACCAACTGGTTTACGCGGGCAGAACGCTCGCGGGCCAACGCCGTGCTCATCCTGGGCAACCCCGTCACCGTAACATGGATGGCCGCCGTAACCGGCTACCTGATACACGCGGTTGGCTGGCAGATCACGTTCATCCTCGAAGGCGTCCCCTCGGTATTGTGGGCTTTCATCTGGATCCTTGTGGCACGCGACCGGCCGGTTCAGGCGTCGTGGCTGGCGCCGGAATCGAGCGCGGAACTCATTCGGGCGCTCGAACTCGAACAGACTGCGCTGCCCCAATATGCACACTGGGCGGCGACCCTGCGAATTCCGGGCGTCGTCCTGCTGTGCTTCCAGTTTTTCTTCTGGAGCTTTGGAGTCTACGGCCTCGTGTTGTGGATTCCGGCGATGATCCACTCGGGGCTCTCCCGCGGAATCGAAGCGGTCGGGGTGTTGAGCGCCGCGCCATTCCTGCTCGGCGTGATCCTGATGTTGATTGTGGCTTATTTTTCTGACCGCATTCTCAAACGCAGGGCCTTCGTCTGGCCTTTTCTGATGATTGCAGGAGTCGCCCTTTTCGTCTCGTACGCCACGGCGGGGCAGAATTTCTGGCTCGCCTACACCGCGCTCATTGTTGCCGGCGGCACAATGTACGCGCCTTACGGTCCTTTCTTTGCCATCGTGCCTGAGATGCTGCCCAGCACAGTCGCCGGCGAAGTGATGGCGCTCATCAACACCTGCGGCGCGCTGGGCGGATTCGCCGGCACGTGGCTGGTGGGCTGGCTTCAGGCGCTCACCGGCAATTCGCGCGACGGCTTTTTGAGCATGTCGATTGCACTGCTGGTTGCCGGCATAATTACCCTTTGCCTGCGGCCGCCGGCGCATCGGCAACCACCGCGGCCCGCGTGAACTCGCCATTGACGAGCCGCCAGATTCCCAGCGGATTCTCGTTCTTCAGTTCGTCGGGCAATGCGGTTTGCGGAAAATCCTGGTAGCAGACGGGTCTTACAAATCGATAGATGGCCTGCGTGCCCACACTCGTCATGCGGCTCTCGCTCGTGGCCGGGAACGGCCCGCCATGCACCATTGCATGGCATACTTCAACGCCGGTGGGAAATCCGTTCACAATCAGCCTTCCCACCTTGCGCTCGAGGACTGCGATCAGGTCGGCGTTGGCGGCCATGTCGGCATCGGTTCCGTGCACCGTCGCCGTGAGTTGGCCTTCGACGGCGATCAGAAGAGCCTTGAGCTCGTCGCGGCTGGCGTAGCGAATCACCAGCGTGCTGGGTCCGAAGATCTCATGCGCCAGTTCAGGCGAGCGCAGCATCTCACTGCCGCTCACCTCAAAGAGCGCGGGCGCGGCGTAAGAGCCGCCGGTTCCCGTGGTGCCTTCGGCAAGCGTTTCAACCGCGCTGTTTCGCTTGCGCGCCGCAACTCCCGACAGGTGATTCCCGCAGATCGTTTCAGTCAGCATCGGCGAGGCCGGCGACTGCTCGACCAGCGCTTTCAGCGTAGCTACCAGCGTATCGGCGGCCTCGTTGCGCGGCAGGTATACCAGTCCCGGCTTGGTGCAGAGCTGCCCCACGCCGAGCGTGAACGAGCCAAACAAGCCGTTCGCAATCTGCGTGCCGCGGACGGCGAGCGCCTCAGGCAACACTACCAGCGGATTCGAGCTGCTCATCTCCATGAAGCATGGAATGGGCTCGGGGCGCGACGCGGCAACCTTCATCAGCGACCGGCCGGCGCTTAATGAGCCGGTGAATCCCACGGCTTTGATAACCCGATGAGCGACCAGAGCGGCGCCAAGCTCCGATCCCGCTCCAAACAGCAGCGCAAACACGCCGGCCGGCAGACCGCAGGCGCGCACGCTCTCGCTCACCACCTGGCCCACCAGCTCGCTCGTCCCCGGATGCGCCGAGTGCGCCTTCACGATGACCGGATTCCCCGCAGCCAGGGCTGACGCGGTGTCTCCTCCGGCCACTGAAAACGCCAGCGGAAAATTGCTGGAACCAAAGACAGCAACAGGGCCGAGCGGACGAAGCACCGAGCGGATATCGGCGCGCGGCAACGGCTTGCGCTCCGGCTGGGCCGGATCGATGCGGGCGTTGGCCCAGGACCCCTCTTCAACAACCTGCACAAAGAGGCGAAGCTGATTCACGGTGCGCGAGAGCTCGCCCTTCAGCCGCGCCTCGGGCAACGCAGTCTCGCGACGCGCACGCTCCACGATCTCCGCGCAGATCGCCTCAATGCCGGCCGCAATGTGGCGAAGAAACCGGGCCCGCTCGCGGCCTGGCAATCTGCTGTAGACCGCAAAAGCCTCTTCGGCCAATCTGGCCGCTCGATCTAGATCTTCAAGCGCAGCGTAGTGATAGACCGGTTCGAGTTTCGTTCCGGTGGCGGGATCAATACCGCGGAAACTTCCGCCACTGCTCTCAATATTCGCTTCAAGGGGCTTGCCATTGACGATTGAAAACCCAGTCAGCATTTCTCACCACCATCGATCGGAAACTTGCACCAGTCACGAAACAGAACCCGGAGCCTGGCAAAAACCGCGCTTCAGCACGGCTTATACGCTCAAGTGTACGCGTGCCCGGTTGACCAGGCGCCGCGCTCAATTCTCACCCTCTCAAAGGATGAGCTGTGTCCGGAATGCGTCTCAAATCGTCCTCGCTGGCGATCCTGATGGATGATGACGTTGACCGGCACGGACGCGTTCCAATGGCCAGAAGTAAAGGCATTTAGTTGAGTCTCAGACCCCGGTACATCCAGCCCGCTCAAGGGCTCCCCAGCGTGTTAGTATCTATGGCGATTCAAGCTAACGTCGAATCCCTCACTGAGAGACTCCGGCTCTTCGGGAGGGAAACTCGTTGAGTTCCATACCCGGACGCTATGGGAGGCACGGAACGACGCAATGCCCACCTCGCAGTTCATCGGGAACAATCATCTGAGCGCATCCAACAAGATGCCTCGCCAGATCAACCGGAACCTCATCTTCAATCAGATTCGAACCATGCAGCCCATCTCACGAGCAGACCTGGCGCGATCCTCGGGACTGCAGCGCAGCACGGTTTCGCTCATCGTCGAAGAGCTGTTGGCCGAGCGCTGGATTGTCGAGGGCCCCACCGGGCAGATTCCGCGCGGGCGCAAGCCGACCTTTCTCAACGTAAACAGCCAGCGCGGGGTACTGGCCCTCGACATTCACCCCAATCAAACCACGCTCGCCGTTGCCGATCTCAGCGGCAATATCGTCACCGAACAGATCGTCGCCCTCCCGGAGAATCCGAAGAAAATGGTGGGGGCGATCACCGATGCGGTCGGCAACATGATCGCCGCCCATCGAGATCGCTCATTTGACGGCATTGGAATCAATCTTCCAGGCCGGCTCGATGCCAATCTCGAAGAATTCATCTTTGCGCCGAATATCGACTGGCCGATTGGCAACATCAAGTCACGCGTGGAACAGGCCACGGGGCTGCCGGTGGTGATGGATAACGTGGCCAACGCCTGCGCGCTCTCTGAAATCTGGTTCGGATCGAGCGACGGCCTGCACGATCTGGTCGCCGTCAGCGTGACCGAGGGAATCGGCACAGGCATCATCGCCAACGGCCGATTGCTGCGCGGAGAAGGCGGCGTGGCAGGCGAATTCGGCCATGTGCAGCTTGAGCCTGCGGGATTGCCTTGCGCATGCGGGAACCGCGGCTGCTGGGAGACCATCGCTTCAAATCGCGCCGGCATGCGCTACTATGCCGAGCAGGCGCAAAAGCCATCGCCGGCCTTTGACGAACTGTTGCGCATGGCCGAAGCCGGCGATCAGTCGGCCTGCGCTGCCATCGAAAAAATGTGCAGGGCGCTCGGCCGCGGCCTGCACATGGTTGCCTCGGCGCTGGCGCCCAGCGAGATTGTGGTGGTGGGCGACATTACGAATGTGTGGCAAATGGCCGCCCCGATCATTGAGTCTGAGATGCGGCGCAACCGGCTGGTTCGCATACCACGGCTTCGCCCTGCCCGCGGCGGCAGCCAGGCGCGGCTGCGCACCGCAGTGGCTCTCGTGATGAACGAGAATCAGCTCTAGCGCTTTGCCTGGGTCGCAGCCTTTACCTCTGCGATCATTTGCCGCACCTGGTCCTTCGCCTGGTAGTCGGGGTTCGACGCCAGAAGTTGCTGCCAATCGGCCAGGGCTCCCGCCGCGTCCTTCTTGCCTTGCCACTTCACCAGGCCCCTGTTGAACAGCGTGTTGGGATTGTTGGGTGCGTAGCTGAGCGCCTGGTTGAACTCTTCGATCGCCCGATCGGCATCTCCCATATACCAGTACCCGGTAGCCATATCGGTGCGGACTGAGGCATCGGACGGCTTTACTTTCAGGGCGCGTCCGTAATAATCCACCGCGACCGGATATTGTTTCGCATCGTAATAGAGGTCGCCCACGCTGGTCAGCAGTTCGGCATTGTTGGGTTGCGACTTGAGCTGTTCGACGAGCGGCGCGGCCTGGGAATCGGCCATCGCCTTCAACCGCGCGGGATCGTTGGCCTGCGCTGAAGGCCCCGGCGTGCTTATTGCCGCAGTCGCGTTCGCGGTCTTAGCTGCTGGTGCGCTGCTGTTCTTCTGCGGCCAGTTGATCAACCAGCCCCCGCCGATTCCCACCCCAAGACACGCGAGCGACAGGATCACGGCCTGCTTCTGCGTCCACTGCTTTGCTGGTTTCCGCCTCGCGTCAGTCATTGCCTCCTGCTCCCTTTCTGGTGCTCTGCCCGTTGGTGGCCGCCATCACGTCGGCCATCATTTTCTGCACCTGGGCCTTGCGCTCAGGATCCAGTTGCGGATTCAACTTCAGGAGCTTCTGCCACGCGGCCAGCGCCCCTTTGGGGTCCTGTTTGCCGTGCAGCCGGATCATTCCCAGATTGAAGAGTGAATTGGGGTCTTTGGGATCGAGGCTCAGTGCGCGATTCAGCTCGGCAATCGCTCCGTCGACGTCGCCCGACCGATACAGGCTGACAGCCAGCTTGGTGTGAGCTTCAACGTTTTTCGGATCGGCCTGAACAGCCTTGCTGTAATAAGCGGCGGCGTCTTTGAACTGATGCGCTGAGTGATAGACTGAGCCGATCTTCATCAGGAGCGCGGTATTGTTCGGGTCGCTCTTCAGCTTCTCGAGCAGCGGCGCCGCCTGCCGGTTGGCGATCTGGTGCATCTCGGCTAGGCTCGGCATCGCTCCGGCCGGGGTCATGGACCCGGAATGAGGCGAGGTGACGGCGGCCTTTGCAACCGGAGCCGCGGAAGACGGATTGGCCATCGCCGTCCTGGTCAGATATCCGACCGCCAGGCCAACCCCCAGGCAGATTGCCGCCATTGCATAAACCCGAGCTGCCTCGAGATAAACCTCGGCGGCAGGCGGAGTGATTGATTCATTTGCCATACCCTAACCACCTCCGATCGGTGTCGCCTTCCAGCCGCCCTGGTCTTTGCCGGCAAGGCCCCGATCACCCATTATCGGCGCGTCTCTCCCTGCGTGGGAATTCATCGCGCCGCTTCATCCCGGCTCGTTCAGTTGCACAGTTTCGCCAGCCCTAGTGGACCATCAAGTCCCCGCTTTTTGAGTGACGTAGATCACAATCTTAGGGGGTTTTAAGGATGTGTGATTACCGTCACTTCCGTGAGGCTCATCACCTGTAAATATGCAATCGGAACTCCCAGAGGTGTGGCGACACAGCAAGGGAGGTCAAAATTGGTCGAAGAAAGTGACGGTTCTCACTTTTGGAAACAGCGAAGGCAAAAATCGGTGACCTTGGTGATTCTTACCGCTCTCCGTTGTTGCCGCGCCTAAAGCTGTTTTGGCTCACACATCTAACGCATTGTTTTAAGTTGGGACTTCGAACCGTCGTTGACATTAACCCAATGCGAGTTTTGAGGGGTTTTCTGCTCAATCTCGCAACAACAGCACGATTCCTGCGCAGGTGATTCGAGGAACCTGAACTGAGAAAAACTTCAACACGGGTCGAAGTCGAGGTTCAGCCGGGCAACAGAATGTGCACCAGGAGGCAATTTTCAATGAAACGCAATCTACTTATCGCTCTTACGCTCGTGGCAACAGCCGGGTTTGCGGCCGCCCAGAGCTACTCGCCCTCGACTGATATCCTGGGCGCCCACCTTAACTATGGCCGCGGCTGCGCGGCCTGTCACGCACCGCACAGTGGCGCGTACGGCAACGGCGCAGCCAAGACCGCTGACCCGACCTCGGGCAACACGGCTCTGTGGGGCGAGGATGTCGCCAGCCTTTACGGTCAGACCATCATCACCGGAAACAGCGGCCGCGGCAGCTACTCTGAGACTCTGCCGACGGACGTCACGTCCGCGGGTCCGCCGGTTGTATACGGCAACATGTCAAATAACTCCGAGTCTTTCGGGCTACTCACCTGCCTGAGCTGCCATGACGGCAACCTCGCTGAGGGCGCCATGATGCAGAACAAGGTCTATGAGACACTGCCCTGGACCTACGGGACATACAACACCATCCCAACGCTGCTGGGCAACGATGGCACCACCAAGGGCAACTACCTGAACGACCACCCGGTGGGCGTCAAGGCGACCTTTGGCTGCAACACCCCGACGGCTTCCGGGGGCTTCGGCGAGAGCGGCTACAACTGGGACTGCACCGTAAGCGGCACCACCATCGTGGCCGGCCCGAACATGGCCAAGTTCATCAACAACTATGGCTTCTTCGTACAGCTTGGCACCAGCACCGCTACCACCGCTCCCATCGTGGTTTGCACCACCTGCCACAATCAGCACTCGATGAACGTGGTCAATGTTGCACAGACCACTGGCATCGTGGCCGGCAGCGCCGTGACCTCTGGCATGTCAGGCGTCACCCCGGGAACCTACCAGACCATGTTCTTCCTGCGTGGTCCCTACAACCCGACCAACGCCGGCAGCAACACTGCGGCTCAGTTCTGCCGGCAGTGCCATGGCGGCGAATCGAACGAAATGAACAACGGAACGGCCGTTACCACCTGGTAATCCGCTCTGCGCTTCACAGCGGGGAGGGCCGGAACTTCCCTCCCTCCCCGTTCCTTCTTCACCGGGGGTCAACCATGATTGCAAAACTCTCAGCCAGCGGCCTTTCCCTGCTCCTGGCGGTGGCCAATGCCGGCGCCCAGGTCGCTTCCCACGCACCTGCGCTCAAGACCGCGCCCACTCCGGCCGCGTCAAAGATGGATCCGATCGTGGTTACTTCGGATCCCGTGGCTCACGTGAATGGCACCGTCCTGACCCAGGCCGACCTGGTCCGCGAGGAATACGCAATATTTCCTTACGCCCGGCAGCACAACGGAATTCCCAAAGACATGGAACCCGACATTCGCCAGGGCGCGATGCGGATGATGATCTTTGAAGAACTGGTCTACCAAGAGGCCTTACGGCGCAAAATCACCATCCCGCCCTCGCGCATGCAGAAGGCCGAGATGGATTTCCGCAAGACTTTCTCCACGCCCGAAGAGTACAACGCCTTCATGCAGAGCGAGTTTCACGGCTCGCAGCAGTTGCTCGATGCAAAGATCCGGCGTTCGCTGCTTATCGATACCCTGCTCAAGACCGAGGTGCAGGGCAAGAGCATCCTGACCCCGGCTGAGGTTCGGGCTTTCTACGATAAGAATCCTGACCGTTTCAGGATTCCCGAGGCCTACATCTTCCAGACGCTCTCGGCCATCGCACCGGCGAACGCAACTCCCGATCAGTTGAATTCGGCGCGAGCGCGTGCTGAGAAAGCCCTGCCCCAGGCCAAGGCGACAAAGACCAACGATGCGTTCGGTCTTCTGGCCGAAAAAATCTCCGACGACGATTACCGCGTGATGGAGGGCCAGCACAAGCCCACGCCGGTCGATCAGCTTCCGCCGCAAGTGGTTCAGGCGCTCAAAACGATGAAGGCCGGCGATGTGAGCAATGTTATCCAGGTCGGCACCATCTTTACCATTTTGCGGCTTAATGCGCACACGCCGGCGGGCAAGCAGAAATTCGAAGACGTTCGAGTGAAGCTCACCAGCGACCTTCAGCAAAGAAAGACCAACCAGGTTCGCGCCGCCTTCGACCAGAAACTGCGGCAAAACGCGCGGGTTGAAGAACCATAGCCGGTTGCGTTGGCCTGACTCACCTTCGAGGCCATTCACAGTCAGGCGCCGGGAAAGAACCAGACATTTACCGCAAGATCAAGCCAGTGAAGTAATGGATCGCATACAGTGCCGGGTGCCTTTCGAGTCGCGTTGGTTTTGCCCGCAGGGCTGCTGCTTATAGCGGCTCCGCTCGCCGCACAGTTGAAGTTCGGCGAATTCAGCAACAACGCGACCGGCCAGATTTCCTCGGGTTACACCGCCGACTACGGGAATCAGACGGCTTCAGATCATGGCTGGACGGTCGGTGGCACCACGGTCATGACCGGGAACTTTTACAACCCCAACTTCCTCAACTACGCAATCTCCGTTTATCTCAACCAATCGCGCGCCAACTCCGATTTCCAATCCATCTCCAACGCCAGCGGGTTTTCGGCCTCCACAGGCATCTTCGGCGGCAGCAAGTTTCCCGGCGCAGTTTCCTTCTCCAAAAGCTACGACAGCGCTGGCAATTACGGAATTCCCGGCATCGCCAGCTACGTCACGCACGGCAACAACGACGAGCTCGGCATCTCGTGGGGCGTGAATCTTCCCAAAATGCCATCTCTTTCTGCCGGTTACCAGCTGGGCCATAACAACTACTCGGTCTACGGATCCAACAACCAGGGGACCAGCTCCTTTCATAGCTTCAACCTGCGCTCCACCTACGACATTGCGGGCCTGGACATGTCTGGCTTCTACGCAAAAGGTGGCAGCCACTCAATGATTCCCGAGGTCGTCAGCGGGAGTGCAAATGCCGAGGTGCAATCGGGCTCAACCGGCTTCGGCGGCGGAGTATCGCACAAGCTTCCGTTCCAGGGAGCCATGTCGGTCAACGCGAACCGATCGACCTGGAACACCGGCTATCAGGGCACCTCTTCGACCGGTTCGGTTGACACCGCGAACATGTTCGCCTCCATGCACCCGGCCACCAAACTCAGCCTCACAGCAAGCCTGGAATACTCTGACAATCTGGCCGGTCAACTGATCGAGGCGGTCATCAGCCAGGGCGCGGCGGCTCCTTCGATATTGGGAAGTCAGACTTCCTATTCGTTTGATACCCAGGCTTCCGCCACTTATATCCCTGTCCAGTACCTTCAGACCTCGCTCTTTGTCGACCGCCGCTCGCAGCTCTTCGAATCTCAGCTCTATTCCGTGAGTTCCTATGGCGGCAACGCCGCCTTTTCGCATCCACTGAAGGGCGGCAATTTCAGCGCGACGCTCTCACTCTCGGGCAATCAGGGGTCGCAAGGCGGCGCGGATTCACTGGGGTTTTCAACCACCGAACATTATTCCAATGAGATCGCAGGCTGGCACATCGACGAATCGTTCGGCTATGCGCAGAACATGCAGACTCTGCTGGTCACCTATCTGAATTCCTCTTACAACTTCTCCGGCAGCGTGAGGCGGAGACTCGGCAAACTGGGATTCAGCGCGGGCGGCGGCGGATCGAGAACGGCTCTGACCGATGAGCCCGGCACCGCGAGCAGCAGCCAGGATTACAACGCAAGTATCGGCTACTCCAGCCTGATCACCGCCAACGGCAGCTATTCCAAGTCAAGCGGCCTCTCTCTGGCAACCGGGGCCGGCCTGGTCTCGTCTCCGGTCCCAATCTCTGCTTTGCCCTCCGATGCGTTCATCTTCTACGGAGGGACCAGCTATTCCGCGGCAGTGTCGAGTTCGCCGGCACGGGGATTGACCATCTCGACCAGCTACTCCAGGTCGAACAGCAACACCACAAACGCCGGTCTCGCGACCGTTAGTCAGAATGAGCAGTACAATGCAATTATTCAATACCAGGTCCGCAAGATGGGGATTACGAGCGGATTTGCACGGCTGCAGCAGGGCTTTGGTGGAACGGCCACGCCCCAGATTCTCTCGTCGTACTATGCGGGGATAACGCGTTGGTTCAACTTCTTCTAAAGGAAAGGCGGCTGCGCCGCAGAACATCGCGAGTTCTCATTCCCCTTCTGCTCATCCCGGTCCTGGCGCTGGCCAAGCCCAAAACCACCACTCCTCCTGAGGTGTGGGAACTTTCGCTCGATAGCGGCCGAAAGCTGGTTTGGGAGCGCAGTTTCAGTTCAGAATCCCAGGTGCGCAAGGTCGGATTCTGGGGCAAGGTCGTCGACGTGGTTGCGGGTGAGCCGGAGATGCACTCCCTGGTGCGCCCCTACAGCGTCATCACTGACTCGCGCGGCCGCGTCATCGTCACCGATCCCGGCGCGGCCGGCGTGCACATCTTCGATTTCACCGCTCACAAGTACAAGTTCATCCAGCACGTAAAAAACGAGCGCGACGCGATGCTTTCGCCGCAGTGCGTGGCCGTCGATGCCCAGGACAACATCTACGTCACCGACTCCAATGCCGGCGTCATCTTCGTCTTCGACGCCAACGGCAAATATCTGCGCTCCATCGGCAGCCTGCGCGGCGGTGAAGGGTACTACGAGCGGCCAACCGGCATCGCGGTCGATGATGCCGCGCAACGAATTTACGTCAGCGACACGCTGCGCAACAAGGTTCTTATCCTCGATATGCAGGGCAAAGTTCTCCAGTTGATCGGCAAAAAGGGCCAGGATGACGGAGAGTTCTACTTCCCTACCGAACTGCGCCTCTCCGGCCCCGACCTCATCGTCGTCGATGCCATGAACTTCCGCCTGCAGTTTTTCGATCGCACCGGCAACTTCGAGTCGTCGTTCGGAACTTTCGGCGACTCGGCCGGCGCAATCTTCCGCCCCAAGGCCATTGCTGTCGACTCCGAGGGCGACGTCTATGTCGTCGATTCTTCGCTGGGAGCCGTGCAGGTCTTTAATCGAAAGGGTCAACTGCTGTATTACTTCGGCGAAAAAGGTACGCACGCGGGCGAGTTTCAACTACCCTCGGGGTTGTACATTGATCATGACGATCAGGTCTTTGTGGTCGACTCCTTTAACAAGCGCGTGCAGGTATTTCGTTACTTTGGTTTGAGCAAGCCGGCCGGGGAGGCGACCAAGTGAGGCTCCGCGTTCTCCTCACCGTGCTCGCCATCGCCTCAGCGGCAACTGCCGCATCCGGCCAGATTGCAGGCGACGTGATGGGCGTTCACAATTTTGCGCCCACCGGGATTTCACCGGTGACCGGCGCGCGCCCCGACACTTGCGCATACTGCCACGCGCCCCACTCCGGGCTCAACATTGGCTTGTGGAACCAGAAGCTCACCAAGCAGATCTACACCACCTATTCGAGCGGCACGGAAAAGAACATCGGTACGCAACCGAGTCTGGGCAGCGAAAGCAACCATTGCCTCAGTTGCCACGATGGCACGGTCGCCATGGGCACTACTGTGGTCTACGGCCAGGTCACCACCCACGGCTCAATGAACTCGCAGGATGTCTTCGGCGCCAACATGCAGACGACCCATCCCTTCAGCATGGTGTTGCCGCTCAAAGACAGCATCGACCTCTACGCCTCGCTGGCCGCCAACCGCCGCACCAACGACCCCACCGGAGCCGTAGCGCTTATAAACGGAAACGTCGAATGCACCTCCTGTCACGACCCGCACATCCAGGCCAAAGACCCAATTGCCCTCAACTTTCTCGTCAAAAACAGTTCGGGCGGGCAACTCTGCCTCGCCTGTCATAGTCCCAATCGCAGAATCAGCGGCCAGGTCAATCCCATCGAAGACTGGTCGACCAGCGCCCACGCCACTTCAGCCGCAAAAATCTCGCAGACCGCCTTGCTGGGCAGCTACCCCACGGTGACGGCAAACGCCTGCGAATCGTGCCATGCCCAGCACAGTGCCGCGGCAGGGTCGCGCCTGCTGCGCGGCTTTAACGAGCAGGATTGCTTCGGCTGCCACAACGGATCGAACGTCTCGCCCATGCCGGCCTATGCAGACGTCTTTGCCGAATACGCCTCGCCCAAGGTCGGTCACCCTTTCCCAACGTCGAATAATCCCCATGACCCCGGCGAAAGCGCGCTTTTGAACAACAACCGCCATGCCACCTGCGTCGATTGCCACAATGCGCATAGCGCTGAAATCGTGGGAACATTTCCGCGCCCCCCGCTCATCCGCATTTCGCAAAGGGATATCGCAGGCATCAGCGCCACCGATGGCACTACGATCCTGACGCCGGCCGTCAACCAGTATGAGAACTGTTTGCGCTGCCACGGAACCAGCGCAGGCAAACAGTCTCTGCCGATCTACGGCTACCTCCCCAACCGCGCCGTTTCGGCTGGCGATCCGCTCAATATCATTCCTCAGTTTGCCACCGCGGCCACTTCGAGCCATCCGGTGATGCACGTCAGCAACAGCGCCCTGCCGCAGCCGAGCCTGCGCACGCGCATGCTCAAGCTTGACGGCATTACGCCGGGCCGCGACACCGGCTTGCAGATCTCCTGTACCGACTGCCACAACAGCGACGATAATCGCGAATCCGGGGGCACCGGCGCCAACGGCCCGCATGGCTCAAAATGGACTCACATTCTCGAACGCCGCTACGAGTTCAGCCAGACCGCGACCCCGGGCGGGTTGATCAACAATCTCTTCCCCACTCCCGACCTCACCTTTACCGGTCCCTACGCATTGTGCGACAAGTGCCACAATCTGGCCACCCAGGTGGTGAAGAATACCAGTTTTAAATATCACAGCAACCACATCAACGATGGATTCTCCTGCTCCACCTGCCACACCGCTCACGGCATGGGCGCAACAAGCGCGACCATCACCGGAGAACGGCTGATCAACTTCGACATGAACGTTGTTGCCCCCAACAACGGCCAACCCGTCAGCTATAGCCACGCCACCAACAGCTGCGTGCTGGTCTGCCACCAGGAGGCGCACAACTCCAATGGCACTGTCACCCACGTTACGCTCCGGACAGGTTTTTCGACGCACCGATAGGAGCCTGTGGCCACGGCTTCGGCCTCATGTTTACCGGCCTCTTCCCCTCGCTCTCAAATCACCGTCCCCGCCGTGCTGCCGTTCATCTCGTTCGATTTGTCGGCGTGGCACTGGCGGCAAAACTGCGCCGCGCTGTTTGAATTCGGATTCATATTATTCGGGTTGTAAGGGGCGCGCAGAAAGAACATGGTCACGTAGGTCCCCCGGGGCAGGCCCGAATTCGATTGGCTGGTGATGTTCACCGCTCTCATCGAGTGGGGGTCGTGGCAGGTAGTGCAAACCACCACCGACGTGTTGTTGTACACTCCCGGCGCGACAAAGAAACCGTAATTTCGCACGAATCTGCTGGCCATGGGGCCGTTCATATTGATCGCACCGTTCGACTCGGTGCAATCCCAGCCTTTCGCCCCTCCACAGCGCACCTGCGCATTCAGCCCAATTGGGTGCTGGGTCAGATAGCTGCTTTGTCTTGTGCCGAACAATGTAGGGATGGTGTTTTGATGGCCATAGGTCGGCGGAAGAGTCTCATATACCTTGTTCTTGAGCATTGCCGAAGACGCATAGTTCCCATCGTGGCAACTGAGACAGGTAATCATGCCCTCCGCATCGGGTGTCCCGGCCGACATGCTCGGCGGGAGAACGTCGGTGTACTGGCCGCCGCCCGATGCAATTGTCTTTCCGTACAGGCCCGATACGTCCTGGCCCCAGAGTGCGCTTGCGCTGCCAGAAGAATCGTCGGCAGCATCTCTGACATTGCCGTCCAATCCGGCATGCCCGGCGTGACAGGCGCTGCAGCCGCGGCCGCCGTTCAAGTGGGCGCCAAGTGCATCCCCCGCCCCCGTCGGCATCTGGCCCCAGACCAGGCAGGGTATACTCACAACCATAATTAGGAATAACCGGAATCGCCGCATCTCTCAGGACCTCCTTGCGCGTCCATAGAGTTATCGGCAAGTGATTTCCGATATGGATATTACCGCGGTCATTATAGGCCGGTTTGTTGCGCCAAAAATCTCGTAATTCACTGAAAAATAAAATGATGCGATCCAGATCACACCCCATGACTGCCCCGGTCACATCGACGACCGCGCGTCAGATTTCCAGAAGCACTCATGCGTGTGATTTGAATCACTTTTCATGGCGGACCAATCAGTTTCTAATAATCCTGCCAGGTTGTTGTCACTCCACTTGCCAGACAGGTCAATGAACTTACAGCTGCCCTTGCGCGTTCTGGTGATTTGCGCGTAAGTTGGTGCTTTCCCAAAAGATATGAGACTTCTCCATCAACGATTCCGGTTCTCAAGCGAGGTCGCCAAGTCAAGCGGCCCGGCCGTCGCCTCCCGTCTCCTCGTGTGCGCCGTGTTTTTTATGCTGGTTTCGGTCCGCGCCTCGGCTGCGATTCACCCGGTCCCGCTCGATCCCAAGGCCGACCCAGCGACCTGCCTCCAGTGCCATGAGGACAAGACCAAGGGCAAGTCAGTTCACTCGGCGATGCAATTGGGCTGCCTGAGCTGCCATGAGATCCGCGTGAACAAGGACGTCACGCGCGTCAAGCTGATTACTGCTACTCCCCTTTCGCTTTGTCTCAGTTGCCACGCCGACAAGAAGGCCTCTGACATCAAGGGCACGGTCCATCCCCCCGCGGTTCGCGACTGCCTGACCTGCCACGATCCGCACACCAGCGACAACAAGAACCAGCTGCTCAAGCCGGCTTCGGGCGAAGCGAAAGACAATCTCTGCCTGAGCTGCCACACGACGGGCATGAACGTTCCCAAGGACGGCAGCCGTCATGCCGCGCTCGACATGGGCTGCGATACCTGCCATTTGACACACAAGACCGGACCGGAACCGACGCTCGAGAACCGGTTTCATCTCACCAAGTCGCCGCCCGCGCTGTGCGTCGACTGCCACGACCCCAAGGACGCCGATCTTCAGAAAGCACACAATAACCAGCCCTTCGGCACCGCAAACTGCGTTGAGTGCCACAATCCCCATCAGTCTGACCAACCCAAGCTGATGGCGAAGTTCGAGCACGCACCGTTCCAGGCGGGCGGCTGCGACACTTGCCATGCTCCGGCAAAGGACGGCAAGGTAGTGCTCACCCAGACTGACGTCAAGTCGCTTTGTGTCACCTGCCACGACGACAAGGGCAAGCTGATCGAAAACGCCAAGGTTCCGCACCCCGGCGCGGCCGGCGACTGCACCGATTGTCACAGCCCC
>Ga0326727_10006552_pt1 | contig 31818 bp, 26 predicted proteins | sample MB2enrmetagenome_FD_207643 | JGI IMG/M metagenome (GOLD analysis project Ga0326727, IMG submission 207643) | Lab enriched peat soil microbial communities from McLean, Ithaca, NY, United States - MB29MY | ecosystem: Environmental > Terrestrial > Soil > Wetlands > Peat | place: USA: New York...
AACCAAGGCTATGGCAAGGGTTACCAATACGCCCACAACGCTCCCGACCGCCTCACCGACATGCAATGCCTGCCTGGCAATCTCAAAGACCGCCGCTACTACCGGCCCACCGATCAAGGATTTGAGAGAAAATTAAAAGAGAAATTGGCGGCGATTGAGGAATGGAAAAAGAAATACACGCAAAAGTGACGGCGTACACGTTCTGCCTCCATGGCTGGTCGAGCCAAGCTCTCGCTTCCGACTGCCTTGTGTACCCGGGCCGGAAACACGTGTATTGCGTCAGTATTGTTCTACGTTTCGGGTCCGGTAGTTGCACCGCAGTGTTCCTCCTGTTGTAAGGGGGGCGGTGCTGGCGCGGCAGGGTTATGCTTGTGGAGCGGCTAGCTAGATCAGTGCGAAGCGGCGCTATTCTTTTCCACTTTTCCCGTCGCTCGTTGACTCTGGCTTATGCTGCCCTCTGATCTGGCGTAGCTTTTCGAGGAACTCGTTGCGTTCGCGGGCGGCTTTTTCGGCTTGGCGTGTTTTCTCGGTCAGATAACGCTGGCCCGTGATTTTGGAGCTCTGTAAGGAATCGGCCCAGGCGCGCAATTGGCGCGAAATGCCTTCGGCCAGGGATTTCAAATCTGAGATCTCAAATTTCAGATCCGAGAAGCCGGGGAGTCCCTCCAGTAGGCAGAGCATTGAGCGAACTTCTCCAGCAGACCCGCGAGCAATGTAGAGGAAGGTAAGAAGCTCCTGAGTGGTGCCTCGCTCGAATCCTTCCGCAATGTTGTTTGATACAGAAACGGCGGCGCGCTCAATTTGATCCCGCAAACTGAAGCGCCCTCGGAATGGTACCTTGGCCGTCATGCCATGGATTTGAATTGCCAAGCTGATGCCGGATTTCCAGACGGGCAGTTGCTCGAACCGCTCGTATTTCATTGGCTCCCCCTATCCAGAACGCCCGATTGTAAACGAATACTGCCGTAGTTTGCCACCCAGTCGCCTGTTGCGCACTTCGTATTCCATCCCCAGCGAAACCTCGCCAAATCTCGCGCTTGACCGACACACAGAGTGCCTATATCATCGACCCAATTTGCGTTACTGAGGGAGAGAACTAGCAACGCACCCGAGGGAGCAAGTCCGCTCACGCGGGAGGGCTCGAAATGAGCATTTATATCTTCAAATGCAAGCCATTTCTTACGGACAGCCTGGGGAAGGCGCTTGAGAAGGACCAAATCTGGTTGGGCTGGAATCGTCGTGGACTTTTCAAGCTCGCGCATGCACGGTTGCCCTTTGATAAACTCAGAAGCCAGCTTAGACAAAAAGGGTACGGATGGAGCGCGGTGGAATCAATCGGACGCTTTATTAGTCCCGAAATGACAAAGGGAGTAGACCTAATCGTCGTACCCCGACGTCTAGGACGACAGGGCTTTGTGTACTACCTGGCACGGCTGGAGTCCGACCCCAAACCCACCACTCTCTCTCGCGCAGGCCGTACCCACCGTCTTCTCGGTCGTGACGTGACGTGGCTCAACGGGAAAGCACATTGGCCCGGTGATAGTGCACCATTGGACATCCAGGAGAAATTCCGGAGACAGTTCACCTGCCGGAGGTTAGATGACAGCCCGGAAACCGACCGATGGCTGCGAAAACTCCTCAAGGACGACGCGGCTGCTCTAGACACGCAGGAAGATGCGGCCATGGAAGAGCAGGAAAGGGCATCTGGGCAAGGGCAAGTAACCGATCCGCGCGCCAGGAAAGCCATAGAACGTCAGGCAATGGCAAAAGCAAGGTCGTATCTCACAAAAAACCAGTACCGCGAGATTGAAGACACCTCCAAACGGAAATCGTATGATTTCGAATGCCGAAAGGGAGGAAAGACATTCTATATCGAGGTGAAGGGAACACAGGGGAAAGGGGAAAGGGTAATCCTAACCGCACGGGAAAGGGAGCACATTAAAAACCACCCGGCCCAGTCATTCCTGCTTTGCGTCAGTCTTATTGACGTGCAGAAGCCACAGCTTCAAGCAAGGGGCGGAGTGACCACACCATATAATGCCAGCCGCATTCTTAGAGGAAACAGGTGGAGACCCACGCAGTGGGAGCTCACACTCCCGTAAGGCACTATTCAAATCCCCTCCGTCACAAACCGCTTGGCATGTTCCTTCAAGATGCAGCGGTCCTGAACCACAAACAGTCCGGCGTCGCGGGCGCGGGCCGCGGCCTCTTCGTGGACGACCCCTTCCTGCATCCAGACCACTTTGGCGCGCTTACGGATGGCGGCCTGTACAATTTCGGGGACGAATTCCGAGCGGCGGAAGATCACCACCACTTCAATCGCCTCAGCCACATCATCGAGGGCTCTGTAAGCCTTATCGCCTGAGACGGATTGCTCGTTGGGATTGACGGGGATAATGCGGTAGCCGTGGGCCTTCATGTAGGCGGCCACACCGTAACTGGGCCGGGAGGGCTTGGAAGAAAGACCCACCACGGCGAGGGTCTTACATTTTTCCAGGATCTCGCGTATGGAATCAGCCATGCCGAACCTCAGGAGCGGGTAGCGCAGGCGTCTTGCCCGCTATGAGCGACTGCTCTGAAAATGGTTGCGCCGCAGGCGCCTTGGAGTGCGGTAGCAACAGCTACCGCCTTGCACATGTGCCGCATGAACCGAAGGCGGTAGCTGCTGCTACCGCACTCCAAGGCGCTTTGCGCATTTTCATGGCTTCTGTGCGCCGCGGGCGGCATGAGCGACTGCCTTGACCGAAGACGCCGCCACGCGTTGCAACGCTTCAACGAACTGCTGGTTCTCCTCGTGTACGCCCACCGTGACGCGCAGGGAGGTGGGAAAGCCGTAAAGCTTCATGGGGCGCACGATCACTCCCTCGTGGAGAAGCCGGATGAAATCTTCTTCGCAGTCCCGGCCCGTGTCGACCAGCAGGAAGTTTCCCACCGATGGCGTGTAGCGCACGCCCATCAGGGTCAATTCCTGGGTCAGGAATTTCATCTCCTGCCGGTTCATTTCCACCGAGCGCGCCACGTGCTCGTGGTCATCGAGCGCCGCCAGTCCCGCCACTTGCGCCAGGCTCGAGGCGTTGAAGGGCGAGCGGATGCGGTTCAGGCATTCGATCAGCTCCCGGTGACCCATTCCGTAGCCCAAGCGTATGCCCGCCAGTCCGTGCACCTTGGAGAACGTACGAAGCACCAGGACATTCCGGCCCGCGCGCACATAATCCACAGAATGCGAATAATCCGGGCGCTGCACGTAGTGGTAATAGGCCTCATCCAGCACTACCAGAATCCGTGGCGGGATGGCGTCCAGGAAGCGGTCAAAATCTGCGGCGGTGAACATCGTCCCGGTGGGATTATTGGGATTCCCGAGATAGATCACCTTGGTCCTTTGGGTGACGGCATGCGCCATGGCGGCGAGATCGAAAGTCTTGTCGCGCATGGGCGTCATCACCAGTCCCGCCCCCATGTCCTCGATCGCCAGCCGGTACATGTAAAAGGCCGATTCGGAAGTGATCGCCTCGTCGCCACCGGCCAGAAAAGTCTTGGCTACCAACTCCATCAGCTCGGTGGAACCGGCGCCTAGGATGATGTCGTCCATTCCCAGGCTGTGAATCTCCGCCAGTTTCCGGCGCAGGTAGTAGCCTGCCCCATCGGGATAATAATGCATTTGGCTCAGGTAATTTCGAACCGCGTCCTGGGCCTTGGGCGAAGGCCCGAGTGGGTTCTCGTTCGAGGCAAGCTTGATCGCGGTTCGCCCCAGCTCACGCTCGACCTCTTCCACCGGCTTGCCTGGCGGGTAGCGCCGGATGCGGCTCGACCAGGGTGGCAGTATTTCGTAAATGATGGATCGCGCCATAGTGAGTTCCTGCAACCGCAGTGGTTAGTGGCTGGTGCTGATTGTCTAGTGGTTAGTGGTTTTACTAGCCACTAACCACTAACCACTAGCCACTAATCGTCCGCCCTTCCAGTTCTTCAGCCGATTAACTTCCGCTGGCGTCAACTCGCGAAACCGGCCTCGCCCCAGGCCGTGGTCCGTCAAAAAGGCAATTCGAACCCGTTTTAACTTTACCACCGCTTGCCCGATGCGCTCAAACATCCGCCGCACCTGGTGGTATCGTCCCTCGACCAGGGTGATTTCGTACCAGGGTTTTTCGCCGCCGGCGAGAGCGCGGATTTGGCAAGGGGCCGTGCGGCGACCATCCAGAACTATCCCCTCTTCCAGTTTGCTGAGAGAGTCCGCTTGCGCCGCGCCTTCCAGCTTGACGTGATACGTCCGCGGCACTCCGGATTTCGGGGACATCAGGAAATTGGCCAAGTCCCCGTCGTTGGTCAGCAGCAACAGTCCGGAAGAATGGTAGTCGAGTCGCCCCACCGGATAAACCCTCTCCTTGATATCTCGAATCAGCGAGATCACGGTAGGGCGGTGCTGCGGATCGCTCACGGTGGAAACATAGCCTGGCGGCTTGTTGAGCAGAAGGTACAGCCGCCGCCTGTTGCGCTGGAGCGGCCGGCCGTCCACCGCGATTCGGTCGCGCGCGGGGTCAGCCTTGGAGCCTAATTCGGCCACCACCTGCCCATTCACCGCAACGCGACCCTGCACGATAAGCTCCTCGGCCTTGCGCCGCGAGGTTATGCCGGCCTCGGCGATGATCTTCTGAAGTCGCTCTTGCATAGCTAACCAGCTCTCGTCCCATGGTGTTTGCGATGGATGCTCCGAGCCGCAGTCATTCCCGCGAAAGCGGGAATCCACTCCGCAAACCTTTCTGAAGGCCTTGCCCGCGCACTGGATTCCCGCTTCCGCGGGAATGACAGGCGTTTGGTCACCAGCCACAAGCACGGTCAACAAGCCTGATTCAGAGCCGCGGACCTCAAAATCGGAGGTCCGCGCTACCCACTTCGCTCGTCGCCGGGTAGCGCCGGCGGAACTACAGTTTCGTCAGGTTCAGCCGGTGTGGGTGTATCAGTGAGCTGCTCGGTCACAGAACTGGCAGGCGCGCCGGATATCTCTGCTTCATTTGTTACCGGCAAGTCACTGGATGGCGACTGTTCGGCTTCCTGGGCCCAAGCGGCAGTTCCGTCGGGCGCGGATTCAGCGGTCCCCGCGTCGTTTTGGGGGGCCGGCTCAGAAGCCGCGGCCGCTTCTTGCCTGGGAGGCCCCGGTTGTTCAACGGCCCACTCCGCTCCCATGGCCTGTTTTGCCAGTTCTTCAAATTCTTTCAGGCTGGGCAACTCGCCGACATCTTTCAGCCCAAAATGCACCAGGAAATCGCGCGAGGTCCGATAGAGGATTGGCCGTCCTACTACATTCTTCCGTCCCGACGTGACCACGAGCTTCTTTTCGAGCAGGGTGTGAATGACGCCTCCACAGTCCACTCCGCGGATTTCATCGATCTCCGGCAGGGTCACGGGCTGCCGGTAGGCAATCACCGCCAACGTCTCCAGCGCCGGCTTGGAGAGCCGGACGGGCGGCTTCAAACTCTTCACAAATTTGCGCAGCACTTCGTGATGCTCAGGTTTGGAGAAGAATTTGTAGCCCGACGCCACTTCGCGCACTTGAATTCCGTGCTGCGCCTGCTGAAAGTCCGCGATCAGCTCCTCGAGTTTGGCCTTCACTCGCCCCCGCTCTTCTCCATCCAGAGTCTTGAGGATCGCCTCGAGCGAGACAGGCTCAGGCGCCACGTAAATGATGGCCTCAATCAGAGCCTTTAATGTTTCGTCATTGAGCATGCAGAACCCTGTCCGTGGTCCGTCGTCCGTTGTCCTTTGTCCGTCGTCCGTGGTCCGTTGTCCATCGTCAGTTGCCTGTTGTGTGCGTGTGGGCCGCCATCGGTCGAACGGAACAACTAGCCACCAACCACTTACCACTAGCCACTAACCGAGTGTTTCCTCCAAACCAATCTCCAGCGCCGCAGCGTTTGTCGCCGACAAGATCTCTTCAAACCTCTTGCTTTTCGAAACCATGATAGGCCCAAACAGCTCCTTTTGCCGCAGCAGGATAGCCCGGACTCTCACGAGCTCCAGCAGGGCCAAAAACAGCGCAATGAGCGCTTGCCTCCACAGATAGCCCGCGATGAGTTCCTCCAGGGAAACGGGCTCCGACCGGGCGTGGAGCACCTGCTTGATGTGCTCGACCATCTGCGCCACCGTTATCTCTTCGCGCCGAATTTCAATCTGGGGACGTTTCTTGGCCCGCTCCAGGATCTCCCGGAAGGTTGAAATGAGGTCGAAAACGGAAACGGCCAGGCCGGGCTCATCCTCGGCCTCGACGAACTCACCAAGGCCCGGCTGAGACCACATCGCCTCTTCGACCATTCGCTTGGACTGGAGCATCTGCGCGGCGTTCTTGAACTGCTCGTGCTCGAGAAGCCGGTGCACAAGTTCCTGGCGCGGGTCCTCCTCCTCTTCAGGCGGCGCGTTCGGATCGGGAGGCAAGAGCATCCTCGATTTGATGTGGATCAGGGTGGCGGCCATGAAGATGAACTCGCCGGCAACGTCGATGTTCAGCTCCTCGAGCAGATGGAGGTAGTCGAGGTATTGCTGGGTAATCTTGGCGATTGGAATGTCGTAGATGTCGATCTGCTGCTTGCGAATGAGGTCGAGAAGCAAATCCAGCGGCCCTTCGTACATGGCCAGCTTAATCGGTGGTGGTGGCTCGCCCCTATGCGTCAGACGCTTTCGCACAGGCAGACCCTGCTCTCCGTCCCCCGCCTCGACCTGTGCGGCACGGGGCTCGGCCTCGGCCGCTCCCTCGCCCTCGGCCGGCGCAGTTGCTCCTGTGTTCCGCTCGCCCTCGGGCGGGTCGACGGCTGGCTCACCTGTGCGGGTTTTCGCTCCGCGGGAATCGTCACTCATCGAATAAAGTCTTAGATCTGTGCGTCTGTCCCTCTCCGTGATGGATACAAGGAGAATCCCCGAAGGGGATTCATAAAGTAGCCGGGGGCAGCGCCCCCGGTAGCAAGCGCCGCCGGATCCCGACCCTGAAAGGGTCCAATAAAGACGTTGCAGCAGCCGTACGAGGCGCCTCTACAAGGTCAGTGCGACCCCTTCAGGGTCGGTGCCGTTGCCCGTTGCGGTTCCGGGGGCGTTGCCCCCGGCTACTACATGGCGTCCTTACAGGGCGCGCCGCTGGGCCCTCAAAGAAGTTGCCATCACCGAGGATCCTCAATCCCCGTGCACTCACCACCTGTGTCTAGCCGGAGATGGGTAACCACCAGAGCAAGCCACCGCACTCCAAAGCTAAGTCAACTTTACCGCCGCTCTCACTTCTGCCATGGTGGCTTGAGCCACCACCCGCGCTTTGCGCGTACCGTCCTCGAGCACAGCCCAAACTGTCTGTGGGTTCTCCTCATAAGGCTTACGCCGTTCCTGAATCGGCGCAAGAAACGCATTGAGGTGACCTGCGCTAAGCCGTTTGCATTCAACGCAGCCGATCTCCGCCGTCCGGCATTCGCGATTCACACGGTTGATCGTCTCCTGAACGGAGAAAATCTTGTGCAGATCAAACACCGGGCACACGTCCGGATTGCCGGGGTCGCTGCGGCGCTTGCGAGCGGGATCGGTCATCATGGTGGCGAGTTTCTTGGAAACCACGTCCGGTGCGTCCGTCAGGAAAATCGCGTTGTTGTAACTCTTCGACATCTTGCGGCCATCCGTCCCCGGCAGGCGCGGGGCGGCGGTGAGCAGCGCTTCAGGTTCGGGGAAGATCCCGCGCAGCTCTCCCAGCCGCTGATTCAAGCACTCCGCTCGCTGCTCCAAGGTGGCTTGGCGAAAGGCAACAGGGAGGAAGCTCACAATGTCGATCCCAACGCCCTTGGTGAGTTTGAGGCCTATCGCCTCCGTCGCCCATTTAAGCGCGTGGCTACCCCAATCATCGTTCTCCCCTTCGCGCGGTTCAAGCTGGCCGAACGCCAGGTTGAACCGTCGCGCGACCTCTCGAGTGAACTCGACGTGCGGCACCTGGTCCTCGCCCACGGGGACAGCGTGCGCTTTGTAGATCAGAATGTCCGCCGCTTGCAGCAGAGGGTAACCCAAAAAGCCATACGTATGCAGGTCACGATCCGTGATGTTTTCGAGTTGCTCTTTGTACGTTGGTACGCGCTCCAGCCAGGCGAGCGGCGTGACCATCGAAAACAGCAGGTGCAGTTCCGCATGTTCGGGCAGGCGCGACTGAATGAAAAACGTGGCCTTGTTGGGATCCAGCCCGCAGGCCAGCCAGTCGGCTACCATTTCCCAGGTGTCCTGGCGCAAGGCGAGAGTATTCTCGTAACCGGTGGTCAACATGTGCCAGTCCGCCACAAAATGGTAGCTCTCGTACTCGTCTTGCAACTTGACCCAATTCTGGAGCGCGCCCACCAGGTTGCCCAGGTGCAGTTTGCCGGTGGGGCGCATGCCGCTCAAAATCCGACGACGGTGAGTTCGTTCGCTCAAGAGATTTGCCTTCTTGTTCCCAAATGAAGATTGCCCGCTGAGCACAGACGCATGCCTCGCATCTGCGCCATTCGCAATCGTAGCACAGGTGCGAAGAAACGCGACCACAACTTTGGTTGGACGTGGCCCTTGGAGTGCGGCAGCTCCGCAAGCTCCGCTGCCGCACTCCAAGGGCTTCGGCATGCGTGACCGGGACCCCGCCTTCTCGCCTCCCAAACCTGACCCTGACTCCGCTTATTCGGGTCGCGCATTTTGTACCTGACATCCGAGCCTAGCTAGGCTATAATGATTGTCCTATGCAGAGCGCCGCCACACTGCGGCGGAAGGGGGAAAGGTAGGGCCGAACTGTCACCATGCAGGCGGCAGAGCTTAGTCCCTAGGGGAAGAGAAGAGGGTAACAGCCCTCTCCCTTGGGGAGAGGGTGGCACGCTCCGGCGCTTTCATCAGCCGGAGCGTGACGGGTGAGGGGTCGGTTCGCGACCAAGCAAGGCTCTCGATCCCTCGAGTCCCTTGCCAGAACACGACCCGCGTCCCAGCGCCGAAATTGTACGAAAAAGATGAGGGAACGAAGCTGGAATGTCGATGAAAACAAAGGCACGGCTCAACAATCCTCAATCGTCAACCGACAATCGAGAGTGTCTCCCTCTGGGGATCGAGCAACGTACGGAGCACGCGCATGATCAGCCGCAACTCCGCACGCGCACAAAAAAATGAAGGAACGAAGCTGGAATGTCTATGAAAACAAAGGACGGCTGCTTCTCAAGCCCTCGACTCCCTTGCCAGAACACGACCCGCGTTTTAACGCCGAAATTGTACAAAAAATGAAGGAACGAAGCTGGAATGTCTATGAAAATAAAGGATGAGTGCGGAAGCCTCCCCAATAGAGCGGGAACGTACCTGACAACACAGCGCCAATTTGTCCGAAGTCGAGCTTCAGATTCAAAAATGCGGCTGTGGAGTGTACACTGACGACTGCCTGTAGGCGCGGCCCTGGTGGCCGCCCGCGGGCAACCACCAGCGTTGCCCCTACGAAAGAGAGTGGGAACCATGCGCAAACAGATTCGAGTTTCACGTCGAAAGCTGCTCGGCGGTGTGGGAGCGCTGGCAGGCTTCGGAATCACGGACCGAGCGTCTAGCCTCAGCCTTGCTCGCGCGAAAATGGACGGCCCGCCCCGCGCGCTGGCGCTGGTCGGGGACCGCTACCATAATGCGGACTACATTCGCACGGCACTGAACCGGCTCTTTCTCGAGCTCGGCGTGCCGATTGTCTTCACCATAAACTTTTCCGAGATCGATGCCGCACAACTCGCGGGGTATAACCTCTTTGTGGTCTTTCGCGACGGCCTGAACTGGCCGAACGGTTATCTGGAGCCGGACGATTACGCTTATTCCTCCGACCTCGAGAATTCCGGGGAATGGCCGAAGGAGGAATACCAAGGCTGGATCACCGAAGAGCAAGGCAAGGCGATTAAAGAGTTCGTTGCAGCCGGGGGCGGCCTTTACGCCTATCACAACAGCAGCAATATCTCGCTGTTTTCCAAGAACTTCACTGATGTGATGGGCGGAGCGTATCTCGGCCACCCGCCCCTGCGCCCCTTTAAGGTGAAGGTGGTCAATCCCGACCATCCCTTGACGCGCGGCATCCGGGATTTCATGGTGAATGACGAGCAGCACTACGTGAGTTACCATAAAGACGCCAAGGATATTCTCCTGCGCAGCGAGAACATCGATGGCTTGAATTTCGAAACCTATGGCGCCACCGCCATCAGTGGCTGGGCGTATGATTACGGTAAGGGTCGCGTGGTGTTCACAGCAGTAGGGCACACACTCCACTCCTTGTGGCAGACGGAGTATTACAAAATCCAGAAGAATGCGGTACGCTGGCTACTAAAAATTTGAGGCAAACATGATATCCCTTCACATCGACTTGCAGGTTAAGCCCGGAGCGGGGGCTGAACTCGAGAAGACGTTCCGGGAAGTCTTTCGTCCGGCAATCTCCACCCAGCCCGGCTTTTCCGCCGTGGCCCTTTTGCAGTCAACCTCCGACGCCGCAGGCTATCGGCTGGTCATCGAATTCCAAACCGAAGAACTTCGACTTAACTGGGTGGCAACTCCTCTCCATCAAGAAGTGTGGCCGAAGATCGAGACCCATTGCGTTAGCTGTGCGGTGAAGAACTTTACGGTCCTGTAGCGGCGACTTTACGTCGCCGGCATTGGGCGATGTGAAATGGCCGCTAAATCCCAAGCCTGCTATAATTGTTGAGTTCAGGGTTCGTAGAATCATGGCAATCGGAGGTGCCGATGAGCAGAAGCAGAACTGCTTTCGTGTTTGGACTGGGGTTGTTCCTTCTCTGGAGCGCCTGCAATGCGGGTGAACTGCCCGTCGCGAAGATCAAGGTGGGAGAGAAGATGGCGGATTTCACGCTCCCGGATGTCAATGGTAAGCCGCACCGGCTCTACGATTTTGAGGGAAAGAAGGCCGTGGTGGTCATCTTCATCGCCACTCGCTGCCCGTACTCGAATGCCTTCACTCACGTGATGGCCAGCTTGGCGCACGAGTATGAGAGCCGTGGCGTGGCGTTCATCGGAATCAATGCTAATAGCACTGAATCCGTTGCGGAGGTGGCGGATCATGCTCGCGCTCATGGTCTCGACTTCCTCGTCCTTAAGGACGAAGGGAACAAGGTTGCCGACCGGCTGGGCGCCTCCGTAACTCCGGAAGTATTCTTGTTGGACAGCACATGGACGCTGCGTTACCACGGGGCGCTTGGGAATAGTCACCAGCCCACCACCAATCCCGAGAATACCACTGACAACGAAGTCCGCCCGGCGCTGGACGACGTCCTTAACGGGAAACCGGCCGAAGTGACTGAAACCAAGGCGTTCGGCTGCTCGATTAAACGTGTCAAAACCAGTTAGCAGGATTCTCATCTTCGCTTCCGTCCTGGCCGCGCTGCTCCTCTGGGCCGGCTGTTCGCATCACGCGATCCCTCCCGAACCACCTCCGCCCAGGGGAATTGTCGACCTGGATGATACCGGATGGGGGAGGGTGAGGACTGAGCAGCGTGGCCGGGCTCTGCTGGTCAATTTCTGGGCTACTTGGTGCGACCCCTGCCGGGAGGAATTCCCCAACTTGGTTCGCCTCCACAATATCTACCGCAGCAAAGGGCTGTCGGTGGTGGCGATCTCCATGGATGATCCGGAAGCTGTTTCTGCTATTGAACAGTTCCTGAAGTCGCAAGGAGCGGAATTCGGAAGCTATCGGCAGCATTTCAAGGACTTCGAGGCGCTGGTGAATTCCATCAATCCGCGCTGGGGCGGCGGCATTCCTGCCACCTTCCTTTACAACCCGGAGGGAAAGCTGGTGGATAGTTGGGAGGGCGCAACATCGTTTGAGGAGTTTGAAGGCGCGGTGAAGCCGGCGCTGCCTTAGAAGGTGTGAAAGAATCGCGCTGTAGGGGCGGCCCTTGTGGCCGCCCTGGGGCAACCACAAGGGTTGCCCCTACAACGCCCTGCCAAAACGCGATTTTTCCACACCTTCTTAGTCGAGGAGACGCACTGCTCCAGGAGGTTTGGCGATGAGTTCTACACACATCCGTTTCTTATGCTGGATTTCATTCCTGCTTAGCGTCTGCTTGGCTTTTGCGGCCGCAGGGTTTGCCCAGACAGAAAGCGAAGCCTGGAAGGCCCAGGGAATCATCAATACATCCGCGAGTCCCAAAGCGAAGTTGCATTCCGTGCCCATCCGCGCCGTGACCATGGGCGACGGATTCTGGGCGGAACGGATGCGGACGAATGTGGAAGAGAGCATTCCCAGTTTGCTTGCGCTTCTGGAGGAACACGGTGTGGTGGACAACTTTCGCCGCCTTTCGGGACGCAAGAACGAGGGCCGCAGGGGGCCGCTCTACACCGACTCCGATCTATACAAGTGGATGGAAGCGGTCGCCTTTGCGCTGCAATCGGGTGACCGGCCCCAGCTTCGCGGAACGCTCGATAAGCTCATTGACGATGTGCTGGCGGCCCAGGAACCCTCGGGATACCTCGACACCTACTACGTTGGGGAGCGCACCAAGCTGCGGTTTTCCGAAATGTACCGCAGCCACGAGTTGTATTGCCTGGGTCATCTCTTGCAGGCCGGCATAGCTTATTACCGCGCCACAGGGAACCGGAAGCTCCTGGATGGCGGGATCAAGTACGCCAACTACGTGCTTCAGATTCTTGGACCCGAAAAGAAACCCGCTTTGACCGGACACCCGGAATTCGAAATGGCGTTGGTGGAGCTTTACCGCACCACCGGCGATCAGCGCTACCTGGATTTCGCCAATTACCTTTTCACCGGTGAACGCCTTCGCTTGCAGCTCAGCGACGACCAGGTGACGTATTTGTTCAGCGGAATACCTTTCACTTCACGAACCGTGCTCGAGGGCCACGCCGTCAGGGCGCTTTACGCGTGCAGCGGGGCGACGGACTACTACCTCGAGACCGGCGACGTGAGTTATGGCGATGCCCTCGACCGGCTTTGGAAAGACCTGGTCGAACGGAAGATGTACATCACGGGCGGAGTCGGATCGTACGCGGAAGGCGAATCGGTCGGCGCGGCCTATGACCTGCCCAACGAGCGCGCCTATGCAGAAAGCTGTGCAGCTATTGCGAACCTGATGTGGAATTGGCGGATGCTGGCCGCCAAGGCAGAGGCCCGCTACGCCGACGTCATGGAAGAGGCGCTTTACAACGGAATCAACTCCGGCATGTCACTTTCCGGGACGCTCTATTGCTATCGGAATCCGCTTGAATTCCGGGGCAACGAAAACGTTCGCCAGCCCTGGTACGATACCACGTGCTGCCCGCCGAACTTGGAGCGGACCTTTGCCTCCCTTCCTGGGTATCTCTACTCGACCGGCCCCACCGGCGTGTACGTCAACTTCTACCACGCTTCCACCCTGGATTGGCGCCTCGAGGACGGCGCCGGGCTCAAAATCGTGCAGCGGACCAAGTACCCTTGGGATGGCGACATCACCTTAAAAATCAGCCCGGCAAAAGCCGCTACGTTCACGCTCTATCTGCGCATTCCGGGCTGGTCGAGCAAGGCTACGGTTACTCTCGAGGGCAAGCCCGCTCCGGGCAAGCTAAAAGCGGGCGAGTACTTCGCCATACATCGCGAGTGGACGGGCGAAAGCACTGTTCGCTTGCAGTTGGACATGACTCCGCGCCTGGTGGCGGCCAATCCCCGCGTCCCGGAGGACTATGGAAAAGTCGCCGTTCAGCGCGGACCCCTGGTGTATTGCCTCGAACAGGTAGACCAGGAAGACCGAGCACCTATTTTCGATGTCGCGCTCTCGGGGAGCGCCGGCCCCGACTGGGGATTCACGTGGGAGTTTCGCCCTGACATCCTGGGCGGAATCGTAATGCTGAAGCACAAAGGCACTGCCGCCGCCAAGCCGCCTTCCGAAGAACCGCTCTATCGCACTTTGGAAAGAGCGGCGCAAACTGAAGGGAAAGAGGTCAACCTGACTTTCGTTCCCTATTATGCCTGGGCCAATCGGCTCCCGGGTCCCATGGAGGTTTGGATTCCGTATGCGGGCGCCGGCCGGACCGCAACCACAAAAGGATCGGCGGCCGCGCGGAATGATGCCGGCGCAACACCGTAAGGCAAGAGGCTAGAACGCCAGATAAACCGGATTCTCGAGAATCTGTTTGAGCGTCTGGAGGAACTTCGCGCCCGTGGCTCCATCGACCACGCGATGATCGCAAGAGAGCGTCATGCGGCAGCGGAGACCCACTTCGACCTGACCCTTCACCACCACAGGTTTCTCCGCCACCTCACCCACGGCCAGGATTGCGCCCTCCGGCGGATTGATCACAGCGGAAAACTCCTCAATCCCCATCATGCCGAGGTTGGAGACGGTAAACGTGGCGCCAGTGTACTCGTCCGGGTTCAGCTTGCGGCTGCGCGCCCGAGTGACGAGGTCTTTCGCTTCCCGTGAGATCTCCTGGAGGCTCTTGCCCTCGCAGCTTCGAATGACCGGCGTAATCAGTCCGCCCTCCTCCACCGCCACGGCAATGCCGAGATGAATGCGGCGATAATAGCGGATCGCCTCGCCCTGGAAGGATGCGTTGACGTGAGGGTGCAACTGGAGCGCGGCGGCACACGCTTTGAGAATGAGATCGTTATAGGAAAGGCTCAACTCGGGGTTCAAGGCCTTCGCCGACTCGCGCAACTCTTTGGCGCGGCCCATGTCCACTTCGATCGTAAGGTAGAAGTGCGGCACAGGAGCTTTACTCTGCACAAGGCGAGTAGCGATGACTTTGCGCATCGAACTCAGGGGCTCGTCGAAGAATTCAGGACCGGCGGGGGCGGGCGCCGGACGCCTGGGCAATGCAGGCGCCGGAATGGGCAGTTGCGGACCCGTGCTTTCAGCCTCGCCAATACGCGCCGCCCGTGTCCCGACTGCCAGAAGTGCGGCGCGTTCCACATCCTGGCGCACAATTCTGCCCGCCGGGCCCGAGCCCGAGATTCGATTAAGATCAAGGCCCTTCTCTTGAGCCATTCTTCGTGCCAGCGGCGAAGCCAAAACTCGTCCGCCATCGGTGGATTCGGAAGTGGGCGTAGCACCGGCGTTCAGGGTGGCATCTGCCCGGTGCGCGACTGACGCGACGCTTGTCGCGGCAGGCGCTGGGGTCGGCGCCGCGCTCCCGGCCGGAGGTTGCTGCCTCTTTGCGCCTTCGCCCTCGAGCAGCGAGGAAACATCCTCATCCGGCTTGGCGATAAGCGCCAGCAACTCTCCCACGGGGACGACCTTGCCAGACTGAACGAGAATCTTGCGCAACACCCCGCCGCCCATCGCTTCCACTTCCATATCTACTTTGTCAGTCTCAATCTCGACTACCGTGTCTCCGGTCGAGACCTGGTCCCCTTCTTTCTTAACCCATTTCAGGACCTTGCCCTCCGTCATCGTATCGCTGCCTTTCGGCATCAGTACCTTGACCATCGCTATTCCCCATTCACGGGCTGCCGGTAGAGCACTTTGTTTACCGCCTCGATCACCCGTCGTTTGTCTGGAAAGGCCAAGTGCTCCAGATTCTTTGCGTAAGGCGTGGGTACATCGGCGCCGGTAACTCTCAAGATCGGCGCATCCAGGTAATCGAACGCGCGGGACTGAAGTGTATCCACAATCTGCGCGCCCACCCCGCAGTGCGGCCAACCCTCTTCCACGATCACCGCCCGGTTCGTCTTCTTCACCGACTCCACAAGCGTTTCGGCGTCCAGCGGGCGCAGCGTTCTCGGATCGATCACTTCCGCCTCGATGCCTTCTTTCGCCAAGTCCGCGGCGGCCTCGAGCGCCACGAACACCATCTTGGAATGAGCGATCAGGGTTACGTCTTTGCCTTGCCGCTTGACGTCCGCGACTCCCAAAGGAATCAGATGCTCCCCCTCAGGAACCTCGCCGCGCGTTCCGTAGAGCACTTCGGATTCGATAAACACTACGGGATTGTCATCGCGAATCGAAGTCTTCAACAGTCCTTTGGCATCGGCGGGCGTCGAAGGCATGACCACCTTCAACCCCGGCACGCTGCAAAACCACGCTTCCAGCGCCTGCGAATGCTGTGCTGCAAGCTGATGCGCAGCCCCGCCCGGACCGCGTATCACCATGGGCACAGGGAATTGCCCCCCTGACATGTAGAGCATCTTGGCGGCGCCGTTAACGATTTGGTCGAGCGCCAGAATGGCAAAGTTGAAGGTCATCATCTCCACGATCGGCCGCAGCCCCACCATCGCCGCCCCCACGCCCAGACCCGTAAAACCAAGCTCCGTGATGGGCGTGTCGAGCACACGCATCGGCCCGAATTCCTCCAGCATCCCTTTGCTGACTTTGTAGGCCCCCTGATAAAAGCCCACCTCTTCGCCCATCAGCACGATCGTCTCATCACGCCTCATCTCTTCACGCATGGCCTGATTCAACGCTTCACGGTACGTCAAAATCGACATGAAATCTCCTCAAAGGAGTCAGAAGTCACGAGTCAGAATAAAGACCCTCGGCTCTCAGCGATCAGCTCTCAGCTATCAGCGAGCGGTTTCCCGGCGGAAGCTCGCTGAAAGCTGAGAGCTGACGGCTGATAGCTGCAGATTCTGACTCCTGACTTCTGACTCCTGACTTTTGACTCCTCGCCTTCAGCCCACATAAACGTCTGTATACAACTCCTGCGGCTCCGGCTCAGGACTGCGTTCCGCGAAGGCTACGGCTTCCTCCACAATATCGCGAATCTTTTGATCGAGTTCTTCCAGAAATGCAGAGTCGATGACGCCGATGGTTTCCAGTGCGGCGGTTAGATTTTTAATTGGGTCGTGGCGACGCTGCGCTTCCACCTCCGACTTGGTGCGGTAATGGCCATGAGAGGGATCGGACATCGAGTGTCCCATGAAACGATAAGTGCGTGCCTCGATGAGCGTGGGGGCGCTCTCCTTCCGGGCTCGCTCGACAGCCTCTTTGAGCGCTTCTCGAACCGCCAACACGTCCATCCCGTCGACCCAGGTGCGCGCCATGTTGTACGCGCACGCCTTCTGCGATAGGTCGTAAAGAGACGAAGCGCGCTCGATCGGGGTGCCCATCCCAAAACGGTTGTTCTCACAGATAAAAACCACCGGAAGCTTCCATAGCGCCGCCAAGTTCAGTGATTCGTGGAAGGAGCCGATATTGACTGCCGCCTCGCCGAAAAAGGTTAGCGTGACGCGCGACTGCTTAAGATACTTGGAGGCAAAAGCTGCTCCTACGCCCAGCGGGATCTGGCCGCCCACAATGGCATGTCCCCCCAGAAAATTGCGCCGTTTGTCAAAAAGGTGCATGGACCCGCCTTTGCCCTTCGAGACACCGCTCTGCTTGCCATACAACTCCGCCATCACCTCGCCCGGGTCCATGCCCCTCACCAAGGCGTGCCCGTGCTCACGATAGGAGGCCAGGATGTAGTCCTCGGGTTCCAGGGTCGAAATTGCTCCCACCGCCACCGCTTCCTGCCCGATATAGAGGTGGCAGAAGCCCCCGATCTTCCCTAACGTGTAGAGTTCCGCCGCCTTCTCTTCAAAGCGGCGAATCAGGAGCATTTGCTCGAGCAGCGTCTTTAATAGCGCAGGGTCTTCTCGCTGTGCGCGCTCCTCCAGCGTCTGCGCTGGCGGGTGGTCCGGTCCCCCGAAAAGCTCGGCCAGGTTGGTAATGTTCGATCCCACATCCGACGGTTGCATCGGTTTCCTCCAACTCTACACCACGCTTCCTCCGCCAAAACGGAGCGGCGCCTAGGTGCGGCAATAAATGGAAGCGCGGAAATCAATGACAATTGCACGCCTTCCCCTTTATCTTATCCGGATTTTCGAAGAATAAGAAGTCCCCTCGGAAAATATCGAAACTGGAAGATGGAAACTGGAAAATAGAAACTGGAAACCGAAGGCTCGGTATCTAGTCCGGCGTGTTTCACCTATTTGCGTAACGCGACGCCGGTGTCCGTCCCTGCTTCCCAGTTTCTATTTTCCAGTTTCTATTTTCCGGTTTCCAGTTTCCGCTTTCGAGTTTCCAGCCCCCAATTTCCGCTTTGGCAAGTGGCCGGTTTTTGGCCACGGTTTTGACTATCACTGACGTTTTTTGTCCTCCGAACGGCAGTTCATTTTGATCCCGGACCGGACTACAAGTCGGGTTTGCCGAATTGGGCCCCTATTCTGCGACTTCTTGGCCGAGGTTCGGGCCCGTACGATCAAAAATGGAATCGGCCCGAAAATTGCTCGCTTAGCCGCGGATAAATGTGTCGGCTCCGGATTGGATGAAGAGTTCAACCGGGGATACAAGTTCAGGACGCGGAAGTTAGTCAAGAATCGTAGAGAGAGAGAATGGAGCATATTGAGGAGGCGAGGGAAGGTTTGTCCTAAAGTTTTCGCCGCGAAGTGCCGATATCCGGTCCGGTGGAGAGTGTAACCGGCACGGCAGGACGGCCCTTTTTCACCAAACACGGCGTGCCGGTAGGGGGTGCCTTGGCCAGAGCAGACCCTGCCCCTGCTCCACCTATCAGGAGTGCTCCGGCGTGCCTTTTTTAACTGCATGAGTGGGCCGCAGAAGAGTGCCCATATGAGGTTAATACATAGTTATCTACGAACTAGGATAGCTTACAAATCGTTATTGACTAGCAATCGAAAAGCAGGTATATTCGCCTCGTCGAAAGGTAGTAACAGAGTTTCATCTTAACGAAAGCTAAAGGAGCCCAATCACGATGAGATTCCCAAGAAGGAGTCTAGTTGGTGTATTGCGAGGAGTGTCCGTTGCGTTGCTCGCGACCGCACTCTTCTTTGTTATGGAAGGCCAGGCACAGGCACAGTCCGTGATGACGCGGCATATGCGTCCGGCGGTGACAGGCGGTCAGGCGAAGTTCGTGAACCGGTTGCCCGGCACTCAAACTTTGCGCCTCGACTTGGTTCTGCCGCTGCGCGATCCGGCTGGGTTGGAAGACTTCCTGCAAAGGGTCTACGACCCTACTAGTCCAGTCTATCGCCACTTCCTCACGGTGCCCGAGTTTACCGAGAGGTTCGGTCCCACGCAGGAGGATTATGATGCCGTGGTTGCGTTCGCCAAAGCGAGTGGCTTTAACGTGGTTGGCGGCTCCCGCGACGGCTTTGACGTGCAAGTCGAAGGCTCGGTGACGAACATCGAGGCTGCTTTCAACGTATCCATGGGCGTCTACCGGCACCCCACGGAAGACCGCGCATTCTATGCTCCTGATCGGGAGCCCACCCTCCCACTACCGTTTCCGCTGTGGCATATCTCGGGCTTGGACAACTACTCGATCCCGCGTCCCGCTCTCGTGCGTAGGAATCTGAGTGTGAAGTCCAACACCACCACAGGCTCCTGCCCATCGGGCTCTTACTGCGGAAGTGACATGCGGGCAGCCTATTACGGAACTGGGTCTCTCACCGGCACCGGCCAGAACCTCGGGTTACTGGAGTATTACGGGTATGATATCGCCGACGTGAACACTTACTTTGCGAATGCAGGGCAGACGAACAATGTCCCCATCGATGGGATTTCCACCGACGGAACGAGCTTAGGGTGCCTCGAAGCGCAACGCTGCGACGATACGGAACAGACGTTAGACATCACGCAGGCGATCTCCATGGCTCCCGGCCTGTCGGCACTCTACGTTTTTGTGGGCTCTACCGATACTGCTATTCTGAGTTCCATGTCAACGAATACTCCGCTGTGCGCGCAATTGAGTTCGTCCTGGACCTGGAGCCCGTCGGACCCCCGCACTGACGACCCTTACTTCGAGAAATTTGCAGCGCAAGGCCAGAATTACTTCCAGGCGGCCGGTGACGATGGTGCCTACACCACGCGCTCTACGGATGTTTACCCCGCGGACGACGCTTATGTCACGGTGGTCGGCGGCACGGACTTGGCGACTAGTGGCCCTGGCGGCGCCTGGGTTTCGGAATCAGCCTGGGCCGATGGCGGCGGCGGCTATTATGCGAAGGACGATATTGCGATTCCCTCCTGGCAGAAGACTTCGGGGGTGATCACCTCGACCAACGAGGGGTCCACGACTTACCGGAACTCTCCGGACGTCGCAGCGGAAGCCAATTTTGACTATTACGTTTGTGCCGACCAGACCGCCTGCACGGCGAACTATTACGGCGGGACAAGTTTTGCGGCGCCCCTCTGGGCCGGCTACATGGCTCTGGTGAACGAACAGGCGCTTCTCAACGGCAGTGCGCTGCTTGGATTCATCAACCCGCTCATTTACTCGCTAGGCCTGGGCTCAGGCTATACCACTGCTTTCCACGACATTACCAGCGGCAGCAACGGCTATCCGGCAGTAAAAGGGTACGACTTGGCCACCGGTTGGGGCAGCCCCAACGGGGCGGGGCTGATCAACGCGCTGGCGGGAACGAGCTCGGCTCCCAATTTCACCATTTCTGCCTCACCCAGTTCGGTCTCGGTGGTACAAGGTAACAGTGGAACTTCAACGATCACAACCGCCGTCTCGGGTGGGTTTAGCAACGCGATTGCCCTGTCCGCCACTGGCCAGCCTAGCGGCGTGACCGTCGGTTTCAATCCCTCGTCCATCGCCGCGCCCGGCTCTGGAACCTCAACCCTGACCTTGACGGTACCCTCGACCACCGCAACCGGAACGTACACCATCACTGTTACCGGCTCGGGCGGCGGCGTCACGCAAACCACGAGCGTCGCTTTGACTGTGACCAGCTCAGCGAGTAGTGGTGACTTCAGCATCAGCACGTCACCCGCCTCGCTTACCGTGGCCTGGGGCAGTTCCGGCACTTCTACGATCACCACCACCGTCTCGGGCAGCTTCGACTCAGCGATTTCCTTGTCCGCATCCGGACTGTCATCCGGCGTGACGGTGAGCTTCAGTCCCACATCCATCGGCGCCCCGGGCTCCGGGACATCGAAGATGAAGATCACGGTGGCCAGGCCCGCCAGCACCGGTACCCACACCATTACCATAACGGGCACCGGCGGTGGCAAAACGCATACGACGGCAGTCGCTCTCACGGTCAAAATCTAGGGACGACGCACAGTGTCTCAGTTTCGAGTTGTAGCGGCGATCCCGCGTCTTGAGGGATCGCCAGGCGGCGGCGTAAGGCGCCACTGCATCAACCTGAGACACCACCTGACAGCGAAATGCATCCTGCCTAAAGCCGCAAACTTAGACAATAAAAGGCCTGGACCCCATGGTCCAGGCCTTTTCTTCTGCCAACCTGTTGTTACTCGTAGCGAAGCGCCTGCACGGGATCCAGTTTGGCGGCTCGCGCGGTCGGATAGAGTCCGGAAATCATGCTGATCACGATGGCGAAGGCAATGGCTCCGCCTACCAGCCACCATGGAACCGCCCACAGGTTTTCGGGTGGCAGGTTCTGGCGGCGCAGATAGAAGTTTGCGCCGGCGTTGATGACGCGTCCAATAGCCCACCCCGGCGCCACTCCCATCGCTCCGCCCATTAAACCCATCACGGCAGCCTCGGCAAGGAAGAGCTTCTTGACGTCTCCGTCGCTGGCGCCGATGGCCTTCATGATTCCGATCTCACGGCGGCGCTCGAGGATGGCCATCACCAGCGTATTCACAATACCCAGCGCCGCCACAGCCAGAGCGAGGCTGCCGAAGATGCCAAGGAAGAGGTCAAGCACGGCAAATAAGAGGGAAGGCTCGCGGTCATCAACCCAGATGCTGCGGCAAAAGACTCGGGATGTTAACCACAGAGGCACCAAAGCACAGAAAAAGTCCCTTTCTTTTCAGTTCTCTCCGCCGCATTGTCGGTGTGGTTCACCGCGCCAACATGACATGAGCAGATGGCAACCCATATGCTAGCCAGTGGGCGTGCTGTTTCCTTTGAAACAACTCACAGGTCTGTTCAAGGCTCTGGGGGATACCACGCGGCTGCGCGTCGTCAACCTCTTGCACGCCCAAAGCCTCTGCGTGGGCGACCTGCAAGAGGTGCTGGGCCTTTCACAGCCTGATGTTTCCCACCAACTCGCCATCTTGCGCCACGCGAAGTTGGTCCTTAGGCGCCGGCACGGAACCAGAGTCACTTATTCCCTGTCTCGAGCGCCGTTCCTTAACTACCCTTTGAGCAACTTTCTGAGGGAGCTTCGCCCTTTTTTCCCTGAGCTCGAAGCGGATGCCCGGAAACTGATAGAGCTCAAAGGAGATAACAGTTCGAACTCCACTCTTTGATAAGGAGGGGCAAGGGTGCTTGAACATTTGCTCGATTCCGTGCCCGCCACGCCTGACGCCTTCTCCGGCGGGGAGGGGAGTTAGGTTTTCTTCCCATGAGAATCAAAACGCTCATCTGCAATTGCAAAGGGTTGTCCCCGTCTTTCAAAAGCTCGGACATGAACACGCTTCCCTTCGAAATCGAATCCGATCTCGATGTGGATTACGCCGTAGCGCACGCCCAACTTTGCGGTATGGGTGGAAACAGGATCATGGAGGACGTCCTCCGCTCTGCTGAATCCGACCCCGACACCTTGGTCATCGTCGGCGCGTGTGAGCCAGAAGCGCAACAAAAGCTATTCCAGAAACTATTCTGCAAAACAGGTTTCAATCAAGACCACTTCGTGGCGGTGGACATTCGCGGCGCAACGAATGAGGACATTCTTGAACGGTTGGGTAAGGAAATAGCTGCGCGCGTGCAGCCCAGCGAAAGGCGGCACTGACCGCCTCGCTTGGGGAACCGGTGCGGTTCCCAGTCTTAAGGCAGGGGCTAGCGCCGGCCTGTTGCAGGCCATGGAAGAAATGCGCAGCGGCGGCTATATGCCGCCAGGGCGAATTGCAATGATTGGAGTTTTGGCGACGTAAGGTCGCCGACCTCGCTGCCCGATGGTTTTAGGTCAGCACGGTAAATACCGGTCCAAAGGTCGGTTAGGAGAGAGCGCGGTGTCGAGGCTTCGCAGTCCGAGAGAGCGGTTTCCGTGGTTTCCCACCCTCAACCGCCGGGGGTGCCTCCGCGACCTGGAGTGTCTCAACTTTTGCCCTGCGGATGTTTTCGATTGGGACCCGGCCACGGGAGAACCCATCGTTGCCCGGCCCTTTGACTGCATCCCAGGCTGCCGCAGTTGCGCCGAGAATTGCAAGCGCAACAGAATTTTGCTTCCCGGTAAGAAAGAAGTAAAGGCAGCGCTGAAACGGATTCGCTCCGAAGACGCGCCCCGCTCCCGTCGCGAAGGCGTGAAGACATCTCGTTCCGTTATCACATTCAAGACGCATGGAAGCAAGGCATCGGAGTAGGGAACAGGGATAGGGGAATCGCGATTAGGGAGCGGGAAGGAGGCCAACCCCATTGCCGTTCCTAAGCCCCGAGCCCCCGAATCCCTGTACCCTAATCCCTATTCACTCTTCCATAGCCCTTGATCCCTGCCCCTTATTCCTCGGAAGACAAGAGGAGACTCGGCACAGAGGTCGCAGACCAGTGTAGAGGTGTTTCTCTCTGTGGACTCCGTCACCTCTGTGGTGAAACTTTTCTTCGCGGTACGCGTAGACGTTGCAGCCCAGTGCTGCGGAAATAGGGTCACGCCATGAAAAAGGGTATCTCGCGCAGAAATTTTCTCAGGACCAGCCTGAAGTCTGGGGCGGGGGCAGCATTCCTCTTTCCCATGGTTGGTTTTCCGGCCAAGGCAACCCAGGGCGATGGCGGAATTTGCGTCACACTCTGTAACCACTGGAGCTATACAGGGATTGGTTGGCAGTTGGGCCTCGAGTCGTGCGTGCTGTCGGCGACCGATGCGATGGAAATGGCCGATCGCGCGCCGCACGTCAAAACCTGCCTCGAATTGGATGCGCTCGCCTATCAATTGATGGCCGAGAAATTCCCGGAGGTCGCCGCCAGGCTGAAAAAGTACCTTGCCGAGGATAAAGTGGAGGTGATCGGCGGCACTTATGGACAGCCGTTAGGGACAATGTTCAGCGGCGAATCGAACATCCGCCAGCTCGTGTATGGGCGGGAAACCATACGCAGAGCGCTGGATTACGAGGTGGCGACTTTTCTCGATGAAGAAGAATTTTCTCATCCGCAGATCCCGCAAATCGCGCTCGGAGCCGGATACCGCTACGCCAGTCTGGCGCAGGTGGACACTTGGGGCCGCGCCGGAATACCTTACCTCGAGGTCAACGCGTTCAAGTGGAAAGGGATGGACGGCAGCGAGATTCTGAGCACGCCCAAGAATTCGCTTTTCGGCTATTCACCCGATCTGAAGCAACTCGCCAACTCGGAGGCCTTCAAGAAACTCGAGGCGCTGGGCAAGCCCCTCATTTTCACCTGGGAAGAGTTCGGATGGGAGCCGCCCGAGGAGCCTGCCTACCTGAAGACTCCCGAGAAATACAGGAAGTTTGCAGAGGAATCTCCGGTCGAGTTCGTCACCTTGAGAGATTATCTCGACGAATACGGCAGCGCTGCCAAGAAGTCGATCTACCTCAATATGGACGCGTGGACGAAGTTGCTGACTTGGGGACTGGGTGGCGACCAATTGCGAGTCATGGACCGCAAGGTGGAGGCGAAGTTGATGGCAGCGGAGCGCTTCGATGCCGCCGCGGCGAGCCTGGGCGCAAACAACGAAGCGCGGGCGCTCGAGCAGGCATGGAAACATTTGCTGACCTCGCAGAGCCACGACGTGGGGTTGTGCGAATTCTCGCGCTGGCAAGGTGACCGCATGGCGCCCCTGGACCGCCTCGAGGACTACCACAACTTTACCTGGGGCGCCATCGGTTACAACCATCTGGAAACCGCAGAGAAACAAGCGCAGGAAGTGCTCGAGGCCTCACTCGGCCACGTGGTAGGCAAGGTCGGCTCGGAGGCGGGGAAGCACGGTCAACTCGTGGTTACGGTATTTAATTCCTGCGCCTGGGAGCGGACCGGACTGGCCAGCACGGGGCGCATCTACCCGTTTCGCGATAGGCTCAAGGACATCGTAGTGAAGGACTGTTCGGGCCGCGTGGTGCCTTCCCAGATCATCAAGAGCGACAGGGATAAGCAGGGGAACCTGGTGGTTGCCGATGTGGCCTTCCTGGCCGAGAAAGTTCCGAGCGTGGGGTACGATACTTACTACCTCGAGCTCACCCCCGAACCTACCCATCCTCCCGCCACGGATTTGCGCATTGATGAAGGGCAACTGGAGCTCGAGAACGAATTCCTGAAAGTCAAACTAAGCTCGAAACACGGGGCTATCGTGAGCTTGGTGGATAAGCGGACGGGACGGGAAATGCTGGACGCGGAGAAGAGCGCCTTCCCCGTCTTCAAAGGCACGCCCAATCAGGACTACTGCCTGCGTAGCGTCTTCATCCAGGAGAAGTACCATCGCAAAGGGTCCGCCATTCCTGCGCTGTTCGACAGTTCGACCTCGGAAGCAGCCTATGAGGATGGGGAGAAAATCACCGCCCCGAGCGGGGAATCGGATTGGCGCGCCATATCCAAATCGGCGATCCGTTGGATCGAGCGGGGCCCGTTGCGTGCCATCGTCAAGACGAGCCACCAGTGGCCACTTCTGAAATTCGAGACCTACGTCACGCTCTGCGCGGGCTTGCCTTGGGCGGAGGTCACGAGCCGGGTGCTGGCGGAGATTCCGCCCGCTCCCGATGCGCTGGGCACCGATGGTCGCTTCCCCGCCGAAATCAAGCAAGGTTACTGGTTGACCTTTGCGCCGGGCTTTCAGCCAACCGCGCTGGTCCGCGATTTTCCCCTGGGCATCGAGGCCACCGAGCGCCAGGTCTTCCAAGCCCGCACCTTCCTTCATTGATCTGGTAGGAAAGGACGTCGGACTCCTGCTCCTGCACCCCGGAACGCAATATTTCAAGCGCGACAGCGAAGGTGTGTATTCAAACCTAATTATGCGGGAGTGGGAATCGTACTTTACGGGCGAGTACGGCTGGCCTCGCTACTCGGAGTACCACCACGCCTTGCTACCCCATGGGGGATACATCACCAATGCCGAGCGGCTGCGGGCAGCAGAAGAGTTCAGCCAAGGGCTCATCACCGTGGTAGGCCAGCCACACAACGGAAACCTGCCGCGCCGCAAGGGCTTTATCGCGGTGAATCCCTCTGGCGCACACCTGATGGTCATGCGCGCGAAGGAGCGCCAGGGGTTCGAGCTCCGATTCCTCGAGGTCGAGGGCAAGCAAGAGAACGCTTCCGTCGAGTTGGCTCTTCCGGTGGCCGCAGCGTCGGAAACCAACCTTTTGGGCAAGAAGCTGGCGGAGGCTTCGTCGAGCAGCGGTAAGTTGAGCTTCGAACTTCAGCCTTGGCGGGTTCGTACCTTTGAGGTCAACCTGTAGGAAGATGGCGCTGCTCAATGTCTGGCTAGAAGGCACGGTGCGTGCGCCACGACTTCCACACGAACCCGCGCCGTTCCGGAGTCGATGAATTCCAAGCGTTTGGCGGCTGCCCAGGACACGTCAAGCACGCGCCGTCCCAGGTGGGGTCCACGGTCGTTTACCCGCAGCAGTATGCTCTTCCAGTTCTCGAGGTTGGTGACCCGAAGGATAGTGCCAAAAGGGAGCGTCTGGTGCGCTGCGGTAAGCCCATTCAAGTCATAGACCTCTCCGCTTGCAGTTAGATTTCCTTGGAGTTCTTGACCGTACCAGCTCGCCAAGCCAATTTCCTGGCTTAGGATGAGAGACAAGCGGGGATGAGCAAGGGAAGTGGAAAGCCTTGCTTCGGAACGGGGCGAAAGGGCTATGAGCCCTACCACCACACAGCCCATCACAAGCCTTTTCATAGACCCTCCGAACGGTACGCTGCCGCCACCTGCCGCAACCACCAGACCTGCGTAACTTTTCTTGGGTTATGAACGTGGCAACTGTAATCAGCTCGGAAAGAAAAGTCAAGCGCAAAAAACCGCTCAATGTTGGGCGACAAGGAGGGCTGGACGGGCTACGACTTCCACACGGACCCGAGTCGTGCCTGAGTCGACAAATCCCAGGCGCTTCGCTGCGGCCCATGAGACATCGATGAGGCGCTGGCCGATGTATGGGCCACGGTCATTGATCCGAAGCAGGATGTGCTTTCTGTTGTGAAGGTTGGTGACCCTGACTTTAGTTCCAAAGGGTAGGGTAGGGTGAGCCGCGGTAAGTCCGTTGAGATCGTAGATTTCTCCATTCGCAGTCTCGTCCCCCTGGAATTCCTCGCCGTACCAGCTTGCTTCCCCGGTTTCCGGTTCTTCTTTGGGCACTACCGAGGCGCGTGGTGGTTGGATGGAAGCAGACGACCTTGCCTCAGTTTTGGCCGACAAGGCAATAAGCCCCGCCACAGCGCATCCCATGACAAGTTTCTTCATTTATCCTCCAAACAGCACCCACCCATTCCTAAAAGAACTGGTCATACGTCCGAACACATTGTCTGGGTTGGGGATAGGGTTATTGTCAAGCAGGATGGTAAGAATGTCAAGATGAAAAACAGTCCGGCGGGTCTAGTTGGCTGACTACCATCGAGGTCATTCTTGGGCCAATCGGCCCATTTAAGGTGTGAAGTCTGCGGCTGGTACCCTGGGGGCGTAGGGGTGGCCCTTGTGGCCGCTCGAGGGGCAACCGCAACGGTTTCCCCTACGACCAGGGAATTTAGAATCGGCCGTGGCGCACTTCGCCATGAAGCGGAACCTGGAACGGCAAGTTGCTTGAAAGCGCGCCGTGCGCGGTTGAGACCTCGACCTTGCCGGTGCTCGCTCCGGCAGGTACGGTGGCCCGGATCTCGGTGCTCGAAACAACCTTGAACTCCGCCGTCTTGCCGTTGTAGAGGAAGCTCAAATTTTACATTTGGGTCGGTGGTTCGACCCGCGACCCAAAGCCCTCGGGCGACCGGTTGCGAAGCGCCACTATGAACAATTCGACCGCCTCAGCCGGCCCGCCCCGGCTGGTGAAAACGCCGGCTGCGGGCCACCCTCTCCCCCAAGGGGGAGAGGGCGGGTTTCATCGCAACGCTAGAAGTCGATGCGCAGGCTGGCCTGGCCTTGTCGTGCGCCCGCGAACTGGAACAATCCCTGAGCGGAGGATATGCAGCCAAAGCCGCATTCCCCTTGGGAGGGATTATTCACGTGAGTGATGTTCAGGTCGGGATTACCCAGATTGAGATGGTTCAAAACGTTCACGAAGGAAATCTCGAACCTCAACTTGACGCGCTCGGTCAGATTGAAGAACTTGGAGATTCCGCTATCCCAGTCGAATGTGCCCGGACCATTCAAGATTCCCACGCCGGAGGTGCCGAAGCGCCCGATGGGAGGGGGGGTTGACCCACCTTCGCCGATCCTGCAACTCCCGCCCGGACACGCGAATCCAGAACCCAACAGCCATTCGCCTGCGTTCGGTGAGGAAGGGACAAAGGGGCCGACGCGGTCCGGACGCTGGGCGCGATTGTCGAAGCTCCCTGAACCCGTTCCGGACGGGTCCCCACCAGTGAAGTAAGGCGTCAGGAATGGGCCCGTGTGCAATGTGAAAACGTTGTTGGTTTGCCATCCGCCAATCACCGCGTTAAGGACCTTGTTGTCGGTATTTGCAAAGCGTTTCCCCTTTCCCACGGGGAGTTGGTAAACCGCGGAAGTAACCCAGTCATGCCGGTAGGGGGCAAAGGGGTTTCCTTTTTCGCTGCGTCGATCATAAAAGTCCTCCGAACGGTTGCAAGCGGCTTCTCCGCACAAGCTGCCTGCATTCCCGGCACCCAGGTTGTCCGCCAGACTGTGGGACCAACTGTAGGTGCTATCGAGCATCAGACCCGAACCCACCCGGTGGGTGACTTCCACCTGAGCCTCTTCAAAAGTGGCGGTCGCGCCGTTGGCGCGTGTGTTCACAACACCCCAATTCGGATAGGGCCGGCTGCTGAGAGGTTGGTCGACAAAAGGAATGGTCGAGGGAAGCGATTGGTTGTCATTGGGCGCCCAGACCAAGTTGGTGGTGTTCAAGCCGACGTAAGTGAGACGCAGCCCGGTGTTCTTGCCGAGATCGCGCTCGAGTGATAGATTCCACTGAAGCGAGTAGGGTTCTTTCCAATCGATAGAGTTGGCCGTGCCGAAATAGGCGCTGCCGTAAGCAATAGGTGCCAAGGTGTTTGTGGAGGAAGTGGCTGGCCAGACAAAAGCAGGGCCAACGCCCGGCGTTTCGACATTGAAGTATTGATTCGTATACGCCTGGAGGGTTCCCGTGAGGGAGTAGTAGACGGATCCCAAAGTCGAGGCTTGGTAAGCTCCGATGCCGCCGCGCAGCACGGTCCTGTCGTCATCGGTAAGCTTGTACGCAAACCCAAAGCGCGGCAAGGCACGCTTCGAAGTGGCGCGGAGTCCTTCAGGAATGTGCGCCTGGGACGCCGTCTCAATGGGAGTGCAGGGCGCGCCGTTGATTGAAGGGGGATCATTGGCGAGACCCGGCAATCCCGGGGTCGGGCAGGCGTCGAACGACTGAAGGAATGCAATCCCGAGAAGTTTAGAAGCTCCATCAGGGTAGACGGCTCCGCCCGAGCGAGGAGTCTCGATGAAGTTTCCAATCTGGCCGCTGGCGTCGGTGTAGCCGGGGTGGTAGTCAAAACGCAGGCCCAACTCCACGGTCAGGCGTTTCGAGACCTTCCAGCTATCTTGAGCGAAGAAGGCCAGGATGTAGTTTCGGCCGTCGTTATCCAGTTGCACGTTGTCCAAGAACGACCCGCCGGGGGCGCCAATCAGGAAATCGGAGAAGTCGTAGCCTGTGAATTGTCCGGTGAACCCGTAAGTCCCGTAGTTATCCGCGCCTTGGAAGCCCAAGGCGGAGACAGCCCGCATCTTCATGGCGTCAAAACCGAACTTGAACGCATGGCGGCCTTTGACCCAGCTCAGGCTATCCGTAAACTCGTAGGTCCGCGATTGGCCGACCGAATTCAGGCGGTCGACGGTGAGGCCTGTAGTTCCGCTGATTCCGTCAAAATCAACCTCTGGAAGCCCGTCGTACCATAAGTCGTTGATGTTGGCAAAACCTAGGGACTCGGTGAAGGGCTTGCCATTATACGGATTCGACGTCCCCGTAAGATCGTCCGTCAACCCGAATCGGAATTCGTTCAGCAGCGTGGGCCGGAACGTATACGTCCCTGAAGCAACGATCATGCGTACGTGCTCATAGCTGTTGTTGGATGGAATCGTCAGCTCCTGGGACGACAAATAGGGAATGTTCTTGAAGGTAAATCGCCCTGTGACGAAGAGCTTTTGACCGAAATACTGGTCTCCCCGGACGTCAAATCCATTGGAGTCCAAGTTCGCCGGAACGTTCGTGCGGTAATTGTCGCTGGTAAATGTGCTTCCAACATTGGGGTTGGGATAAAACCCAAGGAACGCCGTTGCCGCCGGATTGATGTTTGTAACCACGTCGTTGGTATACGGTTGGCCGTTAAAGGGATTGTAGAGTTGGCCCGCCGCCACACTGCAAATGCCGGCGGCGTTAAAATTGCCCTTCGACTGGCTGCAAAGAAAACCCAAGTCACCGCTCTTCATGGCCGGGGTGGGGACAGTGTTCTCAATCGTTTTGGTGCGCGGCAGCCGAAATCCTTCGTAGTCAGCAAAGAAGAACGATTTGTTCTGCCCGTTGTAGAGATGGGGGATGACTACCGGCCCGCTCAAACTTCCACCAAAGTCATTCGCGATTTCAGTCGGCTTGGTGACAGAGCCGAAGGGAATGGCGTTAAGAGCCGTATTCTGCGTATACCAGAACCCTGACCCATGCAGCGTGTTGGTGCCGCCCTTGCTGGTGGTGGTGACGTCGCCGGGCTGCTCAAACTCCGCCGGACTTCCGATGCCTTGCACCTTGATTTCGGAGATCGATTCCGCGGACGGGAAGGCGTTGGGAAGGGGCTTGTTGCCGGTCATGTCAGTGATGGAAACCCCGTCCACGCTAAACTGCGACTGCGATTGCAAACCGCCCTGAATGGCAAGGTTGCCGTTTTGGTCGGTCTGCATGCCGGGCAGGATTTCCATGAGATAGTACGGGCTGTTGCCATTTCCAGAGGCACGGTAATTGATGGGAAGGTCGGTGATCTCGAGGGTGTTGTAAGTGGAGGAAACCGTCTCGGTTTCGGTTGTGATCACGCCCACACTCTGGCCGGTCACTTCCACTTGCTGGCTGACCTCGCCCACGCTCAGCTTGGCGTCCACACGCAACGTGACTCGTGCGCCGAGTTCGACGCCATCAACTCGCTCGGTTTTGAAGCCGGTAACGCTGACTTCCACCGAGTAGTGCCCTGCCTTGAGATCGACGGCGGCGTAGTTGCCACTGGCATCCGTGGTCACGATTCGTGTGGTGTTTTCATCGGTGTTGATGACGTTTACGGTGGCGTTGGGCACAACGGCGCCACTCTCGTCGGTGACTGTACCCAAAATTGTGCCGAGGGTCGATTGAGCCCAAATTGGGCTGCAAGTGAGCGCGATTGCTAATATAGTCCATGCAAGCTTCTGCCGCACGTGAACCTCCTCGTTCCTTGAAATGTAGACTGCTCCCCCGATTCAGGCAGTCGTTTTTTGACGGAAATTTAAGGGGTGAGGTCTTATGCTCTCATCGGGTCCCCGAGCCTGTCAAGACTCATGTCCGGGTTATGTCCCGGCTTGTGTCGAGATGGCTGGCCTGCCGCTTCAGAGACTTATTAAAGGACGTGCATGTGAACTGCAGATTACAACCAGGTTAGTTTTTCGTGAAACAGTCGTCGTCACGCCCAAGCAGGCCGCGTTCCACGTCGCTCTGCGAGAAAATGGATTCCCGCTTGCGCGGGAATGACGAGTGCGGAGCGATATCCGGGAGCGGGCAAACGGCGCAGATTCCTCGCTATTTCGAAAACGGCTCCCCTCCTCGGTAGAGGAGGGGTTGGGGGCGGTGGGTGTCAGCATCACTGTGGCGGTCAACCGCCCCTCGCAACTGAAACGCCGTG
>Ga0326727_10006553_pt1 | contig 31814 bp, 26 predicted proteins | sample MB2enrmetagenome_FD_207643 | JGI IMG/M metagenome (GOLD analysis project Ga0326727, IMG submission 207643) | Lab enriched peat soil microbial communities from McLean, Ithaca, NY, United States - MB29MY | ecosystem: Environmental > Terrestrial > Soil > Wetlands > Peat | place: USA: New York...
AAATGTCGATCTTTTCCCTGGCGTACCGGCCGAAGTATTGCTCGATGAGGGCCGGGGCGAAACGATCAAAGCCGGCGGCTACGGCCGTGTGGGTGGTGAAGAGGTTTCCCGCCCGCGTGGCGGCCAGCGCCACGGCAAAGGGTTGCTGGTTCTCCTGCATGAAACTGCGGGCGCGCTCCAGCACGGCGAAAGCGGCATGGCCTTCATTCAGGTGACAGATTTCGGGATGGATGCCCAGCGCGTCCAGCAGCCGCCATCCGCCAAGACCCAGGAGCATCTCTTGCGCCAGGCGCAACTCCGGGCCGCCCCCGTACAGCTCGCTGGTGATTCCACGGTGGGCGGGAAAGTTCGCCGCATCGTTGCTGTCAAGAAGGTAAAGTTTCACCCGTCCAACCCGGACCTGCCAGGCGCGCAGCCAGACCGAGTAACCGGGCAACGCAATCTCCAAGCGCAACCACTCGCCGTTGGGTTGGCGCACCGGCGTGATCGGCAACTGCCCGGGGTCGTTGTAAGGGTAAAGAGCCTGTTGCGCCCCGTCCTTGTCAATCACCTGGCGAAAATAGCCTCGTTGGTAGAGCAGCCCCACTCCGGCCACCGGGACGCCCAGGTCGCTGGCGGCTTTAAGCTGATCGCCGGCCACGTTGCCGAGGCCTCCTGAGTAAATGGGCAGAGCCTCGCTCAGCATGAATTCCATGCTGAAATAGGCGACGCAGGACAAGGGAGCCTGCGGATGATGTTGCTGGAACCAGGCCGGGGCCTCTGCTGACTCCCGCTTGGCTCGCAACAGATCCTCAATGTTCTGGCGGAAGGCAGGATCGCCCAGCACGCGCTGGAGTTGGTCGCGCGAAACTGTCTGCAGGACAACCCAGGGATTCTGCGTCATTTCCCAAAGCACAGGATCAAGCTGCCGCCAAACTTGGTCGGCGGCGTGATTCCAGGACCAGCGCATATCCAGGGCCAACTCCGCCAGGCAATCAAATCCCTCGATGTCCTTGGGCAAATCACTGTGGATCGGCTTGCTGGCAGGTGTTGGCTCGCTCATGGTTTCTCCTTCAATGCCACACAATTTGCGAGGGCAAGGTGGCGGCGGCGAACAACTCGGCCAGCAATGGATCGGGATAGAGGGCGATGGGCTTGAGAATCTGGTCCAGCGCATCGGGTGTCAACAGCGCCCCCGCTGCCGCCGGTTGGGAGACGGTGGTGGCATTCTGGGCGCCCGCCTGAATGGCGGTACAAAAGAGAATGACTAATGCTGCCTGAAGGCGGATGTTCATGGTTTGTTACAGAGGAGACGCAGAGATCGCCGGCATCATTTCTCGGACACCGCGTTCAAGACTCCTTCATCCTGCACCGGCGTCCATTCGCTGTCCGGATTGTATTCCTTCATCGCCCCCGCCATCCGGGAAGTCTTTTCGCCTAAATTGCGCTGAAAAACTTTGCCGTCCTGGGCGATGATAAATGTCATGATGCCGGACTGGTCCCAGTGCTCCGGATACGCCACCAGGGCGAATCCTCCGGTCAAGTTACCGTGGCTCAGGTAATCTTTTTTCCCGCCGGGCGCGGCCGAGCCTTGCCGGGTCAGAATTCTGAAATAATAGCCGTGAAAGGGATGCGGGCCGGCACTGGCATTGCTGCCGTAACCCTCGGCATGGGCTTCCGCGACCAAAGGCCCGAACGGGCTGGCTGGTTCGTTCCCCGCCGACGGCCAGTAGAGGCCGTCCTTTTTGCCGGGCGCGCTCTTGAATTTCTGCGCGTAATTCGCCGTTCCGCCGGCGCCCGGGTTCGCGCTGGCGTACTGCCGTTGCGCCGCCACATAAGCCCGGCAAACGCCAATGGCGCACAGTTCGTCCTTCCCGATGTGCCGGTTGATGGTCTCCTCCTTGCCCGCCGCCGTGTCGAAACGCCATTGCCCGGCCGTTTTCACCAATGGAATCGGCATCGGCCAGTTATTCGTGCCCACTTCAAACGTGATTTTGTCCTCCCCCTCTTTCACTAGATTGCAGCCCTGCGACAAAGCGGTGGCGAATCTCTGCGCATTGTTGGCGTCCTGCACATCGTCGCCGGTTAAAAGCTCATGGACCTCCGGGCCAAAAATTAACTGCAAGGCCGCTTTATCTTTGGCCGCGGTGGCCGTCTGCAAGGCTTTTTCAGCCTCATCCGGCGAGGCGAACAACCGTTGCGCGGGCACTGTTTGCTGCTGCGGTTGATCCTGCGCCGCGGCCTGAAGTTTCGCCGAGAACACGCCGCCGGTCCCCGCCAACAGGGCGATCGTCAAGACGCCGGCAAAACGAGTGGATTGGTTTGAAAGTTTCATAGGTTCATTAAGTCTGTTTCCGTCCAATGAATTGCGCGGCTTACCGTTTTCTCCCTGGCCCGCCGCCGGCGGGGTGCGCCGCCGCGCGACTTGCAAATCCGCGTTGAGCAAAAGCACGCACGTCGGGCCCCCTGTCGTAGCCGCCGCCGAAAAGATACAGATCAGGCCCTGGCACCACCACCGTGCCGCCGTAACCTCCGTCCACATAACCCACGCATCCCATCACAGCCGTCAGCAGCAGGATCCCCAGCCCAATGTTGATTCGGCCAACCAGATTTTTCTGTTTGAATTTCATGCTCATAAAATATCGTTGTAACTTTTCCGGCACTATGGGGTGTTACCCTACCTGCGCCTATTACGAATTAAATATCTTCCCGATCATGACCTTGCGGGCGGAACGCCAGCCAGAGGCTGGAAATCAGGCCCGCGCCTTTGAGAATGCCTTGCAGCCAGGAGGGTTTTGCGCCAGCGGGCGCGGACTTCTTGCGGCGGAAGGCTGCCAGGCCCGCCAGCAGCGCGGCGGCGGACGCCGCGATCAAACCGATGGATCTGGCGCGGCCGGCAAGCGCGCGAACGTCCGCCGTCAGCGCGGCCATGTCCCCGGCCAGTTGGGCGCGGTTGAGTTCGCTTTCGGCCAGCAAAAGTTGCTTGCGCGATTGGAGCGGGTTCAGGCGAGGATTTTTTCCAAACATGCGCGGTCCTTTCGCAGTTGATCGAGCGAGGCGGGAAGTGTCTGCCAGTCCCGCAGCAGTCTGGCGAGCCGCCGGTAAAGGCAAACCCCGGCTGCTCCGTAAAGGACAGTCAATATCAGGAGGGCGGCCCAATGGGAGCAACCCCAAAACAAAACCACGGCAAGAGCGGTGAGCGTCATGCCGGCGAGCAGGCCCAATGCCGCCGCGCCCAGGGCCAAAAGGAGGGCGCGCAGGAGACGGTCGCGCTCCTCCTGCACTTCCACCGTCAACAGTTCGAGCCGGTTTTCCCCGATGGTCAACAGCCGCCGCGCAAAATCTTTCAAGGACGCGGCCAGTTGCCGGAAGCTGACAGGGGATTCTTCCATAACGAAACTAATCGCGGTTGCGGCAGCACCGGCGGGCCAGGAGATAACCGAGGATCGCCCCGACGCCGACGCCAATGGCGATGGCTTGATAGGGATGCTCATGCACGGCCTCGTCGGCCGCCTTGGCGCCGTTCACCACTTTCTCGCGAGCGCGGTCGCAGATATCCTTGCCGCGGTCCAGCGCGGCGGCGAGACGCTTGCGGGCTTCCGCCACTTTTTCTCCGGCCACGTCGGCGGTGGCGGCCAACAATGCCTGCGCATCTTCGGCCAGTTGGCCCATGTCATTGCTGATTGCTTGTGCTTCTTTGTTCATAATTTGATTTCTGTTTGGTTGAGTTGTTAACCGGGCTGGCGTTACTCATCGCCAACCCGGGCTACCGCACGATAATTTCCGGCGGGCGCACCACGACTACCGGATCGGGCACGATGACTTCCGGCCGCCTTTCGTATCTCGCGTGGTCGCGATAAGGATCGGGCCGGCCGTCTCCGGCAACAACGCATCCGGCCGTGGTGAGGAGGGTGATAACGCCGCATAAGAAAAGGATTTTGTTCATATTGAGTTTATATTGCTTTCTGAAGTGACGTTACACGACGGGCGCGGACTGCGCTATGGGGTATAACCCTACTTCCTCCATCACGGTTTGAACACATTGACGATGACCGGCAGTTCAATTTTGGATTGCGATGCGACCGAGGTCTCAAACGACACATTGCCGCTGACGGTGCTCGCCGGCACATCAGCAAGCCGGGCGATCAACTCATAGGTTTTCCCGGGATCCTTGGGCACCAGTTCCACTTTAATGCCCTTGATTGTGCTTTGCGGATTCTTCACTTCGATCGTCTGGCCGCTGGCCGAGTGAATGGTCACCCGCCGAGTGGTCACCGCCTCCGCGTTCTCCGCCGGCGCCTGGGCCTCGCCGGTGATGCTCCAATACAAGGCTTCCGGGGTGAGGGAAACCTCGCCCATGACCTCGCCGTAAAGGTAAATGCTGGAGACCGGCGTGTTGGTCTCCTCGCCGGCATAGACATGGACATATTCATTGAAGCGGCGCGGCGGACCATCCCGTCGAATGGCCACGCGAATGCGCGCGGTGGCCGCATCCGGCGTGGGGCCCAGCTCCTCTGTCGCCGTGATCCAAGGCTGCGAGGCGTCCAGCCTTGCGATCCGCAGCGGCTTTCCGTCCGTCCGGGTAAGCGCGGTGAATTGGGAGGTGTCATTGACCCCATAAGCCAGGCTGGCGGAAACGGCCAGGGGATTGAGATCGTAGAGGGGCGTGTAATCCACTTTGATGGTGAGCGAGACTTCGGGAGTCAGCGGATCGTTGCACCGGATCGCGATGTGCTTCTCCAAGACAGCTTTGGATAAGCCAAGATTCAAAGTAAAGGGCAGTTCGCCGGCGGCTCCGGGCAGGAGGGTGTCGGGCTTCAACTCGGCGACCGTGCAGCCGCAGGACGGCTTGGGCGGCTCCAACTTGAGGATGGCGTCGCCGGTGTTTTTGATCTTGAAGACGCCGGAGACGGTGGTGACCTGCGAGGTCTTGCCAAAGTCAAAGAGCGTCCGGTCGAACTGAATTTTGGGCGCGCCCTGGGCCTGGGCGGCAACGCATACAACTCCCATCCAGAATGCCCCCGCCAGGAGTGCGGTTGTGTTTCTCATAAGTGCTGGTTCTGTTTTCATAATTGCCGGTGCTTTCTTTTGTCGAAAACCCAGCCGAAGGAACTTTTCTTCGGCTGGGGTAATTGTTCCCAGCGCTGGGATTGTAGCTGGGTTTGTTAAGGCCTTGATATGATCCGATAGAACCGGGTCGGTCGCTCCGCCGCGCCCGGGTCCGTGATGGACAGGCTTGCGCCCGTGCCGACGACCGTTTCCAAGTCGGTCCAGGCCGGATCCGTCAACGCATTCTTATATTGCACCGTGTACGACATCCCGCCCTGGCTGGGGAAGGACAGTCTGAAAAGCCCGCTGGACACGGCCATGGCGGATGCGCGGAACTCCGGCTCGACCACTGCCGGGCCGAGAGGACCGGCGCAATTGGCGGCGGCAGCCACAGTGCGGGCCTGGCAGATGTCCATGCCGCTCGCCGAAACATTGTTAGTCGGGATGAAAGTGACCACACTGTTAGTCGTGTAGGTCGTCGTGGTGTTGGTGATTAAAGTTATCACGGTGTTGGTCGTGTAGGTGGTGACCGAGTTGGTCGTCGAGACGGATCCCGCCGGGCGGAGGTAATAGAACAAATTAGGCCCGTATCCCACGTCGGTGGCGGCAAAAGTCACGGCGTTGAGGAAGTTAGTGCCCAGGCTTATGCGATCTGTGACGTCATCAGTCACGGGGTTAATGGTCCCGATGATGGACCCGGTGCTGGTATGGCGGAGATAGGCGAAAATGCCGGTCCCCCAGGTTGACACGGCCCCGGGCACGAAAACCAAGGCGTCGAAGTTGGTGCCGACGGAGTAGAGATCCGTTTCGACCAGGCCGGGAGTGGGGTTTATGGTCCCGAACATCGAAAGGCCAGTGGTCGCGTCATTGCGGACATAATAGAACATGTTGGCTCCATTCCCCACGTTCGCCGCCGCGAAGGCCAAACCGGTGTACCCTGTTCCGGAGAGGGGCGCCGGGAGATCGCTGTCGGAAGTGGCGCCGGCAGCTTTGATGACCCCGAAGTGGCCAACGCCGCTGTTGTCATGACGGATGTAATAGAAGTTGACCGCCCCATAGCCGACATCAGGAGCCGCGAGAGTCAGCGCATCGTAATTGTTGTAGGAGAGGTTGTATTCGTTCGTGACGAAGCCGGCATAGGGAGAACCAACATAGGTGGGAGAACTAATGGTGGAGATGCTGTCAAAGGTGTCAGCGCCGCTGGCGGGCTGGCGGGTGGAATAAAACAGCGTCGGTCCCCAGTTCTCATTCTGATCGGCATACATCAAAGCATGAAGGTTTGCGGGGATGTTGAAACGATCTGTGAGAGCGCCGCTGACGGGGTCTATGGTTCCGAAAGTGGGTGTTATGGCACTGGTGGTGACGGTGACCGTGTTGTTCGTGACAATGACAGACACCGTATTTGTCGTGATGACGCCGCTGCTGTTGGTCACAATGGCCGAGTTGGTGGTTGGGTTGGAACCTCCCGTGGCGATGTAGCTGCCGCTGAAGGGCGCCGCGGCCCCGGGGACGAGCGTGATGGGGCCAAGCAGCGGGTTGCCGTTGCTCCCCTGGCTGCTGAAGACGAGGACGTTCGTCAAGGTGATGTCGCCGGGGTTGCTGACCAAGCCCCCGAAGACCACAGGACTGCCCGCGGAGACGGGGCCTGGCGGGCATGTCTCCGTGATGCTGATGGCGGGAGTCGAGATGACCGGACAGGTGACCGAAACGGTGTTCGTGAGCGCGATGCCGGTGCTTGAGTCGTTGCCGGTGACAGTCAGAGTGTCGCTGCTGTCACAGGCGTTGAGAAGGACTGGGTAATGGCCGCTGAAGTTGGTTCCCGCGCCGGGCGCCAGCGTAATGGGGCCCAGCACCGGGGTGTTAGCCGCCAGTTGGTCGTCCACTACCATGATATTGGTCAGAGTGGTATTGCCCGTATTGGTGACGGTGCCGGTAAAGACCAGCACTCCTCCTGCTACAACCGGCACAGGCGGGCAGGCCTTGGTGACCTCAATTCCGGGCGAGGTCAGAATGGGGCAACTGGAACTGGCGCTGTTCGTCACCGCCACACCGCAAAGGCTCGTGGCGCTGACGGTCGAGGAACTCGTCGCGTAACCGCTGGCGGGGGCGGTGTAACTGCCGGTGAAGTTGGCGGAGACGCCGGGCGCCAGCGTGGCGACCGTGAGCACCGGCGTGGTCCCGCTCTGATTATTCAGCACCACCACGTTGATTAACGTGATAACCCCGCTGTTGCTCACCGTGCCACTGTAAGTGAGCAAACCGTTCGGACTCGCCGGGGTTGGCGGGCAGTCCTGCGTAATCGCAATGGCCGGAATGATGAGGATCGGACAGGTCGTGCTTGCCGCGTTGGTGACGGAGACACCGCAGACGCTCGTGCCGGTGGCGGTCGAGGTGCTCGTGCTGGAGCAATTGGTTGGCGCCGGATAGCTGCCGCTGAAATTGGAGACAGCGCCGGGCGCCAGCGTGGCCGCCGTGAAGACCGGCGTGGCCCCGCTCAGATTATTCAGGACGACCACGTTGGTGAGCATGATATTGCCCGCGTTGCTCACTGTGCCGCTGTAAGTCAACAGCCCGCCGGGAATCGGCGAGGCGACCGGGCAGGCTTGGGTGAGAGCCAGGAGAGGCATGGTGGTGATCGGACAGGCCGTGCTTACCGCGTTGGTGACGGCGGCCCCGCAGATGCTCTCGCCGGTGGCGGTCGAGGTGCTGGTGGCGGAGCAACTGGCCGGCGCCAGATAGCTGCCGGTGAAACTGGAGACGGCGCCGGGCGCCAGCGTGGCGGCCGTGAAGACCGGTGTGGCCCCGCTCAGATTATTCAGGACGACGACGTTGAGGAGCGTGATGTTGCCCGCGTTGCTCACGGTGCCGCTGTAAGTGACCAGGCCGCCGGGAATCGCCGCAATGGCCGGACAATTCTGGGTGAGAGCCAGGAGCGGGGTCGTGGCGACGGGACAACTGGCTGTGTTGGTGAACACGCTGCCATTGCAAATGGCCTGGCCGCTGGCCGCGACCGAAACGGAGCAAATGTTGGACGGAACCGTGTAGGAGCCGAAATAAAACTCCATTTCGCCCGGAGCCAGGTCAATCGGCCCCAGCACCGGCATATTGGTTCCCTCGGGGCCGAACACAAAGACGTTCGTCAAGACGGCGTCGCCCGTGTTGGTGACGAAGCCGCTGAAGGCATAAACGCTGCCCATGGGGATTGGGTTGGGCGGGCAGTCCGGCACCACCGCGATGCCCGGCGTGTAGAGCAAAGGACAGACTTCCGTGGCCGTGGCGGTCACATTGCTCCCCGTGCAATGGTCCTGGCCGGTGACGGTGAGGGTGTCAAAAATGAGGCAGCAGCAAGCAGGCGCGGTGTAGCTGTTGGTAAAGTTGACGGAAACACCGGGCGCCAGAGTGATGGGGCCGAGGACCGGCGTGTTGTTGCTCGGCTCATCGTCCGTCACAACGACATTGATCAGGGTGACCTTTCCGGAGTTGCTCACCGAGCCGGTGTAGGTATAAAGACCGCCGCGCACGGTGGGCATGGGCGGACAGTTCTTGGTGATGGCGATGCCGGGAGGAGGAGTCATCACCGGGCAGGCCGCCGTCACGCTGTCAACCACCGGGAGCAGGGTGCAGACATTCAAACCGCTGGCCGTGACCGTGTCCGCTCCGCAGAAATCCGGCGGAACAATGTAGGAGGCGGTGTAGGTGTGCCATTCGCCGGGCGCCATATCAATGGGCCCCAGCAACCAAGTCGCGGGGTACTGGCTGTTCACCACGGTCACATTGACCAGGGTGATGTTGCCGGCGTTGCTGACAATGCCGCTGTAGGTCAGGAGGTCGCCTGGCACCAGAAGACCCGGCGCGCAAATCTTGGTGACCACGATCTGAGGCAGCGTCAGCACCGTGCAAGTGGCTGTGGCGGTGTCGGTGACTGTGACCCCGGCGCAGTCCTGGCCGCTCGCATCGAGGGTGCTCCAAACCACACAACAGTCCAGGGGCACGGTGTAGCTGCCCGTGAAGCTCGCCGTGGCGCCGGGCGGCAGCGCGGCCAGGGTGAAGACCACCGTGTTGGAGGCGGGCCGATTGTCCACCACCACGATGTTGGTCAGCGTGATGTTGCCTGCATTGCTGACGGTGCCGCTGTAGGTCAGGAGGCCGCCCTGCAACACCTCGGCGTTGGGACAAGTTTGGGTCACCACGATGGCCGGCGCGGTCAGAATCGGACAGGTCGCGCTGGCCGTGTTTGTAACGGCGAAACCGCAGGTGCTCCGGCCGGTGGCGGTCAAGGTGCTCGCGCTGGAGCAATTGTCCGGCGCCAGATAGCTGCCGGTGAAACTGGAGACGGCGCCGGGCGCCATGGTGGCCGCCGTGAAGACCGGCGTGGCCCCGCTCAGATTATTCAGGACGACCACGTTGGTTAACGTGACGTTGCCCGCGTTGCTCACGGTGCCGCTGTAAATGAGCGGGCCGCCGGGAATCGCCGGATTGACCGGGCAGGCCTCGGTGACAACCAGGAGAGGTGTCGTGCCGATCGGACAGGTCATGGTCACCGCGTTGGTGACGGAGATTCCGCAGATGCTCGTGCCGGTGGCGGTCGAGGTGCTCGTGGAGGAGCAATTGGTCGGCGCCAGATAGCTGCCGGTGAAATTGGCGGCGGCGCCGGGCGCCATGGCGGACGCGGTGAAGACCGGCGTGGTCCCGCTCAGATTATTCAGGACGACCACGTTGGTCAGCTCGATGTTGCCCGCGTTGCTCACCATGCCGCTGTAAGTCAGCACGCCGCCCGGATTGGCCGGATTGGCCGGACAGTTTTGGGTGATGACGAGAACCGGTGTCGTGGTAATTGGACAAGTGGTGCTCGCCGCGTTGGTGACGGCGACCCCGCAGATACTCTCGCCGGTGGCGGTCGAGGTGCTCGTGCTGGAGCAATTGGCCGGCGCCTGATAGCTGCCGGTGAAATTGGCGGCGGCGCCGGGCGCCAGCGTGGCGGCGGTGAAGACGGGCATAGGCCCGCTCTGATTGTTGAGGACCACCACGTTGGTAAGCATGACATTGCCCGCGTTGCTCACCGTGCCGCTGTAAGTCACCAGCCCGCCCGGGGCCGGCGCATTGGCGGAACAGTTCTGGGTGACCGCGAGAAGCGGCGTCGTGGAGATCGGACAGGTCGCGCTGACGGTGTTGGTGACGGCGACGCCGCAGGTGCTCCGGCCGGTGGCGGTCGAAGTGCTGGTGGAGTAGCAACTGGCCGGCGCAAGGTAACTGCCGGTGAAATTGGAGACGGCGCCAGGCGCCATGGCGGCGGCTGTGAAGACCGGGGTGGTCCCGCTGAGATTATTCAGGACGACCACGTTCGTGATGGTGATGTTGCCCGCATTGCTCACCGTGCCGCTGTAGGTGAGCGGGCCGCCGGGAATCGCCGGATTGACCGGGCAGTTTTGGGTGAGAGCCAGGAGCGGCGCCGTGCCGACCGGGCAGGTCACGGTGACCGCGTTGGCAACGGCGATACCGCAGATGCTCTCGCCGGTGGCGGTCGAGGTGCTGGTGGAGGAGCAATTGGTCGGGGCCAGATAGCTGCCGCTGAAACTGGAGACGGCGCCGGGCGCCAGCGCGGCCGCGGTGAAGACCGGCGTGGCTCCGCTCTGATTATTCAGGACGACCACATTGGTGAGCGTGACGTTGCCCGCGTTGCTGACGGTGCCGCTGTAAGTGAGCAGGCCGCCGGGAACCGCCGGATTGACCGGGCAGTTCTGGGTGATGGCGATGCCTGGAATGGTGAGAATCGGACAAGTGACCGAGACGGTGTTCGTGACCTTGGCTCCGTTGCTGTTGTCATTGGCAGTGACAGTCAGGGTGTCGGAGCTGGCACAGGCGTTCAAAGGGACAATGTAACTGCCGCTGAAGTTGGTTCCCTTGCCGACCGCCAGCGTAATGGGGCCCAGCACCCGGGTGTTGGCCGCCGGCTGGTTGTCAACCACAAAGACATTGGTCAGAATGATGTTGCCCGTATTGGTGACGGTGCCCGTAAAGACCAGGGTTCCCCCCGGTGTGACCGGCTGGGGCGGACAGGACTTGGTGACCGCAATTCCGGGCGAGGTCGTGATGGGGCAGCTCGAACTGGCGCTGTTCGACACCGCCTCATTGCAAATGCTTGTGGCGCGCACGGTCGAGGTGCTGATCGCGTAACCGCTGGCGGGCGCATGATAACTGCCGGTGTAATTGGAGACGGCGCCGGGCGCCAGCGTGGCCGCGGTGAAGACCGGCGTGGTTCCGCTCTGATTATTCAGGACCACCACGTTGGTGAGCATAATGTTGCCGGGGTTGCTCACCGTGCCGCGATAGGTGAGCAGGCCGCCCGGACTCACCGGCGCCGCCGGGCAGTTCAGGGTGATGGCGATGCTCGGAATCGTGATAATCGGACAGGTCTCGGTCACCGCGTTGGCGACGACGACCCCGCAGATGCTTTCGCCGGTGGCGGTCGAGGTGCTGATGGAGGAGCAGTTGGTCGGCGCCACATAGCTGCCGGTGAAATTGGCGGAGGCGCCCGGCGCCAGCGTGGCGGCCGTGAAGACCGGCGTGGATCCGCTCAGATTATTCATGACCACCACGTTGGTCAAGGTGATGTTGCCGGGGTTGCTCACGGTGCCTGTGTAAGTGAGCAGGTTTCCGGCAATTGGCGGAATGACCGGGCAGTTTTGGGTGACAGCGATGAGCGGCGTCGTGGTGATCGGACAGGCCGTGCTCACGGCGTTGGTGACGGCGACACCGCAGATGCTTTCTCCGGTGGCGGTCGAGGTGCTGGTGGAGGAGCAATTGGCCGGCGCCAGATAGCTGCCGGTGAAATTGGCGGCGGCGCCCGGCGCCATCGCGGCCGCGGTGAAGACCGGCGTGGCCCCGCTGAGATTATTCATGACAACGACATTGGTGAGCGTGATGTTGCCCGCATTGCTCACCGTGCCGCCATAGGTGAGCAGGCCGCCCGGACTCACCGCATTGGCCGGGCAGTTTTGGGTGACAACGATCTGCGGTGTCGTGCCGATCGGACACGTCACAGTCACCGCGTTGGTGACGGCGACACCGCAGATGCTCTCGCCGGTGGCGGTCGAGGTGCTGGCGGAAGCGCAATTGGCCGGCGCCAGGTAGCTGCCGGTGAAACTGGCGCCGGCGCCGGGCGCCAGCGTGGCCGCGGTGAAGACCGGCGTGGCTCCGCTCTGATTATTCAGGACAACGACGTTGGTGAGCATGATGTTGCCCGCGTTGCTCACCGTGCCGCTATAAGTCAGCAGGCCGCCCGGAGCCGGCGCATTGGCGGGACAGGTTTGGGTGACAACGAGAAGCGGCGTTGTGGCGATCGGACAGGTCGTGCTCGCCGCGTTGGTGACAGCGACGCCGCAGACGCTTGTGCCGGTGGCGGTCGAGGTGCTCGTGGCGAAGCAAGCGGCCGGCGCTACATAGCTGCCGGTGAAAATGGCGCCGGCGCCCGGCGACAGCGTGGCGGCGGTGAAGACCGGCGCGGCCCCGCTGAGGTTATTCAGGACGACCACATTGGTGAGCGTAATGTTGCCCGCGTTCCTGATCGTGCCGCTGTAAGTGACCAAGCCGCCCGGAATCGCCGCAGTGGCCGGACAGATTTGGGTGACAATGAGAATCGGCGTCGTAGTGATCGGACAGGTCGCGCTCGCCGTGTTGGTGACGGCGACGCCGCAGATGCTCCGGGCGGTGGCGGTGGAGGCGCTGGTGGAGGAGCAATTGGTCGGCGCCAGATAGCTGCCGGTGAAACTGGAGACGGCGCCGGGCGCCATCGTGGCGGCCGTGAAGACCGGCGTGGCCCCGCTGAGATTGTTGAGGACAACCACGTTGGTGAGCGTGATGTTGCCCGCATTGCTCACCGTGCCGCTGTAGGTCAACAGCCCGCCGGGAACCGGCGGATTGACCGGACAGTTTTGAGTGATCGCGATGAGCGGCGTGGTAACAATCGGACAAGTCGCACTGACAGAATTGCTCACGGCCACGCCGCAGACACTCGCCGCGCTGGCCGTCAGCGTGTCGGCCACGGAGCAACTCGCCGGCGCCGTGTAACTGGCGGTGAAATCGGAGACGGCGCCCGGCGCCAGGGAAGCCAGTGTGAACACGGTCGTGTGGGGAGCCGGTTGATTGTTGACCACCACGATGTTGGTCAAGGTCACATTGCCGGTGTTGCTGACGCTGCCTGAAAAAGTGAGCAACTGGCCTGGCGAGACCGGCGCGGCGGGACACGATTTGGTCACTGCTATCCCCGGAGTCAAAGTGTTCTGACAGTTGATGGTGGCGGAATTGGTCAGCCATATCGGCGTGGACGTGAACTCGTCGGAGGCGATGACGGTCAGGATGGCCTGATTCGGCCCGCAGGGATTCATCGGCACCCAACTTCCGCTAAACGAGGCGGCCTGGCCGGGGGCGAGGTTGGTGGGAAAAAACACCGTGAAGATTTGGTTATTGTCGAAGTTTGTGACCGTCAAGTTAACGAGCGTGTCATTGCCGCAATTGGTGACCGTGCCGGTGAAAGTGATCGCGCCAAATTGGCCCACACCGCCGACGCATTGCGCGGCAAGATGGACGCAGGGGATATTCACCTCGGTGTTGACCTCCTGGGAACTGCCGCCGATGCCGTTGACTATGTTTTGATGAATGATCCCGGTGTCCGTCGCGCTGGCCAGCAAGGTTCCGTTCGGTTGGATGTCCTGGGCGCGGACAACATAGCTGACCACATCCGCGTAATAATCCGCCTCCCCTTGAGTCAGCTCGGTGCGCACCAATGTGATGTAGTTGGTCTTGAGGTCCGGCGTGACGATCCACGCCTGAATGGAGCTGGCATCGCAGGCGACGCGTCCGCTATTCGGGACCCCGTTGAACACATTGGCGCTGTAATAAAGCGTGTCGCCGATGTGAACATCCGGAATGCTGGTATAAAGGCTGATCTCCAAGGCGCTCCCGGCGCAATTGGTGGGGCTCCGGTCGGCGCGCGCCGCCGGGGCGGCCAAAAGCAGGCAAACCAGTCCCGCCAGCCCTAGACTCAGGCGGTGGAAAGCGGGCGCAGCGAGCAACCCGGACAACCTGGGTTCGCTCCGGGACGAATCGCCTGACGATTGAATGATGCCGTTCGGATTGGGATGTTGCGTTGATTTATTCATGGTTCCTTTTTACTTTCGGTTTGGCGCGGGTCCGCGGCTGGCGCTGGCGGCAGCGCGCGGTCTGTTGCCTTGTTGGAAAAGCATTCCGTTGATCACGATGGCGACAATAAGCCGAACCGCCCGGACCGTTCTATGGGGTGTTTTCCTATCAGGTGTTCACCCCATATCAAATCGCATGAATCCTGCTTCAACCCTGATGCCGGGGTGTCCATGGACTTAATTGCAAGGAAAAAGCTGGAATTGTGCTCCATTGACGCAACGTGATGCGCGCCGCTGGCCGGGTTAGCCTCGGATTCCATGGGCGGAGCTATTTCGGGGAACCAGCCAGAGCTGGACGGGCTGGCTTCAGACCCGCCAGCGCCGCCAAAATGGTCTTTTGAACGGCCGGATTGGAAAGATTTCCCAGGTGCCCGCCCTGCGGGAAGACCGTCAATTCTTCCGGGGAAAATGTGGCGCGGAGCCAGGCCAGGTCCTCGTCCGACAGGAGAAAATCGTTTTGATTGACGATGACGCGGATGTCCGGGTTGGCGCGCAGACCGGCCTGGTACGTCCGCAAATCCCCGGCTTTCTCCAGTTCCGCCGCCGGCGCGGCCAGGCCGCGCGCCTGATAATACGGAACCGCAAACTGATCAAAGTAATCCTGGTAGGAGTACTGAAGAATTTCCCGATAGACCGGCTCCCGCCTGAAATCCAAGATGGCATGTTGCAGGATTCGCTGGTTGTTGCGCCGCTGGCTGCTGTAAATAATGTCCCGCAGCGTGAATCGAAACGTCAGGCCGATGAGAAATTTCGACTCGATGGCGTTGAAGGGCAGCGAGGTTTGCGGCGTCAGGGTGTTCTTGCTCAGGGCGGCCACTTTCAAAAAAGTGTTTTCGAGGTCGCCGGTTCGTTCCGCCGGCGGCCAGTCCAGGGGCGCCCGATAGAATTGGTCCAGCATGGCAACGCCGTGGAGCAGGCGGACCGGGGTGTTGATGGCGACATAACGGTCGAATCTCAGCAGCGGCGGCTGGTTCGACGGCTCGGCGGCGGCCACGAACAAAGATTCCAGCGCGCCCATGGAATAGCCCATCAGCGCCCTGCCGCCCAACCGATCCGCATACAGGGCGTTTAAGCGCCGGTCCATTTCCGTCAACGCGACGCGCAAATCGCGGCCGTCCACCGGCAGATAAGCCGGCAGCGCCGCCGTGGAGGCGTTTTCCATGAACTCGTGGTTGAAGGGGCTGCTGACGGACACGGCGGAGAAGCCGTTTTTGTAAATCAACTCGGCCAGCGCAATGGAGGTTTCGGCCAGCCGATGCGAGCCCAGGCCGGGAACGATATAAACCACCGGCGCTTTTCCCGGTTGCAGCCAATAGGTGAAATCCAGCCTCCGGCCTGTCGCCGGAATCAAAACCGACCGGGTCTTGCCCCGTCCTGGGAAATCAGGATCTTTAAAGGTGAAAAAGACCGATTCGATGGTTTCCAGCGAGGCCGCGTCCTGTTCCCCCTTCACCTGGAAATCCGCCACCCGGTTCTCCCGCGCGAACGTCCAGGCATACTGAATCTCGGAATACGGGTCCGCTTCCGCCTGGCTGAAACGCACGGACTCGTCCACCGTGTCGGCCATGTTGTTATACATGTCCGCGTAGGTGAAATAAGTGTAGGGGCCGAGATAGCTCAACGGATTGTTCGCGTCGAATTTGTAGGGGGCGATATAGAGCAGCGGATTGGCGGCCGTGTCGGCGGCCCAGCCGACGGTGTCCCGGTCATTGCTCGGCCCCAGAAAAGGCAGCATCAGGAAGCAATTCGGCTTCCAGCCCCACTGGCCGAACGTCTGCCCAAAATCCGCCTCCGATTTCTCAATCTTCCATTTAGTCGCCACGTCAAAGAACCCGGCAATTCCAACGGTTGAATTGCCGAGAAATCGGTAAGTTTCATCGCGGGCGCCGCTCCATTTTCCCTGGAGCAGATTGTTGATCAATCGTCCCGGATAGGTCAGGTTCCTGCCGAAATTGCCGATGCCGGTTCGGACCGGTTTCACCACGGCAAACCGATACACCTTGCTGGTCGGCTTGATGACATCGGTCATCAGCCCTTTGTTGAAGCCCCACATCGCCCGGTTCAACGGCTCGAGGGGGTCGGGGACGGATTTGGGGAGGACAACGGTCTCCGCCGGCGGCGGCTTGGCGGGACCGGCGGCTGGCGCCTGCGCGTAGGCGGACCGAGGCAGGAACAATGCCAGGAGCACCAGCGCCGAAGTTTCGATGCCCAGGCCCAACTGGATTTTCAAGTCGCCCGCCTTTCAGGTCTTGATCTGGAAACGCTTTGGATTTCGGCCTCCCATGGAAGTTGTGCGTTGTATCCTTGCAAATTGGCACTGCAAAGCTCCCCAGCCGTCCCGGCATAACTTCACATTCACGAGTTGGGTTTGACGGCGAGGGTGGAAGTGACATCGCGCACCCCGTCCGCTTCCAGCGCCAGGGCCACCGCCTGGCCGATGTTCTCCTCGGCGGAAACGGTTCCCGAAAGCGTCACATGACCCTGGTCGGAGGAGACGGAGATTTTCCAGACGGAAAGGTCCGGATCCGCCGCGTACTTGGCCTTGATGGCAGTGACGATGCGCGCGTCCGCCGCCGCATCGGCCACCTGCTCGCCGAGGTCGTGCGCCTTGCGCCGCACGATTTTGCCGGTACGCGCCAATTCGTCCTTGATTTGATCGGAGCGCAAATCAAGCGTTTCCAGCTTGGCCTTCAACGCGTCCGACAAATGTTTCCCCGCCTCGCCGGCGGAGGACTGCGCCTGGGCGGCGGCGGCCTCGGCGCGCTGCTCCGCCGCGGGATGTTCCCGCGCTTTGTTTTGGATAAACCAGTACCCCGCGGCGCCCAAAATGACGCCCAGGACCAGTCCATTGAAAAAACCTCTCATGATGTTCCTTTCTGGGTCTCCAAAAAATCACGAAGCGCTATTGTCCGCCAAACTCAATGAAGCGCAACTTGATGGCGAGCCGGATGATTCCGTGGGCCCTGCGTTTGCCCCAGGCGCGGTAGCTGCCTGCGATGAAATCACCCAAGGTCAACGGCTTTTTTGGCGGGTTTGTTTTCACAGGCGGAATTGCCGGATTGCGCTTACGGTTTCAGCGACGGTCCCTTCACGGCGGGCACTTCAACGGCCGCCTGAAGTTCGTCCAGTTCAATCATGCCTTTGACCCAGGTAGTGGGGGACGCGGGGAGCGCCTTGCCGTCTTTCTTGTCAAACTGCTGTCCGGCGGCAACGACGGTGATGCCGTTTTCACCGATCAGTTTCAGAGGGATGGCCGAGCCTGTGGCCACGAGGTGAGTTCCATCGGCGGTGATGATGTACCTTCCGATGCCGCTGCCTTCCACCACGGAGCGCCCGGCCGCATTCCTGATTTCCAAGGTGCTGCCGGCCACCTCAGAGCGAACCACGACAAAGATGATTCCCGCGCGCAGGTCCAGCAAAGTATCCACCGCCGCAACGCCGTTCCTCATGGTTACGACCATCTTCTCCAGTTTTATTTCGGTGCCGGCCTGGAGGCGGACGGTGGTTCCGGTGCGCCGGAAGAAAATATCCGCCCGCGCATCCGGGCCGGCGCGGACAACGGCGCCTTGCTCAAAAAGATGGCCCTTTTCCAAATTGCTGAACGTGACGCCATCAACGGAGTATTCGCACATTCCGACGACCGCGGTGGTCATGGCGCTGGGTTGGGTGTCGTTGTCCGGGAATGGGAGCCGCGAGGCCGGGGCTGGCTTAACTTCCTGGGCGTTGAGGGCCGCGGGCAGGCATAGCTGCAACAGTGCCAGGGCCAGGGCCGTGTGGAGGACGTGTTTTACAACCGGGGAAAATATGTTTTTTTTCATAGGACGCAATTTACGCCGGATGCCTGGCGGGCGCTATGGGGTGTTCTACGTAGAAGCATCTTGGGCGGAATCGGCCCCGGCGCAAGTCTCCGGGCCAAATTGCTGTCAACTAAACATCCACCGGGCCTGGAACTGTCCGCAGCGCAAACCTCCGGCGGACGGCTCGCGCGCGGCGCCGGCGGCGCGCAGGACGTTTCTCACCGTTCCCAACAGCTCGGGAAAGGAATAGGGCTTGAGCAGCAGGGCGGCGGGTTGGAGCCAGGGGCAGAGGAGAAATTCCTTCTCCGGCAGTTTCCCTGTGGCCATGATGACCGGGAGGGCTATATGGGCGGCGTGCAGCTTGTGGAGCAACTCAACGCCCGACACCCTCGGCATGTCGTTGTCCGTGACCAGGAGGTCATACGGGTTCCGTTGCAGAGTGTCCCAGGCGGCAGCCCCGTCTTCGGCGGCGTCCACCTGGTAGCCGGAGTGAGCCAGCACTTCGGCGTTGAGATGGCGGATGACCTCATCGTCTTCCACCACGAGAATGCGGCGGGCCGGACTCCCCTGGCTTTGCAGGGGTGTGCCGGCCGATTCTCTAATTTGCGAGGGTTTGTTGTCTTTCATATTGCGATTCGTGGTACATAAGCAGTTGGGGGACTTTGGCGGCGCGATCCGCTTCGCGCAGGACCTTTTTGACCGTTCTCAACAAGTGGCCGACACTGTAAGGTTTGATCAAAAAGGCGCTAATCTTGATCCAGGGATGCCGCTGCAGTTCCCCGGTCGGAATGGCTCCGGTCGCCATGATGACCGGCAGGGTGGCGGAGCGGCCGCGCAGCAGCTTGACCATCTCAAGGCCCGTGACCTTCGGCATGTAGTTGTCGGTGATCAGCAGGTCGTAGGCTTTGGCTTGAAGCGCCTCCCAACCGGCTGCTCCGTCGGCGGCGGGGTCCGCCTGGTAGCCGGATTGAATGAGCAGTTCCGTGATGAGTTGGCGGTTGCAAATGTCGTCATCCACCACCAGAATGCGGCGAAGGGGGCTGGTTTGGCCTTGCAGTGGCGCGCCGGTCCGTTCTGCTGATTGCGACATGTTTTCAGCGGTCATAACACCGTACCGTAAGCTGCAATGCCTTGCCGGCGCTATGGGGTGTTCACCCCATGTGTAATGTTGGTGAAGCCGAACATTTCCTGCGCGGTGTCCGGCGCCGGAGCGCCGGGCTGATCGAGCATTTCGCGCACTTTGCGGGCCAGCGTGGCGGGGGTATAAGGTTTGGCCAGGAACTCAACTCCTGGCTCCAGCACACCGTGGAGTGTGATGGCGTCGTCCGTGTAACCCGAGGTGAAGAGCATTTTGAGACCGGGATAAGAAGCTCTCAGCCGCCCGGCCATCGCTTTGCCGCCCATCAGCGGCATGATGACATCGGTGACCACCAAACGAATCGGCGCTCCTTTATGATCGCGCGCCACCTGCAACGCATCCTGGCCGTTCGAAGCCGGCAGCACTTCATAACCCTGGGCTTCCAAGACACGGCGGGCCAGTTCTCTGACAGAGGGATCATCTTCCACCACCAGCAGGGTTTCCGTCCCGCGCGGCAAAGGCCCGCTCTGGATCGGGCCGCTCGCGGCATCCAGCGGCTGCTCGACACGCGGAAAATAGACCTTGAAGGTGGTGCCTTTGCCAACCTCACTGTAAACGCCGATATGACCGCCGGATTGTTGCACGATGGTCTGGCAGGTCGCCAGTCCCAATCCGGTGCCCTTGCCCGTGGGCTTGGTCGTGAAAAACGCCTCAAATAAATGGGCTTTGACTTCGTCGGTCATGCCGGTGCCCGTGTCACTGACACTGAGCATCACGTAGTCGCCGGGAATGACGCCCGTGTGCGCGCGCGCGTAGGTTTCATCAAGCGTGACGTTGTTGGTGGCGATGCTCAGCTTGCCCCCATTCGGCATGGCATCGCGGGCATTGACGGCCAGATTCATCAGCACTTGCCCGATGTAGCCCGAGTCGGCCTTGACGCGCCCGGATTGTTTTCCCGGAACAATCGTCATTTCGATGTTCTCGTCAATGAGCCGTCGCAGCATTTTGTTCAGGTCTGTCACCACCTCATTGAGGTCGAGCACGACGGGTTGCACGGTTTGTTTGCGGCTGAAGACCAGGAGTTGCCGCGTCACCCCGGCGGCGCGCTCCGTGGCATGCCGGATCATCACGGTATGTTTTAGGAGCGGACTGCCGGGGCCAAGGGCCGAGGTGATCAAATCGTTGCAACCGATAATGACGAAGAGGATGTTGTTAAAATCATGGGCGATGCCGCCGGCCAGTTGGCCGATCACCAGCATCTTTTGCGCTTCGATAAACTGCGCCTCCAGCCGCCGGCGTTCGGCCCGTTCTTCGACTTCCTGCATGGCGCGGCGCACGGCGGGGACGAGACGGGAGAGGCGTCCCTTCAGGACATAGTCCGTCGCGCCGCTCTTCAGCGAATCAATGGCCCGTTCCTCGCCCAGCGTCCCGGACACCATGATGACCGGCAAGTCAGGATGCATCCCCCGGGCGATTTTCAGGGCGGACAACCCGTCAAACGCGGGCAGCGAGAAATCCGAAAGGATTAAGTCAACGCCGCCGCGTTCGAGCGCCGCCACAAAACCATCGCGGTTTTGCGCGCGGGTGGCCGCGCACAGGATGCCCCCGGCCTCCAGCGTGGATTGAACGAGCGCGGCATCGTTTGGATTATCCTCCAAGTGCAGGATGTGGAGCGGGGATTTCATTATTTGCCTTCCATGTCTCCCGGATCGTCTTCGACTGGCAGGATGGTTCTGAAGTCTCTTATTTCAGCGCCCATGGGCCACTCCTTTTTGTTTTGGAATTGAAAAGTAAAATGTCGCGCCGCCGTCCACCACGCCTTCCGCCCAGGTCCGGCCGCCGTGGCGGTGAATGATGCGCTGGACGTTGGCCAGGCCAACGCCCGTGCCCTCGAACTGGCTCTGGCTGTGCAGGCGTTGAAAGACGCCAAACAGTTTGTGCGCGTAACGCGGATCGAAACCCGCGCCGTTGTCGCGTATGAAAATCACCGTCTCGCCGCCGTCACCGGGAGCGCAACCGATTTGGATTTTGGCCTCGGCGCGGGCGCCGGTGAACTTCACCGCGTTGGAAATCAGATTGACCAGCGCCAGGCGCAACAGGGCGCGGTCGGCCCACACCGCCGGGAGCGGGTGGATTTCCCAGACGATGTTTCGCTCTTTGGTATGCGCCTGGAAATCGCCCGCCGTTTCCCGCGCCAACTCGTCGAGATTGACATCGGTCTTTTGCAATTCCGCGCGCCCGACGTGCGCGAACGCCAGCAGATCGTCAATCAAATTCCCCATCTGTTTGGCGGCTTGGGAAATCGTCGTCAGATGAGAGAGGCTTTTTTCGGAAAGCAAAGGCCCGGCGTCTTGTTGCAGCAGTTCCACGAAGCCCAGGACATGGCGCAGCGGCGCGCGCAAATCGTGGGAGACGGAATAGCTGAACGTGTCCAATTCGGCGTTGGCCGTTTGCAGTTCCTGGTTGGCGGTTTGCAGTTGCGCGGTGCGTTCGGCGACCCGTTGTTCCAGTTCCGTGTTGAGCCGGCGGATTTCATCATCGGCGCGCTTGCGCTCGGTGATGTCGCGGATGTTGCATTGAATGACTTTGATGTCGCCGGCTTGATACACATGGCTGACAAACTCCACGGCAAGGCGGCGGCCATCCCGGGTTACCAGCGGCAGGTCTTCAAAGCGGACAAACCCATCCTTGTGCAATCGCTCCAACATCGCTTGATTGGACTCGATGCCCTGGAAGAGATGAAGTTCCCCGACGGTTTTGCCGGCCATTTCCCCTCGGGAGATACCCAATAATTCCACCAGGAAAGGGTTCGCATCGGTAATGCGTCCCGTGTCCGCATCCAGAATCAGGATGCCGTCCTTCGCCGCTTCGAACAGCCGCCGATAACTCAGTTCCGAGGCGCGGATCGCCTGCTCGCTCCGCGTCTCCGCCTGCTCCGTCCGCGTCTCCGCTTGCTCCGTCCGCGTCTTGGCCTGTTCGGTGCGCGTCTCCGCCTGTTCGATCCGCACCTCCGCCTGCTCCGTGCGCGTCCTGGCTAGTTCGGTCCGCGCCTCCGCCTGCTCTGTCCGCGCCTCCGCTTGTTCCGTGCGCGTCTCGGCCAGTTCTGTGCGCGCCTCCGCCTGCCGAATTTGCGTGTCGAAGCCGGGGACATACCCGTGATCGTCCTTCTTCACAATTTTCAATGAACTGATCATCGTGCAGGCCCTCCTTCAGGTAATCCGCATGCCGCCTTCTCCGCAAATTCCAGCGCCTCATTCAGCGTGTCCATGAACTCTTTGACTTTAATGGGTTTGGTCAGATACCGGAAGAATCCCAGTTCCAAGCCCATGGCGATGTCGCGCGGCATGGCATTGGCGCTGAGGGCGACGACGGGGATGTGCGCCGTGGCCGGATCCTGGCGCAGGATTTTCAAGGCCTCGATGCCGCTGATGCCGGGCAGGTTGACATCCATCAGGATGACCTGCGGCTGGGCGAGGCGGGCGGTCTGGATGCCCAGAGTTCCGTTCACCGCGGTCAAGAGCTGAATGTCCGGGCAACGCGCGATGAGTTGCTCGACCAGCTTCATGTTCGCCGGGTTGTCCTCCACATAGAGCAGGGTGCGCCGCCGCGCCACCTCCGCCAACTGCGGCCGGACAGTGGCCTCGGCTTCGCCGCTTTGGATTTTGAGTTGGGGCGCCGCGGCCGAGATCAGTTCGCACCAGAACACGCTCCCCACCCCGACGGTGCTTTCCACGCCCAGCACGCCCTCCATCAGTTCGACCAATCGCTTTGTCACCACCAGGCCGATGCCCGTGCCGGCCTCGCCGCCGGCTTCCTGGCCGAGCCGGTTGAACGGCTGGAATAGTTGCGCCAGCTTTTCCGGAGGCAATCCGGCGCCGCTATCCGCGACGCGGATGCGAATCCGGTCCGGGGCGCTCACGGCGCAGTCCACAACCACTGTTCCCTGCTCCTTGTTGTATTTGATCGCATTGGAAAGGAGGTTGATGATGATTTGTTTCAACCGGGTGCGATCGGCTCTGACAAAGAACGGCTGCCCGTCATGGAACTGGGGAAAGGTCATGGTGATGCCGTGCTGCTGCGCCTGCGGCTCCATCATGGCCTGGCATTCGGACATGACCTCGGGCAGTGACACCGATTCCGGCGAGAGCGACACCTTGCCGGACTCGATCACCGCCAGATCGAGGATTTCGTTGATGAGCTTCAACAGATGCCATCCCGCCTGGAGAATCTGGGCAATGCTCTCCGCCTGCGAGGCCGTGGGGGATGGGGAGGCCGACTCCATCAGTTGCGCGAAGCCCAGAATCGCATTGAGCGGGCTGCGCAGCTCATGGCTCATGCTGGAAAGGAAATCCGATTTCGCCAGGTTGGCTTTCTCCGCCGCGGATTTGGCGCTCTCCATCTCGGCATTGGATTCCTGGAGCGCCTGCTCGAAGCGTTTGCGCTCGGTGACGTCGCGCGCGGCGGCGAACACGCCTTGCAGCCTGCGCTCCCGGTCGTAAAAGGTGGTCGCGTTGTAGGACACCACCGTTTTCTTGCCGTCCCTGGCGCTGGCGGTCAGCTCGTAGTTGGTGACCTTCTTCTCGCTCAACACCAACTTGATGGCCGCTTCGGCGCGCTCGGGATCGGTGAAGCAATCCTTGAACGGCGCGCCAATCAACTCGTCGCGTGTGCAGTCCGTCAGCGCCTCCATTTGCTTGTTGACGTCGGTAATGATGCCGAGCGGATCGGTCGTCATCAGCGCGTCAATGTTGGATTCGAAGAGCGAGCGGGTGTAGAACTGCTGGTCGCGCAAGCGCTGATCCAGCTTCTTCCGCTCTTCTTCGACCTGTTTGCGGGCCGTGTTGTCCGTGCCGATCAGCAGATAGCCGATAATGGCGTTTTGCGCGTCGCGCAGGGCCGTGACCGAGACGACCGCCGGGAAGCGGCTGCCGTCCTTGCGGATGTAGGTCAATTCGTAAATGTCCTCGATGCCGCGCGAGGCTTTGAACACCAGGGCTTCGAAGCCCGGCGTAATCGGCGTGGCCAGCTCGACGCTCAAGGCCTTGGCGCGCGCGATCACTTCTTGCGGGTCAGAAATGTCGGCCGGAGTAATCTGGTTCATCACGTCGGCGGCCGCGTAGCCCAGCATGCGCTCGGCGCCGACATTGAAGATTTGAATGACGCCCCGGGCGTCGGTGGCGATGCTGGAAAAGTTGGCGCTGTTGAAAATCGCGCTCTGCAAGGCGCTCGCCTTGAGCAGCGCCTCTTCCGCCCGCTTGCGCGCGGTGTTGTCCGTTCCGATCAACAGATAGCCGATGATGCCGCCTTGCTCGTCACGCAATGCGGTGACCGAGACGACCGCCGGGAAGCGGCTGCCGTCCTTGCGGATGTAGGTCAATTCGTAGATGTCCTCGATGCCGCGCGAGGCCTTGAACACCAGGGCCTCGAAGCCCGGCGTAATCGGCGTGGCCAGTTCGACGCTCAACGCTTTGGCGCGCGCGATCACTTCCTGCGGATCGGAAATATCGGCCGGGGTTATCTTGTTGACGACATCGTCAGCGGCGTAACCCAGCATGCGCTCCGCCCCGACATTGAAGATTTGAATGACGCCCTTGGCGTCGGTGGCGATGCTGGAAAAGTTGGCGCTGTTGAAAATCGCGTTCTGCAAAGCCCCCGCCTTGAGCAGGGCCTCCTCGGGCGGGACTTCGGCGAGGATTTCCACCGCGGCGGGATCGCCTTCGAGAATGGCTGCCGGCTCCATAAACGTCATCCGCCCAAATGATGTTGGAGGCAGACGAGCATTTCCTTCAGCACAATCGGCTTGGCCAGAAAAGCATTCCCCCCGATCTGCCCGCCGCCCGCCTCCACTTCGCCTTTGGTCACGGCCGCGGTCAGAAACACAATCGGCACGGTTTGCAATGTCGGACTGGCCTGAAAACAAGCGGCCAAATCCCCGCCGTCCAAGCCCGGCATCATCACATCCAGCAGGATCAAGTGAGGCTGGAATTCTTCCGCCGCGGCCAGCGCGGCATTGGGGTCGTTCACTTCCCTGACCACATAATGGTTGGTCCGTTCCAGATAAAGCTTCACCAGCCGGGTATTGCTGGCCCGGTCATCCACAGCCAGGATGCGCTTCTTCCCGTTGTTCGCCGCCGTTTTTGCCATGCCTCCCTCGATCCGCGCCTCCGCCTGTTTTGACCGCAGTTCCGCTTGCTCCGTTCGGGTGTTGGCTTGCTCCGTCCGCGCCTCCGACTGTTCGGTCCGGGCATTGGCTTGTTCGGTCCGGGCATTGGCTTGCTCCGTCCGGGTATTGGCCTGTTCCGTGCGGGTCTCGGCTTGTTCGGTCCGCTCCTCCGCCCGCTGGCTGCGCGTGCCGAGGCCGGACAGGTCCGGGTAATTATTCTTGGCGGGCCATTCCTGGCGGGTGATGATTCGGGTGTCCTCTTCGTCCGAAGAGGGCCGAAGGACTGGTATCAAAGGGTCTGTTGAATTCATGCGGGATAGAATAAGCCGGAAACGGCTTTGGCCGCTATGGGGTGTTCACCCCATAGCGGCCGCCTCCTGGCCGCACTATAATATTGCCTTATGAAACGCAAAGGGCGCTCCAAACCAATTTTGAGGCCGCGCCGTCACCAGAATCTAAAATTCGCGCGATGAACTATTTCAATGATCACCGTCCTTCTCAGGAAAGCTTGGGGCGTCTTCCCAGCGATTCTGCAGCGCGACACCGGGTTCCATCGTGGAAGCGCGCGCTGGACGTGCTTGGCGTCCTGGCCACGTCCATTGTTTGGGCGCCCGCGCTGGTGATGATCGGGATGTTCATTAAAATCGTTTCTCCCGGCCCGCTCCTTTTCAAGCAGGAACGCGTCGGCCACCTGGGCAAACGATTCCGCTGCCTGAAATTCCGGACCATGCGGGTCAACGCTGATACCGGCGTTCACCAGATACATTTGAATCATTTGATGACTTCCAATCAGCCGATGAGGAAACTCGACAGCGCCGGAGACAGGCGTCTGATTCCCGGTGGTTTGTGGCTGCGGTCTTTCGGGGTGGATGAATTGCCCCAGTTGATCAACGTGCTTCGTGGCGAGATGAGTCTGGTCGGGCCGCGGCCCTGCGTTCCTTACGAGTACGAAATGTTTCTGCCGCGTCATCGCCTGCGCTGCGGGACGCTGCCCGGTCTGACTGGATTGTGGCAGGTCAACGGCAAGAACAGAACCACATTCGCCAAGATGATGGAATTGGATCTGGCCTACGTTGAAAAGAAATCACTCTTCCTGGACCTGAAAATTATAGTTTGCACTATTCCCGCGATCCTGCTTCAGGTCCGGGACACTCAATCCAGCGTCAGACGATGGTCAACTGCACGCTGCTCTCGATGATGCCCGCGCCGATGGCGTAGCGGGTCAGACCGGCGGTGTCGTGGATGTCGAGCTTGGCCATGAGATTCTCGCGATGCTTCTCGACCGTCTTGATGCTGATGCCCAGTTCGTCGGCGGTTTCCTTGTTGGCCTTGCCTTCGGCGATCAGTTGCAGCACTGCCATCTCGCGCGAAGTCAGCGGCGCGCCATTCTTGTTGACAATACCCGCGCGGCCCGGCGAGGGCGAATGGAGACGATCGAGACGCTTGGAAATGGAGGGGCTGAAAAAAGTCTTTCCTTTTTGCACTTCGCGAATGGCCCGGCAGACGTCGTGGGCGGAGGTTTGCTTGAGCAGAAATCCCACCGCGCCGGACTCGGTCGCGTTTTGGACATACGCGTCATCACTGTGCGCGGAAAGGATGAGCACTTTGGTTCCGGGAACGGCTTTGAGCACCTGCCGGGTGGCCTCCAAACCATTGAGCAGGGGCATGGCGATGTCCATCAACACCACGGCGGGGCGAAGTTTTATGGCCAGGGCGACCGTCTGGCGTCCGTCTTGCGCTTCGCCGGCCACTTCGATATCGTCTTCGAGTTCGAGCATCTTGCGGAAACCCTCGCGCACGATCGTATGGTCTTCGGCTAATAGAACGGTGATTTTTTTCATGGGTGTTTGTCGGTGGCGTTCAGGGCTTGGCGATAGGAAACCGGAAGGCCGGATTGCAAGTTGGCGGCGCGGTGGGTCTCCGCCGGCATCATCGCAGCCGCCGCTGTCCCCTTGTCCGCAAAGTGATAGGCCGGCTCGAAAATCATTTTCCGGTCTCCCGCCATGAACCACAGCTTGAGCGTGCCGTGATTGATGTCGGCCGGCGTGGCCGTGGCATCAATATGCCGGCTCCTGCCGCCTTTGCCGCCGGTGGTGGCGGTCCCGATGATGGCCGCGGCCTTTCCCTGGGCGATCCCGGCCAGCGACTCATCCGAAACGACGATGGCCAGCCTGCCCTCCTCGTTGTTGAAGAAGTAGGGAAACACGCTGATCTTGTAATCGCCCGAGTAAACGCCGCCCGTCCGCAGAAGCGGACCGATGGTCAGGGTGGCCTGGCCCGCCGCCACCGGCATGGAGCTGGGATCAATCATGAGAATGCGATTGGCCGCGGAGGAGTTTGTCGAGCCTGCCGCCGCGTGGGTGTCGCCCCAACCGGTGGCCAGAAGCGCCAATAGAACAGGGATTGCTTTCATGGACTTTCGGGTTTGGTTTCAGCGGACGCCGTCAACGACTTCCCCCATTTTTTTCGCGGGATTGCCGAGCGGAATTTGTGCCGTGATGGCAGTGCCCTGGCCCGGGGCGGACTGGACATCAAGCCGGCCGCCGACCATCTGCAGGCGCTCCCTCATGCCCAGCAACCCCAGGCGTTTGCTTCCCTTCCCGCGCAACACGCGTTCCACTTCAAAGGATTTGCCGTCGTCCTTGATCTTCATGCTGATGCAGTCCGGCAGTTTCTGGATGCTCACCTCCACCCCGCTGGCTTGGGCATGGCGGGCGACATTGGTCAGCGCTTCCTGGGCGACGCGAAAGAGCACCGTGCGCCGGGCCGTGTCCAGTTGCTCCACTCCCGCAAAGGCCGTCAGACGAGCGCGGACGCCGGTGCGCGCCATAAAGTTTTTCAAGGACGAATGCAGGGCGGGAATCAGCCCCAGGTCGTCCAGCACCGCCGGGCGCAATTCGCGGGCAAACTGATGGACGATGTCCACCGATTTTTCCACCAGCCGTTGCGTGCGGGCGATGTTGCGGTCCAGGCCCTTGGTGTTGAGCGCCGCCTCCTTTTTCAAGGCCGCCAGCCGCACATTGATGCCCGTCAACGTCTGCGCGATGACGTCATGCAATTCGCGGCTGATTTCCTTGCGCTCCTCCTCCTGCGCCGAGAGAATCTGGCGGGACAGCCGCCGCAACTGCTCCTGCATCTGATCGGACTGTTCCAACAACTGGCTGTAATGGGTCTCGCTTTTCTTGAGCGCCGCTTCCACCGCCTTGCGCTGCACGATTTCCTCCCGCAACTCCAAATTCGAGGCGGCCAGCTCCACGGTGCGCTGGCTGAGCATCTCGACGATTTGATTCAAGTGGACGGCCGCCTCCCGCGAACCGCGATGCGTTTGCTCAATCGGCGCGATGGCTTCGGTAAAGAAAATCCCGGCCTGCTTGATGACCGCCACGCGTTTGCCGGCCGGGCAGCCCGGCAACACTTCCGTGACCAGCGTTTGCTCGTGGAGTTTGGCCAGGTCCAGGGTTTGCAGCCCGGCGGCCAGGGCCTGGCTCCCCAGCCCTCGCGCCGACTCGAGACTCGCCGCGCGGCCCTGCTGGAGGTAAGTTCGCAGCGCCGCCTGATAGCGCCTCGTAAACCTGTGTTTCATGCGTTCTCAAATTTGCGCGCGGCCCGCCGCACGGATTGGGCCGATTTTGCCACCAACTGTTGCGTGCCGGCAATTTCATTCTTGAGTCCCCTGGTATTGCTCCGCGCATCCTGTTTCAAGAGGAGCAGCCGGACATTGATCCCCAGCAGGGTCTGGGCGATTTCATCCTGAAGTTCCCGGCTGATGTTCGTGCGCTCCTTCTCGTGCGCCGCCAGCACCTGGTGCGTCAGTGTCCGCAAACTTTCCTGCATGTGCAGGGATTCCTTTAACAGCGTGGCGTAGTGTTGGCCGCTCTTCTTGAGGGCCGTTTCCACGCTCTTGCGGCGGACGATGCCCCGTTGCAACTGGCCGTTGGCGGCGGCCAGTTCCACGGTGCGCCGGCCCAGCATTTCGGTCAATTGACGCAAACGAGCCTTGGCCTTCCGCGCCGCCAGATGAGTTTCCTCGATCGGCGTGATGGCCTCGGTAAAAAAAAACTCCGCCCGCTTGGCCAGCCCGTTTTTGCTCTTGGCTAATTCCAGTAAGATCAGCGCCCGCTCGTGGATCCGGGCCAGCTCCAGCGTCTCCACGCCAAGGACAACCGCCCGGCGTCCCAGGCCCAAAGCCGGCGACAAGCTGGCGCGCGGCCCCTGCCGCAGGTGCTTGCGCAACGCCGTCACATACCGTTGTGACAACCCGGTTATTTCTTGTTTCATGCGGTCATGCCGAATCCGGCGGGACACTCCAGAATGCTTTATCACTCAATGGCGGGCCGCCAATCCACACTAAGTATCCGGCCATTGCTTCCATTTGTATATGGGGTGAACACCTTATAGCGCCTGCATGGTTTTTTGGTGATGATAGCCCCGCTTGATAGCCCCACTCTCTGAGAGATATGAAAAATGCGGTTGAGCTTCTGGAAGCGCCGGTTCTGCCGGACCCAGCGGTCATCGCCCCAGATCGCGCGCTGGAGTATCTGCAAGCTGTGGCGGACAAGGCACAACTGGATCTTATCTCGATGGAGTGCCAGCCGCCCGCCGCGCTCCCCGCTTCTTCCATCAAGCCCATCGCGGAACGAGCCGGCGCGGCCCCGCCAGCGCGGCCTGAGATCTATGACGAGCGTTACGAGGGTTATGCCCACGAGGGATTAAACGAGTGAATGGATCGGCGCGCCATCCGGAAGCGCTGCCAACCCGGGGAACCGGAACGGCTGCAAAGGAAAGCTCAAGAAAACAAATATGATGACCAAAAACAATGCGGTGGCGGCGATCTACAAATCCCACACGGAAGCCGAGGCCGCCATCAAGGTAGTGCTGCAGTCGGGATTTGACATGAAGAATCTCTCGATTGTCGGACGCGACTATTTCAGCGAGGAGGACGTGATCGGCTACTACAATGCCGGGGATCGCATGAAGCACTGGGGAAGAATGGGGGCCTTCTGGTGCGGGATTTGGGCGCTGTTGTTCGGTTCCGCGTTCTTTTTTGTGCCCGGTTTCGGACCGTTGCTGATGGCGGGGCCGCTCGTCAGTGGCATGGCCGAAGCGCTGGAGGACACGCTGGGCGGCATGAGCGCGATTGGCGCCGGCCTGCACCGCCTGGGCATCCCGAAGAAGAGCGTTCCGAAGTACGAGACCGCTCTCAAAACCAGCCGGTTTGTCGTGATTGCCAACGGCACGGTGGAGGAAGCCACGCGCGCCCGGGGCATCATGAATCGCACCCATCCGGAGGCGTTGGAGGCACATCTGCCGGTATCCAACACCGCGGAGGCCTTCCTCGTGGGAGCCTAGTTTGGGCGCGGAACCAGATTTGCGACGAATCGAAAGACAGCATTGCAAGGAACCATTATGGCAGCGAACAAAGCAACGAGATTGAACCCGGCGTTCGCGGCGGCCGTGGCCGAAGTGCAACCCGCTCTGGCAGCCTGGCGCAAGCGGCGCAAACCCCGCGAGCCTATCCCGGAACCCTTGTGGCATTACATGGTCCGGCTGGCGCGAGCCTATCAACCCAGCCCCGTAGCCCAGGCTCTCAGGGTGAATTACAATTCCCTCAAGCGCCGCCTGCTGGCCAACCCCCTGGCAACACCCGTCCGGATTGGCGACTCGATTCGCCTTTAGACGGCGCTTCGGCAGTGCCTTAATTCCATTATGGACAAGATAGCCGAAGAGCGGGTCAATTGAGCAGGTGAGGCCATATACGGTGTTCACCCCATAGACGAGGGGCGGGCTAAAGGGTAAAGTGGATTAGAAATTGAGCCAGAAACAGCAAAGAATAGGAAAACATACAATGAAAGAAACTTTTTTACCCACCGCCGTGCGGATCGCCGCGAAGCGAATTCCCCTGGGCCTCGGCTGTGCGCTCGCCCTGACGTTCCCGCACCTCAACGCCACCGCGCAGGACGACGTCAACCTTGGGACAGCCAACAATTTTGCCGTTCTGGCTGGCTCCGCGATTACCGTCACAACCGCAGCCAATGCATTACCGTCCACCGTTAACGCGGATATTGGGTCGTATCCAACCCCGACCGTCACGGGTACGAGCCTTGTTTTTTTGAACGGGGGGGTGAATGAGACAGGCGATTCAGGTCTCATGCAGACTGCCAAAAACGACTTGGCGACTGCCTATGGCCACGCCGCTGGCCTCACACCTACCGCGACTATCGGGAGTCTCACCGGCGAGCTTGGGGGGCTCACTCTGACGCCTGGTGTTTACAACTTTACTTCTTCCTCCGCAGATCTCACGGGAACCCTGACGCTCAACGACGAGGGCAACCCCGATGCCGTCTTCGTTTTCCAAATTGGATCAACTCTTACCACAGCCTCGGATAGTTCAGTAGTGGAAGAAGATATATCGAGCACCGGGGCCATCACTCCTGATGCCAACCCGGGCATGAGTGTTTTTTGGCAGGTCGGCAGTTCGGCGGTGCTCGGAACAGGCACTCAGTTCGCGGGGAACATCCTGGCCTACGCATCAATCACGGACGACAGCGGCT
>Ga0326727_10006557_pt1 | contig 31793 bp, 28 predicted proteins | sample MB2enrmetagenome_FD_207643 | JGI IMG/M metagenome (GOLD analysis project Ga0326727, IMG submission 207643) | Lab enriched peat soil microbial communities from McLean, Ithaca, NY, United States - MB29MY | ecosystem: Environmental > Terrestrial > Soil > Wetlands > Peat | place: USA: New York...
GCCCCTTGCCCCTCGCGCACCCCCATCCCGGCTCAACCCCGAGATGGAACAGAAGAAAGTTGTCGTATTCTTACGTGAACGAAAGCAGGGGGCAGGTCACCGCCACCTCCGGGATTGGCAAAGACTTCGGTAGAAGCATCGTGAAGTTCAGAGCTCTTCGTGCCGTATCGAGCGTCACTGCGGTGTTTACTTTATCACTGGATTCCGTGTCTAACAGCGCCATGATTTCCGGTTCCAAGATTCGACGCCTTGGTTCAGAGTAGTGGTTGCAAAACTCCTTTAGCTGCTTGGCAATGGTTTTGGCGGCATCGCTGGTGCCTTTCTCTGTCTCCGCGTATCCACCGAGCATATCCAATGGGCTATTCAGAGTCCCTGCTGCAATCATTTGTAACGCTCCAATGCTAGCTCTGTGACGGAAGAGAAGAACACTTCATTTTTCACGGTACGCAAATTATCAATGAGGGTCCAAAGATCTTGCGACCTGCCGTCTACGGTTCGAATAGCAAAAACGTCGATATCTAAGATAAATCTCGCGCCCGGTTGGTCTGTGGGTTCACTTGCTTGTGTGATTACTGCATGTGTGCCGTCTGGATATGCGATAGTGACCGGAGAAAGTCTCATTATCCCTGGACTAAAGATGGGGGGCAGGTCACGCTTAACTCTCCATTCCCCCTGGCAGGACCGCGCGCTTTCGATTCGGACCCGCCGTTCAGACTGGATGATTCTGAATGAGACATTGAATATTTCGGAATGCGCAGTGCGGGTCACCGATAACTGATTTCTCTCTTCCGATCCAGAACAGACGGCGGGCTCTGAATCATTGGGTCCATGCGGTCGGCCTGTTGTTTCATCCAGACAAGCCGCTTCCCCTTCTCAGCCTCAGGGGACAAATCGTGTTTCTTCTCTGTCCAGACTCTTTCCAGATCGGCAATGAAATCTCGCATCTGTCTCGCTCGCGCCCAGCAGTCCACCCACCCTTCAAATTCTTTTACCTTCTTTTCTTCTGCTGCAATTTGTTCCGCTAGTACCGCTCTTTCGCGTTCCTCTTTCTGCCGTTCGATTTCCCTGAGCCTTGCTTGTTCTGCGTGATGGATTTGGGCCCGCGCGTCGCGCATTAGCGCTCCGATGCATTGTGGTATCAGCTTTTCCAGACCTCCTCTCTTGCCGTCTCGGATCTTTGAGCCGTAGGCGTAATCACCAGCCCGGAACTCCAGCTTGCCAGATCCCTGGTATTCAATGACGGTCCGTGTCCAAGAGTATTCCTTGACGATTTGACGTCCGACCTCTCGGGCCTTTTCAGTAATCGCAAATGGCACTGATTGACCGAAAATCATCGCACTCGTCGAGCGCTTACCCTCGCCCTGGACTGTGACCGCAAATTTCTCTGCTTCTAGAGTCTTAACAACTGCGTTGGCGAGCGCTAAGGCTCGTTCAAGGGAAGTTTTCGTTACTCGTATATCGAGGCAATCGGGTTGGTCCCATTTCCTTACCAAAATGCCTCTGGTGTCTTCCTGGCCCTGACTCAACGTCTTTGCCGTGACCGCAACTAGCTTGTGCCGCGTGGCCTCTGGATCGACGGGAATGGTGCGTGATTCCATTTCAACGATCAACTTGTAGTAGTCGTCGGTTGGCTCTGGCTTTGGAGGAGCCTTGGGGTTGGCCGGAACATCTCCCGGCTCTTTGAGACGATGCACGACAGGAAGATCTTTTGCGTCCGGCAAAGGAAGACGCTCGACAGGCTTACCAAATTCCTTCTTTACCCAATATCCACGACCTGGCACCGGAATCTGGAGCTTTCGGCACACCTTCCCAAGCATAACGGATGAAATGCCGTACTTCGCAGCAACCTTAACCATTGGCCGTTCCCAAACTTCTGCATAAAGCTCTTCTCGATTCCAGGTATCCATGGGTGTATCAGACCTCCTCGGAACGAGCCTATCAGGGGAGCGTAGGGGCGAGAGCTTCGGTGGGGTACTTTCGAGGGGGGTACAATGCTCACCCCCTCGCATCCTTGACACCCTCCTCAGCGCTCCCTAGAATTCCCTTAGGCGTAGTGGAATCCTAATCTAAGCCACTGCATCTAAAGAATTTAGAGGGGCGGGTTTCGACTCCCACCCATCGCAAAGGACGCGATGAGTGGGGCACTCTCTCCTTAATTGTTTAGGGACTTATGCCAGCAGGGCCAGCGGGCGGACGGGAACGGGAAATTCTTACCGCCATTGTCGAGACATTTATTGCCAGCGGAGAGCCGGTGGGGTCGCGGACGCTGGCTCGCTCCAGCCGCGAGGGGCTTAGTGCGGCTACGATCCGGAATGTGATGGCGGATCTGGCGGATGCGGGATTTCTGGAGCAGCCGCATGCTTCGGCGGGGCGCGTGCCTACGGCCGAAGCTTATCGTTATTATGTCGAGCAACTGAGTGGCGAAACGCATCTTTCGCACGAGAACCAGAGCATTATCCAGGACACTTTGACTGGCGTCACCGACGTGGCGGAGTTCATGGAACGGACTTCGCATGTGCTCTCGCTGATCTCGCATAGCGTTGGGGTTACGGTGGCTAGTACCGGTCCGCGGAATGCTCTGGAGCATGTTTACTTTTCGCGGCTGGGCGATCAGAAGGTGCTGGCGGTGGTGGTCACGCGCTCGGGAGTGGTGCGTGACCGGGTGCTGCGGCTGGATATTCCGCAAGCGGATCTTGATCTGGCGGCGCGCTATATCAATGAAAATTTTCGCGGCTGGACTATGGGCGACATGCGCGCCGAGCTGGCCCGGCGTCTGGAACAGGAACGCAGCGAGTATGACCGGCTGATGAAGTCGATTGAGCAGCTTTATCAGCAGGGGGCGCTGGCTTCTACGGACGATGCGCAGGCGGTGTTCGTGGAAGGAGCGGCGAATCTGGTTACTGGGTCCGAGGATCGGGCGCGGCTGCAGGATATGCTGCGCACGCTTGAGGAGAAGGAAAAGGTTGTAAAGCTGCTCAGCGCTTATCTGGATACCCGGCAGGAAGCGGTGCGGGTGGTGATTGGGCTGAACGAGGCTTTGCCGGCTTCGAACTTGCAGAATTTTGTGCTGATTGGAGCGCCTGCTCGCGTGGGCGGCGAAGTGATGGGGTCGCTTGCGGTGATTGGACCTACGCGGCTGGATTATCAGCATACTATGTCGGCGGTGTCGTATATCGCGCGGCTGTTTGACAAGCTTTTGAATGAATCGGAGTGAGGCGGCAGTATGAGTAAGGGAAACGGAAAAACCGTCGGGAAGATTGGACTGTCGAATGAGGAACTCGAGCACGAGCTTCCGGCTGGAGACGGCGGAGAAGATGCCGCATCGGCCGCGATTGTGGGCAAGCCGGTCGAGGTCAGTGCAGCATCGGAAGTAGAAACGCTCAGGGCTGAGCGGGATGCGCTGCTGGATCGTCTGGCACGCTTGCAGGCGGAATTCGACAATGCCCGCAAGCGCGCGGCGCGGGAACAGCAGGAATTCCGGGAATTTGCCGCGGCCGACGTCATCAAGAACTTTCTGCCGATCCTGGACAGTTTCGAGCGCGCGCTGAAGGCTGGCGGCAACGCCTCGGACTTTCGCAACGGGGTTGAGCTCATCTACCGGCAGTTTCAGGATGTGCTGCAGAAAATGGGAGTGCAGCCGATTGTTTCGGTGGGGCAGCCTTTCGATCCGCGGGTGCACGAGGCGGTCGAAATGGTGGATACGAACGAGGTCGCGGATCACCATGTCCTGGACGAACTGCAGCGCGGGTACAAGTACAAGGGCAGGCTGCTGCGTCCGGCGATGGTGCGGGTGGCGCGGAATAGCCGGGGGTGACGCCTCAGCGGCTAAAGCCGACTTTGATTTGCAGGACTCATGGCGTGGCTGAAGCCGCGCCCCTTCAAAACAAAGTCAAATACATAGATCGTTAGCTTCACTGAACTTAGGGACACAACAGCAGCTACTGATTCGCTTAACTAGAGAGTGGGGGGAGTTTCTGGCCGCTAATACTAAACGCGATTATTACGAAGTACTCGGTGTCGCCCGTGCGGCCACCGACGTTGACATCAAGAGCGCTTATCGCAAGCTTGCGATGACGTACCATCCTGACCGCAACCCGAACAATCCGGAAGCGGAAGATCGGTTCAAGGAAATTACCGAGGCGTACGCGATTCTTGCCGACACCGAGAAGCGATCTTTGTATGACCGCTTCGGACACGCTGGCGTGGGCGGCAGCAGTGCTGGTCCGGCCGGGTTCGACCCCGCCATCTTCCAGGATTTCGGCGACATTTTTGGAGACATGTTCGGATTTGGCGACATGTTTGGACAGGGCGGGCGTCGCCGCAGCCGCGCCCAGAGGGGAGCCGATCTTCGGGAAGACCTGCATCTGGAATTTGATGAAGCGGTGTTCGGGGTCGAGAAACAAGTTAGTGTACGGCGCCATGAGAGCTGCGACGCTTGCCGGGGGTCCGGCGCGGCGCCTGGGAAAGCTGCGATCACTTGCCGGTCGTGCAATGGGCGAGGCCAGGTGCGGTATCAGCAAGGCTTCTTCAGCATTGCCCGAACCTGCCCAACCTGCCAGGGGGCGGGCAGCGTCATCACTGATCCTTGCCCCAAGTGCAAAGGGGAAGGCCGCTTGCTGCGCGAGCGCGTGGTGGAGACCAAAGTGCCGGCGGGAGTGGAGGACGGGACGCGAATTCGCTTCAGCGGACTGGGCGAGGCGGGTGCGTTCGGCGGGCCGGCGGGCGATTTGTATGTTGTGCTGCACGTCAAGGAGCATGCTTTTTTTGAACGCGAAGGCAACGATCTGCATTGCGTGGTTCCGATTTCGTTTCCGCAGGCGGCGCTCGGTACCGAGATTATGGTTCCGACGCTGGAGGGAGAACACAGGCTGAAGGTTCCCGAGGGCACGCAGTCGGGAACCTCGTTTCGCATACGGAACAAGGGCGTACCGGTACTCAATTCGCACGGCAAGGGCGATCTTTACGTCGAGGTGCGAATTCAAACGCCGGGGAAACTGGGGAAACGCCAGCGCGAATTGTTGGTGGAATTAGGAGCACTGTCTCCAGTGGAAAACAAGCCGCAGCACCGGTCGCTGTTGGGACGGGTGAAGGACATGTTTGTTTAGAACCAGGTCTCAGGTGTCAGATCTTAGGTCTCAGGTTTCGGACTCCAATGAATAGGCCTTCCCTGAGACCTGACACCTAAGACCTGAGACCTGATTCATGACACGACGGCGCTGGATTGCTGATGAAGTAACTGGAGACACGGCTGCTCTGGTGGGCGAACATGCCGCTCATCTTGCCCGCGTGCTGCGCGCTGAAGTGGGGCAGGAGTTTGACATCGCCACCGGGGATGAGGTTCGGCGCGGAACCATCACATTTATCTCTTACGATCGGGTTGATTTTGCGCTCGACACGAAGCCGCTCCCTAGGCTGAGGTCCTTGCCATCGGCTGCTCCGAAGATCACTCTGGCGCTTGCCATTTTCAAGTTCGACCGCATGGAGTGGGCGATCGAGAAGTGCACGGAGATTGGAGTGGCTCGCATGATTCCCGTCATCGCCCGGCGGACAGATGCTCATCTGGCCGCCGCCGCAGTTAAGCGCCGTGAACGCTGGCAGCGCATCGTGCGGCAGGCGGCCGAGCAATCCCGAAGGCCGGCGCCGCCTGAGGTTGCCGCCCCGGTTAGATTGAAGGAGCTTCCCGGCGTTCTTCCTGCAGGCGAACTGACCCGCGTCGTTCTTGCAGAATCGGAGGAGGACACTCGGCTGGGAGCGGTTCTGCACTCGCGGCCAAGCGAAGTTGCGCTCGCGGTGGGGCCGGAGGGCGGATGGGCTTCCGGGGAACTCTCGTGGTTTTTCAACCAGGGATGGGTTGCGGCTTCGCTTGGGGAGACGATCCTGCGGGCCGAAACCGCGGCGATTGTCGGTACTGCGCTTGCGCTGGAAGCACTGCGGTGATTCCCTATAGCGAATCCTGAGTTGCGGTGGTCCCGGACAGCTGCCGAGCTGCGCTCGGCTTAGACGGGCGAGGGCGCTCGTCCCCACACGAGCAAGTCCGGGCACAGCATTTCACAACCGACCTCTGATATTCTCCGGCTAGTGACTGCGACTGTTTCACCCACGACGAAGATTATTCCCGATGAACGGCAGCAGCAGGCCATTGGACACGTGCATGGGCCGATGCTGGTGATTGCTGGCGCTGGCACCGGAAAGACTACCGTTCTAACACAGCGCGTGGCCAACCTGATCCGCGAAGGGCACGCACGCCCTGACGAAATTCTTGCGCTTACCTATACCGACAATTCCGCGGCGGAAATGATGGCTCGGGTCCGAGAAGAATTGAAAGGGACCGCCATTGACGGGCTGCAGACTTGCACTTTTCATGCGTGGTGCAACGGGCTGCTGCAGCGGCGCGGATTGGTCGTTGGTGTGCTCGACGAGAAAGACCTTTGGGTGTTCTTGCGCCGCCGTATTCGCGATCTGCGGCTGAAGCACTTTGTGCGCGCGGCCAACGTCGGCCAGTTTCTCTTTGACCTGCTCGATTTCATGCGGCGCTGCCAGGATGAACTGGTCGGGCCGGCAGAATACACGCGTTACGTAGAGCGCCTGGAGCGCGGCGAGGTCCCGCTTCCACGAGTTGCCGGCTCGAAGAAGCAGGCGGAATTGGAAGACTCGGAGATTTTGGAACGCTGCCAGGAAATCGCTCGCGTTTTCGCTAGCGTGGAAGACATGCTGCGGGAAAAGAATCTGGGCACGTTCGGCCACATGATCACCAAGGCCTATCAGTTGCTGAAGGACGATCCCACATTGCTTGAGGAAGAACGGCTGCGCACTCGCTTCGTGCTGGTGGATGAATTTCAGGACGCGAACTTTGCCCAGGTCGAGATTCTCTCGCTGCTGGCTGGTCCGGCGGCGAATGTTTTTGCGGTGGGCGATCCGGATCAGGCGATTTACCAGTTCCGTGGGGCTTCGAGCGAAGCGTTCACGCTGTTTGTAAAGAATTTTCCGGCGGTGCGAGTGGTGGTGCTGGGAAAGAACAGGCGGTCGCTCTCGCCGATTCTACGATGCGCGTTTGGCATTGTGAATGAGAACCCGCCAGTGTTTGGAAAAACGTTCGCGCAGAAGGGGAATTCAATTTGCTACCAGAGGACGCCGCTGGAATCGTTGCGCGAAGAGGAGGCGAAGCAAAAGGGCGAGACCGTCGCCGCGTCGCCGGTTCAAATTGTTACCTGGAGGGACAAGGAAGTCGAGGCCGCCGACCTGGCCCGCCGGATCCAGAAAGGTCGCAAAGAGCGGCGCTGCCGGTGGAGCGATTTTGCCGTGCTCTATCGCCAGCACAACCATCGCGATGAACTGGTCCATGAACTTGCCGAGCGAGGCATTCCGTTCTCCATTGAAGGGCTGGACGTTCTCCACACGCCAGAGGTTCGCGACGTAGTGGCTTGCCTGACGGCGGCTGTCGCTCCGAACGAAGCGGCGAGCCTGTTTCGGGTGGCGGCTCTGCCGCAGTTCAGGATCGAACCGACGGAGTTGCGGGCGGCGATGAGGGCGGTGCGGCGTCAGGAACTCGATCTCCGCACGGTGCTGGCAAGGCTCCCGAAGGGCGCGGCGGTGCTGGAAAGCGTGGAGAAGGTGCACCGGGAAGTGGGGAAGGACGGGGTTCGCGCAGATGAAGCGGTGAAGGTTGTGATCCGTCACTTCGGCTTGCCGCAGTCGGCTTTGGTGGTTGCGTTTCTGAAGTTTGTGGAAACGTGGCACACGAAAGCTATTGCCGAAACCGGGAGCCCTTCGGAATTCCTCGAGTACCTCGATTACTTTGTGCAGGCGCGAGGCGCCATTTCGCTTCCGCGCGTCGACGATGATAGCGATGCGGTGCAGTTGCTGACCGCGCACGCCGCCAAGGGACTTGAGTTTCGTCACGTGACCATCCTGCGGGGTTCTTCGGTTTCTTTCCCAAGCACTTACAGGGAGCCGCTGGTTGCTTTTCCGCCTGAGCTGCGCAGGCCGGACGCGTTTTCTGTTGACGATAAGACGCTGCACGAAGAGGAAGAGCGGCGCCTTTTCTATGTGGCTATGACGCGCGCCAAGGACACGCTGGCGATTTATGCGCACCGGGGACAGAGCAAGAAAGATCCAAAGCCGACGAAGTTTCTGCGGGAGTTTATGGTTCATCCGGCTTACAAGAAGTTCTGGCGCACGCGCTCAGCGGCGGCGGTGCAGGATTCCTTGTTTGCCGAGGAGGAGCAGAGAACCGCGCTGCAGCAGTCGAACGTTGCGGCGTGGCTGCTGATGCGGCCGGCGGCCGGCTTTGTCACCGGGCTGAGCGCGTCGGCCATCGAAATTTATGAAGAGTGTCCACTGCGCTTCAAATTGGAACGGGAGTGGAACCTGCCGCGTGACGTGTCCGCGTCACTGCATTATGGAGCGGCCATGCACGGTGTGCTGCGTACTTTTTACGACGCGCAGCGCTATCAGCGTGAAATCGGCGACGACGAGTTGCTGGAACAATTCCGGTCGCACTTGGCTGCGGCGGGCATCGCGGACCGGTATCAGTATGAGCTGTATTTGCGGCAAGGGATGGAGCAGTTGCGGCAGTTCTTCGAGGTGGCTCGCAGTTCGCCGCGGCCCGAGGTCGTCGAAACTGAACACAATTTTGAACTGCAAGTGGGTTCGGCGAGATTGACCGGGCGGGTGGACCGTATCGACCGCACGGGTCCGGACACCGTGGCCATCGTGGACTACAAGACGGGCAAGCCGCGGTCACAAGAAGATGCCGACGAGAGCCTGCAACTTTCCTTGTATGCTCTGGCGGTCCGGGATGCGTTTGGAAAGCACGCCGACCGCCTGATCTTCCATAACCTCGAAAACAATATCGAGGTGTGTACCACGCGAACCGACGGCGAGTTGGAAGCGGCGAAATTGAGGGTGCAAGAAGCGGCGGAGGCAATCGCGCGGGGAGAGTTTGCCGCGAAGCCGGGGTATCAGTGTTCGTATTGTCCTTATCGCAATCTTTGTCCGGCTACGGAGAAGGTTGTGGTGGGTCCGGAGAGGAAGTCGGCAATTCGCGTGAATTAGGAAACAGCCGCACGCTGGCAAAAAGCAGGTCCTTCGCTTCGCTCAGGATGACAATTCATAATTGAGGAAGAATGTGCTGAGAAATGCCGCAAAAACTTTGGGGACGCTCATCGCGTCCCCTTTGTCGTTGCCTGTTGCAGCTGCTTAGTGCTTCTTGGCTTTCTTCTTTGCTTTCTTTTTGGTTGCCATGGATCTATTCTCCCTTTCCATTCTTCATGGAATTTCGCAACGATCTTTTGTTGCAACTGATTGAATGTATAGAGTCAACGCAGAACGAAGTCAAGAGAAAAATGATCGAAGCGGGCGTGCGCAACGATGCACCAAAGTCACCTGCGCGAGTTCGCACGAGCAAAAAAATTAAAAAGCGAGTTGTGATGGCACGCAAACTTTCTTAAAAACCCTCGTCCAAATTAATTTCCAGGACCATGCGTTCGAGTTCCTGCTCGGCCTGATCACGCTGCGTTTTGAGGTCGGCGATTTCCTTGCGCAGCACGGTGAAGCGGTCCTCCTGCGCGTTGAGTTGGCCGGTGTAGCGCTGGATCAAGGCTTTCTCCTCGGGGCTGCCCTTGAGCGCTTTCATGTTTTCGCGCAGGCGATTCTGGTCTTTGGTGATCTCGGTTACTTCCTGGTCGCGCTGGGTGATCTGTTGATTGAGGTCCCCGATCTTGCGCTTCTGCGCGAGGATGCGCTCGAATGCCTGCTGCATCACCGGGGTGACACGTTTCTGGTCGATCAGTATCGCGACCGTGTCACTGTTGAGATTGGTGAGAACGTACTGAGCTTCTTCGGGACGGAACTCGTCGACAGAAATCGTCTCCGTCTTGCCGGGATCGACTCTCACCCGAAAACGGTGAAAAGAGGCAGACGACTCTTCGGGCTTGGGACCATCTTTGGCGAGCTTCCAGTTCTCCTCGGCGGGGTGCTCGATGACGACGTCGCGGGGAGAGGTGTCGGCGTTGTGGATGGCGTATTTGGTGCTCCGGCGTTGTTCGCGGGTTAGAACCATCAGGCCCTTGGCGATTTTGACGTGAGTGTAAGGCCGCTGGTCGGACTCCTCCTGCGACTTTACTTGCACCGCAGTGTCGGCAGCATAGGAGAGCAGGCGGCGTTCGTTGGGATGAACGGTGGCGAATATGCCTTCTCCGGCGAAAGTGCCGCTGTCGATGATGTTGAAGGTGCCGGAGTCGAGAGTCTGGCCGCTGGTGTTTTTCAGCCAGAGAGCGCGGAGGGCGCCGGAGTCGTCGTTCCACACGGTGACCTTTTCTGCTTCAACGGGCGCGTTCAGGATGGGCACGAGTGCGGACTGGTTTTTGGCGAGGGAGATATTTTCTTTGAGATCATATTCGAAGAAGTCGCCAACTTCTTTGCCTTGCGCTTCGGAATTCTGCCGCGCCAGGGCGGCATTGAGCATGCTGGGGCTGGTCGCTAAGGAATTGCGTACGGCATCAACCGCAACCATTTCCGACGCGCTGCCGACGCGGAGGTCGAAGTTGACCTGGTTACGTGAATTGGCGTTGATGAAGGCATTTGTCTGATTCGTGTTGAAGCCTGGGGAACTAGACTGTACCTTCGCGGTACCGGCGGGGACGTTGTGGAAAGTGTAGCGTCCGGAGGAATCGGTGGTGACGGTTTGGGAAAAGCCGGAATCATTGCTTACCGTGACATGCGTGCCGGGAACAACCGCGCCGGTGGGATCGCGAACGATGCCGGAGAGAGTGCCGTTGCCGCCTGCGCGAAACATGCCGCCGCCCACACCGCCGCCCTGACCCGCACCTACTCCACCGACTACACCACCGATTACACCACCGACTACACCACTTCCCCCTTCAGCAGGAGGGGGAGGCGGTTCCAGCGTTGCCTCGTGCGACTGCGGAGTTAGCTGCACGGATTCCGGCAACGGGATCACAGGCCGGCGGGTGTAGAACGGTTGCGAGATTTCCTGGATAAACGATTGCGGCGCGCCGGCTACCAGGGTGAGGTGCACATCCTTCCAGTCTTCTCCGATGGTGTTGTCGACGATGGCCCACCCTTGCAGACGCGGCTTGGAAGCTGCTTTTTCGGGGAGGATGATGCGGTAGGTACTTTTCCAAACGGGCACTTCGCTGATGTAACTGACGAAAACTTCGCGCTCCCCGGTTCCGGTGGCGGAGATAGTCATACGGCGCAGATCACGGGAGCGCGAGGAACTGACCAGGCTGAGGTAGCGGCCAACCTCGTCATTGAGGTCACGATCGGCGAGGCGGACCGACGTACCGGGACCGAGTTCGAAGTTCCGCATTTCTCCGCCGTCGCTGATGATGGAAAATTCGGTGCTCTCGATCACATCGCCCTTGGCGGTCTGCCTTTTGGTTTTGTCCACGGTGAGCAGTTTGCCGGTAGCAGTTGCTGAGCCGCTGTGAACTTCGACTCGGGCGCCGCGCAAGGCAACGAGGAAATCATCGCGGTCGATCTCTTCGCCGAAGGGGAGGCGCAGCGCTTTCAGGCGCTCGGCCAGGGGAGCGATGGAGTTGTAGCGCACCGACGAGATGCGCCCTTCTCCGAGATCGACCACGGTCAGGGACTTGAGCACGTCGTTGAGTTGGGAAGTCGTGAAATCGATATTGAGTTCCTGTTTGCCGCGGACTCGAGCGGAATGTTCGAAGTACCCGACGCCGTTCTTGTAGAGGACGACGCGCTGCACGGGCAGGCGGTTGTACTCATCGGAAGCGGGCACGGGCGTGCTCACCGGCTCCTTGACCGCAGCGGTTTTCTGGGCGTGAGCGAGAGTTAAGGTGAGAGTGATGAGTAGAAGCGCACGAAGGGAATTCGACATGAGGCCAACTCCTTGCCTGATCGTCTTCAATTCTGGCCGGTTGCTGCTCCTGCTGGCGCCGGTTCCGCCGTTGTCAACGGCAGGGTGATGGTGAAGACCGCGCCTCCGCCGGGGGCCGATGCGGCTTCGATGTTGCCTCCGTGCTCGCGGAGCACGGTCTTGCAGATGCTGAGGCCCAGGCCAGTGCCGCGGCCGGGGCGCCTGGTGGTGAAGAAGGGGTCAAAGATGTGCTCCAGGTTTTCGGCGGCGATTCCTGGACCATCATCCTGAAACACAATCCAAACCGAGTCCGGGTTTCGGCCGACGCGCACACGAATTGTGCCCTTCTCCCGGGTTTCGCGGATAGCCTGCTCGGCGTTCAACAGAAGATTCAAGAATACCTGCATCAGCTGATTGGGATCAGCCATGATCGTGGGAATCGCCGGTTCGGGCAGAAAGTCGACCGTGATCTCGCTTTTGCGCAAGGGATACGCCTGCATCTGCACGGTACGGTGCACGAGTTCATTGAGGTCGACCTGGCTGCGTCCGAGGGCGGGCGGGCGGGCGAAATATTGCAAGTTCTGCACGATCTCGGCGGCGCGCCTTGCCTCCTTGTGCAGATCAGCGATCTGCTTGCGGGCGGAGTCGGTGGACTGCGATTCCTGCAGCAGTTCGGCATAGCCCAGAATCGCGGTCAGCGGATTATTGAGTTCGTGGGCGAAACCGCCGATCATCTGGCCCATGGCGGCCAGGCGTTCGCTTTGAATAATCTTCTGCTCCAGCTTCTTCTCGGTGGTCACATCGCGGACGGAGATGATGACGCCGGTTGGAGCACCTTCGGCATCGAGCAGTGGACTGGCCATGGCCAGCATGGCGCGCCAACTGCCGTCGTGGTGGCGGGAATTGTATTCGCAGGAGGTCAGCGAGCTCTTGCCGGTCGCGACGGTGCGGTAGAGCGTGGCCAGTTCCGGCGCAGTAGTCGCCGCATCGTCGACATTCTTGCCCATGAGGTATTCCGGACCGTACCCGAGGAGCTCGGCGATACGCGCGCTTACGAATGTGTACTTGCCCTTCAAGTCGAGCACGAGAATCAGATCCGGGAAGCTTTCCAGCAGGTATCTCCGGAACTCTTCCTGCCGCCGCAACTGCTTTTCCAGTGCGCGCTTCTCGGTGACGTCCACCAGGGTACCCTGGTAGCGGACCAGGTGCTCCGCTTCTATCACGCCGGTCGATGTATCGACACAGACGGCGACTCCACCATCTTTTCTGCGCAGCCGAACCTCTCGAGTGCGGGTGCGGCCGCTCTGGCTTCCCCCGCGTCCCAGCACCGGATCCCGGCCGGGATCGGCACCCAGTTGTTCGGGCGGGAGGTTCAACAAATCTTCTTTGCTCTCGTATCCCAAAATCTTCACCAGCGCCGGATTGACTTCGAGCAGCTTGCCCTCCGGATTGCTGATGTACACCCCTTCCTGCAGAGATTCGAACAACTGGGTGAAGCGCTGTTCCTTTTCCCGATGGCCGGTAATGTCGCGCGCCAGCACGCTGGCTCCGGTCACATCGCCGCCCTTGACGATAGCGTTGACCACACAGTCGTAGAAAAGGCGCCGGGAATCGTTCCGCAGGTGAACTTCGACCACTCCCGACCAACTCCGCTTCTCGAGGAAACGTGCCATGCTTACGGACGTTTCCGGATGCAGCGGGGCGGCCAGGAATTCCTCGAGCTTGCGACCCACCAACTGGGGATAAGGGACGCCTAGAAGTTCCGCGGTTCGCCGGTTTACGGTTTTGAGGGTGCCATCGAGTGAAATGGCAAGAGCCACATCGTCCATGGAATCAATCAGCTCCTTGAAGTTGCGCTGCGAACGCAGGATCAATTGGCTGAGCTGATCGAGTTGTTCTTCCGAAGGTACGATTCCCGCCTGATTCTGAAAGCCCTTCAGAATCTGCTTGAGCTCCGAAACCTCGCGTTTGCGGCCGAAAGCATAGGCGGCAAACAGAATGGCCAGAATGAAGAGTCCCGCCGGAATTGCCCACAGCCGGTAAGGAAGGTCTTTCAGTTGTTCAAACGACAACGCCGCCACCGCTGCCGCAAACAGAATGAGCAGCAAAAGCGCCCATCGCCAGAGCTGGCTCTCTTCGGTCTCCAGCCGGTTAGGAGTTGGATCGGGCGGCTTTGACGTGGAACTTTCGTCGGGCATTGGGGGAACTCCGCTGCGAAAACTATCGGTTCCTCGTTTCCGCCGGATTCCTCTTAGCGTAGCACCGAAAGTGTCTGGTCAGAACAGAACGTTCCATCACGGTAACGAGGTGATGACCATCACAGCGGACCCGGTTAGGGCAGGGCTAGGATGTTGGCAGGATTCTCCCATCCTGCGTCATCCCCTTCGTGTGCGCACAGGTGTCCTTATGCTTTATAAAACCCTGAGTGCCGCGGTTTACGGCATTGACGCCAACATCATCGAAGTGGAAGTGGATGTTTCTGGCATCAAAATGCAGGAAGACCACTTTCACACGGTCGGCCTGCCCGACGCAGCGGTCCGCGAAAGCCGGGACCGGGTGCGCTCGGCGCTGAAAAACTGCGGCTACGACATTCCACCAACGCAGATCACCATCAACCTGGCGCCGGCCGACATCCGCAAAGAAGGATCAGGTTTCGACCTGCCGATGGCGCTGGGCATTCTGGGCGCATACGGGGGACTAAATAAGAAAGATGTCCCGGACGCCCTGTTTGTCGGCGAGCTTTCGCTCGACGGAAGCTTACGTGGAGTCCGGGGCGCTTTGCCGATCGCGATCGAGGCGCGCCGTACAAAAGTGAAGCGCCTGATCGTGCCCGAAGTCAACGCGCGGGAAGCGGCTATGGTGGGCGGAGTCGAGGTCTATCCCGTCAAGTCGCTGCTTGAAGTTATTCGCTACCTGAATTCCGGCAACGGTGTTTCGCGCCTGCAGGTGGACACCGATCAACTGTTCAACCAGGCGCAGCAATTCCACGTAGATTTCAAAGATGTTCGCGGGCAGCAGACCGCCAAGCGCGCTCTGGAAGTTGCCTGCGCGGGCGGTCACAACATTCTGATGATCGGGCCTCCGGGATCGGGAAAAACGATGCTGGCGAAGCGCATGCCGACCATCCTGCCGCCTTTTACCTTTGAAGAGGCGCTCGAAACCACCAAAATTCACAGCGTCGCGGGCGTGCTCGACGCGCGCGCTGGACTGGTTGGACTGCGGCCTTTCCGGGCACCCCATCACACCATCTCAGACGCAGGCCTGATCGGCGGCGGTGCGATTCCGCGGCCGGGCGAAGTGTCACTGGCGCACAATGGGGTACTGTTCCTCGACGAACTCCCGGAATTTCCGCGCAACGTTCTTGAGGTCCTGCGCCAGCCGCTCGAAGACGGCAGCGCTTGCATTGCACGAGCGGCCATGTCGCTGACGTTCCCCGCGCGCTTCATGCTGGCTGCTGCCATGAACCCATGTCCCTGCGGATTTCACAACGATCGTACCCGCGAATGCCACTGCACGCCGCCCATGATCCAGCGTTACATTTCAAAAATTTCGGGGCCGCTGCTCGACCGCATTGACATTCACATTGACGTTCCGGCGGTAAACTACAAGGAAATGCGCAGCACCACGGAGCCGGAGAGTTCAGCCAAGATACTGGCGCGCGTGATTCGTGCCCGGGACCTCCAGTTGACGCGTTTTTCTTCCGAGCGGCAAAAACTTTATTGCAACGCGCAAATGCCGCCGCAGTCGATTCGCAAGTTCTGCGAACTCTCCGCCGATTGCGAACGGTTACTGGAACGGGCCATGGCGCAGCAAGGACTGAGCGCCCGCGCGCATGACCGCATTCTGAAAGTCGCACGCACGATCGCCGACCTCGAAGGTAATCCGCAGCTTGAACCGAAACACATCGCCGAAGCGATTCAGTACCGAACGCTGGACCGCACGTTCTGGGCGTGAGGTTCCGCAATAAACGAGAGCGCGGGTGGCTTGTCGTTTTTGCAGCGGCGAGAAAGTCGAATCAGGCTGAGGCCGGTTCTTTTTGCAGCCGAACCGGAAACGGTTTGATTTTTGGCAGCTTGTTCTTCTGGGCCTTCCAAAGATCGTAATTGAGCTGCATCTTCAGCCAAAACTCGGGAGAAGTATAGGGCATCGCCTTGGCAAGCCGCACGCTCATCACCGCGGAAATACCGGCGCGGCCGTTCAGTATCCGGGAGAGATTCGGTCGCGTCACCCCCAGGCGCTTGGCCGCCTCCTTCACTGTCATGTCGCCCAGGTAATCCTTCAAGACTTCGCCGGGATGGGATGGATGGAAAAGCATACTCATCTCCTAGTGGGAATCCTTGTAATCGACGAGAATGGCGTCCTCGCCGTCGAACGCAAACGTGAGCCGCCAGTTTCCGCTCACCCGCACCGCCCAGTGCCCCTCCAGTTCGCCCTTGAGCGGGTGCAGGGCGTAGCCGGGCGCATTCAAATTGGCCGGACAGGTGGCCGCATCCAAAGCGGACAATATTCTTCTGAGCCGGGTTGCGTGTTCTGGCTGACTGCCAGCCTTCGAACCGGTTTCGGCAAACTGTTTGATGCCTTTGTGCCGATAGCTCTTCAGCATGTGTAAAGTGTACCAATACACGATACTATGGTTAGGGAAATGTGCGCGCCGAAAGGAGGAATCCGACGTTTGCTTCGTCTGGTTGCCGTAGTTCACGGAAGTTCCTCCTGGTTAGCCAGGCAGAACGGCGAGACGCGCCTACCGGAAATTATCGACCAGCATGAGGACGCTGCCAGATTCTTCGGATTGCGGGTAAAGGATCGTCCGGCCGTCGGGGGAAACCGCGATATGGTTATTCACGGGACGTTGAATGGTCAGAACTTTCCTGATCTGGCCGGTGGCGAATTCGTAGAGGCAAAGGTCACGGTGTCCCGTTTTGTCGGCAGTGGTGAAGAAGTAAATCCCCTCCTTCCCCACAGTCCATTCGCCTTCGTTGTCCACAGAATCGAGAACTTTCGTTTCTTGATTTCCATCCACCGAGGCCCTCCAGACGCTCACGGCCTCCGGCCATCCCTTCATGTAGTACAAAACTTCTCCGTCCGGTGTCTCTTGCGGGATGTCGCCGGAATTCCGCGTGATTTGGACTGCCTCCCCACCGCTGGATGGCATCTTCCAGATTTCCTCCCGGCCGCTGCGGGTGGAGCTGAAGTAGATCCACTTTCCATCATGCGACCAATAAGGCCACTTGTCTTCGGCGGGATTTGTCGTCATGCGCCGTGGAACACCCCCGTTTACACTGACGACATAGATGTCGTCTTTCATTCCTTTCTGTGCAACCGTAAAAGCGACGTTCTGGCTGTCCGGAGACCAACTCGGGCCGTAGATCGCCGCCCCGCCAAACGAGGTTAGCTGCAGGGTCCTGGATCCGTCGCTGTCGCAGATCCAGATTTCCTGCGCCCCTGATCGTTCCGACATAAAGGCGATCCTCCGACCGTCTGGCGAAAAGGCGGGATAGAGCTGATCCTGCGTGGAGGAAATGAAACGGAGGGGCTGGCTTGGTTCTTTGCCGGGACCCTTCAAGTCGACGCGCCAGATATTCAAACGAGACTGAAAGACTACAAAAGCCAGACGGGTTCCGAGGCGCGAAATCGTCGGATCTGCGCCAGCGCTTCCGAGATCGAGCCTCCTGGGAACGGCGCCCTTGGACACCGCAGTCCGCCAGAGCCCGTAGTTGGTTCCGGTTGCGGAGGCAAATACGAACTCACGGCCATTGGGCAACCAAGCCGCGCCTATGTTTGTCATCCCGGGGGACTGAATCTGTTCCTCCTTGCCCAGCGGCTTGGAGCCTTCTCCAAGATGCAGTAACCACAGAGTCGCATTGTAGAAGTCGGGTGAAACTCGCGAGAACACCAAGGTCCGGCCGTCGGGTGAGACTGCCGGCGCCACATCGCCGGTTTCGCTGCTTGGCGGGCTGGTTAGCTCGGTTTGCTCTCCGGTTTCCGTGGAGACCAAATGCAAAGCCCAAACGCGCTCGCCGCTCTTGGGCGTCGGGCAGACAATCCATTTCGAATCCGGCGTCCAGGACAAGTACGGGCCCCAGGGCAAAGCCTGCATTGATCCCTTGATCTCGCTCAAAATTCGCTCCGGCCCTCCTCGCTGGGGTACGATCACGATATCGGTCTTGTCGGGTGACAGCTCCCGCAAGAAAGCGATGAAGCCTCCATCCGGTGACCAGGCAGGGCTGTAATCCATCGCTGCATCGCTGGTCAAACGAAAAGGCGGCTCCACGCCGATTTGTTTGACATAGATATCGGACTTATCCTGCTTTTCCCCGTTCCAGGAAAACGCGACTTGCGTGCCATCCGGCGAAAGTGTCGGCCAAGACTCATCGCCTGCGTAGCTGGTGAGTGGAACCGCCACCAACGGCACCTCCGGCACTTCCTTCTTCGGTCGAACCAGCCACACTCCAACGGTTGCCACAACCAGTGCTGCCGCTATGCTGAGGGCCCAGGTGAGGCGACGATTAGGCTTCGTCTTTGCCTCTGCAGCAGCGGCTCCCAGGACCCCGGAATCGGACTCCTCTTTCAGCTCCTCCAGCACGATCTTGACATCGTCCATGTGTTGGAAGCGCTGATCGAGCTCCTTCCGCAGACAGCGGGAGATCAGCCGCTCAACTTCCCTGGGAAGGCCATCGACCAGTTGACTTGGCGGGCGCGGATTGTCCTTCAGAATGGCCGCTAGCGTCGAGGCTTTGGTGTCAGCGTGAAATGCTTGCTTTCCCGTCACCATCTCGTACAACACCGATCCGAAGCTGAAGATGTCGGAACGGGCATCGACCTTCTTGCCCTCCGCCTGCTCGGGAGACATGTAGGCAACGGTGCCGACGATTTTGCCTTCTTCGGTCGTGGGCCGCATGGTACGTGTGGACTCGTCCTCGCTAGCGGGAGTAGGTTCGGTGAGCTTCGCCAGGCCGAAGTCGAGAACTTTCACGCGCCCATCCTCGTTCACCATGATGTTTCCGGGCTTGAGATCCCGATGGACGATGCCGGCGGCGTGCGCCCGAGCGAGCGCATCGGCAATCTGGATCGCCCACTTCAAAACTTCATTCAGGCGCATCCCACTCCGGGGGATCAGCTTGTCGAGCGTCTTGCCGGAGACGAACTCCATCGAAATGAAGTCAATGCCATCGGCCTGACCAATGTCGTAAATGGTGATGATGTTGGGGTGGTTCAGCGACGAAGCCGACTTCGCTTCCTGCACGAAACGCTGCTTACGTTCGGGGTCGGCGACCTTCTCTGCGGGCAGGACTTTGATGGCCACCTGACGACCGAGGCTGCTCTGGATGGCACGGTATACCTCACCCATCCCTCCAGACCCTAAGGGCGACTGGATTTCATAGGGGCCGAGTTTGGTGCCAGAGGTGAGGGGCATCGGTGCGCGTAATTATAGCGTGTACAGCAAGTTGCAGCGGAGGCAGCGATTCGGGATGGTTTGCCGGCTACTCGGAGAGAGCCTACGAGGAGATATGTGTCTTGACAATAGTCGTGCTAACGAGTATTATGAGTGTCGATGAAGGAAACAGCTCAGGCACAGAACAAGCGACAGCGCGTGGGCAGTCCTGAGGAAGCGGCGTTTCTGGACCTGGCGCGCACCACGGACCGGCTATCGCGGGGGCCGATGCAGGTGCTTAAAACCGAGGATCTCTCGCCAACGCAGTACAACGTGCTGCGAATTCTGCGCGGTGCACCCGAAGGGCTGCTGTGCGGCGAAATTGCCAATCGCATGATTACGCGGGATCCAGACATCACCCGGCTTCTCGACCGTCTGGAAAAGCGCGAACTGATCTCGCGCTGCCGCGAAGCCAGGGACCGGCGAACGGTGATGGCTCGGATCACGACGGAAGGGCTAAAGCTGCTGGGCCGGCTGGATGAACCGGTGCAGGCAGCACATCGCAAACAATTAGGCCACCTGGGGCGCGAGCGGCTGAGGGCTTTGACGGAACTATTGCGCGATGCGCGCAGCCAAGTGGCCTGATTTCTTGGCTTTAACAGTTGTTGCAACGATTATCGTTCTAACGCATCAAATTACCCAAAAAGGAACTTACCATGAGCACACTGGCTATACCGCAAATTGCAACCACCACCTGGAACATCGACCCGGTTCACTCGGTCGCTGAGTTCAAGGTGAAACACATGATGATCTCCAACGTGAAGGGCCAATTTACACGGGTCAAGGGCGTGCTGGCTCTGGACGAAACCGACCTGACGAATTCGCGCGTGGAGGCCTCGATCGAGGCGGCCTCAATCAACACGCGTGAAGACCAGCGCGATGCACATCTCAAGAACGCCGACTTCTTCGACGTGGAGAAGTACCCCACGCTATCCTTTAAGTCCACGCGGGTAAGCCGCGTCGCTGACGGAGAACTGGCGGTGGCGGGTGAGTTGACGATTCATGGCGTGACGCGGAACACGGTGTTCACGGTCGAGGGGCCGACGGTGCCCGGCAAGGACCCATGGGGCAACACCCGCATAGGACTTTCCGCAACCACGAAGATTAACCGCAAAGACTTCGGCCTGACCTGGAATGCCGCGCTCGAGACTGGCGGAATTCTCGTCGGCGACGAGGTTACCATCACGCTTGATGTCCAGTTCGTGAAGGCCTAAACAAGCGTCGCCGACGGCGCCATTGCAAGGCGTGCCGCGCGGCGAGGAAGGAAGAAATTATGTCACTCCGCCCAATCAAACAGATTATTCAACCGAAGCCAACGATCGAAGGCGCTGGTGTAAAACTACAACGTGCCTTTGGGTTCGGCAAAACGAAGGAATTTGATCCTTTCCTGCTACTGGATGATTTCCGGAACGACAATCCGGCAGATTACCTGGCGGGATTTCCCTGGCATCCGCACCGCGGGATCGAGACGATCACTTACGTGCTCGCCGGTTCTGTGGAACACGGCGACAGCCTGGGCAACAAGGGCAAGATGACCGCCGGCGATGTGCAATGGATGACTGCGGGCAGCGGAATCCTGCACCAGGAGATGCCCAAGGGCGACGCACGCGGCCGCATGCACGGCTTTCAGTTGTGGGCGAACCTGCCCGCATCCCTGAAGATGACCGACCCCCGCTATCAGGACATTCCGGCGAACGCGATCCCCGAGGTCACCGACGATGACGGAACCCGGGTGCGCGTTATCAGCGGCGAGTTCTGGGGCAAGAAGGGACCGGTCAAAGGTGTGGCCGCTGATCCCAATTACCTGGATGTCTCGGTTGCGCCGGGGCAGCGGAAGCGGCTCAAGATTGAGACCGACCGCAATGCTTTCGCCTACGTATTCGCGGGTTCAGGCACGTTCCGAGACTCGTCGGATCCGCGCGCGGTTCTAACCGAGCGGGTCGATAAGCCCGATGCGCCGCCCGTGTACGAGGCCGGTAATCACTCGCTGGTGCTGTTCGACCGCGGCGACGAGATCAGCGTCCAGGCTGGAGACGAAGGAATTCGTTTCCTGCTGGTATCGGGTAAGCCGATCGAGGAGCCGGTGGCATGGTACGGCCCGATCGTCATGAACACGCAGGAGCAGCTACGCCAGGCGATGGCCGAACTGCAAACCGGCGCTTTCATCAAACATCGCTGAATCGTTGCAGGGCGAGCCGCACCTTCAATAATTCAGCCCGGCTATAATTCTGCGCGGAGGGTTCATGCCAGGAGGGGGAACGGGCAGTTTCGAGAATGAGGACGCGCAGAGTTTTCTGGGCCGGCTCAAATCGATGGGAATCGATGATCTGAAGGCGATACTGGCCCGTGCCGCCGATCAGGAAGACTATCTGGAAGCGCCGGAGGGCAGCAGCGCAGTTGCGGCTGCGGAAGTAGTTGCGGCGCTGACCGCCGCTGCCAAGGACGAGACGGCATCGTCCGCGACGCCGCGACAGATTTTCGATTGGATCCGCAAGACCAAGTCTGGAGCTCCGCCCGACTTGGTTGACCTCGCCCGCCGCGCCGTGGAAAGGGTGCGAACCAACTCCGAACTCAAAGACCTGTGGCTGGAGGCGGAGGGGCTGAACGACTGGAGCTCGGCGCTTCGCGACCTGACAGAGAGACTCAGGAGTTGAGCCTTCCGCTCATACCTCAGGCGGCCACCACTCCGCTGGTTGCATTGGCGTGGTCAAGTTCGATGCTGTTCTTCTCCGCCTGACGTAGTCGCAGGGCGCGGTTCGAAGGCAAGCCGGCGTCGCGAATCTTGTACAGCAGGGCGCGATAGCTGATGCCCAGCGTGCGGGCTGCCTGCTTACGATTCCAGTGGTGCTGTTGCAGCACCTTCAGGATGACCTTGCGCTCCAGTTCGTGGACGCACTGGCGCGTCAGCTTCTTCAGCGAAATCGGCCCGTCGAACGAGATGTCGGGATTGAAGAAATCTGGCTCGCGCGCCACCAGATCGTTGGTGATCACTTCTTCGTGGCCCAAAATCACGTAGCGCTTGATCATGTTTTCCAGTTCGCGAATGTTCCCCGGCCAGTGATATTTCTGCAACACCGCCAGAACTTCGTTCGACAAAGGCCGAGCCCGGCAGTTGAACTTGTGGTTGTAATATTCGAGGAAATAGCTGCATAGATCTTCAATGTCGCCACGGCGTTCGCGGAGCGCCGGCATGCGCAGGTTCACCACATTGATGCGGTAATAAAGATCCTGGCGGAAAGTGCCCGCCTCGATTTCCGCTTCCAGATGGCGGTTGGTGGCGCATACCACCCGCACCTCAACCTTTTTGTCTTCCTGGGCGCCGATGCGGCAGAATTGCCCATCCTGCAAGAGCTGCAAGAGCTTCGACTGCAAGGATGGGTCAAGCTCGGAAATTTCATCCAGAAAAAGGGTGCCGCGGTGGGCCAGTTCGACCCGCCCTGGCTTCGAACCAAAGGCACCGGTAAAAGCTCCTTTTTCGTAGCCGAACAACTCGCTCTCCAACAGCGTTCCGGGAATTGCCGGGCAGTTCACCTTTACATACGGACCGCTCTTCCAAGGAGACAGTCCATGAATGAGGCGGGCAATGATATCTTTGCCCGTGCCGCTTTCGCCGGTGATCAGGACCGGGACATTGGCGGCGGCTACCTTGCCTAACCGCGAACGAACCGCCTGCATGACCTCAGAATGGCCAAAAATAATGTTGTCAGGGGGAACCTCGCCCAGTGCCTGCGCCAGAGGAATTACCGGAAGTGTTGTCATAGGCTGAATGCCCCCCATTCGGTAGGTGCCAACCGCATGCACTAAAAGTGCAACCCAAGCACCAAACTGGTGAAGAGCACAGAACGACTGGAGAGAGTTGCATTAAGTGCTCAACTTATGAATGGGTTGGCGTGATAGTACTGCGAGAGCGGGACGCTCCGGCATGGCACGAAAGTGCCATCCCCAGCCAGAGGTGGAAAGGGAAAAATAATTCACACCGCAGAACCGGCTCTTCTCAAATGCCAATCGGAAACAGCGGCAGCGTCGGTGTTCAAGGGGCGAGCGAACTTCAGACCGAGAAGGTGGTAGTCATCGAGGTGCTCAACCCAAACAGCCTTGGCTCGCATGATCCGCGAGGAAGTCTTGAAACCGTCAGCGGCCCCGATAGGAGCGCTGGGAATCTCCAGGGAAAGGAGCGTCGATTTGGGTAAAGAACGGCGAACAACCAGCAAAGCACCCCCAGGAGAGATGTTGACGGCGGTGGCAAACTCCAGGGATTCCTTGCCATTTCGGTCACAAGTGCGGACAAAAACAGGAATAGCGAGTTGCAATCGTGGCCACTTGCGCTTTTCCTTCTTTAATAGCCTGCGGTGCACGTATCTGGACCACCTTAAGAGGACGTATTGCCGGAACTAATGCCGCATCTCAGGGGCCAAACTTCAGCAGGGAGCTGAATTGCCCGGAATCACCGCAAACCTCGCCCCCAACACGGAGATTACGGGGGCAATTGCACAGCGTTAAGATTCCATGAATGACCAACAGTCATACTATAAAGGTGCAAGGTTTTTCGCTTCAATGCCGGTTCGGGGCTTTTCCAATTGACAGTCTGGAACCCCTGACATACGATCAATTTACCCCCCGTGTTCTGAAGGTAGAAGGACACCACCTCCCCGTTATTAGTGTGCGCTTACTTGATTCTCATGTCTTCAGCGTTAGAAAGCCCAACTACTGTCCACAAAAGCAGTAGTCCGAAAGAGGGTCCGCCGCCTACTGCCAAGGCTCGGGCTTCGGCGCCCAGCTCGGCGGACGATAACGCACGCGATCTGGAACAAATGCGCGATCATATGCGCAAAACGACAACCGCTTTGGCCTCTGCCGCGCACGATCTCAAGACGCCGCTGGCGATTCTCAACGGTTACATCGAACTGCTGCAGAGTCAGAAACTGGGACCGCTCAATGAGCGCCAGCGCGAAATCATGGGCGACATGTTTTTGAGCGGACAACGCTTGCAGCAATTCATTCAGGACTTCCTGACCTTCAGCCTGCTCGAAACCGGCGAACTGCGCATGCAGTTCGTGGAAGGGGACATGAACGCGTGCCTCTCCGAAGTTTGCCGGCTGTGGTCCGCCCGGTTTCAGGAGCGCGGGCTGGCACTCTATTTTCTGGCGAACGACAAACTGACGCCCTTTGCCTTCGACTTGCCCAAGATCCAGCGCGTGATTTCCAATCTTCTGGAGAACGCGTGCAAGTACACGCCCCAAGGCGGCACCGTTTGGCTGCACGCCGAACCGCATATGTGGGAGCGGCGCAGCGTGAGCGAGTCGGCAAGCAATGGAGACCGGCGCCGTCAGTCGATGAACATTCCGAACGCAGTCAAAGTAAGCGTTGCCGACACCGGGCCGGGAATTCGGCCGGAGTATCACCTGGAAATCTTCGATGACTTCTTCCGCCTGCCGGGCAGCGAAGCGGCCGAGGGCATGGGCCTGGGGCTGGCTATTGCCCGGCGCCTGCTGCAGGGCATGGGCGGCAAGATCTGGGTTGAAAGTGAACCGGGAGCGGGTTGCAAATTTTCTTTTATTATTCCGCTGAAACCAATTCTGAGCACTCCGCCACGAGGAACGAAATGAGCGAAGCCGCCAACATCCTGCTGGTGGATGACGAACCGGGAATGTTGCGCTATATCCGCACGCTGCTGGAAGTGGATGAGCACAAAGTGCAAACCGCCAGCACCGGCGAAGAAGCAGTGGAACGCGTCCAAAAGGGGCTGCAGCCCGACTTGGTGTTGCTCGATCTGCTCATGCCGGGCATCGACGGGCTCGAGACTCTGGAACAACTCCGCCACCTCAAGCCAGGATTGAAAGTGGTCATGCTCTCTTGCGTGAATGACACGCGCAAAGTGGTGCAGGCGATGCGCCTGGGCGCGGTCGATTATCTGACCAAGCCATTCCAGAAAGCCGAACTCGATGCGGTAATTGGACAGTGTGTCGGAACGGCCAAAGGTGAAAGCTACGAGGGCGAGGTCGAAGAACTTTGCGACGACGTGTTCTTCATCGCAGCCAGCCCGGCGATGAAGAAGATTCGATCGCAGGCCGCGCTAGTCGCCAATGTGGAAATCCCGGTGCTTCTGCTCGGGGAAAGCGGGACCGGTAAAGAGGTGCTGGCGCGGCTGATCCACAAACTTTCGCCGCGCGCCCACCGCACTTTCCTTAAAGTGAACTGCGCGGCGGTGCCCGCCGATCTGCTGGAGAGCGAACTGTTCGGGTACGAAGCGGGAGCTTTCACCGGCGCCACTCACCCGAAGCCGGGTAAATTCGAGCTGTGCAACAAAGGCACCATCCTGCTCGACGAAATCGGCGAAATGCCGCCGGGGCTGCAGGCCAAGTTACTACATGTGCTGCAAGACCAGCAGTTCTCGCGTCTGGGGAGCCGCACGTTAGTCAAAGTTGACGTGCGCATTCTTGCTGCGACCAACATTGACATTCCCGAAGCGCTGGCTAGCAAGCGTTTGCGCGAGGATCTTTACTACCGGCTGAATGCTTTCACCATGTCGCTGCCGCCGCTGCGCGACCGCAAGGAAGAGATCCCGATACTGCTGAAGCACTTCATGTCGCGCATGTCGGAGTCGTACGCGCGTCCGCCGTTGCCGCTGTCACCGACGCTGCTGGAGGCATGCCTGCGGCATTCCTGGCCGGGTAACCTGCGCGAACTGAGCAACTTCATCAAGCGCTACCTGGTGCTGGGAGACGAAACGCTGGCTGCATCCGAATTGCAGCCCCGGCCCGATGGCGGCCGAGGCATGCATGCCTACGTGGGCGACAAAACTGCAGCTGCGGGCGCTGAAGCGGTGGGCGGCCTGAAATCGCTGTCGCGGAATGCCAAAGATGGAGCGGAGGCTGAAGCGATCGCCCGGGCGCTGGAAGAGACGAACTGGAATCGGAAACAAGCGGCGGCGCTGCTGAAGATCAGCTACAAGGCACTGCTCTATAAGATCCGCCAGTACGGGATTGCGCAAAGCCGCAGCACGCATAGGTTGTCGGCGGGGGCGTGAGATTTCGGTCGTCCCTCCGGGACTCCATGGCCGTCTCAGTGGTGATTACCTAAGCCAATGAAAACACCGTAACTGCTTCTGTTTTCATCGTCAAGCGCAGAATGCGAAAATGGTTGTAACGGTAATCTGACCGGGTAAATTGTAGATGAGGGTTTCACTAAAATTTCACGGAAGCAGGCCCGCGCTCCCGGAGAGAACGGCAAGAAGCGCGGACGCCCGAAGAAATCGTGGCGACTAACGACCATGCCCACGGTGTACGGCTGATCCCGGTATGTTTAGGCGATTCCAGTTCCTAGAGTGTGCCGACAAGTCGTCGGGTTGCAAACCCAACGATCCGTTCCGGACGGGCCAGGCGCTCGCATAGCTACGATGTGTGCGGCTATCATTGCGAAGAGCGCGATGGTCATCATGGACTCCGATCTCACCCTGTGCGCCGTCGCGGAATTGCTCAGAGGCCTCCTAAAGTATTGTTTCGCGGATCGTCTATCGCGCTAATGTATTCAAGTCCAAGCGGTCCAATCGCCGTCACCTGCGTGACGTACTCACTGCATTTCGCCCAGTGGAAATGGGATGTATTGCCTGGCAGAACGATGACGCTGCCGGGCGGATATGCATCCAGCTTATCCGGATTGAACTGATCTCCCAATCCGATGTAGAAAACGCCGGACATCACTGTGTAGACTCGATCCTCCGGATGCTTGTGCGGCATCAACTTTACGCCGTGGGGCACTCTGACCCGGATCGTATAGGGGCCGGCCTCCGAGGGCTGACCGACAACGACTGCCAGGCGGACCGAAGGTGGGAACGCCGCGAAGGGTTTCCAGTCTATGTCTTCGGGAAGTACCGATTTGAAAACGGCTTGGCCTGGCTGGTGGGCTCGAACGATATCTTGCTGCTGTTCCATATGCCCCCTAATCCTGTTCACCGAGAGTTTGAACGAAGGTCTTCCCATACGGATAGAAGAGATCCTTGCGGCCTTGCTGCCATGCTGCTCTGAGTTCGGGCATCGTGATGTCCCAGTCCGGCCGGCACTTCTTCAGGATCGTACGCAGGTCCTGACGGAGATCTTCCAGAGTGGGGCGTCCAAAGAACCAGTAGCCGTTGTATACCTTATGAACGACAAGACGGGCTCAAGCACAATCACGTGCGGGATCATGGGATTGTGGGCAGGGTCCGTGTATTCCGCGATGTCTAGATCCTTTTGAACGACACGCCCGGCGTCGGAGAGGAAAGGCCAGTGGGCGCCGACCCCGCTACGATATTCGTTCGTCTCGGTGATATTGTCGGTGCTGATGGTAACTAGCCGACAGTAGGCAACTTCGAGCTCACGATGGAGTTGAACAAGCCCTTCAGCCTGCCGGCGGTCCTTGGGGCAGAAGCCTCCGCGGCTGAGGACAAGAACGATGGGATGCGGTCCTTGCAGGTCGGAGAGCTTCCGGCGCTTGGCCGTGTGGTCTGAAAGTTCGTAGTCGGGGAAGACGGCTCCAGGAACGATGTCAGGTCGCATATGAAATCCTCGGCTCTTGGATTCGTCGCGTTTGGTCACGTTTCAGGGATTAAATAGCCAGCGCCGTCGAAGTTTCATTAACCAGCGCGCCGCGCCGGCAACTCTCCACGGGAAGAATCGACAAAGTTTCGCACCAATGCGGCGATCTGATCTGCCGCTGTGTCCAACGCGAAATGACCACCGTCGACAACGTGGATTTCGGCCTTCGGCACATCCTTTCGGAAGCGCTCCGGTTCGCCGGAGTCGAACGAACTTTCATACTTGCCCCAAATCACCAGCAGGGGCGGCTGCTTCTCGCGCATCCACGCTTGCCATTTCGGGTAGGCGTCCACATTGGTTCGATAGTCGTAGAACAAATCGCTTTGAATCTCAGCCTGCCCGGGCTGGTTGAGAAAATAGAATTCATCGGTCCAGGGATCGGGGTCGTAGCGATCCACATTTGGGTCGTTTCCGACGTGGCGGGTACGTGTCGTCGCCAACGAGAGCAAATTTGTGCGAAGCGCACTTTCGTTCGGAACGCGATCGGCCCAAAAGGCCCGCCGCGTCTTCCAATTCGCCCCGAGGCCTTCGTTGTGCGCGACCGCGTCTTGAACAATGAGAGCTTCCACGCGCTCCGGGTGCGCTAGGACCATGCGAAAACCCACCGGCCCACCATAGTCCTGCATGTAGAGCGTGTAGCGCGAGAGTCCGAGCGCTTCGGTGAAATGATTCATGATCTCGGCGTAGTGATCGAAGGTGTACGCGAATGCCTTCGGATCCGGCCAGTCACTGTGTCCGAAACCGGGGTAATCGGGAGCGACCAGGTGATAGCGATCGGAGAGGCGGCCGAAGAGCGGCTCGAACATTCGCGAAGAAGATGGCAAACCGTGCAGCAGGAGAATCGTCGGGGCGTCTTTCGGGCCAGCCTCCCGGTGGAAAATTGACAGCCCATCGATCTGTACGGTGCGATAAGAAGTCGGATACTTCATGGGATGTTCCTTTCCGTTGACCCTGGCGAACAATTGGGATGATGCGAGCACTATAGAAACCATTAGTTTCATGCAGGAGACCTGCACGGATGAACCCAAACGGTGAGATGTGAAAATGTGCAATTGCCTGGCTCCGTTCACGCTCAGGCCGCACCATTTCTGCAAATCGGGCCTTGTGCGGCGGCTGACTAAGGGTCTTATTCCTTTCTGCTCTAATTTTCGGCATCAAGGTGCATAACGAGTAAAGACAAGGTCGCTCGCTTTGGCCTTCTCGTGGCAGGGGAAGCAGCTTTTCATAAACGCCGCGTCACCAGGTTTGCCGTCCGCGAAGTGAGCGAACCCCCAGCCGCCGGTTGCCGCGTACTTTTTTGAGTCCTTGACCATAAACTGAATGTTCGTGGGGGGGGCCGGGAACGAAAGATTGGGCTTGGCCAAAGACTTTGTTGTTTTCTTCTGATGGGACGTTACGGTAATGCAAAGCAGCAATGATTGAGCCGTCCGGGAACGGAAGCTTCCGTTCCTGAAAGGCCTTGAACGCTACTTCGTTGCCCAACACAGCGCCTAAACTGTTGAGGTTGCCTGCTTCATGGGCCGAGGAGATCCACCTCCAGTCGCGGTACCCTTGGGGGATTTCGGTAACGAAGGGCGGGGCGGGTTGCCCATCCGCGTGGCCTGGGGCAGGGGCAATGAGGGTGATAAGGCCGGCCACTGTTACAACTGCAACCAAGAAAAATGTGAAGCGTCTCATAATGATTCCTCCATTCAATATGCTTCGGAAATCAGCAGTCCTAACTATTTCGTCTTGTGAATCCTCTTCTTTCGCTGCGCATTTCCGATTGCATCGGCCCCGATGCGGCCATCACACCAGAAGCTTGAAGGAAAAACAATTAGACGATGGTATTGGCGATACCCTCGTATCAGTCGACGCGACGGACGAAGTTCCGAACAAGGCTCGACGATCTCGTGCGACAGTCAGTCGACTTGCCAATCGTGCCGAGGCTGCTACTGTGACTGCTCGCCAATCTCGACTGGTGGCCCGAGGAGGGCAATCCATTAACTCAGACTCGTCAAGCCAGTCACCGGCGGAGAGTCGCGCCTCTTCTGGACCGAATAACTCCGTGACCGCGCCGATGAATGACGCTAACTCGCGCTCCGCTAGGTGCATCTGGTCTGCATAAGTCAAACTGTCAAACGACTCATCGGAGTTCATGGATTCTCCTCTTTTTCTGCCTGTGTCGAGCAATCCGACCACTTCGGCTGCGACAAGCGCATCACACCCGACTCGCAGAGGCAGAACAATTGGACGATGGTATTGGTCGTTGCATCAGGGTGCGTAATGGGTGAAAACAAAGTCGCGAGCTTTGGCTGGCTCATGGCAAGGGAAGCAGGTTTTCAGCGTTGCTGAGGAGTCAGGCTTTCCGTCTTTGAATTGAGCGAACCCCCAGCCGCCCGTCGTATGGTATTTCTTCGAGTCCTTGACGCCCGTGGTGTGAGCTTTCGCGGTGTAGATCACTTTTTCGATTGGGGTGATGCTCATGATGAGTTCTCCTTTATCAGAGTGCAGATCAGAGTTGCCGGCTGAGGTTGTTGCGGGCCCAACTGGTCGTTGCGATTAAGCCAGAACCGCAGGGACGAAGCAATTGGACGATAGTATCGATCGATCCGCTCGCATCACTGCAGGGTATCGCCCCAGCACAAATGAGAGGCTCTCTGGTAGAATTTCCGTCAACGGTGGGGCGTCATCCGTCAACCGTGCACAGCGAAGCATGACTGTAGGTGCACGCACTTGGCCATGAAATGGGGTGGCCGCAAATGTTGCAAGTCACACCAATCGTCTTCGTTGTCGACGACGACGTCTCCGTGCGCGAGTCGCTGGAATTGTTGATCCGCTATGAAGGCTGGCAGCCGGCAACATTCGCTTCCGCGCAAGAATTCCTCGCCTGCGCACGAGCCCTTGTTCCGAGTTGCCTGGTACTTGATGTTTCTCTTCCAGGCCTCAATGGCCTCGACCTGCAGAAGCGCGTCGCCGCCGAACGGACGGACATGCCGATCATCTTCATCACGGGTCACGGTAATGTGCCCATGACCGTCCAAGCCATGAAGGCGGGTGCTGTCGAATTCTTGACGAAGCCATTCAATGATGACGTGCTGTTGACCGCCATCCGGGCAGCCCTCGAACGTAGTCGAGTTGCTCTTAGCCTGGAGGCGGAGATGAGGGTACTCCGGGACCGTTACGCGTCACTATCGCAGCGCGAACGGCAAGTTATGGCGTTGGTGGTCTCGGGCCTGCTGAATAAACAAGTCGCTGGGAAGCTTGGTATCAGCGAGATCACGGTGAAGGCACATCGCGGCAAGGTGATGCAGAAGATGAAGGCCGATTCTCTTGCCGACTTGGTGAAAATGGCCACGAGGCTCCGCCCCGCCCCCGCAGCGATTACGGCGGCGTAACGGCCATCTTCACCGTCGTAGTTATTCGTGAAGACGCGGAATTCGCAGACGCCGTCCTTCAAGTATTTTGCCGGAGTAATGGGCGAGCTGGTCCTGAACCCGGGCGGACAAGATGAACCGAGTGAGCCGGGCAGCATAGAAACCTGCGTTGCCGGCGACGCCTGTGGGAGGAGAACACCATGAAGAAGACTACAGCACCGATTTCCCTTGCCGGTTCCCAACTCGGCGAAGTACGTCATGTCTGCGCATTTTTCAATAGCGACGACGAAGAATATCGCGTGCTGCTTCCGTTCATTAAGGACGGGTTCGAGTGTGGCGACAAGGCGGTTCACGTCGTGAATCCGGATCAACGTCACGACCATCTGCAACGGTTGGCCGCGGCAGGTGTCGATCCAACAGCCGCCGAGCAGAGTGGGCAATTAGAGGTTCGGATCAACACCGAAGCTTACATTCGAGATGGCCGTTTTGATCAGGATCGAATGCTAGCAGCGTTCGAGCAGATGGCTAGTGGCAATGCCAAGGGTGAATTCCCGCTGAGCCGCATTTGCTGTCGGATGGACTGGGCA
>Ga0326727_10006559_pt1 | contig 31788 bp, 27 predicted proteins | sample MB2enrmetagenome_FD_207643 | JGI IMG/M metagenome (GOLD analysis project Ga0326727, IMG submission 207643) | Lab enriched peat soil microbial communities from McLean, Ithaca, NY, United States - MB29MY | ecosystem: Environmental > Terrestrial > Soil > Wetlands > Peat | place: USA: New York...
TCTTCGTCATGGGTGTAAGGCTCCTTTTCAGATTGGGCTTTAGCTCGTGAGGCCAAAGCCACCTTACACCCTCCTGCCTTTTACACAATCGAATTTACGTCACCTTCCTTCGCGAGAATAGTTGCGCTTCCACCCACGGCAGCGCCTTGCGCCGCCTCGATCTCCTCCCTTAGCGCATCCACAGCCTTTGCACAAGCCGCGCTGATTCTCAATTCCTGACCCCTGACCCCTGATCCCTGCCTTACGGAATCTGCCCCATCGGCAGCTCGATCACCGGCGTCCGCTTTCCATCCCTCACCGCATACGCCCACAGCCCGTGAAAGTTCTCCCTCAGCCCCGGCTGCGCCTTGAGCAGCGCGCTCAGCACGGCAACCGCCTCGGTGCGCGCCGCGGCCGGATCGGTCACTCCTGCCGATTCGTAGGTCACGCCCAAATCCGGCTCGCGCAGTGAGGCGTCCAGCCGCACCGCGTCGATCTTCCAGGTGCGATCGCCGTCGGGGAGCGAATAAGGGAATGCGTCCTGTGGCGAGCCTTTGATCTGCGACTGTTCCTGGTTGAGCCGCTCCATGTTCGGCGAAGAAAGAAAATCCACCGGCAGCGAGAGAAAACGCGCCGCCTCATAGCAATACCAGGCGCTCCACGGCTGGTCCGCGCTTGCCAGCTCGCGGGCGTGCGTCCAATACCACTTACCGTCATGCCCATCGAAGATTCCTTGGCGCGCCGACAGCCCGGCCAGTTTCCAACCGGCGGAGCCCCCGGCGCCATACCAGGCCAGAATCAATCCCCATTGCCCGCCCAGCGGCGCGCCCGCCGCATTGGCCAGCACCACCGCGTACCGTCCCGGCGGCAGCGCGCGCATGTTTATGGTCACGGTCAGCGAGCCGTTGACATTCGAGCAAAAGAACTGCGTATCCGCCGGCGCGGTCAAGCCGGTTGCGTCCAGAAGATAGGCATTCGCATCCTGGAGCCGGAACTGCCCGCCCTTCACCAGCGGCGCGGCTTGCTCTACGGCCTCGCGAATCCCATCCCACTCCGCCGCCTCGGCCGGCAGCAGCGCGGCCTGCAAGCCGGCATAATCCTGCTGCAGCAGGGCCTGAGACAACCGCTCGGCGGCCGCCGACAGCGCGGCGTTATCCGGGGCCAATAGCTCACCCTGCATGGTGCAACTCGCCAAACTAGCGGCGCGGCTCGCCGGCGGCAAAGCCCCCAGGACAAGAACAAACGTCGCAACGACCCAGACCTTCCAGCAGAGGCGCATCTGTTTTGGAATCCTCTCTGCCCGGCGAATCTTTCGTTCCGAGCGTCCGCGGGCCACTGATAGTCTAGTACAGTAGAGCAGCAACGAATCGCCGCGTCCCGGCAATCGTTCAGTGCCGGACGCCGCTGGCGAGCCGGGGGAGGCGATCTCCATGCGCATATCGATCCCGCTCAATCCGAACCCTTACCGAGCCCGTCTTCTGACCGCTGTAGCGTTCGCCGCAGCCCTTTGCGGGTCACTGATGCTCACCGCGCAAGCGCCTTTATCAGCCCCGGCATCCAGCCCCGCGCGCAAAGCGCTGCACACTCCCTCCCGATCCGGCGCAGCACATGCTCTTACCCAGCCCGCTCAGGCAGCTCCTGCGCCCGCAGCTCCTCCCGTGCCCGAGGCTCCGCATTGGCCTGCCAACGACCAGCCGGCACAGGCCACCGTCGTTTGGGACAGCCACGGCCTGCGCATCGACGCCGAGAACTCCAGCCTGGAACAGATCTTGAGAGATTTCTCCACGGCCACCGGCGCCCAGGTCGACGGAATGGCCGCCGATCAGCGGGTTTTTGGCACCTATGGGCCCGGCCAGGCGCGGGACGTTCTTTCGGAGCTCCTTCAAGGCTCCGGCTACAACGTCATTATGATTGGCGACCAGGGCCAGGGAGCGCCGCGCCAGATCGTGCTCAGCGTTCGTCAGGCAGCCGGTGCGCAGCCAGCCGCTACAAACAACCAGGCCAACAGCAACGACGACGATGCCGACGTCGAAGAACCGCCGCAGCCGCCGCAAGGCCTCCCTGTGCCCTTCCGCCCTGGCTTCCCGCCCGGAGGCCCGCTGCGCACACCCCAGCAGATCAACATGCAGGAGCAGCAGATGCGCGAGCAGATGATGCGCCAGCAGCAGATGCAACAGCAGCAGCCGCAACCGCCCAACAATCCGCCAAGCTGACGCTGGCTGGGAATGGGAGCGGAGATGCGAAGGATGGCCTTTGCTTGCATTCAATCCGCAGGCGCTAAGCGGATTCCATATTCAATTCAGATACGCGCAAGCTGGACTCAAGAGAGCTTTTGACGGCCTGCCAAGTCCGCAAGAACCCGATCTGACCTCCAGGCCCTCACGACACCCGCACTGCTTCCGCCTGCGCCTTCACTGCCACAGGCCGCGCCTGCGGACGCATCAGCGCAAACCCCAGGCGAAGGATTCCATAAGCCGCCAGGATGCCAAACCCCATCGAGCCTACCGACGCGCATGCCAACATCGCCAAATTCAACAAATCCGCCATATCCCTGCTTTCGCCTCGTTTCGCTCGCTGGAACCCGGAACCTGTATATTCTTATCGCCCGGCGGTCCCGAACTCCGGCCGCCCCGGCGCAAAGAACCTCTCTGCGATTGTCGCAGAGAATTCCTGGCGCTGACTCCCGCTCCTGTTGACCAGGCGAATACCCCCTCGGTACTTCAGCGCGGCTCGCTCTGGCGGGCAGCCCCGGATTCGCCCGGTGCTCCCGAATTGCATTTTCCAATTCGTGATCGTTCGAAAGCGCCGGCAGCCGCTCAATCTCATCACAGGGCGTGCTACGGGCACCCGGTTTCGGCGATAATCGCTCCATCGCCCCTCAAGGAGAATTCGCGATGCAAGAAGCGAAGATTGCCCAAAAGAGCCCCTACGCCGTCGAAGTTGAGGCCGGCAAGAGCTACTACTGGTGTTCCTGCGGCCGGAGCGCCAACCAGCCTTTCTGCGACGGCAGCCACAAGGACAGCGGTCTTACCCCGGTGAAGTTCGAGGCAGCCGAGTCGAAGACCGTGTACTTTTGCGGATGCAAGCACACTGCTACTCCCGTCTTCTGCGACGGTACCCATAGCAAACTCTAGCGGCAGGACGCTGAGAGCCATCTCTCAAGAAACTCCTTCAGTTCCTCCGGCGGATGGAGCCAGACCGCCGCCGCTGTCTCGCGCCACTCGCGCCGCACCAGCACGCTCAGCCCGCGCCGCCCAATCCGGTTCACCGCTCGAAACGCCGCCTCGTCGCTGAGATCGTCGCCCAAATAGGCCGCCGGGCAATTCGTCCGGCCGCCAACTCCCGCGCCGGCTTCGGCCAGAATCGCCTCGACCGCGCCGCCCTTGTTCCGCCCCACGCGCAACTCGATACCCTGGTCGAACTCCAGCAACGCCAGCCCCTCCATCCTCGTCAGCGGCTCAAACAAAGCCCGCGTCAGCTGCTCGACTTGCTCAGCCTTCCGGCGCGAAGCCCCCCGCCAGTGCATCACCACCCCATTGGCCTTGTCCTCGAAGAGTCCGCCCAGGCTGTCGCGGCGCAGGCTCTCACGCAGCTCTTCGAGTTTCTGCCGCACTGCGGGCGCAGCCTCCTCCAGCTCGCGGCGCCCATCCGGGTAGAGCCGCTCGGCTCCATGCAGGCCCCAAACCTCCAGCGGCGGCTCCAGCCCCAGCATCGGCGCGATCTCGGCGGCCGGCCGCCCGGTAATCACGGCCAGCCGAATCCTCCCTTGGTCTTGAATGCGCGCCAACAGCTCCCTTACCCCGGCCCACGGCTTCCCTTTGAAGCGGTCAACGTGGAAAGGCGCCAGCGTCCCGTCGTAGTCGAGCAGCAAGAGCGGCTTGGCCCCGCACGCAAAGCCGCGAAAGAACTCTTTCAGTCTCTTTGCCGCCTCAGGGGTCACCGTTTGCTCGCCTTCCAAGCCAGTTTACGATGCCCCACTCCCGCTGCCGGAGCTTGCACAACTCCGGCCCCCGCCTCATGCGCTATTCTGTCCTTGCACGGCCCCAATCCAGCAGAGCGGCGCTCCCCGTCATCCTGCAAGCCGGTGAACCTCATGCCGATCGACACCATCGAGAATACCGCGAAGCAACTCGTGCTGACTGTTCAGGACTACTCCCTGTTTGCCGCGCGCGCGTTCACAAACCTCTTCACCGAGCCCCGCTACTTGCCGGACTTCCTCATCCAATCCGATGTAATCGGCTTCGGCTCCTTGTCCATCGTTGTGCTCTCCGGCCTGTCCACCGGCGGCGTGCTGGCGCTGCAATCGGCGGCCACGCTCTCTGCCTTTGGCGCCACCGCAGTTACCGGCCAGTTTGTCTCGCTCACCATGATCCGCGAGCTGGGCCCGGTGCTCACCGGCGTCATGGTCAGCGGCCGAAATGCCTCCTCGATGGCCAGCGAACTTGGCTCAATGGTGGTGACCGAGCAGATCGACGCTATGCGCGCCCTGGGAGTCGATCCCATGCGCAAACTGGTCACCCCGCGCATCTTTGCCTCCATCTCGATGCTCTTCTTCCTCACCATCGTCGCCGATGCCTGCGGTATCGCCGGCGGCGGCCTTGTCACCGTCTTCATGAACCACCAGAACGGCACACAGTACCTCGACAAGGCCTGGGAATGCCTCCGCTACCCCGATGTTATCCAGGGACTGGTGAAGCCGCTCTTCTTTGGCTACATCCTCGGCTCCATCGGCTGCTTCTACGGCATGAGAACCACCGGAGGCACCCAGGGCGTGGGCCGGTCCACCATCCAGGCCGTCGTTTGGGCTTCGGTGCTCATCATTTTCGTCGATTTCCTCCTCACCCAGGTGCTGCTTACCCTATTTCCCCCGCTATGAATGGAACCTCCGCGTCCGCCCAGCCAGCTTCGTTCCAGTCCAGCCAACTCCCGGCTTCGGCTTCGGACGCCGCCGCAGACGCCGCCCCGGTTGTGGCCTTTCGCAAGGTCTCCATCGCCTTCGACGGCCCGCCGGTCCTTGAGAACATCAGCTTCTCGCTAGCGCCGGCGGAGACCCGCATCCTGCTCGGACCGGCAGGCGTGGGCAAGAGCGTCCTGCTCAAGCTCACCAACGGCCTGCTGCGCCCCGACCAGGGCAGCATCCTGCTCTTCGGTGAGGAGATATCCCACATGCCAGAGACCGATCTCTTTCCCCTCCGCGCCCGCACCGGCATGGTCTTTCAGGAGGGCGCGCTCTTCGACTCGCTCACCGTGCGCGACAATGTGGCCTACCAGCTCATCGGCGAGCGCGTTCCCGACGACCAGATCGACCGCCGCGTGCGCAAGGTCCTCGGCTTCGTTGGCCTCGAAGAGACGTTTTCGCTCTACCCCTCCAGCCTCTCCGGTGGCATGAAGCGCCGCGTGGCCATCGCCCGCGCCTTCATCCGCACGCCTGAACTCCTGCTCTACGACTCGCCCACCGGCGGCCTGGACCCCGTCACCTCGACCACCATCATCGAGCTGGTGATGAAGGAGCGCGACGTCTATCGCACCCCTTCGCTGCTGGTCACCCACCGCCTCCAGGACGCCTTCACCCTCTGCAGCCATCGCTTCGACTCGGAGCGGAACCGCATGGTTCCGTTGCCCGAGGGCGAGACCGACCCCAACACCACCTTCCTCATGCTCGAAGGAGGCCGCCTCATCTTCGACGGCTCGCTCCATGAATTGCTCCATAGCGAGAATCCCTTCGTGCGCGAGTTTCTAGAGTAAAACAGAGGGACTTGGAGGGAGTTAAGACATTCACAGCAGCGTTGACCCTCTGAGGGCCTCTCGAAGAAGATACTCAAGTGGCCGATACCATCCAGTGCGACACCCACGGCGAATCGGAGCAGACTTACGTGTGCACCCATCTTGCCGAGCTATCCTCTGTCGGCCTCGGGTTCAACCGCAACGAGCCCGACAGCGATAATCCCATCCCCGATGCGTGGTGCGACGACTGCGAACTCATTCGAGCCGCCCACGACGGCTGGAATGAGGAATCCGAGAAGCTGACCAAGATCGTTCTTCTCTGTTCCGGGTGTTATGAGCGCGCCCGCATCCGCAATACCCGGCCTTCGGTGACGCTGGACGATCTGGCCGGTCTGCGATGGAAATGCGACAGTTGCGATGAATGGCACACCGGCCCTTGCCTGGATTTTGGAGTCTCAGAGCCATATTTCTGGGGAAAGGATCATGCGAAAGCAAGCCGCTGGACCAACCTGATACCAAGGGGAATCAAGAAGCCAAGCAGGACCTTTCTGGATCTAGACTACTGCTCCATCAGCGATGAGAGTTTCTTTGTTCGCGGGCTAATTCATCTTCCCATCATCGGCACGGCCGAGACATTCCGCTGGGGAGTATGGGGCTCACTTAGTCGCGAGAACTTCGAAGCGCTGCTCAAGGCCGACAACGACCCGAAACGTGTTGAATTGCCGCCAATGTTCTCCTGGCTGAGTTCCCAGCTACCTGAATACCCCGACACGCTCAATCTGAAGATGTACGCGCACATTCAGGAGCCTGGAATGCGGCCACACTTCGAACCGGAGCCAACCGATCACCCACTCGCGCAGGAGTATCACCACGGCATTACACCCGAGCGAATCAGAGGAATCATGCTGCGTCGCCTTCCGGCTAGCGAGCCATAGGGCTGATTGCACCGAAAGCTAGTAGCTAGAAGCTAGAGGCTGGTAGCTGACCCTTCTTACACCGTTACCGTAAAACTATCCTCGGTCCGCGTCACCGCATTGTAGAGCGTATCCCGCTCCACCGGAATCCGCCCGGCCTCGGTAATCAGGCGGCAGAGTTCCTTGCGAGTCATGCCTTGCGGCGTGGTGGCGCCGGCGTCGTGGTAGATCTTCTCCTCGATCACCGTGCCGTCCAGGTCGTCGGCGCCAAAGCGCAGCGCGATCTGCGCAATCTTCGGCGTAAGCATCTGCCAGTAGGCCTTGATGTGGGCAAAGTTGTCCAGCAGCAGCCGGCTCACCGCGATCTGGCGGATATCGGTCAGTCCCGTCGTCACGGGCAGATGGTCAAGCAGCGTATTCTCGGGGTGAAAGGCCAGCGGAATGAAGGTCTGAAAGCCGCCGGTCTCGTCCTGCAGCGCGCGCAGCTTAAGCAAGTGATCCACGCGGTCCTCATCGTTCTCAATGTGTCCGTAGAGCATGGTGGCGTTGGACTTGAAGCCCAGCTTGTGGGCCAGCCGCGCCGTCGTCAGCCACTCCTCCCCGTCGATCTTGTGATCGCATATGATGGAGCGCACCCGCGCGGCGAAGATCTCCGCCCCGCCGCCGGGCATGGAGTCCACGCCCGCCTCGCGCAGCTTGCGTAGCGTCTCTTCGATGGAGAGCTTGGCCCGCCGCGCAAGATACGCCACCTCCACCATGGTGAAGGCCTTGATGTGCACCTTGGGAAAGCGCTCCTTCAGACCCCGCACCAGGTCGAGAAAGTATTCGAGCGGCAGGTCGGGGTGCAACCCGCCGACGATGTGGAACTCGGTCACCGCCTCGGAGTAACCGGAAGCCGCCGTCTGCCACGCCTCCTCAAGCGCCATGGTATAGCCGGCCGGGTCGCCCTTCTTGCGCCCGAAGGCGCACAGCTTGCACGCCGCCACGCACACGTTTGTGGGGTTGATATGGCGATTGACGTTGAAGTACGTCACGTCCCCGTGCAGCCGCTCCCGCACATAATTGGCCAGCCAGCCCACCGCCAGCACGTCCCGCGAGCCGTAGAGGGCAAAGCCGTCGTTCGCGTCGAGCCGCTCGCCGGCCAGCACCTTGGCGGCAATCGGCTCCAGGCGAGGGTCATAGCTCCGAAGAGCGTGGCTCCGATAGGGGGAAGGTTGGCGGGAATCCGCCGCAACAGCCTGCATAGCCCCATGATACAGAATATCGATGCGAGGGGATTACTTCTGCCCGGTTTCCGCTTTGGCTGCCTGCGGCTCGACCAGAACCCCGTCATAGAGCGAAGCCGCAAGCAGCCGGCCGCCCGAGGCGCGGATCAGCGCCACGCCGTATCCTGTCCGGCTCCACGTCCACCTCAGCGTCTTGGGATCGATGGAGTAAACCTGGTCGCTGGTGCGCGAACTCACCAGGACCTTATTCATAGCCGCGTCATAGTAGAGATCGTCCACATCGCGGAAGGGAAGCCGCTCGATCCACAGCCACGTCTTGCCCTTGTCGCGAGTAAAGTAGACTCCCTCGCGCGCGCCCAGCCACAGCGTCCCGTCCGCTGAAAAGGCAACGCGATGGATGCGCGTGAGCATAGTGGGAATCGCCATCGGCATCCAGGTCGAGCCGGAATCGGTGGAGAGAACCACCCCGTCTGGGCGGGCCGCGGCCATCAGCGCCCCGTGCGCGGTCACCGAAAGGTACGCGTTTGAGCCCATCACCGGGCCGCCCTGCCAACTGGCGCCCCGATCCCCGCTGGTCAGCAGTCCAAAGCCGGTGGAGGCCAGCCAGACGTCTCCCGACACTTCCAGCGCATTCACGCGGCTCTCCAACTGAAAGGCAGGCTCTTTGACCTGCTTCTCCACGTTGACGTGCGCTCCATAGTGGGTCTCGGTGGCCGTCTTCAGGCGGGTATTCGCAATCGTGTTTCTCGGCTGCCAGACGGGCTTGCCGCTATCCGGTCCAGAGGTCTCCGATGCCTGGTCCTTGTCATTGGGGCGGTTGCCTGCTTCCAGCGCAAAGATGCCGTGGCTGGTTCCGGCCAGCACGGTTCCATCCGCCGCCTGCGCCAGGACAAAGACGTCGCGCCCGTCGAGCCCGCCGCCCGGCCCCTCGCCAATCTGCTCCCAGGTCCCGCCGCCATCGGTGGAAAGAAACACCCCGCCGTAGCTCTTGTCGTTCACTACCCCCGCGTAGAGTCGCTCCGGGTTGCCACGGTCCACGAGCAGCGCCGCCACCTTGCGGCCTGAAAAGCCCTCGTTTGAGGCTGCAAAGCTCGCGCCCCCGTCCTTACTGGCAAGCACACCTCCGCGATCGGTCGCCAGCAGCACACGATTGGAATCTTGCGGATCGACGAACACGTCGTTCACAACCACGTCCGGCCCGGTCATGCGCCGGAATGTCCTGCCGCCGTCCAGGGTCTTGTACAGCCCCTCGGTGGTTCCGGCATAAACAACCTCGCGATTCTCAGGATCCTGCATCAGAACGCGGGTTCTGCGCGCCGTCGCCGGGATACCCTGGATTTTATGGAAGAGTTCGCCTCTGTTCTCGCTCTTGTAGATTCCGCTGCACGCACTGAGGAAAACGGTTTTGGGGTTGGATGGATCGACAACGATCGAAAACACGTCGGAATCGTCGATCAGCCCCTTCTTGATGCTGTGCCAGCTTTTGCCGCCGTCGGCCGTCTTCCAGGGCAGATGCCAGGTGCCCGCATAGACGATATCCGGGTCCGTGGGGTCAACCGCCAGCGACTCCACTTCGTGAATCTCACGGCTGCGCGGCGGGCTGATCCGCGACCAAGCTGCCCCCCCATCGCCGCTGCGGAAGACTCCCTCAAGTGTGCCGGCAAACAGAAGTCTGGGGTTCGAAGGCGCTTGGGCCAGGGATAAGATCGACTGTCCCCGAAACGCTTCCACCAGCTTCCATTGCTTGCCCCCGTCACGGCTTACCCACAGCCCCCCGTCGCGCTGTTCGGCCTTCCATCCGCCTGCGTAGATAACGGCGGGATTCGCCGCATCCACGAGAATGTTGTCCAGAACCACCTCTTCTGAAGGCTCCAGCCGCGCAAGCCGCTGCCAGGAAACACCCTCATCCAAGGATTCGTATATCCAGCTATTGGTTGTGCCAAGGTAGAGATGACCGGGCTGGCCTGGAACCGCGACCAGGGCGCGCGCATCGCCGCCCGGCGGGCCGACCGAGTTCCAAAGTGCCTGGGATGGCAGGCTCGGAACGCCCAGAAGAATCGGAATCGAAATCCCGATCGGTGCGAAAAAGCTGAAACGAAAAGGAAAATGCAGGCGGAGCCGCAAACGGTTCATGCAGACAAGAAACTCCCGATGCTCATAAGACGAGTATACAAAGACGCAGGGCGTCTTAACCCGCTCGATTCACCGGGAGGGTTTCAAAGCCGAAAGTACACGCCGATCATGGGTTCGGCCGTGTGAGTAAAGGCCCCCGTGGAGGTAAACAAGGTGGTCAGGTCAGGCGCCTTGTAGAGGTTGCCCCGGTATTGGAGGCGAAGGCCGATGTGCGGAATCAGCCTCCAGTCCACGCCGGCGCCATATACAAAGACCGGCTTGGTGGTTGTCGTGGTGCTGGTTTGCCCGCTCACGGGCGCGTCTAAGAGGATGCCTCCGCCGGCCAGCGCGAAGGGCCTGATGTTTGAGACCTTGGCGGACGCTACCCAATCGCCGGTCACCTCGTGCGCATTGGCCGAGACCGCCGCCGCAGGCGAGCACGCTCCTGCAGGACAGAGAAGATCAGACGACAGTGAATACACCTGATTGGCGCGATTGAAGGCGTAGGTTCCCTCATATCCAGCCCACGGCTTGGCGATGTGCCGCACCTCAAGCAGGCCGCCGGCGGCGTTGGAAGGACTCTGAATAGTGCCGTTGCCATTGGTGGTTCCAGTGAACGCTCCGTAAAGGCTGGCCCCGACATCCGTTTGCGCATGGGCCGCCGCGCTACCCAGCGAGGCCAGCCCAGCCAGTAAAATCACCATCTGCATCCATCGAGTTCGCATGATTCTCTCCTTGGCTGAAGTCCTATCGATTATGTGCCGAAGGGCAGATTCTCTGTTGAAATAGACGCAATGGAAGAGTTTCGATGACATGCCGGAGGAGTTTTTCGTAAGTCACCGGGGAGAATCATCTTGTATCTGTTGTCGCGGCGATAGCTGTTTCCTAATGATCCAGCCTCTGAAACAGGCAATCGAAGGCCTATCGGCGCATGCGGCGCCAGCCGTGCCCGTTCGTAAATGGAAGAGGCCGGCCGGCTAGCCGGTCAGCCCCAAAAGCATTGCAGGAGGATTGTGCTTCTGCCAGTGCAGGCCGGGCGGCCCGCACTGGCGGTTCAGTTGACTATTGGGCCGGAGGCTTGGCCGCAACATGCTTCTTCTTATGCTCCGTCTTGGCGCCGGGAACCGGAATCGGCTTACGCGTTACCTTCTTCACCCCGCTCTCAACCACCGGAGAGGTACCCTGCACGTCGTTCTCGAAGTTCGCTCCCGCAGGCACCAGGTAGTTCTCCACAGACTGGCTATTCTGTGTGCCGGTGCGAACGATGATCCGGGAGGCATCGATGCCGCTCTGCTCCTCGTTCACCAGGTAGTCCTTGGTGTTGACGGCGCGCTCCGCTGCATAGTCCTCCGGCTTGGCGTGCTTGTTCTTCGGCGGCATCTTCTCCTTGGCGTTCTCTTCGCCCACAACCACAACCGTCGCCGTCGGATCGTTCTTGAGAGCGTCGGTTACCTGATCCAGGCAGGCCTTGGCTTCGTTGTCCACTCTAGTCGGGCGCGCTTTGTCCTTGCTGAATGTGATGGGGCACAGCGCGGTGGTGTGCGGGATCGGCGGGACGTATGGCTTGGTGATCGTCACGCTGGTTCCGGCGCTTGCCGTCTGGCCAAGGTCGTCGGAGACGTTGCAGTTGATAGCCACTGTGCCAGTCGGAGCACCGGTCGAATCGTAGATCGCCGTGGTGCCGCTGCCGCTGATGGCGCCTGTGCCCGGCGCAACCGAGTAGCTATAGGTCAGCGGGCGGTTCTGCGGGCTTACGCCGGTCGAGGTGACCGTACTCTTGTCGCCTGGATTGACGGTGCTGGGGTCGGCCACGCAAACGAGGGTCGGCGGCTCGAAGGCCTTTACCGTGAAGCTGGTTGAGCAGTCGGCAGTCTGGCCGGCCTTCAGGCCCTCCTTGCCGGGCTTGCCTTCCTTCACTTCAGCTTGGACCGTGTAAGTGCCTGCCTTCAGCGAAGTCGTGGCCACAGAGGCCGTCTCTCCGTTGCCTGTCACGCCGGTTCCCGACCAGGAATAAGCCGCATTCAGCTTCGGATCGAGATTCGCGGGAGTAGCGTTCACCGTCACCGGGTCGCCGGGGAAAACCGTAGCCGGAGTCGCGTAGCAAGTCAGGGCCACCGCAGGCGGCGCAGCGCAGCCGCCTTCCGCCCCCCACACAAGCCCCCCGCTCAGCTTGAGCCCGTTGATCTTCTCATCGTCGCCCCATATCCAAGAGTTCCCGTTCAAGTGCCCGATTCCGGAATCCGCGTGGAGATACTCGTAATCGACCTGGAAGATGCGCACCGCCACACGATGCTGACCGGCGCACCCCACGTTAACGTCAAGCGCGCCGCCGGCGGTCATTCCCCAGCCCCAGGTATATGGCTCATGGTCCGGGCCGTCCACGTCCACGGCGCCGGCAAGAGCATGCACGATCGGAGTGACGTGCTTATGTGGCCAGCGATAGACCAATCCCGGCTCCAGGGTAAGAATGCCGCTGTTGCTCGAGCCTTGGTTTGAGCCGCCAGTATTGGTAAACAAATCGTGCTGGCCCGACTCCACCTGGATTCCCCAATGACGGCTATAGAAATAAGTAACGCTTTCCGTCAGGCCCTTCTTCTCCACCTCGAAGTTGAAGGGAAGAATCTGGCCGTTGGGCTGGAGCGCCTGAACCGTGTCATAGGGCGCAAAGAAACTGTAACCGATAAAAATGTCCCATTTCGGCGCAAAACTATCCGGCGGAGAGCCCTTTGCGGCCGCGGTGACCTGGGCGAACAGGCTAACCGGCATCAACGCCGCAACCGCCAGGACAAGAACCCGGCTCACAGACTTCGTAACACGAGCGTACATGCGCATTTCCTCCGCAATCAAGCTGAATGAACAAATGGGAACGGCTGTCTGTGAACACAACTCTAAGCCCGCGCCAACTCGCCTCTGCGCCACCAACAGACCGTAAAGCATGCACACAGCCTTATCAAACGTACCATGGGGCGATTCAGGCAGAAGATTTTTTTTCAAAGGGTTACACTCTTAGGCACGTTACACTTTACAGGCTGCGAATGGTTACTTCGGTAATTCTTCGCTCGGAGAGCTTGACACTCCAATCCCCGTTCGCCCAACATTCACAGTTTTCAAAACGCTCGGCAGCTCGCGCAGTATTCTCTCTTGCAGAAACGCGATCACATGCAAGAGCTTTTCGGGCCACGGGGGACTTGCCGGAACATAAAACTCCACCGGAATCACCCAGTTGACGCCCGCAGCGGCGAATAGCTATTGAAAACCCCGCCGATGGGTCGCAAGCGCCCATCGAAATCACCCATTTCGGCTGCGGCATCCGGTTGCGGGGACAGCGGATGGCCGCAGCCATCCTCCGCGATAGGCGTCCGCAATCACCGCCCAATCCGGCTGTTGGTGGCGCCGAGGTTCAAACGATCAGGCTGCCGAAACCGCAGTGAGCAGGCGCGCATCCCCTCCAGCCAAACCATCCGCGGTCAGAAGCGCCCGCGCCGCCATTCCTCGCGCCATTTACCTCCATCCAAAAGGCCAATCCAGAAAGACCGAGAGGACAGACGCGAGAGCGGGTAGCGAGCGGCTCATTCAAAAAACAGAGCGCACTGAATTTAAAAAAGAAGGTGGACAGAAAACCCGCATAAAACTAAAGAGGCCGACCGGGTTTCCGGTCAGCCTCGAAGGACTGCGGGAGGTGTCTGTGGGCTTTGCGTTGGTCAAGCCTTCCGTAACTCGTGGAAGGCTTGACCAACCGGTTCACCCTCTGCTCAGGCCGTTTGGCCTACTTCATGGTCATCGCTGCGGCAGCCTTCTTGTGGCCGTGGTGCACAGTCAGGGGCTTGCGCGGCTGCGGCTTCACCGCGGTCTCGTCCACCGGAGTGGTCCCTTGCACATCGGCTGTAAAGTTCGCTCCGCCAGGCACCAGGTAGGTTGCCACGTTCTGGCCATCCTCCGTACCGGTCGCCACGCTGATGCGCGAGGCGTCAATGCCCTTTTCAGTCACCAAATAGTCCTTGACGTTGACAGCGCGCTCTGCGGCCAAGTCCTCAACCTTGAGGTGCTTGTGCTTCAGCGCGGCCTTTTGTTCCTTCGCGGTCTTCTCCTTCTCCTTCGCATCCGAATTACCGACCGCCACCAGCTTCGCATCCGGTTGCTTCTGCAGGTCGAGGGCTATTTCGTCCAAAATCGCCTTGGCTTCGTTGTCCACCCGCGTCGGGCGCATCTTGTCGGCAGCGAAGCTGATCGAAGAGAGAGCCTGGGTGTGCGCAACCGGAGCCACATATGGGGCTGTGATGGTCACGCTGGTGTTCGCGGTTGCAGTGTGGCTCTTGTCGTCGGCCACGTTGCAAGTGATCCCCACGGCGCCGGTCGGCGCACCGACCGAGGAGAACTCCGCGGTGGCGCCGCTACCGCTGATGGACCCAGAGGTTGCCGAGAAACTATAGGTCAGCGGACGGTTTTGCGGGCTTACGCCGGTCGCGGTGACGATGCTCTTGTCGCCGGGGTTGATGGTGCTGGGGTTGGCCGAGCAACTGATCGTCGGCGGTTCAAACGGCTTCACCGTGAAGTTCGCCGAGGCATCCGCCGTCTGACCCGGCTTCAGGCCTTCCTTGCCCTGCTTGCCTTCCTTCACTTCGGCCTTCACCGTATACGTGCCGGGAGCCAGCGAATCGGTGGCCACTTTGGCCGTCGTTCCACTGCCGGTCACTCCATCTCCCGACCAGCTGTAAATCACGTTGGTGTTCTTCTTGGTGCTCACCGCTCCGGCAGTAGCGGTCGCTGTGACCGGCTCGCCCTGGAACACGGCGGGAGGACTGGCCACAGCACTCAGCGTTATCGGCGGAGCCTTCTTGCACCCGATCGGCAAGAAAACAACAGACGCCGAAGCCAGAACCAGACAAACAGACTTCAAAACCCTCGAATACATGTGATTCTCCTCCACTGTCAAAATGCAAAGTTTGATGGGATGGTTTGCTCGTGCGCGCCACTCCGGACTAAGACCAACCGAGCACCGTGAAGACGACGATGCAACAGGATTTGCTACCGCATCATAGTACCATAGCAGGCGCGAGGAAGAGCAGAATTCTCCATCAGGCATCGCTCCAACCGCCCCCGTATGAGAGCGCGAGGATTCCCTCGGGAATGACCAGAGGTCGGTCGCTTCGGGCGCCGCCTCTCCCACGCGCAGAGCTAAGCGTCCTCGGTAAGCTGCGCGGAAAGGACCGCAAAAATCAAAGAGGCCGACCGGGGTCCCGGTCAGGCTCAAGGGACTGCAAGAGGTGTCTGTGCGCCTTGCGTTCGTCAAGCCTTCCATAATTCAAGGAAGGCTTGACGAACCTGTTTACTGTCTGCGCAAACCGGTTAGCCTACTTCATGCATGTGGCAGCATTCCTCTGTTGCACCTTGCTTGGGTTCAACCACAGCGATGGGCTTGGACGTGTACGGCTTCACCTTGGTCTCATCGACCGGAGTGGACTACTTCGCTTTAGCCGCGGCCTTCTTCCTGGTTGCCAGATTCCTCTCGTCGAGAAGAGTCAGGGAATCGGCAGCGTTGAACGGGTACAGGCGCACCGATTCTTGGCCCGTGGTGCTCAGGACGACGTCTACGCGGCGGTTTTGAGCCAGGACAATGACGGTCAGGTTGCGGAGGACCTTCTCCCGCTCCGCGGCGCCCAGGTCGGGATTCTGTTCGACCAGAGCTTTCACCTGGTCGGCGGTGAGCTCCTCCTCCTTGCCGAGGCCGCGCGTGTCAATATTAGCTTCGGGAACACCCTGTTCAACCAGGAACTGTTTTGTGCGAGCGACACGGCGTTCGGAAAGCGCCTGGTTGTACTTGACGGATCCGCGCACATCCGCGTGTCCGCTCAGGGTCAGGTGGGCATCCGGCTTGAATTCCAGGTACTTCTTGAAGTCCGACGCGAGGGTGGTCAGAGTTCCCTCCTGGCTGGCCAAGAGGCCGCCATTGGGTTTCTCGATCCTGGGCTGATCGGTCGGGAAGAAGACGCTGTGCAGTGCCAGGCGAGTCTCGAGTTGGACTTGCTCCGGAGAGGGTCCCGGAGGCGGAGGCGCCGTAATCGTCACGCTGGTGCTGGCGGTTGCGGTCTGATTCTTGTCGTCGGCGACGTTGCAGGTGATGCCTATGGGGCCGGTCGCAGCGCCCGTCGAATCAAAGGTAGCCGTGGCGCCGCTGCCGCTGATGGTCCCGGACGCAGCCGAGTAGCTGTAGGTCAGCGGGCGGTTCTGCGGGCTCACGCCAGCAGCGGTGACGCTGCTCTTATCGCCGGGGTTGATGGTGCTGGGGCTGGCCACGCAACTGAGGGTCGGCGGCTCGAAGGCCTTCACCATAAAGCTGGCTGAGCAGTCGGCAGTCTGGCCGGGCTTCAGGCCTTCCTTGCCGGGCTTGCCTTCCTTCACTTCAACCTTCACAGCATAGGAACCTGCCGCCAGCGAACCGGTCGCTACAGAGGCCGTCGTTCCGGTGCCGGTCACGCCGGTTCCCGACCAGGAATAAACCGCATTCAGCTTCGGATCGAGACCGCCGGCCGTTGCGGTTACCGTGACCGGATCGCCGGGGAAAACCCAGGCAGGACTGGCACCGCACGCCAGCGTTACCGGCGGCGGAGGCGTGAAAGAACCGATGCCGTACACCAGGCCGGCGCTGATGCGCCCTTGGGGGTTGAAAGAGACGGATCCCCCTTCATCGGCCGCGAAGTTTTCGTGGAGAAACTGATAATCCCCCTGGATGAGGCGTATCGACAGATGATGGTTGAACAGCGGCGTCTTGGCGTCGAAACCGCCGCCGAGAGTCACCACAGGTCCCCAGGTGTCGGTCTGATAATAGCTGCCAGCTTGTTCGACACCGATCAGAGCGTGAAAGAACGGCGTGATGTTGCCCTTGGGGATCCTGTAAACCACGCCCACCGATGCGCCGCTGAAATCATCGCCCGGCTCGCTTGTCGATGTGGTCCTGTTTTCTGGAAGCAAGATGTGCTCGTCTCCCTCGAACTGCAAGCCAGCATTCTTGTTGAAGTAGCGGGTTACGCTCCCAATCACGCCGTAGTCGATGGAGTTGTAACCGAACCCGTTGACCCTAGCGTTGGGGATCAGGGCGCTGTATCCCAAGAAGATGTCCCACTTCGACGCGGAATCGTCCCCGGGGGCCTTCACTGTTGGTTTGGTCGAATCCTGGGCAACCAGGGCAATGGGCATCAACGCCACACATGCCAAGGCAAAAACCCAACTCAAATACTTTGAAACACGAGAATTCATTCGTTCATCCTCCGCAATTCAGTTGAATGACCAGATGGGAAAGGTTGCTTGCGAGCGCAAACTTCGGCTCGGACCGACTCGACTCCGCACAACGAACGGATCGCAGTGCGTACATCCCGAATTATAAAACCTGCTTCGGGACTGGCATGTATCCGATTGCACACTTTTTGTACAACTTACACCCCGATGCGCACTGCCCTTCGCCGGCCGAAAATGGCTGCTTCGGCAGCTCTTCGCCCGGAAAACTCAACACACCCACAACCGCTCACCCTGCATTCAGCGTCTTCAACAGGCTGCGCGGCTCGCGCTGTATCTTCTCCTGTAGAAGCGTAATTGCGTATAAGAGTTGCTCGGGCCGAGGCGGACACCCCGGAACATACACGTCCACCGGAATCACCTGGTTGACGCCCTGCAACAGCGCATAGTTGTTGAAAACCCCGCCCGAGGTGGCGCACGCGCCCATCGAAATCACCCATTTCGGTTCCGGCATCTGGTCGTAGAGGCGGCGAATCACTGGAGCCATCTTCTGCGACACCCGTCCGGCCACAATCATCAAATCCGCTTGCCGGGGGGAGGGCCGGAAGACCTCGGCGCCGAAACGCGCCACGTCGTAGCGCGACGCGCCCATCGACATCATCTCGATGGCGCAGCAGGCCAGGCCAAAGGTCATGGGCCAAATCGAGCTCTTCCGTATCCAGTTCACCGCATAATCCAGCGAAGTGAGAATCACGCCCTCCGGCTCTTCGTAGCCGTAGCTCGCCTCCCGCAGCTTGGCGCGGTTCCGAGCACTGCTCTCCAGCGCTCCAAATAGATAGCGATTCCGCTCTGCCGCCTCCGCCATGCCTCTACTATACCGCCGCTTCAGTCCGGCGGGGATCGCCCTCGATCATGAACTCCAAGCTCAAGGTTCGCTATTTACACCAAGAGGAATGAAGATGCCATAAAGGTTTTTGCGATTTCCGTAAGGATTATGTAAAATCCCCCCAACGCACCTTTTGCACAGCAAGTCTCTTTTTCGACAGGCTGCCCCTGTCGATACCTGTACCACGGTTGCGGCTAGCGGTTGAGCTGACCTGCGCAACCGGCGCTTCTTTGTTCGATTCATCCGGGTTGGCGGCCGGCTTCCGCCTCAGCGCATGGCTGTTCATCCATCGAAATCCTCTCTGGAGTGGAATCTTATGTTTCGTCGCGCAACCAAGTTTTTTATCCTGCTCGCCTGTCTGGGACTCCCATCCGTGGCCTTTGCCGTAGCCCCCAACCTGGGCCCCTCGCCGCCTGCCACCCAGGCCCAGGTCGCCGCCCTCGAACAGACCATCCGCGATGCCCGGACCGCCGGCGACAACGCCTGGGTGCTGATCTCTGCGGCCCTGGTCCTGATGATGACCGCGCCTGGCCTGACGCTGTTCTACGGCGGCCTGGTCCGGCGCAAGAACATCTTGGGCACCATGATGCAGAGCTTTGCCATGATGGGCCTGGTCACCGTGCTGTGGGCGGTGGTGGGCTACTCGCTGGCCTTTGGGGCCGGCAACGGCTTCATCGGCGGCTTTGAGCACGCCTTCTTGCGCGGCGTGGGACTCGATCCCAACCCCAACTACGGCGGCACCATCCCCGAGCAGAGCTTCATGGTTTACCAGCTCATGTTCGCCATCATCACCCCGGCGCTCATTACCGGCGCCTTTGCCGAGCGCGTCAAGTTCAGCTCGATGGCGGTCTTTCTTTCGCTCTGGTCGCTGGTGGTGTACTGCCCGTTGGCCCACATGATCTGGGGCGTGGGCGGAATTCTCAACAGCGCCGGCGGCCGCTGGCCGGTCTTCGACTTTGCCGGCGGCACCGTGGTTCACATCAGCAGCGGAGTCTCCGCGCTGGTCTGCGCCCTTTATCTGGGCAAGCGCGCAGGCTACCCGCAGGAGGATATGCCGCCCCACTCCATGGTCCTCAGCTTCATCGGCGCAGCCATGTTGTGGGTGGGCTGGTTCGGCTTCAACGCCGGCAGCGCGCTCGGCGCCGGTCCGCTGGCTACCAGCGCCTTTATCAACACCCAGTTCGCCGCCGCGGCGGGCGCCATCGGCTGGGTGGTCGCCGAGTGGCTAAACAACGGCAAGCCCACGGCCCTGGGCGCCATCTCCGGCGCGGTTGCCGGGTTGGCCACCATCACCCAGGCCTCCGGCTTTGTCCAGCCCATGTCCGCCCTGCTCATCGGCCTCATCGCCGGCGTGGTCTGTTCCTTTATGGTCTTCAGGGTCAAAAAGTTCTTCGGCTACGACGACTCGCTGGACGCCTTTGGCGTGCACGGCGTGGGAGGAACCATGGGCGCACTGCTGACCGGCCTGCTTGCCTCGGGGTCCATCAACGCCGTCTTCGGCAAGGACGCCGCGGGCCATCCCCTCCCCACCGGGGCCATCGACGGCAACTGGCATCAGGTCTTCAACCAGGCCGTTGGAGTGGGCGTTGGCTGGGCGCTCGCCATCGTCGGGACCCTGGTGCTGCTCTTCCTTGTCGACAAGACCATGGGCCTGCGCGTCTCCACCGCCGACGAAACCGCCGGCCTCGATCTCTCCCAGCACAATGAAGAAGGCTACGACTTCAACGCGTAATTCACCTTGCGGGAGCCATGCTCACGGCGCGGCTCCCGCCCATCAGGTTTTCAAGCGAGGAATTTGCACATGCTCAAGATTGAAGCGGTGATCCAGCCCGCCAAGCTGGATGCAGTCAAGGATGCGCTGATCGAGGCAGGCATCGAAGGAATGACCATCCTCGAAGCCCGCGGACACGGCCGCCAGAAAGGCCACAGCGAGTTCTATCGCGGCCGCGAGTACACCATCGATCTTCTTCCCAAGGTCAAGATCGAACTGGTGGTCAACGACGGCTTGAAGGACAAGGCCGTGCAGGCCATCCTCAGCGCCGCGCGCACCGGCCACATCGGCGACGGCAAAATCTTCATCAGCCCCGTTGCGGAGGCCATCCGCATCCGCAACGACGAACGCGGCGAGACCGCCATATAGCAGCCCCCGCCGGCGCCGTATTCAGGCGGCGCGAACCCCATCCGCCCCAGTCGAGAGGCCATGTCATTTGCCGCTGGCCTCTCGACGCGAGCTGCCACAGCCGGGGCGGTGGAGAGACCCTATACACAGGAACAGTGAAATTGCCAGAGGGCTTTATCTTATCCTTACGAAAATCGTTTAAGAATTGAACAAATATCACATCGCAGCGAATAGGCGCTTCCGCGTCAGTGCGTCCTCGCTGAATCCAGTTCCGGCGGCGGCCTGAGACCATCCGGGCTCTCCTTGTTGGCGCAAAGTCAATCAGTTCATCCGGGTTGGCGGCCGGAATCCCGCCATTTCACATGCCATCGAGCGATGGCATGTCTTTGGAGGAGTGAAAACCTATGTGTCGTCGTGGAATCAAACTGCTGCTCCTGTTTGCCGTCCTGAGCCTTCCGGCCGTGGCGCTGGCTGTAGCCCCCAACCTGAACCCGGACCCTTCGGCTCCAGCTACCCAGGCCCAGATCGCCGCCCTCCAACAGGCCATCAACAATGCTCAGACCGCCACCGCCAATGCCCAGTCAGCCGGCGATAACGCCTGGATGCTTACCTCCGCCGCGCTGGTCCTGCTGATGACCGGTCCCGGCCTGGCTCTCTTCTACGGCGGCCTGGTGCGCAGGAAGAACATCCTCGGCACCATGATGCAAAGCTTCGCCTGCATGTGCCTGGTCACCGTCATCTGGGCCATCGTCGGCTACTCGCTGGCCTTCGGCCCCGGAAACGCCTTCGTCGGAGGTTTCCACAACCTCTTCTTGCGCGGCGTGGGCCTCCAGCCCAACCTCAACTACGCCCCCACCATCCCCGAGCAGACCATCATGGTCTACCAGCTCATGTTCGCCATCATCACTCCGGCGCTCATCAGCGGCGCCTTTGCCGAGCGCATGAAGTTCAGTTCCATGGCGGTCTTTCTGTCGTTGTGGTCTCTGTTCGTCTATTGCCCCATGGCCCACATGGTCTGGGGCGTGGGCGGACTGCTCAATTCCAGCAACATCAACGCCCGCTTCCCCAGCTTCGATTTTGCCGGCGGCACCGTCGTACACATCACCAGCGGCGTCTCGGCGCTGGTCTGCTGCCTCTTCCTCGGCAAGCGCATCGGGTATCCGCAGACCAAGATGCAGCCCCACTCCATGGTGCTCAGCTTTATCGGAGCCTGCCTCCTGTGGGTGGGCTGGTTCGGCTTCAACGCCGGCAGCGCCCTAGCCGCCAGCCCCCTGGCCACCAGCGCCTTCGTCAACACCCACTTTGCCACTGCCGCCGCCGCCATCGGCTGGTCCATTGCCGAGTGGATTCACAACGGCAAGCCCACCGCCCTGGGCGCCATCTCCGGCGCCGTCGCTGGACTGGTTGCCATCACCCCCGCCTCCGGCTTCGTTCAGCCCATGAGCGCCCTGATCATCGGCCTTATAGCCGGCGTAGTCTGCTTCTCCATGGTCTTTGTCGTCAAGGGCCTCTTCGGTTACGACGACTCCCTGGACGCCTTTGGCGTTCACGGAGCCGGCGGAACCGTCGGCGCTCTGCTCACCGGCGTCTTTGCCGCCAGCGTCATCAACCCGGTCTTCAAGGACGCGGCCGGCAACCCGCTTCCCTCCGGCGGCATCGACGGCCACTGGGGACAGTTGCTCAACCAGGCCGCCGGCGTCGCCATTGCCTGGAGCATCTCCATCGTCGGCACCCTGGTGTTGCTCTTTGTCGTGGATAAGGTCATGGGTCTGCGCGTCTCCGCCGAAGACGAAGCCGCCGGCCTCGACATCTCCCAGCACAACGAGGAAGGCTACGACCTCGCCTCGTAAGCGATGGCTCCGCGGTCCGGTTCCAGAAGATCCGGGCCGCGGGCGCTGTCATCGTGAGCAGAGCTGGGTGCCCCAGGTCCCTCGCATTTGGGGACCTGGGAAAGCAGATGCTGGGTGCCCCAGGTCCCTCGCATTTGGGGACCTGGGAAAGCACAAGTCTTCAAGACACGGCAATAGTAGCTGTCATTGCAAACCAAGGCCGCCGCAGAGGCCGGAATCGAAAGCCTGCCCTGAGTGAAATTGAAGGGAACCTGCGGTTGTCAAAACTTCTGGCGGGAGGGTCGCAATCCCCTCTCCCGCCTGTTACCCTGTCAAACGAGGCGTTTTGTATATGATCAAGATCGAAGCGGTTCTCCAGCCCTCCAAGCTGGACGCAGTCAAGGATGCCCTGCTTGAGGCGGGCATTGAAGGCATGACCATTCTCGAAGCCCGCGGCCACGGCCGCCAGAAGGGCCACACCGAGTTCTATCGCGGCCGTGAATACACGGTCGACCTTCTGCCCAAAGTCAAGATCGAGCTGGTCGTCAAGGACGATCAGAAAGAGAAGACCATTCAGGCCATCATCGGCGCCGCCCGCACCGGCCGCATCGGCGACGGCAAGATCTTCGTCAGCCCGGTCGCGGAAGCCATCCGCATCCGCAACGACGAGCGCGGCGAGACGGCGCTTTAACCCTGTCTGCAAACGCAGGGCTTCCCAGGCTTCGTCCGCCGCGGCGGATGAGACCTGGGAAGGGCATTTTCGCAGGAATTCCGCTTCTCGCTCAGGCCAGCATTTTCAGGCCGTGTTTTTCGACAATGTCCAACAGCTTGAGCGCCATGCCGCTGGGCCTCTTTGCGCCCGACTCCCACTTCTCCACCGTCGATTCGCTTGTATTCAGATAGCGCGCAAAGACCGGCTGGCTCACATGTTGAGTCTCGCGAATCCGCTTGATGCGCAGTGGCTCCATCGGCGCGGGAACCGAAAGGCAGGAGGCGTCGAACTCCCGCATCGTCGCCTGGTCAATCGCGCCGACTCTGAACAATGCAGAGGCGGAAGAATGAATTGCCTCGGACAGGTCGCTCTTAAACTTCTGCTTAGTTGCCATTGCAAATCTCCATCCACGAGCACTCGTCGATCAACTTCTCTACCTCTTGCTTCGTCAGCATTTCGTAGGCCCTGGCAAGTTTCCTGAGCTTGGCTAAGTCGGCATCTTCAATATTGGCCCGGTCCTTCTTTGCGTAAAGATACTCGAAGACCCAGTACCTGCCGCCCCTGGCAAGAATGATCGAGCGGTAGAGATTCTTCCCCAGTCGTTTCTTGAAGACCCCGCCGCCCAGATCGTCGGCCTGCCCCAGCGTCACTTGGCGAATGGCCGAGCAAAGCTCGGCGTCCCCGATATGCGCCTTCTGCGCCGCTCTGGAAAACCAGGCTGTCTTGAAGACCCGCTCCGACCCTCCAGCCCGATCTTTCATGTTCATAGTGTAGCACCTGGTGCTATTGCACGCCAGCGCGGATTCCCCCGCCGGGCTGCCCAGCTTGCTTCGGCGCGCGGCCGGCCCGCGTCTACAGAACCCCTGAAGCCTGCACACCCCGCCCCTTTTCCCTCTTCGTGGAACCAAAAATCCCCAATCCCCGCAGATTTCGCTTATGCTGTTAACAATCCTTTCTTGCTTCGGCGGCCACGCAAAAAACCATGACGAATCCAGTCGCTTTGGCGGTTGACGATCTTCGGGAGCAGTATACGCGGGAGATGGCGCTTGTCCGCCAGACCTGCGAGCGCACCGGCGACGGCACGGCCGCCATCCGGCGGCGCTCGGCCGTGGTGGATCGCATCCTGATTGAGATGTGGCGACGGGTCTTCAGCGGCCTGCCCGCGCTCAACGTCTCCCTGCTCGCTTTGGGCGGCTACGGGCGCAAGGATCTCTTCCCCTACTCCGACATCGACGTGCTCTTCGCCTTTGCCGACGAGAAGACCGAGGCGCAGTCCAAGGACGCCGTCCGCGCCATTATCCAGGGCATGTGGGACATCGGCCTGCGCGCCAGCCCTTGCTCCCGCACCGTCAAGGAGGCCGGCCGCTTCGACCCCGACAACCTGGAGTTCACCCTGGCTACCCTCGACCGCCGCTTTCTCGCCGGCCAGTTCCCGCTTTACCAGCAGCTCCACCAAACCGTCCTTCCCGGCCTGGTTTTGAGCGAGTGGAACACCATCACCCAGAAGCTGGGCGAGATCGCCCGCGCCCGCCACGCCAAGTTCGGCAATACCATCTTTCACCTCGAACCCAATCTCAAGGATTGTCCCGGCGGCCTACGCGACTACCACCTGGCCGTCTGGTTCGCCCTGCTCTTTCACCTCAAGGAGACCAAGGAGTGGCCCCGCCAGCGCGGCGGCGTCTTCCAGAGCGCCCGCGGAGACGCCGAGGCGGCCTTCGACTTTCTCGCCGCCGCCCGATGTTTTCTCCACTTCCGCCACGGCCGCGACGACAATATTCTCGATTGGCAGTCCCAGGACGAGGCTGCCGCCAACTCCATCGGCCTTGAGACCCGCGGCACCGCCGATCCCGCCTACTGGATGCGGACCTACTATCGCCACGCGCGCATCGTTTATCGCCGCGCCGCTCTGCTCATGGAGCACCTGCCCGCTCCGGTCAGCTTCTATCGCCAGTTCCGCCGCCGCCGCACCCCCATCGCCGGAACGGATTTCCTCCTCGACCAGGGCCGCATCGACATCGCCCCCGGCGCGCAATTCAACGACACCGGCGCCATCCTGCGCATCTTTTCGCTTATGGCTACTCACGGCTATGCGCTCTCGCAGGCCGCCGAGGACCGCATCACCGACGCTCTGCCCGCCCTGGCCATCCACATCCCCGAGGGGCCTTATCTCTGGAACGCCCTGCGCGAAGTCCTGCTCGGACCCCACGCCGCACACGCCCTCAGGACCATGCACGCTCTCGGCGTTCTGGAGATGCTGATCCCCGAGTTTCACGGCATCGACGCCCTCGTCATCCGCGACAGCTATCACCGCTACACCGTCGACGAGCACACCTTTCTCACCATCGACAACGTCCACGGCCTTCGCCAGCCCGCGCATGATTACGAACAGCGCCTCGCCCAGCTTGTGCCGGAGATCGACCGCATGGACCTATTCCTGCTCGCCCTGCTCCTCCACGACACCGGCAAGGCGCGCCGCACTGGCGAGCATGCAACGCAAAGCGTCGAGCTGGCCGACGCCTTCCTCGCCCGCCTGGACTTCGACTCCGAAGAGCGCGAGGCCATCCTCAATCTCATCCGCCTTCATCTGGAGATGTCGGCCGCCATGCGCCGCGACATATTCGACCTGGAGAACATCCACGGCTTTGCCGAGAAGATCGTCAGTCCCCAGCTTCTCAAGATGCTCACCATCATGACCTTCGCCGACATCAAGGCCGTCAACCCGGAAGCCCTCACCCCTTGGAAGGCCGAGAACCTCTGGCAGTTCTATATCTCCACGGCCAACTTCATGGACCGCTCTGTCGACGAGGTCCGCTATCACGCCGCCATCGATCCCACCCTGCTCAACCGCCTCCGGTCGATGGTTCCCGCCGCCCAGCACGACGCGCTCAAGCAATTCCTCGAGGGGCTGCCCCAGCGCTACCTGCAAACCCGCCTTCCCGAGCAGATCCGTTACCACTTCCAAATGGCCCTCAATCTCGACCGTGACCCCGTCCAGCTCGACCTGCGCCTCAGCCGCCAGCTCTTCGACCTCACCGTCATCACCCGCGACCGCTCGCGCCTCTTCGCCGACGTCGCCGGAACGCTCGCCGCCTGGGGAATGAACATCGTCAAGGCAGGCGCCTTCTCGAACGAAGCGGGCATCATCGTCGACAGCTTCCACTTCACCGACGTCTTTCACACCCTGGAGCTGAACCCCACCGAGAAGGACCGCTTCCTGGCCAGCCTCCACGATGTGGTGGCGCAGAAGGTCGCCGTCCAGCAGCTCCTTGAAGCCCGCAGCCACATGAGCCATCCCTCCAACCTCAAAGTCGAGATAGCTACCCGGCTCGAATTCGACTCGGAATCCTCCACGCACTCCACCATCCTTCAGGTCGTCGCCCAGGATGTGCCCGGCCTGCTGCGCCAGATCGCGCTTACCCTCAGCAACCACCAGTGCAACATCGCGGTGGCGCTCATCGACACCGAGGGCGAAACCGCCATAGATGTCTTCTACCTCACCAGCCAGGGCGCCAAACTGACCGAAGAAGCACAGCAATCCCTGGCCAAAGATCTGACCGCCGCCCTCGAAGGGATGCGCGCGCTAGCCGGCGCATAAGCCCGCCAGGCCGCCGCTGTCCGCCCACTCCCTTCCTTCGCCCGGTTTGCTTTCCAGCTGCGGCCAGCCCTGCCTCCAACGCTTGTGCGCCAATGCACCGTAACATGCTCGGGAACAGCCGCCGTATGAGGCGGCCCTCGACCAGCATCTCGCCTCAGGTGATAATGTTTTGCGGGCGGGTGTTGGGCGCGTGGATCGGCGCTCTGTCTTGGTTCTCGGAGTGAAGCGGCAAGAGTGCCTTACACCCCGCGAGGAATTCACTTATGGGTCGAAACCTCTTCGATTTGAACGGCAAGGTTGCGGTGGTGATTGGCGGGACCACGGGGCTGGGCCACGCGATTGCGCTGGGCCTGGCCGAGGCCGGAGCCGACGTCGTGGCCAGTTCCCGGCGTCTGAAGCAGGTCGAGAAAGCGGCCGCGGAGATTGAGGCGCTGGGGCGGCGGACGCTGCGGGTGACGAGCGACGTATTGGTTCGGGGCTCGGTGCAGTTGCTGCACGATGCGGTGGTGGGGGAGTTCGGCAAGGTGGATATCCTGGTGAATGCGGCCGGGATTACGCACAAGGCGCCGGTGCTTGTGCTGGACGAGGCCGATTGGCAACGGGTGATGGAGACCAACCTGACGGGAACGCTGCGTGCCTGCCAGATATTCGGCGCGACCATGGCGCAGGCCGGGTATGGGAGGATTGTGAACATTGCGTCGCTGTCTTCGTTTGTGAGCTTTTATGAAGTGGCTGCCTACTCGGCGAGCAAGGCGGCGGTGGCATCGCTGACCAGGTCGCTGGCCGTGGAACTGGCGCGAAAGGGCGTGAATGTGAACGCCATTGCGCCGGGGATCTTTCCCACGCCGCTGAACGCGAGCTTTGTTGAGGGAACTCCCAGGGGAGCGGAACTGCTATTGCGCACGCCGATGGGCCGCTTCGGGCAGGCGCGAGAGGTGGCGGGAGCGGCCATCTTCCTGGCTTCGGAGGCAGCCGCTTTTGTCACCGGGCAGATAATTGCGGTCGATGGCGGTTTCCTGGCCAGCGGAGTGAACCAGTGACGAGGGGGTCAGGGGTTAGGGATCAGAGATCAGGGGTCAGGGAAGAACCAAAGCGTGACCTATTTGGAGTTAGGGAGTGCGGAGCATATGAAGATAGCAAAGGCCAGCGTGATTGTTACTTCTCCGGGCAGGAATTATGTCACGCTGAAAGTGGAGACCGACGAAGGGATCTGCGGACTGGGCGACGGGACGCTGAACGGGCGCGAGCTGGCCGTGGCGAGTTATCTGACCGACCATGTCATTCCCTGCATTCTGGACCGCGATCCCTTTCAGACCGAAGATATCTGGCAGTATCTCTATCGCGGGGCGTACTGGCGCCGGGGGCCGGTCACGATGTCGGCAATTGCAGCGGTGGACGTTGCCTTGTGGGACATCAAGGGCAAGGCGCTGAACACGCCGGTGTATAACTTGCTGGGCGGCAAGAGCCGCGACGGCGTCCTGGTCTATGGGCACGCCGGCGGCAAGGATGTGGAGCAGGCTCTGGAAGACGTGGCTCGGCATAAGGAGATGGGCTTCAAGGCGGTGCGGGTTCAGAGCGGGATTCCAGGGTTAGCGGCGACCTACGGCATCCCAAACGCATCGGGACGTTATGAGCCGGCTGAGCGCGGGCTGCCGCCGGAGTATGAATGGTCTTCCGAGCTTTACCTGCGCCACGTTCCCAAGCTCTTTGCGCGGGCGCGCGAGGTCTTTGGCGATGAACTGCATCTGCTGCACGACTGCCATCACCGGTTGACGCCCATCGAGGCGGCGCGGTTGGGCAAGGAACTGGAGCCTTTTCATCTCTTCTGGATGGAGGATCCCACGCCGGCGGAGTTGCAGGAGAGCTTCAAGATCGTTCGCGAGCACACCACGACGCCCATTGCGGCGGGCGAGGTGTTCAATTCGATTTGGGATGCGCACGATCTGATCCGCAACCAGTGGATCGACTATCTGCGCATGTCTCTGGTGCATGGGGGCGGGTTTACGGCCATGAAGAAGGCGGCCGACTTTGCCGCCCTCTATCACGTGCGCACCGGCTTCCACGGCGCCACTGACCTGTCGCCGGTGACCATGGCCGCGGCGCTGCACTTCGACACCGCGATTCATAACTTCGGGATTCAGGAGCTGATGCCGCACTCCGAGGAGACCGATCGCGTCTTTCCTCACCAGTACGCCTTCCGGGATGGAATGATGGTTCCGGGAGATGGGCCGGGGTTGGGCGTGGACCTGGACGAGAAGCTGGCGGCAAGGTATGAGTATCAGCGGGCCTACCTGCCTATCAACCGCAAACTGGACGGTACGCTGACGGATTGGTAGACGCGCGAGCGATGCGGATTGAGGGCAATACTCGCTGGAAGACAGCGGAATGCAAGGACATGAGGGGAGATCATGCAATTCGAGAGTGCAGGAAGGCGTTCTTTCTTGAAGACCATGGGAGCGGCAGGCATGTTGTCGGCGCTTCCCGAGGCGGCCTTTGGGCTTCACGCGGGAAGCGGCTCCATCGTTTACGACGCCGTCGCGCCGGGAGCCGATGCGGAGTTAATACCCAAGTACTCGATCAAGTTTGCGGTGATTGGCCTGGACCACGCGCACATCATGGGCATAACAGCGGCGGTCATTCGCGGCGGCGGGCAGTTGGTTGCGTTCTACTCGGAGCTTCCCCAGGCGATTGCCGGCTACCAGAAGATCTATCCCAACGCCCGGCTGGCGAAGAGCGAGGACGAGATACTGAACGACCCCTCGATCCAGCTGGTGGCGAGCGCCTCCATTCCCAATCTGCGCGCGCCTCTGGGCATTCGCGTCATGAAGCACGGCAAGGATTTCCTGAGCGACAAGCCGGGCATGACGACCCTGGAACAGCTCACCGAGGTGCGCAAGGTATCGGCGGAGACCGGCAGAATGTTCGCCATCCTCTATTCCGAGCGGCTGGAAGTTCCCGCGGCTGTCCAGGCTGGTTACCTGGTCAAGGAAGGCGCAATAGGCAAGGTGGTGCAGACGGTCAACATCGCGCCCCACCAGATCAATGCGCCCAGCCGTCCCGACTGGTTCTGGGACCCGGTCCAATACGGCGGCATCCTGTGCGACATCGGCTCGCACCAGGCGGATCAGTTCGTCTACTACACCGGCTCGACGAAGGCTGAAGTGACGGCCTCGCAGATCGCCAACGTGAATCATCCCAGCCATCCCGGGTTTCAGGATTTCGGCGACATGATGCTGCACGGCAACGGCGGAGCCGGTTATGTGCGGGTGGACTGGTTCACTCCCGACGGCCTCGGTGTATGGGGCGACGGGCGGCTGTTCCTGCTGGGCACCGAGGGTTACATCGAGCTTCGCAAGTACGTCGATATCGCCGGCCGGCCCGGCGCCAACCATCTGTTTATCGTGGACCGCAAGCAGGCCCGCTACATGGATTGCGCCAAGGTCGTGCTGACGTTCGGGCCGCAGTTCGTCGCTGACATTGTGAACCGCACTCACACGGCGCAAGATCAGGAGCAGGCGCTGCTGGCTGCCGAACTGGTGCTGAAGGCACAGAAGAACGCCAAGGTTCTTACCTTCAGCGAATAGGCTTGAATGAAGAAACTGGATGCAAGAGCTTGTACTGGTCGGGGCGGAGGGATTTGAACCCCCGACCCTCTGCTCCCAAAGCAGATGCGCTACCAGGCTGCGCTACGCCCCGACGTTTCACCTTGATTGTATCGCGAATCGCTCTCAGCGATGCATCCAGGATGCGTAAGTCAGCGCGTGGCCAAGCCAGAACACCAGCCACACCACCAGCGTCACGGTCGCGGAAGAGCCAGGCGCCGCGGTTCCACCGATCCGCGCTCAATGAGCGGTCCGCGTCCAAAGCCCCGCATCCGCTCGTCGAAGCCGGCTCTGGTGGCGGAGTGTTGGCCGGATTTCGTTCGGAGTGGGGCATGGGCGCATTCGTCCGGGCTGGCCGGGTCCGTGGACCCGATTCGATGCTACAATCAAGAGGATAGATGGCGGCAGTAGTTCAGTGGCAGAACGCCTGACTGTGGCTCAGGATGTCGTGGGTTCGATCCCCACCCGCCGCCCCAACTTGCACTGGCCGCACGGACCGCAAGCCCCGCTTCCCGAGTTGCCGTGACCCCGACAATTCCTGAAAACAAAGTTGCTCAAGACGCTACAGCCGGACTGCCGGAGTGGCTGACCCCGTTCGAGCCGAGGCGCGGCCTGACGAGCGGCCACCTGCAGACGATTGTGGGGAACTTTCTTCCCCGTCCGCGCTTCCGGCTGACCAGCGTTGCGGAGACCGTCGAGGTGGACCCCGTGGACGGCAGCCGCGTGCTGTGCCATTGCCACTGGCAGGAGGAGCGCGGCCAAGCCGATCCGGGCCGGGCCCGGCGGCTGACCCTGGTGCTGGTCCACGGGCTTGAGGGCTCGTCGGACTCCCGGTACATTCAGGGCATAACTATGCGGGCCTGGGCCGCCGGATGCAACGTCATCCGCATGAACATGCGCAACTGCGGCGGGTCGGAAGCGCTGACACCCACGCTCTACCACTCCGGGCTTTCCGGCGACCTGAGTGCGGTGGTGCGCCACTTTGCCGGACGCTACGAACTGGAGCGGGTGGCGCTGGCGGGCTACTCGATGGGCGGCAACCTGGTGCTCAAGCTGGCCGGGGAGTGGGGCAGCCGGCCGCCGCTGGTTGCCGTGGCCGCGGTCTGCCCGGCCATCGATCTGGCCGCCGGAGCGGACGCCCTGCACGAGCCGCTAAACCGGGCCTATGAGTGGAACTTCCTGCGCGGGTTGATGGCCCGCTACGCCCGCAAGGCGAAGCTGTTTCCCGGCATCTATGCAACCCCTCGAGAGATCGGCCCGGTGCGCTCCATCCGCGAATTCGACGGCAAGATCGTGGCCCGCTACTGGCGCTTCCGCGATGCCGACGACTACTACCACCGCGCCGCCAGCGCCCGCGTGGTGAACCGGATCGCCGTGCCCACGCTGATTCTGTGCGCCCAGGACGATCCCTTCATTCGCCTCACTCCCGAGACTCGGGCCAAGCTGCGCGCCAACCCGCACATTGCCTTTGTGGAGACCCGCCACGGAGGCCACTGCGCTTATCTGTCCAGGGACCGCGGCAATGAGATTCACTGGGCGGAGGCTACGGTGATTCGTTTCCTGCTCGATGAGGCCGGGCGACCGAATGGGAGTTGACTGGGAATTCGGGGTGGGCGCCGGAGCGCCGGTGATCGAGGCGTTTTGGCCGGGGTTCCGTCGATCTGCTCCGGGGCAAGGACCTCGCCTGGAAGTTGCCTGAGGCTGCTCCACGGCGCGCGCTGGCGGCACTTGCTCATGTACTCCGCGGTCAATCGACGTTAGAATGATACCTACAGGGGCGAGTAGCTCAATTGGATAGAGCACCGGCCTTCTAAGCCGGGGGTTGTGGGTTCGATTCCCGCCTCGCCTACCATTTAGAAT
>Ga0326727_10006561_pt1 | contig 31774 bp, 20 predicted proteins | sample MB2enrmetagenome_FD_207643 | JGI IMG/M metagenome (GOLD analysis project Ga0326727, IMG submission 207643) | Lab enriched peat soil microbial communities from McLean, Ithaca, NY, United States - MB29MY | ecosystem: Environmental > Terrestrial > Soil > Wetlands > Peat | place: USA: New York...
AGGTTCTCCACCTCCCGGGCGGCGAAGAGAACAAGCGAATGGCGCCACTGGAGAGCCTCGCCGAACGGATGGTGCTGGCCGGCGGCGACCGATCGAGCGTCGTCCTGGCTTTCGGCGGCGGCATTGTCACCGACATGGGCGGATTCCTCGCCGCCATTTTCATGCGCGGCATTCCGGTGATTCAGATTCCCACCACGCTGCTGGCGCAAGTGGATGCGGCAGTGGGCGGCAAGACCGGAGTCAATCTCGAGAGCGGCAAGAACCTGGTGGGCAGTTTCCACCAGCCGATCGCGGTGTTGATCGATCCGTCGGCGCTCGACACTCTGCCGGAGCGCGAATACCGCGCCGGACTGTGGGAAATCGTCAAGGCCGGAATCATTCGCGAGCCCGATCTGTTTCATTTCTTATTCGACCGTAGCGCCGATGTGCTCGCGCGGACGCCGGAATCGGTGGACCGCATCATCGCCGATTCGGTCCGCATGAAATGCGAAGTGGTTTCGGCCGACGAGCGTGAAGGCGACCTGCGCCGCATCCTCAATCTCGGCCACACCTTCGGGCACGCGCTCGAAGCGGAAACCGCCTACCGCCGCTTCCTGCACGGCGAAGCAGTTGCGTTCGGCATGCGCGCGGCGGTGCGGCTGAGCCAGAGCACCGGACACCTGTCCGCCGCCGACGCGCGGCAGATGCTCGAACTCATCGACCGTTACGGGCCGATTCCGTCGCTCGACGGAATCTCCGCCGAGCGTTTGCTGGCGCGCCTGGTGCTCGATAAGAAGACCGTGCGCGGCAAGGTCCATTTCGTGCTGCCGGTGCGCGTCGGCGCGGCCGAGGTGGTCAGCGGGATCGACGAGGCGCCGGTGCTCGATGCTATCAGGTTCGCTGTCTCATGAAGGTCGCCTTTTCATGATGGGTACGACGCCCGAAGGCGCGCGCAATGAGCGCGAGGCCGCGCTCTGGGTGCGCGACATGTTCGGCCGCGTGGCGCACCGCTACGACCTCGCCAATCATCTGCTCTCCTTCAACATCGACCGTTACTGGCGCGCCCACACGGTGGCGCGCGTGCGGCACATCCTGGACCGGCCCGAAGCGCGCGTGCTCGATCTCTGCTGCGGCACCGGCGACCTGGCGCTCGCGCTCGCCCGCACGCGCCGCGGCCTGGTGCTGGGCTCCGATTTCTGCCATCCCATGCTGCTGGCCGCGCGGCAAAAGGCGGACGCGCGCCAGGCTCGCACCGCCCTGTTTGAAGCCGACGCTTTGCGCCTGCCGCTGCGCGACGGCTCGGTGGATCTGCTGACGGTGGCATTCGGCTTTCGCAACCTGGCCAACTACGCAGCCGGCCTCAAGGAAATGCGCCGCGTGCTGGCGGCGGGCGGCATGGCTGCCGTCCTCGAATTCTCCCAGCCGCCCAACCGGGCCTTCGCCGCGCTCTACAATTTCTATTCGCGGCGCATTCTGCCGATCGCCGGCGGCGCGCTTTCCGGATCGCGCGACGCTTACACGTATCTGCCGGAATCGGTGCGCAAGTTTCCCTCGGCAGAGGAACTGGCGGGTGAGATGCGCCGCGCCGGATTCGCCCAGGTGAGTTACGAGTATCTCACCGGAGGCATTGTCGCCCTCCACCAAGGCGTGGCCGGCTAAGCGTAACGTCTGCCAAGGCGCGGCCTTCGCCCGCACCCCACTCCCCTGGCCGGACAGCCCCTTCAAAGGCGCTATACTAGCCGTTGCAACGTACCGTGAGGCGCGCCCGATGAGCATCGCTCCCACTATGCCTACCCAGTCCCAACGCGGTTCGGACGAGTCCGCCGCGCAGGCCGATCTGGCGCGGCGATGCTTATATTACATGGCGCTGATGCGCGAAACCGAGGACCGCATCGAGCGCAAACTCTACCGTCAGGGCAAGATTCTGGGCGGCGTTTACGTGGGCCGCGGCCAGGAAGCCATTCCCGTCGGCAGCGCGCTGCACTCGCTCCCCGAGGACGTACTGCTGCCCAGCCATCGCGATATGGCAGCGTACTTCATTCGCGGCATTCCGCTGGGCCGCATCTTCGCCCAGTACATGGGACGCGTGGGCGGCCTCACCGACGGACGCGACGGCAACATGCACATGGGCGACATGAGCGCCGGCCTGGTGTCCATCATCAGCGCGCTGGCCGCCACCGTGCCCGTGGCCGCCGGCGTGGCCTTGGCGCTCAAGTACCGCGGCGCCGACGCGGTCGCGTTCAGCTACTTCGGCGACGGTTCCACCAGCCGCGGCGATTGGCACGAGGGCGTCAACATGGCCACCGTGCTGAAACTGCCGGTGGTCTACATTTGCAATAACAATCAGTACGCCTACTCCACGCCGCTGAGCGGGCAGATGGCCTGCGCCAATGTGGCGGACCGCGGCCCGGCTTACAACATGCCCGCGGAAATCGTCGATGGCAACGACGTGCTCGCGGTGCACGCGGCCACCGGCCGCGCCGTCGCCCACGCGCGCGCCGGCCTGGGGCCCTACCTGCTCGAGTGCAAAACCTTCCGCATGACCGGCCACTCCGCGCACGATGCCGCCGAATACGTCCCGGCCGCCCTTTTCGAGGAGTGGGCGAAGCGCGACCCCATCGTCCGCCTGGAACAGAAAATGATCGACTACGGTTGGGACGATCGCGCCGCGATCGACGCCCTCCACGCGCAGGTCCGCCAGGAAGTGGATGCCGCCGTCGCCTGGGCCGACGAGCGGCCTTATCCCGACCCCGCTACCCTGCTCGGCGGCGTCTACGACGGCGAATAAGTCATGCCCACCACTTACCTCGAAGCTATCCGCGAAGGCCTGTGGGAGGAGATGGAACGCGATCCCGATGTGTTCCTGATCGGTGAGGACATCGGTATCTACGGCGGCGCGTTCAAAGTCACCGCCGGCTTCATCGAGCATTTTGGCGCGCGGCGCGTGGTGGATACGCCGATCTCCGAGTCCGGCATCGTCGGCGCCGCCATTGGCGCGGGGTTGATGGGCCTGCGCCCGGTGGCCGAAATGCAGTTCGCCGATTTCATTTCCTGCGGTTTCGACCAGATCGTCAATTTCGCCGCCAAGTGCCGCTATCGCTGGAACGCCGCGGTGCCCATGGTGGTGCGCGCGCCCTCCGGCGGCGGCATTCACGGCGGGCCCTTCCATTCACAGAACCCCGAGATGTGGTTCGTCAAAACGCCCGGCCTCAAAGTGATCTGCCCGGCAACCGCCTATGACGCCAAGGGGCTCATCAAGTCCGCCGTGCGCGACAATGACCCGGTGATTTTTTTCGAGCACAAGGCTCTCTACCGCCGCATCAAGGAAGACCTGCCGGCGGAGGAGTTCACCGTCCCCATCGGCAAAGCCAGAGTGGCGCGCCAAGGCCGCGACCTCAGCATAGTGACTTATGGCGCCATGGTGTGGGTGGCGCTCGAGGCCGCCGAGACACTAGCTCAGGAAGGCATCGAGATCGAAGTGATCGACCTGCGTACTCTGCTGCCGCTCGACCGCGACACCGTCTGCGAGAGCGTCAAGAAGACTTCCAAGGTGCTGCTCCTGCACGAAGACACACGCACCGCCGGCATGGCTGGCGAACTCGCCATCACCATCACCGAAAGTGTCTTCGAACATCTCGACGCCCCCATCGTCCGCGTCACCGCGCCCGACACTCCCGTTCCTTTTAGTCCCCCATTAGAAGAAGCCTTTCTCCCCAACGCCGCCAAAGTAATCGAAAAGGCCCGCTGGCTACATAAGTACTAAGTCTTGTGGGGCAGGATGCCATCCTGCGCGCCGATTGTTCAATCGGCGCAGCCGGGCGAAGCCCGGCCTGCCCTTCGTAACGCCGGCGGTCTTGCCGCCGGTTCTTTGTTCTGTGTCTCAATTCTCATCTACGCAGACGCCACAGTGTCGCAAAACACCGGCGGCAAGACCGCCGGCGTTACCAAGCCCAGTCACAACCATTCGCCCCCACTAACTCAATCACTTACCTCTCAAAACCCTTGACACACCCGCTATCCTTGAATTGGGACTGTGGCGCCAGGCTCCGCTGCTAGTCCTTCTCTTTGGCCAGAGACCGTTGCACTCAGTTGTTACTGAACTTCCGGCGCCCCTTAAAGGCATGCGGGGTCCCCCTCGGGCTGGACTCTCGACGGAAGACTTTGGGTTTCGAAACCTATAACCGCCGGCGGTATACGGATAGCAGTTATCGCCGCCCGCCGGATATCAGAGAGTAAGGAACGAATCGGCAAGGATGTGCCCGCCATCCAGCGGGCCTAAATCATCGAAGTTTCTACTCGAATCATCGGGTGGCCGATACGCACGGCGCTAAGTCCGCGAAGCCCGGCCACCCGCAACGTACTTATACTTCTTACCCACCTCTCTCGCCCGCAGTGTCTCCAATCTCATTCGGAGCCGCGACCGTCAGGGAGCGGTTGAAGCTGCCACTCATGACGCTCGTCTGGGATCGTCAAGCGCTAGTGTGCACCTTACGGCTCCGTTTGATACTCCACTTTCGCTCGCGGCGGGTACACATAAGCCGCCACCAGGCTCTCGGTGCCATCGTTGCCGATGGCTTTCACGCCGAACTTGGTATCGTCGATGGACACTCCCTCGAACGTGAACTCAGTGACCTTGCCGACGAAAATCTCCTGCTCCCAGAATGGCGCCGTGGTCGCCTTCGTCACCACCGCATAGCCCTTGAGGTTTTCGTCCGGGCCCGCCCGATGCCAGCGCAGCACGGCGTCATAACCCTTGCCGCGCGAAATCATGGGCAGCCGCGGCGCGCTCGCCGCGCCGGCCGCCGCGGTCCAGATATCCGGCGTCCGCGGCGCCAACGCCAATGCGGCTGCCGCCGCTGCATTCAGTTCGGCTACGCGCGTCGTGTATTCGACCGACATGTTTTCGAGCGTGTCCGTATCGTGATGCTGGTTCGCCAGAATCTCGTTGGGCGTGGTGAGCCGCACCGCACTGAAGCCCTGCTGCTGAAACGGCGCCTGGTCGCCGCCGCGGCCCAGCCGGTCCTGCGCGTATTGCACGTTGACCTTCAGGCTGGGCAGATAGCGCGCGCCGGCCCATTGCATATAGCGCGCCAGCCCCTGCGCCAGGCTATCGAGCTGGTCGTCGCTATAAACGTTGACCGCGCCGTTGCCGGTGCGGCCGTCGCCGGTAACGTCGGTGCCGATGATGTCGTTGTTCAGCACGGCTTCGATGAGCGTTCCGTCCTTCTTGGCTTTGGCCGCCTCCAGCGTGCCGCCCACCAGCCCCTGCTCTTCGCCGGCGAAGGCAATGAAGACCAGCGTCTTCGAAAACTCAAACCGGCTCATCACCCGCGCCAGTTCCATCACGGCGGCAATGCCGCTGCCATCGTCGCAGGCGCCGGGCGCGGGCAGCTCGGCGGTCTTCTCCCAATCCACTTCGAGCGGCCGTTCGCCCGCGGCGCTGGCGCCTGCGGCTGGCTGCGCCGGCGGCGTGCCAATATTGATGGAATCGTAGTGCGCACTCACCACCACCTCGACCTCCGGCATGGTCTTGCCCGGCAGCACCGCGATCACGTTGTATAGGTCGGCGTCCTTGAAAATGCGCCCGGTCTTCTTGACCCGCCAGTGGTCGTAGCGCACCTGGAGACGCGGGCTATAACTCTGGAACTCGGCGAAGATCCACTTCCGCGCCGCGCCGATTCCGTGTTGCGGATCGTCCTGCGCCGACATAGTATTGCGCGTGCCGAAGCTCACCAGCTTCTCGATCGTGCCGCGGATTCGCTCTGCGGAGACTTCCTCCACGATCTTTTTGACTTGGGGATGAATGGCGCCGTCAGCCGAGTCCGCAGCGACGAACGAGGGCGCCATCAACAGTGTGCACAACAAGAGTCCAACCGGTTTCATGGGAATCCAGCATATCGCAAAATTCCGGTGGCGCGGGCAGTCCTGCCTGCTGAGTCGAGATTCATCTCGACTCTTCTTCGATGAGTAATGTTCTGCCGCCGCCAAGAAAAGTCGCCACGACTGGCGACTCAGCAGGCTTGACAGCCCGCGCCACGACTCTTGGAGCCTCAGCTTACGAGCCGATTTGGAAGGTCCCGGCCACCTGCAGACTGGATTGCGCGGCTGAGTTGCCGAGATACACCGTGTAAGTGCCCGGCGCCGTCAGCCAACTGCCCGAGGTGGTGTCCCAGTACGACAGCGGATGCGAAGAATCGTTCTCATCCACTTCCACCGTCACGCTCTGTTGCTGTCCGGGCGTGAGCGAAACCTTCTGCCATCCCACCAGGCGCTTGGGCGGCTCGTTCGTGATGGCCGGCAGCGCCAGGTAAACCTGCGCCACCTCGGCGCCCGTCACCGTGCCGGTGTTCTTCAGGTTGAACGTCACCTGGATGTTGGGATTGCTCGCGGTCAGGTTGTTGACCAGCGCCACGTTCGAGAACTGGAACGTGGTGTACGACAGTCCGAAGCCGAAAGGAAATTCCGGAGTATAGCCTTGGGAGTCGTACCATTTGTAGCCGACCAGCAGGCCTTCGGAATAGTTCTCCGTGAAGGGCGTGCTCGCGCTGTTCGACCCGGGAATCACCGGGCGCGGCAACTGGCTCACGCTGGCGGGAAACGTGATCGGCAGCTTGCCCGACGGGTTCACTTCGCCGAACAGAATATTGGCGATCGCCTGCCCGCCGCGTATGCCGGGAAACCACGCCTCCAGCACCGCACCAACGCTTCCCAGCCACGGCAGCACTTGCGCGCCGCCATTTTCCATCACCACGATGGTGTGCGGATTGGCCGCCGCCACCGCGGCCACCAGCGCATCCTGATTGATGGGCGTCGAGTGAATCACGTCGGTGAAATTCAGGCTCGGCATGTCCATCCCCTCGCTGGTCCACTGGCTGACAAACACAATCGCCACGTTGGCCAAAGCCGCCGTTGCGGCCGCCGACGCGGCATTGGTGCCATCGTTGTATAACACCGTCGCATTGGGCGCCGCGGCCTGGATATACTGGACCGGCGGAGACGGGATCCAGATCACCTGCGACCAGCCGGGAACCGCGGGATAGCCTTCGTTGAGCACCACGCCCTCGGTCGGATACACCTGCGCCGAGCCGCCGCCGGTCAGCACCCCGATGTTGGCGTGCGAGCCGATCACCGCGATCGAGCTGAGCTTGGCCGCGTTCAACGGCAATTGCCCATTCGCGTTCTTCAGCAGCACCGCGCCCTGCTCCTCCACCTTTTGTGCGATGGCCTCATCGGCCGCGACCATGGACGGCGAAAGCGACGTGACGGCGGCCGGCTGGTTGAAAATATCCACCTGGTACATGGCGTGCAGAATTCGCGTCGCCATGTCATCGATGCGCGACTGCGGCACCTGGCCCGATGCTACCGCCGCCTCGAGCGCAGTGGCATTGAAGAACTCGTCGTCCGGCTGTTCCTGATCCAGCCCGGCGTTCGCCGCCGTCACTGTCTGCGATGCGGGTCCCGCGGCCGGCAGCGCCCACCAGTCCGACATGACAAATCCGGTGAATCCCCAATCGTTCTTCAGCACCTGGGTGAGTAAGTATGGGTCCTCGCAAGCCCAAGTGCCGTTCAGCAGGTTATAAGAACACATCACCGACTGCACGCCCGAGTCCTTGATGCCAATCTCAAACGCCAGCAGGTCGCTTTCGCGCCCGCCGCGGTCGTCGATGATGACGTTGCTGAAGGTGCGGCCGGTCTCCTGGTCGTTGAACGCATAATGCTTCACGCACCCAATCACGTGCTGCGACTGAACGGCCGAGACGTGTTGCGCCGCGATCTTGCCGGCCAGGATGGGATCTTCGCCCTTGGTCTCGAAGGTGCGCCCGTCGCGCGGCTCGCGGCCGATCATATTGGTATTGCCGCCCAGATTGACGTTCATCCCCCATGCGTTCACTTCGGCGCCGATCACCGTGCCGAACGAATACGCCAGGTTCGTATCCCAGGTCGCCGCGCTGGCGATCGAGGAAGGCAGCACCGTCGACGGCGCCTTGCTGTCGGCCACTCCCAGGCTGCCATCGACAAAGTAGAGGGCCGGAATGCCTAGCTCCGGAATGCCGGGGATATAGCCGCCGGCGCCATTCGACGGGTTGAAGATGTTGGTGACGGGCCCAAGCGCGCCCGCCACCAGTTGCAGTTTCTGCGCCTGCGTCATTTGCGCCAGCATCTGTCCCGCTTGCTGCGCCGCGGTCGGCGGCGTCGGCGCCGGCAACCAGAATCGGCCGGTAGTGAAGGTGAGGACCCTGCCCGTGGAGTTGTACACCTGCAGCACCGCTTCCACCGGCGCGCCCGACGGTATCCCCGCCGGATACGTGAAGTTCAACTGGTCGATGATCAGGCCCGGCGCAGCGCCGCAGTAAGTCACCGTGGCCGCCACGCCGCCAATCGTCAACTGGCAATTCGTCACGCCGCCGACCACCGACAGATCGTTGATGTTCGTCGCTGCGTCGCCCACGCCGTCCTGTTCGGGGAGGTTTTTCGGACCCAGTCCGTTGGCCCAGAGTTGATATGTGTTGCCGGCCTGGACCGTGCACTGCGTCGTGGTGCAGCCTTCCGCCGCGGTTCCCGTCACCCACGCCACGCCGGTCGTGAGGTTGTTGAGGAACATGGATGGCGAAGCGGTGTTCGTCATCGTAACTGTTTCCACGTTGCTTTGCGCGCTGCCGCTCGTCACCTGGACATTCACCGCGGTCGAGGGCGCGGTTTCCCAAGGAACCTGAAAGTTGATTTGCGTCGGGCTGACATAGATGAGCGGCGCATTCGTTCCGTTGACGCTGACGCTGACGGTGTTGCCGGCCGGGGAGGTGAAGGAGTTGACGTAGCCGCCATTGGCGTTAAGCAACTGCGAGGGCTGGTAGGTGCCGTCCGCGAGATTGGAGCCGTACAAGGAAGCCAGGCTGCCGGGCGCGATGTCTCCCAAGTACGACGCCGCGTTCAGCACCAACCCGGGCCAGATCAGCGGCGTGGTCTGGCTGATCGGGGTCGCCTGATAGACGCGCACGTAATCCACCAGCATGTCCTGATTCGGAAACGGCTCACTGGCGCTCGGTGTGCCGAGAAAGGTGGTGGGCCCGCCGATCGCCAGGTTCAGCAGGATAAAGGATGGATTGTTGTTGAAGACCCACTCGCCCGTTGGAACCACGGATGGCGTGGCCGTGTAGTATTGAGCGCCATCGACATAAAAGATCAGCGAATCTGGCGACCACTGGATGGCATAGATGTGGTAATCGTGCGAAACCGTTTCGCCCCGGGGCAGCGTGTACTGGCCGCCGGCACTGTAGTCGCTGTAATTGCCCGAGCCAACCGGCGTTAACGGTCCGTGCGCAGTGCCGTTGTTGATCGACGCATCGTTGACGGCGCCGTAAGTTCCGAAATTCTCCATGATGTCGACTTCGCCACACCAGGGCCAGCCAATGGTTCCGATGTTCTCGCCCAACATCCAGAAGGCGGGCCACACGCCGTGACTGGCGGGTGGAAGCTTGATTCTGGCTTCGATCAGGCCGTATTGCCAGCTCAAATCGGTGGTGTGCGTGGAAGCGCCGGGGCTGCCGGTTTGCAAGCGCGCGGAGGTGTAGTTGCCGCTCGAATCGCGGATGGCGCTGATCACCAGGTTGCCGTTGCCATCTTGAAAAGCGTTGCTGGTGGAATTGGTGTAGGTTTCAGCTTCGCCGTTGCCCCAGCCGCCGCCGCCAATATCGTAGTTCCACTTGGTGGGATCCGGCGGACTGCCGGCCGCACCGTTGAACTCATCGCTCCACACGAGCTGCCAGCCGGTGGTGGTGGTCTGGGACGACGCCGCAAACGCGGTCAACAATGTCAAGGATGTAACCAAAAAGAGACGCATAGCCGTGACCATCATGGATCAATCGGCACCGAGTTTCAAGCATGGTTCGGCAGTCCGGTACCGCGCGGGCCAGTGCGGCAGGCGCCGAGTGCTCTGGATCACAAATAAGGCGCCGAAATCGGGGAATCAAGCACCCATGCGATTGATTCCAAGACATTTGGCTACTAAACTCCAGGCGCGAGCCAACGCCGGCCCCCGATTGCCGCAATCCGTCCATTATGTAAATTTAATGTTGGCCGTAATCAGGCCGTAATGGCGTAGTTGGGACCGTCTGTTAACCATCGTGAACCCAGATCTTCCGCAAATGGGACCTGCATACCCGAAGACGGGGGAAGACGACCATTTTTCTTCCAATTTTTGTATTCGCCACCCGGATGGCGCTCGCCGGGGAAGGGGGTGGGTCCGTTCAGCGTCAGACCAGCTAACTCTCAGTGGATTAAGACCCTTGACACTGTCGGTGAAACATCTTATTCTGCTGCGGACAGGGTTTTCACGTATTAGAGCGTTAGAGTCTCGTTCTGCCGCCGTGCAGAAGCGCGAAACTAGCGTTAGTTTGGTGATGAAGTAAAAACAAGAGGAGATCTCGCTAAATGGGTTACACGTCTAATCCAAAGGCAAGGGGTCAGGCCCTACAGGGGTGTAGGGGCCGGGCCACGAACCTCATTTTATTTGGACTGCTCGTCGCAGTCCTCATCCTTTGTCAATTGCCGGCACTCGCGCAGCACGCGGCCGGTTCCATCGCCGGCACAGTAGCCGATAAGTCGGGCGCTGTCATTCCGGGCGCCAAAGTCACGCTGAAGAACGAAGGCAACAACAGCACGTTCGATGGCGTTACCAATGGCTCCGGTATTTTCAGCTTTCCGACGGTTCTGCCAGGCAGTTACTCGGTGACGGTTGCAGCGCCTGGTCTTCAGACCTATGAGGTGCAGCACATCGTTGTAACGCAGGGCGCTGCGGTCGGCATTCCGACCATCACCTTGCAGGTTGCCACGACCAAGGAACAGATTGAAATCGTGGCGTCCGGCGATGTGGCTGTCCCCATCGATTCTCCGCAAGCCAGTCAGACTTTGAACCAGAACATGATCACCGATCTTTCGATCGTCGGCCGCGACGCGGCTGAGCTGATGAAGATCATGCCCGGCATGGCAATGACCGGGGGGCTGAGCCAAGGCATGTGGAGCAGCTACACAACCTATATCAACACGGGACCCATCGGCGCATTTTCCGCCAATGGCACGGCCCCGAACGGCGCCGTGACCATGACCTCGGACGGCGCGAACCTGCTCGACCCGGGCAACCAGGGAACGCAGACCGCCAACATCAACCAGAACCAGGTGGCGGAAGTATCGGTCCTGACATCGGCCTACGATGCATCTTTCGCCAAGGGGCCGGTGACGTTGCAGGCATACGGCAAGAGCGGCAGCGCCCAGTTCCACGGGCAGGCTTACCTCTATACCCGCAATGGCCAGTTCAATGCGATTGACTCTTACGACAAGTCGCAGGGCTTGAAGCCGATCAGCGACAGCTTCTATTATCCGGGTGGCGATTTCGGCGGCCCGGTGCTGATCCCCGGCTCGAAGTTCAATCGCAACCGCGACAAGCTGTTCTTCTACGGCGCCTTCGAGTACATGAAACAGACGCCCGCGGGCACCTCGTACCAATTCTTCCTGCCGACCTCCCAGATGGAAGGGGGCAACTTCAGCCCGGCGTACCTCGCCAGCCTGGGTTCCGGCTTCGCCAACGCGCGATCCAACGCCGCGATCGTTCCTTGCGTGAACGGCACCAGCACCGGTAACGGCTGCGGCAGCCTCACCAACATCGTGGGCGGCATGATTCCGCAGAGCCTGATCGATCCGAATTCGCTGGCTTACCTGAAGACGTTTCCGGCAGCGAACGAGAATCCGACCACCAACGGTTCGGGCAGCAACTACTCTTACTTCCTCGGACCGCCGGTAAACCGCTGGGAACTCCGTCTCCGTGGCGATTACAACATCAGCGACAAGACCAAGCTGTATTTCAGTTGGAATCACCAGCACGAAGTCGACCAGAACCCGTTCTACGTGTGGTGGTGGGGATCGCCCGCGACGCTGCCCTATCCTGCGTCGCAGACAGCCACCCAGCTCGCCCAAGTATATAGCGCGAACCTGGTTCATGTGTTCAGCCCCACGCTGACCAATGAATTCGTATTCGCCGATGCGATCTTCGACAACCCGGTAATTTTGGGCAATGCGTCGGCAGTCGCTCCCGCCACCTTGGGCTTCAACTACACGGGCTTCTTCAAGCAACCGTTCACGCCGATGATTCCGGACCTTTTTGGCTGGAACAACACGACGGCCGGTTACTATCCCGAACAGTATGGTTCGGTGTTCAAGGGCCTGAACAACGCGTTCGGCAAGGATTCCGCGACGCCGAACCTTTCCGACAACATCAACTACGTGGTCGGAAAGCACACCTTCAAGACCGGCTTCTATTGGGACTTCGCCCAGAACTATCAGAGCGACTGCGGCCAGGGTTCCACCATGGGTAACGCGGAATTCGATCCGTGGAACGCCACCACCACCGGCAATCCGTTGGCGGATGAAGTCATTGCACACGTAGATAGCTTCACCCAAGCGAACGGCTGTGTGACGAATAACTTCAAATACTACACGTACGGGTTCTACGTGAACGACTCGTGGAAGGCCGGCCGGCGGCTTACCCTGACCTTGGGTATCCGGTTCGACCACCTCGGCGAGTGGACAGAAGTGAATTGCCCTGGCTTGCCCCTTGGCACCCAGCAGATTTCGCCCTGCCCCGGTCTCGCGGTTTGGGATCAGGCCGCATACGTGAACTCGGCCAGCAGCACCATCAATTGGGACGGCATGCAGTGGCACGCCATCAATTCGTCGATCCCCATCTCCGGCTTCCCCTCGAAACCGCTTTTTGCCCTGCCTCGCGTCGGCGCCGCGTATGACATATTCGGCGACGGCAAGACGGTGGTGCGCGGCGGCATCGGCCTGTACCGATTCCAGCTTGCTTATAACACGGCGAGCGGCACTTCCTTCAGCGCTCCCGTAAACGTGGAGAGCCTCTCAACCACATGGGGCTGCTGCGTGGGCTGGAACAACTTCCAGGCATTCTCGCCTTCGAGCGGCACTGCCGGCTTAGGTCAAGGAACTGGCCCAGGCGGCGTGATGCTGATGGGCGACGAGCGGACACCGAACACCTGGACCTACAATGTGACGGTCGACCAACGGCTGCCCGGACGTAGCGTACTCGAGTTGCAGTACACCGGCAACCATTCGTATGACCTGATCAACGACAGCAACAACGGATCCCTGTCGAACATCGACATCGCTCCGCTGGGCGCTTATTTCAGGCCCGATCCGATCACGGGCGTGGTGAACACAACTGTGGGCCAACCGCTCCCGACCAACTTCCCGACCAACGATTACTACCCGCTCCAGTTCTACACGGCAATGACGCTGGTCACGCACGGCAGCTACTCCAACTACAACGGGTTCGTGGCTTCGTGGCAGAAACAGACGGGCCGCATCACGTTTACCACCAATTACACGTTCAGCAAGGCGATGGGCGTTCGCGACGGCAACAGCAGCAACGGGGCTTGGGATGGCAATTCGATCTGGCCCTACAGCCTGGCCTCGAACTACGGCGTCCTGAACTTTGACCGCACGCACCTCTTTAACGCCGCATACGTGTTCAGCCTCCCGAGTCCGATCAAGGGGAACGCGTTCGTGGGTGGCGTTGTCAACGGCTGGGTGCTTTCCGGCATCACGCAGTTCCAATCCGGCTCGCCGATCCAAGGCCAGGTCGATACCTTGAACGCTCAGTATCCTTCGAACGTTTCAAGCTCGACGTGGCTTGGCACCAACGCACCGACTCTGTCGCCGTTGCTGACCTGCGATCCGCATAAGAACCTCTCCTCAGGGGTGTACTTCAACGCCAGTTGCTTTACCGTTCCGCCTCCGGGAATGGAAGGCGACATCATCTGGCCGTACATCAAGGGGCCGGCGTTCTTCAACAGCGACTTGGCAATCTACAAGCGGTTTGCATTCAAGGAGCACCAGAGGGTCGAGTTGCGGTTCTCTGCGTTCAACTTCCTGAATCACCCGCTGCCGCAGTTCGGTTCGAGTGGAGCCAACGATCTCAACCTCAACTTCACTCAGCCAGGCACTGGTCTGCTTTCGTTGACCAACACGAATCCGGATACCAACGGCCAGGTCAGGTACGATTCCAACCTGGTACGCCGGGTGGTGGAATTCGCAGCCAAGTACAACTTCTAAGTCTCGCGGTGTGAGGCTTACATAACCGAAAGGGGCGGCCCCAAGCCGCCCCTTTTTTTGTGTCTTTTGTGGGGCAGGTTGACAACCTGCGCGCCGATTGCCAATCGGCGCGCGTGGCGGTTATCAACCGCCGCGCAGGTTGTCAACCTGCCCCACAGACTTCAGGAGTGGTGACGATGCGAACGAGAATACCGATGGGGCGCCGCTACTGGATTCTGTTGGCGCCGCTCGCGTGCGCGGCGGCGCTGATTGCGCGGCACCAGGCGGGGAGCGCGCCTTCGCCGATCCGGTTCGAGCTGAAGGCGATCCCCTTTCAGCACGAGAACGGCGAGGATCCGGGGCGCAGGCAGGCCCCGGCGACCATGGCCGGCGGCGTCGCCATATTCGATTACAATCGGGACGGGCGTCCCGACATCTTCTTCACCAACGGGGCGCGCATCTCGACGCTGCGCAAGGACGATCCAAAATATTACAACCGGCTGTTCCGCAACGACGGCAACGGCGTGTTCACCGACGTGACCGAGAAGGCCGGCCTGCAAGGGGTCGGCTACGACGAAGGCGTGGCCGTGGGCGACTACGATAACGACGGCTACCCGGATATCTTCGTGGCCGGCCTGCATCACAACACGCTCTACCACAATAACGGGGACGGCACGTTCACCGACGTCACCGAAAAGGCGGGAATTGCGAACGCGCCCGACCCGGAATACGGGCCGCTGTGGGCGGTGGGCGCGGTGTGGGTGGACGTGAACAACGACGGGCTGCTGGACCTGTTCGTGGTGAATTACATGAAGTGGGACTACGCGACCGAGCCCCGCTGCGGTTACAAAGGGCAGCCGGAATACTGCGACCCGCGGCAATACGGAGCCACGCCGAATCAACTCTATTTGAACCAGGGCAACGGAACCTTCAAGGACGTTTCGGCGGAATGGGGCATCCGGGCGCATCCGGGCAAGGGCATGTCGGCATCGATGGCGGACTACGACCTGGATGGGTTCCCGGACATCTTCGTCCCCAACGACACGGAGTACAATTTCCTGTTCCACAACGTGGGCGGCAAGAAATTCGAGGAAGTGGCGTTTCCACTCCAGGTGGCTCTGCCGGAAGACGGCGTGTTCATCTCGGGGATGGGTTCGGATTTCCGGGACTACAACAACGACGGCTATCCGGACATCGTGTTCGTGGCGCTGGAGCGGCAGACGTTTCCGATCTTCAAGAACGTCGACGGAAAGCGCTTCGAAGAAACCACGGCCGCGAGTGGCATGCGCCAGTTGTGCTGGCCGATGGCGGGGTATGGGCCGGGATTCTTCGATTTCGATAACGACGGCTGGAAGGACCTGTTCGTGACGCGCGGCGACGTGCTTTCGCTCGCCATGCCGGGCGGTATGGTCAACCAGCCGAACACCGTATTCCGGAACCTGGGCGCCAGCGGGAAATGGCAGGCGCTGACGAAGGAAGCGGGACTGACGGCGGCGCCGCCGGGGCGTTTCCGCGGCGTGGCCTTCGGCGACCTGGATGGAGACGGGCGGGTGGACGTAGTGACCACGCAGATCGACGGCCCGGGCCGCATCTGGATGAATCGCAGTACCGGGGCCGCGCACTGGCTCGACATTGCGCTCGAAGGGACCAAGAGCAACCGCGAAGGCATCGGCGCCAGAATCAAAATCGTCACCAAGGCGGGCGCGCAGTACAACCACATGACCACCAGCGTGGGCTATGCGTCTTCCAGCGACGGCCCGGTGCATTTCGGACTGGGCGCGGACGCGAAAGCGGACTTAGTCGAGATCCACTGGCCGTCCGGCATTGTGCAAACCCTCAAGAACGTGCGCGCCGACCAGGTGCTGAAGGTGAAAGAAGCCCAGTAAGGGCGGATGCGGCGATATGCACTTACCGTGGTGATATTCGACGTGACGCCCGTGGGACTTGGCTAAGCCGGCGTTCGATCTGAGCTGAAGAGTTAGAAATCGCACATAAGAAACTTGTTCGCATTTCAAACTAACATTTGAAATATTGACACCAATAAGATATCCGGGTATGGTACTCCTAGTAGGTTGGCGGAAGCACGCCGGCGCGCCCTTCGGCAGCCTGCGAGAAAGGATCGATACGATGAAGAAGCTGCTCATTAGCGCCTTCGCCGTGGCTCTGGCTGCGGCGATTATTCTATTGACGCCGTCCCCAATGCTCGCTGATCAATACGAGACGTGTACGGCGGAACAATGCAGCATGCCCGGAGAGTCGCTTAATTGCGGCTGGCAGCCCACCAGGCAGCCCGACAACGAGTACGGATACTGCATTTGTCATTTGCCGAATCCCACATTCAACCCCTGCCCCCTTTACTCCAATCCATAGCCAGGAGTTCCGGCCCATAACCTCCGGCGGAGGAGCGGGGCGGTCGGCCCTTTGGAAGGAGCAGGCGAAATTCGTGCCCGCTTCTCCGCGCAGAGGTGTCCCGTAGCAGCACCTGATGGACAGGAGGATGGCAGAATCTATGCGACTGTGGACTAAGTTTGGGGACGCTTCACGGAGCTCGGCCGGGAGGAGAAACCTCATCGGTGTCGCGCTTCTGCTCGTCCTCCTTTTGTCCGTGGTAGCCGCGCTGGGGAGGCAGCTGTTCCTGGAGCTGCGGGCCTTCAGGCACCTTCGGCGGGTGGCAGAGGCCGAGAACAACACCAGTCCGCTCGCTCAGTTGTCTGGCTATCGGAAAGATGGCAGCGTAAGCCTCGCCTCCCTCAGCCCGGGGAAGAGCCAGCACCTCTTGGCGTTCGTAGCGCATCCAGACAGGAGCCCTATGGAGGCGAGGCTCTACCTGGATGAGGTCGACTGGCTGCGGAATCGGGGTGTTCTGCTGCTGGCCGTGTGCAGCGGAACGGCCTGTACGAGTCAGGGGGCCAGCGGCGTCTCGGGAAGTGGATCCGCCGAAGTGACGTATGCGGGCTACATGGGAATGAAGGCGGTCGCAGATGCTGACGCCAGCGGCATGATCTTGTTGCTGCGTGCCGACAGTTGGGCCGTCGAAAGAAGACTTCGCCGGCCGGCTTCGGCGGCGGAGTTGGAGGGAGCCCTCGGAGAGGCCCTAAAGCGATGAAAGAACGCTCGCCGCTCTATATTCCTTGCGTGGTTCTACTTGCGCTCAGCGTAGCGCTTCTGGTCGCCGTGCTGGCTGTGAGGTTTCTGGCGTGGCGTGGCGGGCCCGAAGGCTCTCACGTTGCCCCGGCAGCCGGTGTCGCGATATCCCAGGGCTTCGTGTCGCCCGGAGATGCAAGCAGAGCTCCGTGCCATTTGGTGCGCTTCGCGCGCAAAGGGTGCCATTGGTGCGCCCGCAAGTTCTCCGGTGGATACGACAAGTTGGAGGAGGCGGCGCTGCGGAGCGGGTGCGACAGCTTCGTCGTGCTTCCTTACAGCGACGATTTGCCGCCCGAAGGTCCGCATGTGCCGCAGGAGATCCTGCTGAGCGCGGTCTCTTATGATTTCGCCGCCTCGGCCCCCTTCCGTGGGACGCCGTCCACTATGCTGGCCGGGCGCGACTGGAAAGTGCTCTGGTACGGGAGCGGCGTCGTCTCGCCCCGACGCGCGGCGGCCGCCATTTCGCGGCTGCGAGTGTACCTCTCCCACTGAACTAACCGGGGCGGGTTACGCGCTGAGATCGCTCCCATCCCATTCAGTATAGGCTCCAGGACGCCCAGGGTAACCCGCCGGCTAAGGCCGGACGCAACAAGTTACAGAATTTTACTAACCTGCGTCACAATCAGTTATGGGGCTGGCCGGGGGCGAGGTTGAGGCGGTCTCCTCTTCTCCCCGTTCGCCATCGGTCGGGCGGTTGAGGCGGGCACGCTCGACAGCTTGGGCATGAGGCTCCCCCGGCAACCTGCTGTCCCGCACAGGGCTGGCTCCTCTCCTGCCTCCGTGAGTCTTGCTGCCGGGCTGTCAAATGGGCAACCTGAGCAAGGTCTTCGCCAGCGCCTTTGGCGGTCCCCGCTTCGCCGCCAAAACCCAAACCAGCCGCCGTAAACTAGAGTGGTAACGGTAAAAGAAAGTGAGACCCAGCCGAACACGAACGGGGGGGGCGCTTCCTGGGAGACTGAGGGGCCGGTCGCGCGCCCGTGAGATCGAGTCGCCTCCCTTGGCGATGCGCCCGGCGATGAAACATGCCTTGCTGCTGGCGGTAGTGATCGGGGGCGCCCTCGCGGCTTACGCGAATTCGTTCCGCGCGCCGTTCTTGCTCGATAACGAGGAGGTCATTCTCGAAGACGCCCGCGCCCACGCGGTGACGCCGGAGCACGTCCAGCAGATTCTGACCAGCGGGTATTGGGAGATCAACAATACGGGGCTGTATCGTCCGCTGACCACGCTCTCGTTCCTCCTCAACTACGCGGAATTCGGCGATGGCGCCGACCCAGCGGGCTACCATTGGTTGAACTTCCTTTTGCACGCCCTGAATATCGTACTGGTGTACGCTCTGGGTTTGGCGGTTTTCGATCGAGCTCCGGCAGCCCTGCTGCTGAGCGCCTTTTGGGGGCTGCATCCCGTCCTGACGGAATCGGTGACCAACATTGTTGGCCGGGCCGACACGCTGGCCGCCTTCTCGGTGCTGGCCGCGCTGCTATGCCACCGGAAGGCGCTCGCTGCCAGTGGTGTGTGGAAGGGTTGGTGGCTGGCGGCAATCGGGGCCGCCGCCGCGATCGGCGTTTTCTCGAAGGAAAGTGCCATCGTGCTGGTGGCGATGCTCGCGGTCTACGACTTCACGCTCGGGCGAAGCGCGTCCTGGCGATCCCGCGTACCCAGCTATGCGGCTGCGGTTGTCCCGTGCCTGGTCTACCTATATGTGCGCTCGCGGGTGTTCGCCGACGCATCTCCGCCGGACATGCCATACGTCGAGAACCCGCTGCTGGGCGCTGGCTTCTGGACCGCACGGATCACAGCCATCAAGGTGATTGGCCGCTATTTTGGACTGCTGGTGTGGCCGGCGCGGCTATCGTGGGATTACAGCTATAACGAGGTGCCGCTATTCGGCTGGCGGCTGAGCAGCCGGGCGGACTGGGAGGCTGTTGCCGCCCTGGCCGGCTGTGCGGCTGCTGCGGTTCTCGCCGTCCGTTCCTGGCGCAGCCGGAGGCCGGTCTTGTTTGGCGTCGCCTTCTTTTTCGCCGCCATCTTACCCACTTCGAATCTTCTCGTTCGAATTGGCACCGTCATGGCGGAACGCTTTCTGTATCTCCCGTCGCTTGGTTTCGCGGTCGTCGCAGTATGGGTTCTTGAGGCGCTCTGGCGGCGCTTGCCGACGGGCAGGCCCGTGTACCGTCACGTTGCGGGCCTGGGCCTCGGTGCGCTGCTGATCGCGATGGCCACCCGCACCTACGCCCGAAACGGCGACTGGCTAGACCCACAGCGGCTCTGGCTGAGCGGCGTGGCCGCAGCCCCGGGCAGCTTCAAAACGAACCTGAGCGCGGCTGTCGATACCGGCCTTGCCAACCGCGAAGACGCGGCCCGCTCAATTCGATGCGCGGACCGCGCGCTTGCCATTCTCGACCCGTTGCCCGACTCTCAGAGCTCACCAATCGCGTATCACTTCGCGGGGGTCTTTTACCGGCATCTGGGCGATCTGGTGGCGTCGAAGGACGCGGCCGTCACGGCTGCCGCCGGTGCGGACCCGCAACGCTGGTACCGGAAATCGCTGGCTGCACAGTTGCGCGGCGAGAGGATCGAGCTTCTGATGGATGCGAGATACCGCGCTGAGAACGCGCGACTCGGCAAGCCCGGACTTACTTCCGTGCCAGGCAGCTTGTATCTGGAGCTGGGCCGCACTTACTTGCGCCTGTCTGACACGCCCCGTGCCCTGGCGGCGTTTGAGCGCGGGCGGACGCTGGAGTCCGCCCCCGACCTTCTCAACCAGTTGGCGTCGTTGTACCGCGACGGCGGCGAGCCGCACAAGGCGGCCCTGGCCCTGATGGAGTCGATCGCCGCGGACCCGAACCAACCCCAGGTGCCGTCGGCGCTGACGGAGTTATATGAGCAGATCGATCCCCATGGTTGTGCCACCCAGCGCCAGGCTGGCGTGGCCAGCCCCAACCCGGACTGTCCGCTAGTCCACAACGACATCTGCGCGGCTACGCGCAACCTGATCGGTAACTACCTAAGAAGAGGACGGCAATCCGAGGCCGCCTCCGTAAGGAGCATGGCTGAACAAGACATGGGCTGCGCACCGGGCCTCCTGGACTAGCCGGGGACCGGGAATACCGCGGCGTGGCCTTCGGCGACCTGGATGGCGACGGGCGGGTGGACGTGGTGACGACGCAGATCGATGGCCCGGGCCGCATCTGGATGAATCGCAGTCCCGGAGCGAATCACTGGCTGGACATCGCGCTCGAAGGGACCAAGAGCAACCGCGAAGGCATCGGCGCCAGAATCAAAATCGTCACCAAGGCGGGTGCGCAGTACAACCATATGACCACCAGCGTGGGCTATGCGTCTTCCAGCGACGGCCCGGTGCATTTCGGGCTGGGCGCGGACGCGAAAGCGGACTTAGTCGAGATACACTGGCCATCCGGCATTGTGCAAACCCTCAAGAACGTGCGCGGCGACCAGGTACTGAAGGTGAAAGAAGCCCAGTAGGCGTGTGTTGACGGCCGGGCTCGCCGCCCGGCTGGGCCGATTGACAATCGGCCCGCAGGTTACCAACCTACCCCACCGGGCGGCCGGTCATATCCGACAACGCGGGAAACGGGAAAGTCATCGCCAGCGCGGCTCTGGCAATAAGTGAAGACAAGGTCGACTTAGCTTAGACAGACTGAAATTCCTCCCGTGGCGGGCTTAGTACGCCATTTGGCAATTACGACAACGTATAATCGCGCTACTCGCGGGCGAGGCATGCCTCGCCTCTACAGGGCCAATCGCCGGCTGTAGGGGCCGGGCATGCCCGGCCCCGCCCGCCGCAAAGCTCTCGGCCTCCGCCCTGATAAACCAGCTCTTTTCAATCTGTGTTCATCTGTGTTTATCCGTGGCCCTGATGCTTTGGGTGTTTTTCAGCCAGCTCCTAGAGACGAGCGATTTTTCGCGCCCGTTACCTCAATCTCATCGAAGGGGGCCAGCGGATCGAAGGCGGATCGGGTGAATACCGGAGTACGCAGCGGAAGAAACCGCAACGCAATAAGTTCCGAAGTATTCCGGATGACTTGCGGGTACGGCATGTTACATGTAGTTACTAACTTGCCTCGCCATCAGTTTTGAAGTTTCCCACCGGGGAGGACGTTGAGACGGTCGAATTCGGCTTTTTCCCGTTCGCCATCGGCCGGGCGGTTGAGGCGGAAGTAGAGAGCGGAGAGCTCGACGTGCGGCTGCGCCCAGGTGGGGTCGAGGCGGATGGCGTGCTCGAAATCCTTGACGGCGTCGTCGATTTTGTTTTCGCCGCGCTCGACGCGCGCCATTTCGTAGAAAGCAACGGCGGAATCGGGTTTGAGTTGGATTGCGCGTGCGAGATGGCGGCGGGCGCCGGGAAGGTCGCCGGCGGTGCGGAGAACCTTGCCCAAGGTGAATTGCGCGTCGAAGTCGTTGGGGTTGGCGGCCAGGGCTTGGTTGAGGGCCTCGATGGCGCCTTGGGAGTCGCCGAGCAGGGGGAGGGCCATGCCGCGCACGGTGTAGATGCCGGGCAGTTGAGGATTCAGCTTGATGGCGGCATCGGCGTCGTCGCGCGCGTCCTCGTAGAGGCTGAGCTTGAGGGCGGTCTGGCCGGCGAGCAGGTAGGCCTGGGCGTTGTGGCCGAGGCGGCCGATTTTCACGTAGCGCTCCATGCCCTCGCGCGGATGGCCGGTGCGGATCAGGATGGGCGCCAGCAGCGCTTCGACCGCGAGGTCATCCGGGCTGGCGGTCTCCAGAGGGCCGAGGATGGCGAGGGCCTGTTCATCCTGGCCGAGGTGGGCGTAACAGTCGCCGAGCAGGGTGGAGACGCGGGCATCGCCCAGATTGGCGCGGTGCAGAATGTCGAACTGGCGGGCAGCCTCCTCGAAGGCGGACTTCTTGTAATAGGCGACGGCGAGGTTGAAGCGGAGGGCCGAATTGGATTCATGGCCGGCCAGGGCGGCGAGATACTGCTCGATGGCTTCGTCGAAGTGGCCCTGGCGAGCCAGAATCACGCCCAGGTTGGCGCGGGCTTCGGCGGCGCCTGGGTACTGCTTGAGCAACTCCCGATATTCGCGAACGGCGGTCGCGTCATCGCCACGCTGCTGGGCGGCTACGGCATCGTGGAAGATCTGTTCGGGGCTGCGGCTTTGCGCCGCGGCGGCGCTGGCCAGCAGGAGCAAGAGGGTCGAGATGCGCATCCATTTCAGAATAGCCCGTATTTGCGTTATCGTAATACCACATGGAAGTTGCAGGGTTGAAGAGGACGGCGCGCGGCGCAACGCTCATGGTTGTGCTCGAACTGGCAGCCGGGCTGGCGCAGGCGCAGACAGAGGCCGCCGGGAGTTTCGAGGACGTGGCGCAGCGCGCGCAGGCGGCGTTGCAGGTGCGGCCGGCGGAAGCCGTCAAGCTGTACCGGCAAGCGGTGGAGATGCGGCCGGATTGGGCGGAGGGCTGGTTCAACCTGGCCGCTTCGCTCTACGACCTGGGGCGATACGCGGAGTCGCGCGACGCGTTCCGGAAGGAAGTGAACCTGATGCCGCGGATGGCGCCGGGATGGGCGTTTCTGGGCCTGGCGGAGGCGGAACTGAACGATCCGGTGCAGGCGCTGGCGGACATCCGGAAGGGCGAGAGTTTGGGGCTTCGCGGCAACCATGAGTTCGAACGTGCGGTGCGGTTGAAAGCGGCGGCGCTGCTGCTCCGGGCATCGGTTTTCGACGACGCGATGGAGCAGTTGCGCCCGCTGGCGGACGGCACCGAGAACTCGCCGGCCGTGGTGGAGACGATGGGCTTATGCTCGCTGGCGGTTCCCCGCACGATGGAAGGGTTGAGCGAAGAGCAGCGCGCGGTGGTGCGGCTGACGGGGAAGGCGGCCTGGGCGCTGGTGAGCCATCGCCCGGAGGAGGCCAGCGCCGCGTATGCGGAGTTGCTGGAGCGGTATCCGAACCAGCCGGGCGTGCATTACGCGCATGCGCTCTACCTGATCGAAACCGACCTGCCGGCGGCGCTGGCGGAACTCGAGACCGAAGTGCAGCACACGCCGAATCACTGGCCGGCGCTGATCCTGATGTCGACGCTGCGCATCCGGCAGGGGTCGCCGGAACTGGCGCTGGAGTCGCTGCGCGCCGTTTTGAAGCTGGTGCCCCCGCGGTACCTGTGGCTCTGCCACGCCGAAATGGGGCGCGCGTATCTGACCTCCGACAACACGGCGGCCGCGATTGGCGAACTGGAAACCGCCATGCGGTTGGAACCCGGCAGCCCGCAGGTTCGCTACCTGGTGGCGCAGGCTTACCGGCGCGCGGGCAGGAAAGAGGACGCGCAGAAGCAGACCCTGGAGTTCGAGAGGCTGAAGGCGCAGCAGGATCCCGCGGCAGTGCCGGAGTACCAGCGATTCCTGATGGGCGGGGCAGGGCACTAGATTGGTCGAGGTGCGAGTGGACAGCAAACGTCAGTTCCAGAATCTCAGTCGTGGCCACACCTGCGCCAGCGGCCATTTCAACCCGCGGGCAATCACTACGGAATAGTGCTCCCACGTCATGGAGTACGGATGCTCCACGCGCGGACCGTACTCGACACTGCGAAACGCCGCTTCCATCTGCTTCCGATGGTCGCCTGTGTTGAGGACCGCGTCGTTGAGCCCCAGCAACAGCATTACGTCGCCCGTGTACTGGCGCGGCCCCCAGTAGAAGTAGGTTTGGTTCGGACAGATGGCCTTCGGCAATCCGTAGCGCGGGCCAAAGAAGTCGATGGCGCCTGCTTCCCCGTAGTTGGCGGCGAAGATCGCGGCGCGGCTTTGCTCCTCGGGCGGCAAGGCGTGGTAGACGGCAGCCACCTTCCGCACCATCTCCTCCCATCCAAACATGTCGCCGAAGTTCTCTTGCAGGCGGCCGGACTCGGAGACATAGTCGCGGGGCGGCTGGATGCGGAGGGCCTGCTGGTAGCGCACCAACTGGTCCGGCGGCAACAGCGGCAGCGCCTCCGGAGCGGCCGGCAGAGCCATCAGGACCAGGAGGGCCGGCAAGGCGGCGCGAAACCACCGGCTGGCGGTCCGCCGCTCCCAGAACACGCCTCCCGCCGCAAACAGCATGGGGTAGGCTGGCGCCATGTAGTAGCTCTTGCCGTGCAGCGCGATTATCGCAGCCAGCAGCGCCAGAAAGGCCCAGCCGAGCGCGCGATAGCGCTTTGCCGCGGCGTCTCGCAACAGGAACCAAAGACCCGCCACCCAGACCAGTACGCTCGGCGGCAGCATCACCAGCGCCTGGCGTCCCAAAAAGGCCAGCGCCGAGAGCTGGACGTTCTTGCTCCGGCTGTTGCGCAAGTCCACGAGCGTGGCCCAGTCGTGGCGCGCCTGCCAGACCAGATTCGGCAGGAACAGCAGCAGGGCAATGGCGCCGGCGATCCACATCCAGCGATTCAGCAGGAGACGCCGCTCGCCGCTCACTAGCAGCCCCGCCACCAAAGCGGCGCCGAAGAAGAGCATCGAGTGCTTGTTCTCGATGCCCACTCCGGCCAGCACGCCCAGCCAGACAAGCAGTTGGGGCCGGTCGCGGTTGATGGCCAGCAGAAGCACCCAGGTGCAACCCATCCAGAACAGCGGCTCGAACGCGTTCATGGTGAGAATGGTGTCGATGCCCAGGTAGATCGGGGCGATCAACACGCAAAGACAGGCGAGGAATGTCGCAAAGCGGCCACCGCCCAGCTCGCGGGCAATCAGCCCGGTAAGCAGAATCATGCAGCCCGCCGCCAGCGCGGGCAGCAAGCGGATGGCGTGCAGGGAGTCGCCGAGCAGGATGCGAGTCAGGTGCGCAACCAGAGCGATCAGCGGAGCGTGATCGACGTAGCCCCAGGCGAGGTGATCGCCGCAGGCCAAGTAGTATAGTTCGTCGCGAAAGTAACCGTAGGAGCCATTGGTAAGCAGATGAACTGCCACGCCAGTAATAGCGGAAACGGCCGCGATCGGCATTCCTCGATCTGGCACGGTATTTGAGACAGCCGCCAACGGCTGCGCCCGATCAGCCAAGCCTGGCCTCCTTCCTGCCGCCTGTCACAACGCTCAAACGACAGAAGTGTCTGAGATGTTCCCATGATCGCGCCACGAGAGTGCTCGGGCGAGAAAAGCCGGGAAGTGGCCCGACAACCTGGTGGACCATTCGGCGAGGCGGAGCGGTCGTCGGCGATCTCCTGAAATCCCAGAGGCTGTCAGTAGCCGCCGGCGTCTTCGATGAAATGATACTCGCCATCGATCACGTCTGAAGCTTGCGCAGCCTTAGAGGCTGCGGGATCGCCGATGAACTCCCGTGCCTTGTCCATGCTGGCAACTTCAAACAGGAAGAAGATGTTGTTGGGCTCTTCAACGCTGCGCCAGAGCTTGACGAGCTGAAGCCCGGCGTTCCGGTGGGCCGCCTGGTGAGAAGCGAACACCGCGCGCCACTTGGAAAAGTCCGCCACGCGATTGCGGCACAGCATGTAAATCATCGTCACCTCCGTCCAGAATCATTCATACCTGAGGGCAATCGCGGGCTCGACGCGGCTGGCTCTGCGCGCGGGGATTGCGGCTGCCGCGAGCGCCACGGCGAGCATCCCGCACACGGCGAGAATGAAGGAGAGCGGATCGCGTGGAGCGACTCCGAACAGCAGGCTCGAGATGACGCGAGCCGCCGCCAGCGCACCGGCCGTGCCAATTGCAATGCCGAAAAGAACGGGAACCAGCGCTTCGCGCACGATCATCCCGACGACATCGAGACGCCGCGCCCCGAGCGCCATGCGTATGCCGACCTCCCTGGTTCGCTGCGCCACCGCATAGGCCATCACCCCGTACAGACCCACCGCGGCCAGAGTCAGCGCGAGCGCCCCGAAGCAGCCGCACAGGTACGCGATCATGCGCTCGTGTTTGAGATTCGCATTCACGCTGTCCGCCATGCTGTCGGTCGCGAGCAGTGGCACGTTGGGATCCATCTGGCGCAGTTGCCGCCCGATCGCCGCAACCACGGGAGCCGGGCTTCCGGCAACCCGCACAGCGAGATAGCGGCCTTCCGCGCCGTGGCTCCAGCTTGGTATATAAATGGCGCCCATGTCGTCGGCCTGCCTGACGCTGCCGTGGTGGACGTCCTTGACGACGCCGACGATCTCGACCGCCCCCTCAGCGGTATAACGATCCTCAAAACTCAGATGCCGACCGACCGGGTTGGCGCCGCCAAAAAGATGGCGGGCCAGCGATTCGTCGATGATGCAGATGGGAGAAGCGTTGACGCTCGTATCAGTGCCGCCTCCGCCCATCCGCGAGGCCATTGCCGCAAAGATGCTGTCTTTCGGGGTGACCGCCGGTTCGTCCTGCGGCCGGAAATCGCGGCCCAGCAGCATTGGGATTCCCATCGCGGCGAAGTATCCCCCAGTGACCGGATTGGAAAAGGCATACAGGTCCTCACCCGGGTGAGGTTGGTAGCCTTCCGCCGAGAAGGAACGCGTCATCGCATAGCCGCCCATCGGCGTCATCCCGGCCAGACCGGCGGATCGGACACCCGCAAGGCGACGGGTGCGCTCCAGCAAATCGTCATAGAAGGTTCGCAGGCGGTGGCCTTGGTATCCGGCGTGGGCGGCATCGGCGTCAATCAGCACCACGTGCTCGCGATCAAAACCCAGATCGACGTTTTCCAGATTGCGCAGCGTCCGGATAAAGAGCCCCGCGCCCACCAGCAGCGCCAGCGACAATGCGGCCTGTCCCGCTATCAGAACTTTGCCGAGCCGAACGCGCGATCCCGTGGACGAGGAGCCGCTCTCCCTGGTGGTCTGCGCCAGATCCACGCGAGTAATGCGCAGAGCGGGCGCGAGCCCGAACAGGACGCTGGTGAGCAGCGTCAGACCGGTGGAGAATGCGGCCAGCGCGAGGCTGGGCTGAAGGTGCAGGTCGGGATTGACGAGATGCGCCGCCGCGATGGCCGCGACGCTCCAGCGCGCCAGCGCGAATCCAGCGGCTCCGCCCATGGCTGCCAGCACCAGGCTTTCGGTGAGCAGTTGGCGGACCAGCCGCGCTCGCCGGGCGCCCATTGCCAGGCGCACCGCGATCTCCTTGCGGCGTCCGGTGGCGCGCGCCGCGAGCAGGTTGGCGATGTTGGCGCAGGCAATCAGCAGCACCAGGCCGGCGGCTGACATCAGCACTACCAGTGGATTGGTCGTCTGATCCTTGCCGGAAGCCACGCCGTGCGCGCCGGGTGTGACCGCCGGCTCATCTTCTCCGGCGAATTTTCTGGCCTTGCGGCCAGCCTTCACTGCCGCGTCGTTGACCGCGTCGGCGGCCTGCGGCCAAATCACCCGCAGGTTAGCCTGCGCCTGCGCCATCGAGACTCCCGGCTTCAGGCGCGCCACGGAGCTGAGCAACCGCGCGCCCGCCGTGTTCCAGATGGATGCTGCCGCGGGCGTGGTCAGCGGAAACATGGTCAACGGAATGAAAGCGTCGGTTCGATAACCGTTGAAGAGGCCGCCGAAACCTTTCTCGGCGATACCGGCGACTTCGAGAGGGAATCCGTCCACCGCAAACTTGCGCCCGATCACGCCGGGGCTGCCCGCGAATCGGCGTTGCCAATAATCGTAGGAAAGGATGACAACCGGCGATCCGCCGGGCTTCACGTCGTCGGAGTCCAGCAGAACCCGGCCCGCCGCGGCGCCAACTCCGAGCGTCCGGAAGTAATTGCCGCTGACATAGGAAACGTTTCCGACTTCCGCCGCCGGCGCGCCTTCCGGCCGCACGCCGGCGCGCATCGGATGGGTGGTGCCGAGCATGCCGGAGAAGACCTGGTTGCGGTCGCGATACTCGCGATAGAACGGGTACGTGTCGCTGCGGCCTCCTTCGACATTCACGAGCTGGCCGGGGTCGCGCGCCGGAACGGTCCACAGGAGCATCTGATCCACCAGGCTGAAGATGGCGGTATTCACGCCGATACCGAGCGCCAGCGAAGCGATGGCGACACAGGTGAATCCGGGATTCCTGCGCATGGAGCGCAGCGCGTAACGTACATCATCGCGCATGGCGGACATACCTTATAGATAGCGCAGAATCCGACTCCGCGACGGCCCAACTTGCATCGGTTGCGGGACACAAGAGTTGGGCACGAAGGCCACAACACGACAGAGCCAGCCCGGAGGGCGAAAGACATTAGCCCAGTGCGTGAGCACTGGGACCAGGCGTGAAATCATCGAGCCCCGGAACGGGGCGGCCAGAATGATCGCGCCCGCTTGTCGTCCTGGCCGTTCTCTTCCGCCCCGTTCCGGGGCTGCGTGGTTCGTCTGCGTTCCCAGTGCTCACGCACTGGGCTATTCTTCTGTCGCCCCTGCCGGGGCTTGCTCGGCTCCTTTGAAGGACCAGGCGCACGCGGTACTCTCAACATCCCGCTATTCTCCGGGGAACCAGCGATTCCTTAACTTTCATGTCCCGCACCCCCTGCCATCCGGCCCATGCTCGCCCGCGGCCGCGGCTTGCTATGCTAGCGATTCGGTGCGCGATGCCATTGACGATCAAACCTAAGCAGGATTGCCGCTGGGACCTGGTGGCGCTGGGCGAGGTGATGCTGCGCTTCGATCCCGGCGACAAGCGGGTGGCCACGGCCCGCAGTTTCGACGTTTACGAAGGCGGCGGCGAATACAACGTGGCGCGCGGCCTCAAGCGCTGCTTCGGTCTCGAAACGGCGATCGTCACCGCTTTCGCCGACAACCCGGTCGGGCGGCTGCTCCAGGACCTGATCTACCAGGGCGGCGTCGACCAATCGCTGGTGCGCTGGGCGCCGTTCGACGGCGTCGGCCGCACCGTGCGCAACGGGCTGAACTTCACCGAACGCGGATTCGGCGCGCGCGCGGCGCTGGGATGTTCCGATCGTGGCCACACGGCCGTCTCGCAGCTTCAGCCGGGTGAGATCGATTGGGACGACATCTTCGGCCGGCACGGCGCCCGCTGGTTCCACACCGGCGGCATTTTTTGCGCGCTCTCCGAATCCACGCCCGCCGTGGCGATCGAGGCTATCCAGGCGGCGCGCCGCCACGGGGCGGTGGTGTCCTACGATCTCAATTACCGCTCCTCGCTTTGGCAAGCCATCGGCGGCAAGCCGAAGGCGCAGGAGGTCAACCGCCGCATTGCGCCGCTGGTGGACGTGATGATCGGCAACGAGGAGGACTTTTCGGCGGCGCTCGGCTTCGACATTCCAGGGGTCGATGAGAGCCTGAGCGATTTCCAGGTGGCCTCGTTCCGGCAAATGATCGAGCAGGTGTTGATCGAGTTTCCCTTCGCCGTGGTCGCCACCACGCTGCGCAAGGCCACCACCGCGACGCGCAACGACTGGGGCGCCATCTGTTACTCCGACGGCCAGTTTTACGAAGCCAAACACCGTTCGGACCTGGAGATTTTCGACCGCGTGGGCGGCGGCGATTCGTTCGCCTCGGGATTGATCTATGGGTTTCTCAGCGGCCAGCCGGCGCAGTGGGCGGTGGATTGCGGCGCCGCGCACGGGGCGCTGGCGATGACCACGCCCGGCGACACTTCGATGGCCACCCTCGATGAAGTGCTGCGCCTGATGCGCGGCGGCGGCGCCCGCATCGCGCGGTAGCAGAAGGCAGAAGACAGAAGACAGGAGTCAGGAGTCGGAAGTTAGGAGTCGGAAGACAGGCCGCTCCCTCACGGTCGCGGCTCCGATGCGTTTCAGAGCCGCGACCATGGGGAGCGGTGGTACGGTTATTGCGAAGCGAATGGCTCAGCTACATGCTGCGGAGTTCAGGCCGACAGGGGCAGCGTTTGGCGGCGAATCACGCCGCTGAAGTAGTCGCGCAGCGGGTACAGCGGATACGGTTCCAGCTCCGCGAAGGTCCGGCCCAGCTTCTGCTCGATCCGGTAGACCGCGTGAAAGAAGTTGCCGCGGTCCATGTTGAGCCTCCGGCAGCACAGTTTCCAGTCCGCGCCGAGCAGAAAATGATACCGGAATATCCGGTGCTCTTCATCGTCCAGTACGCGGCGGCTGACGAGGCAAAAATCCGCCATGTACTCTTCCGACTTCCGGGAATAAACGCGGCGGCTGTTGCGGCCGCTGCAAAACTCCAGTGAAACCGTGCCGAGGTAGGCTCCGGATTCGGCACAATCGCGAAAACGCGCCAAACAGGCTCTGAAGATCGCCCGTAAGGCGCAATTGCAGGGCACTTCCTTTCCAATCCGCACAAAACGCGTGCCATATCCATGGCAGTACGCGCACGATGCCTTAGCGACACCCACCGCGTTTGATCGGTTCCAACGCATGTTTTAAGAGAATGTCCTTTTCCCGGTGACGGCTCCCACCAGGTCTAGCCGCCCCGATTTTTCCTAAGCTGTTCATAAACTTACTCCGACAATAGAAAAACGTCAAATCATTTCAAATTTAATTTAATACAAATGGTTATTTAACTAATGGCATATTACATGGCTATCTCCAGTACTACTAATCACTTACTAGAACCACCCACGGCAGTAGTTCTTGATTTTGTGTGTGATAATTCAAACGCGGATTCAATAATTTTAGTACTGGACTATTTCAACGAGAAATAGCCTCGGGGCTCGCCTATCCCCTATGCCCGGCTTCAGGCAACTCGAATCGCGCCTGTTATGGACGCTGCGGGAGAGAATCCGGAGCGGTGAGCTTACCGAACGCGGCACCGCCCGGCTGACCGGTCTTTCCCAGCCACACATCCATAACGTACTGAAAGGAAAAAGGTCTTTGTCCATGGATGCGGCCGACACCATTCTTGCGGCTGTTCACTTGGACACGCTGGATCTGTTCCGGGCGAGCGAACTGGTAGCCGGGCTCGGCCGCCGTTCGGCTTAGAGTCAGGCGGGCATTGCGCTGCCCGCCCCCAGTCGGGCACTATGGTACGGGAGGACCACGGTGCGGCGCCTGCGCTCATGGCCCAAAGACGACCGATTGGCACGGCTGGCGCGGCGCATTCGATCGCTCCAGGATACCGACGAGCGCCGTGTGCGCCGCGTGCAGGAAGTGGAAGCCATGCGGCGCGCCGCTGCCCGCGAGCTGCACTCCGTGTGCGACGACTTCGTGGCCGCCGTCAACGGCATGCTGGACGACCGCGTGGTCCTGCTGGACCCGCCCGAATTCAATGCCGCCTCTTACAGCGACAACTCACCCAACCTGGTGCAGATCAACGTCCACGGCCGCATATTGCAGGTTGCGTACGCGGCCACCGCGGAGCTGGTTTCGACGGAGGACTTTCGGATTCCCTACATTCTGGAGGGTTCCGTCCGCGCCTTCAATCAGGAGATGTTGGACAAGGACCTGATCGAGGAGCAGCCACTGTTCTACACCATGGAGCCGAATCGCAACATGTGGCGCTACTTCGAGACCCGCACGTATCACTCCGGCTCCTTCGACCGCGACTATCTCATCTCGGTGATGGAACAGATTCTCTGAGAGCGGTGTGGGGCAGATTGTCAATCTGCGGCCGATTGCCAATCGGCCTGCGGCGCCTGAGAAAATGTGGGAACTTCAGGGCGCGGTTGGCAACCGCGCGCAGGATGACATCCTGCCTCCACAGGCTTTACCGCTTC